>Ga0310123_10000555_pt1 | contig 32963 bp, 27 predicted proteins | sample CB6_AW_1057_MG_FD_203505 | JGI IMG/M metagenome (GOLD analysis project Ga0310123, IMG submission 203505) | Marine microbial communities from Western Arctic Ocean, Canada - CB6_AW_1057 | ecosystem: Environmental > Aquatic > Marine > Oceanic | place: Canada: Western Arctic Ocean | collected... | reverse complement strand
CGGTTTCAACACCTTGGTTGCACCCAGCGGGCTCGTAATGGGGCTCGTCGTGATCGTCCTCTGGCTCCTGCTGCTCGTGGCCTATTGGCCTCACTTCGCCTGCCTATTGAACGCGAACGCCAAGGTGTCCGAAACCGGCCTGAGCCATTGAGGCGGCTGCGTTCTAACAAGCGATTGCTACTGTCGATCTATAGTGGCTTGAACAGGAACTCCTCGGCGGCAGCTAGCCCCTAGCCCCTCCGTGGCACCCAGCCACACCTAGCTATCCAGCAGTGTTCTGCGCGTCCTGAGTTGCGGGTCTGAGTGGGGTGGGGCAGAATGAAGGGACGAGTTCGTTTTATCCATATGGGAGTGGTGGGCCTCAGGCCCGCGGTTCAAAGGAGATCCAACAATGGCCGGTAGAATCAAGTCCATCATAGGTGGCGCGCTCACTGGTGGTGTCCTCACGTATTTTGCAGTCCAGAACCTCTTTAACCCGGCAATGCCTGAGCCAGCGTTCGAGGCTGTCCTGGCCAACCCCATTGCCGGTTCGGTTGTGTACTGGATCGTTGCAATCTTGTTCTTCGATTGGGCTGTCCAAAATACGGGCAAGACGATGTTGACAGCGATGGTGATCGCTCTATCGCAGATCATACTCGTTGATTTCAACTATGTGCTTATTGGCCGTCGAGAGCTCCATCCAGCTTTGGTCAGTGTTGGCGTAATCCTCGTTTCATGGGCAGCAGTCGCATTCGTCTATGACAAATTGTCGGAAGCGTCGTAAACGCTGCTTGCGCACGATAAACCACTAAGCTGCTAGAGGGGGCTTGGGTGGATAATCAGCCAAGCCCCCAGTCGCTCCGGTCCCCCTCCGTGGCATCCAGCCACGCCCAGCTATCCAGCACTGTTCTGCTCGTCCTGAGTTGCGGGTCTGAGTGGGGCGGGTGATGTTGGGGGCATGAAGAGAAACCTGCATGTGACGGTTATGGGGTTGCTGGTTGCATCTACCGTACTGAGTGGGTGCTCCCCGTTACGTTTGTTCGGTCTAAGAGATTTTTCTGAGATCTCGCGACAGAACAACACCAGGATCATGACCTTGCAACTGGGCATGACACCGGAAGAAGTGGTCGAGCACATTGGACCATCAGGTCACTCCCAAGTTCCCAATCCCTTCAGAAGTGAAGTGTACCCGGCGGGTGATGACACCTTCAGGGCCTTCTTCTTCTATGCCGGGACGGGCTACGTCGCCATGGGCTTGATCCAAGAGGGTGATTTGATGCCGGTTGTCTTCAAGAATGAGCATCTGGACGGCTGGGGGTGGTCGTACTGGAAAAGTACGGTGGAGCAGTACAACATCCGCATCAGCAATAGGTGAGACAGAGAACCCTTTCTTCGTGCTTCCGTGGCATCCAGCCACACCTAGCTAGCCAGCAGTGTTTTGCGCGTCCTGAGTTGCGGGCCTGAGTGGAGCAGGGCACAATGAGGGCATGACACGCTACCGTCCCCGCGCCGTTCTACTGCTTTTCCTGCCGTTACACCTGACTGCCTGTCAGACTTGGCACTCCGTAGCTACTCCAAGCCCAAGTCAGTTCATTGAGGCAGAGCAACCTGACCGTGTCCGCGTGCTCATGCGGGGCGGGAGTCAGGTGGAACTAGAGAACCCATTGGTCGAAGGCGATGAACTTGTGGCTCCGGGTGTCTCAATGCCCTTGGCAGACATTCTCCTGTTCGAGGTTCGGGAGTTCAGCATGGACCGCACTGTGCTATTGGCGGCAGGTGTTGCGGCTGGGGTGTTGGTGGCGGCCGTGGCTGTCTCCGAAAAACTAAATGATAGAAATTGAAGCTTCGGCCCGAAAGTTCGCTCCCTGAAAGATAAGGAGGACCACATGGGATGGTTCGGCAAGAAGATGAACGCTTACAAGGGCAGCAAGAGGGACGGACCGTGGGAGTTGTACTACCCGGACGGCGCGTTGAGCTGGAAGGGTAACTTCCGGGCCGGTCCGTTGCACGGTCCGTGGGCGGCTTATTACGAGAATGGGCAGTTACAGCAGACTGGCACCTACAGCGGTGGTGAACTCGACGGCCCGTATGAGACCTACGACGAGAACGGTCAGTTGCGGTTCAAGGGCATCTACAACATGGGTAAGCCGTGCAGTGACTGGATTGAGGACGGCGAGACTGTGACCTACGACCCCTGTCCCTCCGACCTGGAAGACAGCAACTAGCCCTCGACCCCCCCCCATCGCCGAGTTACGCCCCGCATTTAGCCTTCGAGCTCGAGTGGTGAGAGTAGAACGGCTTCGGGCCGGTGACAGTGTGAGTTACGGACGCCAGTACACGGCGGAGCGGGCTACTTGGATCGCCACAGTGCCTGTGGGCCACACGGACGGGTATCCGCGTCAAGCCGTGGACGGGGCGCATATCCTGATCAATGGGACGCTTTACCCGGTGATCGGAGCAGTGAGTGCCAGCCACACCATTGTCGAAGTGGGTGCGGAGCGTAGCGTCGCCATCGGCGACCTCGCCACGCTGATCGGCCCGGACCATCCCGATATCCACCCGAACACAGTTGCGGAAGTCACAGGTACGTCCGTCTACGACATCCTCATGCACCTGAATCCAGTGCTGAACAAGGTCGTGGTCTAGCGCCGGACGGTGGGGTGTGGTTCACACCACCAGCATGGCCTCTACCACCAACCCAGGGCCGAAGGCCAGCGCTACGCAGGGGAGTGCGGCCTCCGCCTCCCTGAGCCGCTCCAGGATGAACAGCACAGTGGGCGAAGACATGTTACCGTGACCCCGAAGCACTTCACGCGACACATCGAGGGTTCCGTTCTCCAGAGATAGGGCGTCCTCCACCGCCTCGAGAATCCGCGGTCCGCCTGGGTGTACGGCCCAACTCCCTATGTCATTGATGCTTAGACCATGTGTCTTCAGCCAAATTGTGAGCCATCCACCGAGGTTCGTACGGATCAATTCAGGCACGGTGGCGGAGAGGGTCATGCGGAAACCGTGGTCGCCGATGCGCCAGGACATGGCTTCGCCGGACAAGGGCATGAGGAAGGTGCCGTGGGCCCGCACACTCCATCCGCGGGGCTCGTCATCGCGCTGGGGCACGCCCACCACCGCTGCCGCCCCGTCGGCGAACAGGGTGTTGGCCACCATCATGTCGGGATCCCACCCGTACGCGAAGTGAAGACTACATAGCTCGACAGCACAGAGAAGGACCCTCGCTCCTTCCGCCTCCTCGGCCTGCGAACTGGCGACGCGCAACCCGTTGAGCGCGCCGTGGCACCCCATGAAGCCTACGTGTGTGCGATGCACCGTGGGGGACATCCCCAAAGCGTCGATGAGGGTAGCGTCGAGACCCGGCGAGAAGAACCCAGTACAAGACACGGTGACGAGGTGGGTGATCGCGCCGGCGGGCGTGGATGCCTTCTCCAATGCCCGGCGTGACGCCGCCTCAGCCAGACGTGGTGCTTCGGCTTCGTACTGAGCCATGCGTTCACCCGTCGTGGGCCCCCTATCGTCTGGGCCGCTGGCGGCGGGATAGAACGGCATCCGCTCTTGTAGCGTTCCGTGGTCGGCCCGCAGCACGACGGCATTGCGGCTGTCCACACCCGACCGCCCATAGAGCATGCGGAGCGCGCGGGCCTGCTTGGCGTCAGCCGCGCAGAACGCTCGACTCAACTCGGCGGCGTCGGTCTGTTCTAAGACGCGCGGCGGAACGGCCGTGCCCAGGCCGGACAGGTGAAGGGTCACGATCTATGGACTCCCTCTCGGAGGCGCGGTATTGCCGACGTGCGCCGCACCAACGGGCGGGCGAGGACGGGCGTAGTGCCAAGCACACGCAGGGCCGCGCGCACCATGCGGGGGCGTCGAAGGCCCCACGCCACAACCCTACAGATACGCTGCCCTCGTTGAATCCGGCGGCGATAAACACGCTCCCACCGGCGCACCAGTTCGTCGTCCCAGTGCGTCACACCGGTGTGTACCAGCGGTGCCAGCGCTAGCGCTCCCCAAAGCGCCCATCCCATGCCCTCGCCCGTGAACGGCTCAACGTAGCCAGCAGTGTCGCCCACGAGGAAGAGACGCTCCTCACCCAAGGAGGAGACTCGCCGTGTGAGCGGCGGTGTGCCCTTCCAGCCGTGATGGAATTCTTCGGGGAGGCGCGGCATTCCGGCACGCTCCATGTGAGCTTGTACGGCTCGGTCGGGAGATCCGTGCCGTCGCAATGATTCGCTGTCGAGAGCGGCGGCCACGTTCAGGCTGTGATCCTCTTGGCGCACCAGGCCCACATATCCTGCGGGCCCGACCACCATATGCACCTTTCCTGGCGCGTAGTCGGATCCGCCACCCTTCAACACGGCCCCTACCCCTATCCGGGAGTCCGTCTGAATGGTTGTGACGGGTACGGGGCCCCCGGCCACAGCGGAGGAGCGCAGGCCGTGGAGTCCCACTGCCGACACGACCACCCGGGCCCGAACGCTCTGGACCCCATCACCTCTCCGGACCTCGAGGGTCCGTCCTCCGCCCTGAACCGGGCCCAAGGACGCGGACGCGCCCTGAAGGAAGACGACGCCGTCCTCGACGGCGGCCTGCACGAGCGCATGGTCCAGTGCCTCTCTGGACAACGCGACCAAGCCGTGGACCTCTACCGTCGCAGTTCTTCCCCAGCCCGTCATCTGGACTTCCGTCAGCGGGGGCGCACCGGCTCGCGCCACCAACCCGCCTAATCCCGCGCTAGTCAAAGCGGCTTGCGCCGCTCCATTGAGACAGGCGCCGCAGACCTTGAATCGGGGGAAGGGCTGACGTTCCAGGAGTAGGACGGTACATCCCTTACGAGAGAGCTCCCGCGCTACCATCGCGCCGGAGGGGCCGGCACCGACTACCGCCACGTCCCAAAATCGTCCGCCTAGGGCGATCTCGGGCGGCGCGGCGCGGGTCAGGAGCCGCGCCATCTGAGAATGAACCTCTGGGGCCAGCCGCGTTCGATAACGACCCCCGAGAGGCCTGCCTCCACGGCCACGGCCCGCACCTCGGGCAAGCTGAAGGCGGCCTGAACCGATCGGGGGCCGTCCACTCGGGCGACCTCGGATCTGGACAGGAGTCTGAGTCCCGCCCACGCCATCATGTATCCGATTCGCCCCCGTAACAGGTCTTGTACCAACACGCTACGGCCCGCAGTCGCCATACCCCTCAGGAGGGTCACCGCGTCCTTATGGCCAACGTGGTGAAGGAAGAGTGAAGAGCTAACGAGGTCGTACCCTCCCGGAAGCCCCTCGGTCACCGCGTCCCTTGCAAAGAAATCCGCAGCCACTCCCTGACGCTGGGCCTCGTCGCGCGCATGCGCCAACGCCACCGGGCTCACATCGCAACCGTGTATCTCCAGCGGAAGGTCCGCTGCCTGAGCACGACGGGCGATATCCAACACTACATCTCCACCGCCACAGGCCACGTCCAGGAGTCGTATCGGCCGATCTCGCCGCCGATCGTGATTCCTCTCGTTCAAGTGGAGGATTTCGCGCCAGATACGTGGCGCCACCCCGGAGATCCGATTCACCCTCGCCAACGCCTCGAGAGCCTGGATGTGCCGCGCTTGATCCAGGTCCGGCCCATCCATGAGTTCGGCCTCCCTGTGTCGGTCGCGTAGGTCGGGAAGTTTCATCAGGGCGGAGAATACCTCTGGATGGAATGAACGCCACAGGACTGGGGAAAGGTAGCCAAAACAGGACCCCTTTCACGGGTTGAGCTAACGTGAGGGGTAGGGTCAAGGCGGTCAACGTTAGTGTTCGGGTGGGTATTGCCGCCCGAGAGATCATGTTCTCCATTGGGAGGGATCCCCGCGTGTGGGCGATCACCTCGACGAATGGCTGAGACAATTCTTCAACACCACGCAGGGGCTTCGATGACGACGACCTCCGAGACGATCCTGAAAAATACGGCCCAGCACTGCCGAGAGCTGGGCATCGTCGTCCCGACATTTGCCCAGATGAAGGAACCCTCGGGTGCCGACGCTCCGCTCATGGAGCGGCTCGGCGGAACCGGGCTCTCGGACCCCGATCCTGCCAACCTCTTCCGCATCACATGGAAGAATGAATCGGTTCCCGAGGGCGGGGCGTTCAACGGGGGCAACTGGATCGAGTTCCCCACGGAGTTGACGGGCGTGTCGGCACGCATCGTGGGGCTTGTCGGCAAGCACTTTCCCACGGGTTGCCACAAGGTGGGCGCCGCTTTTGGGTGTCTCGTGCCGCGGCTGATCTCGGGCGAGTTCGACCCGACGCGCCACAAGGCCGTTTGGCCGAGTACGGGAAATTTCTGTCGTGGCGGTGTGTTCGTGGGGTCTCTCTTGGGCTGCCAGTCGGTAGCTATCCTCCCTGAAGAGATGTCGGCCGAGAGGTTCCGTTGGCTCGAGTCCGCGGGCGCCGAAATCATCGCGACACCCGGTGGCGAGTCCAACGTCAAGGAGATCTACGACGAGGTCCGTACCATACGTGAGACACGACCCGAGTGTGTGATCTTCAACCAGTTCGAAGAGTTTGGGAACGCCGCCTGGCACTACCATGTGACCGGGACTGTGGTGGACGAGATCTTCGATCGTATCGCCGGCCCGTCCGACCGCCTCGCGGCCTTCGTCTCGGCCACGGGTAGTGCTGGCACGCTCGCCACTGGGGACTATCTACGGACACTCCATCCTTCGCTCAGGGTGGTCGCTGTCGAGGCGCTTCAATGCCCTACGCTTTTACGCTGTGGTTTCGGGGAGCATCGCATCGAGGGGATCGGCGACAAGCATATCCCCTGGATTCACAACGTGCGCAACACAGACGCGGTGGTCGCCGTGGACGACGAGCAGTGCCTGGCCCTGATGCGTCTGTTCGCGGAACCCGTGGGCCGGGATCATCTCCTGAGCCATGGGGTGCCCTCCGACTCGGTGGAGGCGCTCGATCTACTCGGCATCTCTTCCATCTGCAACCTGGTAGCGGCGATCAAAGTGGCCCGGTATTTCGAGCTCGATTCTCGCGACGTGCTGTTCGTTCCGCTCACTGACTCCATGGAGCTGTACGGCTCACGGGTCGAGGAACGTCGCGGCAGCCACGGCGCATACGGAGAGCCAACAGCCGCGGCGGACTTCGCGCGCCACTTGGCGGGCATCGGTACCGACAACATGCGAGAGCTGGGATATCACGACCGGAAGGCCATTCACAACCTCAAGTACTTCACGTGGATCGAACAACAGGGTCGCCACGTCGACGAACTCGAGTGCCTCTGGGATCCGGACTTCTGGACCGAAACGTACGCGCAGGTGGAAGAGTGGGACCGTCAAATTGTCGACTTCAACGCGCAGGTCGGACTCTAGTAACGGCGGCTCGCGACCTTCCGGAAGTACAGGTTTTCGACGCTGCCGGCATCCAGTGTGAAGCCGGAAATCGCACGGCTGTCGTCTCGGTGGAAGTTGATATCTCGTCGACCCCAGCCAAAGTGATCATCTCCGTACGGAAGTAGCTCCGACCAGGTTCCGCGGAGATCGATCCGAAGGCTACCCTCTCGAACGGCGAGGGAGTACACGAAATCGAGCTCCTCGCTGTAGAAGTCACCGGCAAAAGCCTCCAGTTCACTCATCGGCAGTGCAGCAGGCTCCGGCGATGGAGGACGAGATCGGTCCCGCTCCTCCTCCGGGGGTGGGGGCTCGGTGAACTGACTGGCGAGGTATAGGTTCGCGACTTGTCGAGCTAATCGCTCGGGACTGAATGAGCTCAGGTTCGACAGGACCACGACGGAGAGCTTCTGCTCGGGAAACTGCAAGAACTCCGCGACATATCCAACCGCCGATCCACCATGTCCCATCGTGTTTAGTCCGCGATAAGAGCCGAACCCCACACCCAGGGCGTACGACAGTTCCTCTCCGGCGTCGGTTCGTCCCCTCGTGAACATCGTCGCGATCAGCTCGCTCGTTCCGGCTCCGAGCTTGTTCTCGTAGAAATTGTTATCCCAGTGCAAGAAGTCCTCGATCGTCGTGATGACGCCGAGGTCCCCGATCACCTCCGAGCGGAGGATGTCCAGGCGATACCCGCCGTCGCGTCGCGGGGAGTAGCCAAGCGCCTGGTCTTGGATGATCGCGTTCGGGTCATCGTAGAAGCGAGTGCGTGTCATGCCCAGGGGCTCGAAGATGTTCTCCTGTGCGAAAAGGCTGGCCTTCAAGCCACTCACGCGCGTGACAATCTCGGCGAGCAGGAAATAGCCGGAATTCGTGTAGGAAAATCGGTCCCCAGGGGCGAAGTTGAGGTTCTGCTGGCGAGAGAGAAGGTCGACGAGCTCCGGCGTCGTATAGCCGAATACGCTGCCCTCGGGTTTGCCGATCAGGTCGACGAGAGTGAGGTATTCGCGGATTCCGCTCGTGTGATGTAGAAGATGGCGAATCGTGATCGGCTCGCCGCCGTAGTCAGGCATCTCGGGGAGATAGTTGCGGATGTCATCGTCGAAAGACAGGCGTCCCTGCTCGGCGAGGATCGCTATGGACATCGAGATGAACTGCTTGGAGATGGACCCGATCCTCAGAACGGACCGTGGTGTTATCGGGATCCCGTAGTCCAGGTTCGCGACGCCATAACCTTGCGCGTACACGATGCTCCCATCCTGGAAGACACCCACCGCCGCACCCGGAGCGTCGTCCGTATCCCAATCTGCGAAGAGCTCGTCGACTCGAGCCGTGAGTTCCGTCCGCGGGTACACTTGTGCGGAGGCGCTGAGCGAGAGAAGGAACGAGACCGCGAATACGGATCCAGCGAGTATGGCTACCCGGATCGTCACGCGCTGCAAATTCATCCGCCGGGCGTACTCAACGGATCGAGGGGCGCGCCGGCCGTGGAGGCGACGCCCAGAGCAGCGCCTTTTTCGTAACGGAAAATCTCCGTGAGGGCGTCCGCCAATTCACGGCTGGTGGGACCGTCTGCGACGGTCAGGGGGTGACCGGGGACCTCGCGGGGATCGAGTACGTCCATGTCAATGTGCACGTAGATGATGTCGGTCTCGCGGGAGAGTCGCTCAATCTCAGCGTGCATGCGGGCAGAGCGTTGGCGGAAGTCGTCGGTGGAAAGCCTGGCTAGCTGGTGCTCCTCTAGGAGGTCCCGCTCCAGCGGGTCCAGGTCCCGGGCGGCTCCCAGAACGATGTGCTCCGTGGGGATGGGGTCTCCCAACCCGGACCACTCGCGCAGGCGCTGCAGGCCGAGGCCTGCCGAGACCGCCACGGGCATTCCGCCGAGCATGCCGCTCAACGAGGTCTCGGGCGTGTTGAAATCTCCATGTGCATCGATGAAGAGCAGGCCGACCCTTAGGGGGCGCCCTCCGGGATCGGACTGCTGAAGTCCTGCCAGCATCCCCATGAGTGAGCTGCAGTTGGCCAGCAGGTCCACGGAGAGGTATCCCGCGTGCTCGTTACTTGCCACGATGTCAGCCAGATGTGTGTTTGCCATCCCGAGGCGGCGACGCTCACCGTACTGCGGTTCTTCTAGGGCAGTGAGGGCGACGTTCGGGATCGGCTTTAACTCGGCCCCGCCCCCCGTAAGAGTTTGCTGGATGCCACCCGCAGCCAGGTAGTCGGGCCCCCCCGAGAGTTCCGCGACGTTTCTGGCCCCCGAATACGGCATTTTCACCAGGGCAACGCGCGTCTCCCCGCTATCGTTGGCGTAATGCTGTGCGGCAAGCGACAAAGGAAGGGCGGCGACAAGAAGCGTAACGACGATGGCGCGTTTCATGGTGGACCCCTTGGTGGATCTAGAAGAACCCCTTGTCGGGTCCGGATAACGTGAGGCACGGAACGAAACCGGTCAACAACCCATCTCCTTACGATTCGACGCGCCTGACTATGGTGACCCGTCGGGAACGAGCAGGCGTATGACGCCGTCCTGTTTGTTGAGGATGAGAACCTGCTCATCGGGTCCTGACCCGAACCTCAGGTCAGCGCGCGCCGAGGGCGACTTGCCCTGTTCGACGTTCTTTTCCTGGACGAGCTGGAGCAGCGTTTTCGCCTCACCGCCGTCGTTGAGCAAGACCCGGCGAATGGATTGCTGCCCCCCGTTCGGCAGGTCGTCTGCTTGCAGATAAAAGATCTCGCCGCCCGGCATGTCCCCCCACAGAACGAGGTCGGTCAGTTGAGGGATCGTGCGCGAGCGGTACACGTGGACGCCGGTGGCGGCGACTCTGGAAGTCAGCAGGGGATCCGACTGTGCGTATTCGGCGACAGGGTACGTTACGGTCGGATCGCCGCGTGGGTTGACGAGACTTACCGCCGAACGACCGATGAACTCGAAGCTCCCCTCCCAGTCGTTCCAACCGAGGTTGGCTCCAGCGGTCACCAGGCTGAGCTCCTCCACGATGTTCTGTCCGATATCGGAGACGAACATGTTGCCGTTCGTTGGGTCCCAAGCGAAACGTTGGGCATTACGCAGGCCGTAGGCGTAGATCTCGCCCAGCGCTCCACCGTGTCCACCTCCCGCGAACGGGTTGCCGGCGGGAACTCCGTATTCACCGTTGGCGGCGTTCGAGCCGAGTGGGTCGATCCGCAACATCTTCCCGAAGGGCGAGGTCAGGTCCTGCGCCATATTGAGCGGGTCGCCACCACTACCTCCGTCTGCCAACGTGATGTAGAGGAGACCGAAATCGGCGTCACCGAGCGACGCGAGCGGATTGAAGCCCACCTGCCCGGCGTTGTGGTTGCGAAAGGGCTGTTCGATCCTGAGTAACTCGCGCGGCGGACCCCCGTCGTAGGTGGCGGCACCGGGGCTTCGGGCGGTCCATTCGAGTAGGATGGTGTCGTGCGTGTCGTCGCCACCGTTCGGTCTGAAGTCGGGCGTAGACCCCGTATTCCTCGTGTCGGTCCACGTATAGAACCTGCCGTACCCGCCCGTGCCCGGCTCTCCGAACTGCGGATGAAGAGCGAAACTCTGAAAGCCGACCTCCCTGCGCCCAGCTTCCACCGCGACCGCCCACCTCGAGTCGTCGATATCGATGTACTCGCGAACGGTTCGACCGTCATAGCTGACGGTGTAGAGGGGACCGCGCATGTCGTTGACGAACATGCGGCGGGTACCCGGCTCATCGACCAGGATCATCACGCGAGCCGGTTCTCCCTCGATGTCGGGAATCGAGGCGAACTCGGTGAAGCTGACTCGGATGATGTCCTCCGTCGAAGCGATAGGTGACGGAAATAGATCGTCCGTCATCTGGGCGCATGCGGGGGCCACGGTGGACGCCATCAGGAACGCTGCGACGATGATGCGCATAATCACCTTACTCCCCTAGCTTTCCCGGCCGGTTGGCTCGTGCAGTGACCGCCAAGGCGTGGAGGGATCGTGGACCGAGGAGGCGACCGCGCGCCGCACTCCCCATCCGAAGCTAGGTCCCACGTAGGGCAAAAAAAAGTGTAGAGTCAGACGTTATGTCATGAAGGGAGCCGGTGCCCCCCACGGACACCGGCTCCTCAATGTTCACGCCCTGAACAGGTCCTTCAATGGGCGGTGGCCAGCTCGGGTGGACGGTCGTGCTGGGCAAGCCACGCGTATATGAAACCGAGTATACCGCCGTATATCAGGTGGCCGACCAGACTGGGAAGCATGGCCACCGCGGGCGTGGCGTTCCAGTTCACACCCAGACCCATACCCATGAAGAGCGGCATCAGCGTGAGCGGTCCCAAAACCCACCAGACAGCACCGTAGGCCAGACCGGAGGTGAGCCCGTTGGCGAGATCCTTTGCCAGTCGGCCCAGAACCAGAGAAAACCCTATGCCAATGATCACGCTGTTGACCATGTGCACTGCGAAACCGACCAGAGCCGAGGGCTGCCCGACCATCTGTCCGATCATGGGCAGCATGCCCATCATGCCCATCATCCCTCCGAAGATCAGACCCCCCGCAACGCCACCGTAGGCGCCCCATTTCAGTCCTCGCGCATTCATCTATCCGTCTCCTTCTGCTCTTTTTTAAGTGCATCCTGACGCTTGGAAATCGTCTGGATTGACCGACGGTTCCCGGCCAACGCACTTCCTCCGCGGCAAGAGTCTTGAGTACGGATCCAAATATCCGATATTGTGTAGGATGCCGCTCGACGTATTTTGGGCATGATGTTGGCCCCGAAGCGTCACTCATGACCTGGCCGAACAACTGCGGCCGGAGGGCAACGTTGGTACAGCTATCGTAGACCCCATGCTTGAGTATACTCCCGAGGTCGCACGCGAGACGGCCCCGCTCCTAGAGCGGGTGAAGGCGTTCGTTCCCCCTGTGGAATGGCCGATCCTTGCGCCGTTGATCCATGAGATCAATCGGCTCAAGAAGGAAAACAACGCCGTCGTCTTGGCGCACAACTATCAGACGCCTGACATCTATCACTGTGTGGCAGATTTCGTGGGCGATTCTCTTCAACTCGCCACTCAAGCTCGGGAAACGGACGCCGACATCATCGTTCAGGCCGGCGTGCATTTCATGGCCGAGACGTCGAAGCTTCTTTCTCCGGACAAGTTGGTTCTCATCCCGAGCCGTGAGGCAGGCTGCTCTCTCGCGTCGTCGATCACGGGTGAAGACGTACGCCGGCTGAAAGAGAAATACCCGGGTGTTCCGATCGTGACCTACGTGAACACGTCGGCGGAGGTGAAGGCCGAGTCCGATATCTGCTGCACGTCGGCGAATGCCATCAGCGTGGTCGAGGCTCTGGGCGTAGACCGCGTGATCTTGCTTCCCGACGAGTATCTCTCCAAGAACGTCGCGGCGCTCACCGACGTCGAGGTGATCGCGTGGGAGGGGCGGTGCGAGGTACACGAGCGCTTTACCGCCGATGAAGTTCGTGAGTACCGGGACACGACGCCCGGATTGGTCGTGTTGGCGCACCCCGAATGCTCACCCGATGTTTTGGCCGAGGTGGACTATGCGGGTTCGACGGCCAGCATGATCCGCTACGTGAAGCAGAACAAGCCGCCGAAGGTCATGATGGTCACCGAGTGCTCTATGAGCGATAACGTGGCTGCCGAGACCCCCGAGGTAGAGTTCATAAGACCGTGTAATATCTGCCCCCACATGAAGAGCGTCACGCTCCAGAATATTCTGGATAGTTTGCAGTTGATGCGGTACGAGGTGACGATTCCGGAGCACATCGTGGCTCCTGCTCGGCGGGCGGTGTCCCGTATGATGGATATGCAGGTTACCGGGAGTGACTTCGGTGCTGCCGCGGAAGTCGACGTCGTTGTAGAGAGCCAGGCTTCACTGGGTCCTGCGACGAGTGTGTCCTTTTGACACGAATGCCTCACGTGGCGTGAGCGACGTCCCGCCTCTTTCCGACCTTCTCGTAGGGCCAGTAGTCCGACGTGCCCTGGAGGAAGACCTGGGCCAGGGCGGCGACATTACGTCCCGGGCCGTCATCCCGGCAGGTGTTCGGATCCGTGCGGAGATCGTCGCCCGGAGCGAAGGGGTCGTCGCGGGGCTTCACGCGGCCGCTGCGACCTTTTCGTTGGTGGACTTCGGCCTCATCCTAGACGTTGCGACCACGGATGGTTCCTCGGTCGCTTCCGGTGCGGTCATGGCGGTTGTGGAGGGTTCGGCACGCTCGATCCTCTGTGCTGAGCGCACCGCTCTCAACTTCCTGGGACATCTTTCCGGGGTCGCGACGGCGACACACGCTCTCGTCTCAGCGGTGTCCGGCACTAGCGCCCGGATCTGTTGCACGCGCAAGACGACTCCTGGTCTCCGCGCCCTGGAAAAGCATGCCGTGTTGATGGGTGGGGGCGTGAGCCACCGCTACGGTCTCGATGGGGCGATCCTCATCAAGGACAATCATATCGCGGTAGCCGGCGGTGTCGGATCGGCGCTGGAAGCCGCTCGTCGGGTCTCGGGGCCGGTCACGTCCATCGAGATCGAGGTCGATACGCTCGACCAACTCGTAGAGGCCTTGGAGGCGCAGGTGGCGGTCGTTCTCTTGGACAACATGCCACCTGAACTGCTGCGTCAGGCAGTCGAGATGACGGACGGCCGAGCGGTGCTCGAGGCGTCCGGCGGCGTGACGCCGGACACGGTGCATGCCATCGCCCAGACCGGGGTGGACTACATCTCCAGTGGCTGGATCACGCACTCGGCTCCTGCTCTCGACTGCGGGCTCGACTTCTCCCGAGGGCGCTAAGTCGGTAGACCTTTCCTCACCACATACTCCATGGCCTCAACGAAGCGGTCGACTTCCTCGAGCGTGGAGTAGACGCTCGGCGAGACGCGAAGCCCCTGGAACTGGGCGTGGTTGATGGACACCGTCAGAATGCGGTGTCGATCCCAGAGCCAGTCCCTGAGTGCCGCGGTATCTTCGCCTGCGATCTCTACGTTGGCGATTCCACAAGCGAATCCAGGCTTGAGGCTCGTATGAATCCTAATTCGTTCATGCTCCATGAGGCGCTTGGCCCACAAATCACGGAGGTACACCAGGCGCTCGGCTTTCCGCTCGGCACCGATGCCTTGATGGAACGATAGTGCCTCGGCGACGGCAAGGTGGTTTGCCGCTGGATGCGTGCCTATCTCCTCGAATTTTCGGATGTTGTCATCCATCTGCTCGCGCGCTGCCATCAAGGGCCAGATCTCTGGAATGACCTCGCGACGGACATACAGCAGGCCAGTTCCATGGGGTGCGAAGAGCCACTTGTGGAGACTCGTGGAATAGTTGTCGCATTCGAGATCAGAGATGTCGAAATCGAAGTGCGCGAGCGCGTGGGCTCCGTCCACGATCACGGGTATGCCATGTGAGCGCGCCATGGAGACGACCTCCTTCACCGGTAGAATTTGTCCGGTGAGATTGATCATGTGGCACATGAGAATGAGGCGCGTCCGATCGGTGATGCCCGCCTCGAATCGGCGGACGATCTCGGCGGGATCCTCCGAGACGACAGGAAGCTCGAACTGCCGGAGCACGATGCCCTCGCGACGCTCGCGCTGCTTGAACGTCGTGATCATGCGTCCATAGTCCTGCGTGGAGGTCAAGACCTCATCGCCGGCCTTTAGGTCATAGCCGAACTGACAGATCTGAAGACCCTCGGATGCGTTCCGAGTGAGTGCCACCTCCTCGGCATCGACACCCCACTCCCTGGCCATGCGTTGGCGAACGCTTTCCTGCTGAGGCTCGAGCACGTCCCACATCGTGTAGGACGGCGCGAGATTGGAAAAATCCAGATGGCCCTTCATGGCGTCCTGCACCCAAGCCGGTGAGGGGCTCACACCGCCATTGTTGAAGTTCACCATACTACGATCGACGGTGAACGCCCTCGCCACTTCAGTCCAGAAGTCCTCGTCCCGTGCGACGCTTTGAGCTGTCCCGGGATGCAGAGACAAGGAACGCACGATCTCGGGACCGGTTCGCCGAAAGTCCGTGGGCATTCCGGGGATTCCTCCCACGGCGACGGCCGCGGGAAGGGAGAGCGAACCAAGAAACTGCCGGCGCGTCGTCATGATGAGACCTCAGCCGATGGGGTGAACTCGTCAAATCGGTGTCGAGAGCGAAAAAGACAGCTTTGAAGAAGAGACTAGAATAGACCTCGTCTGACACGCTGTCCAACGGGCATCGCGAGCGCGAGTCTAGCGCACGCTAAAACCCTGGTCCCATGGAACAAATGATGGACCGTACTCCTAATAGTGGGCGTACGTCATCTTCACGTCGACCCGCCGCGCGCCGTCCGGAGCACCTAGACATCCGAGAGACCCACACCTGATAACCCGGGCGCGTTACTGGACACTCCTGTCCGTGTTCGGAGTCATTGTTCTGGTCGGGACCTACACCGGTGGAGTGTCGGCACAGGAGCCTGATTCGCTCCCAGCCGACTCGGCGAATTTTCCGACTACGTTCCTCATGGAGGGAATGACGGTCGAGGCATCCCGCCGGCTGACGGCTGTCGGTGGCGCCAGCGTGATCGAGCTTCGACTCGATTCCCTCGCATCGACTCCCATACCCACGCTCGAACAGGCACTGCGAGAGATGCCACTAGTGCGTGTGCGGGTAAATTCCCGCGGTGAGGCCCAACCGAGCCTACGGGGCGCGACCGATCGACAGATCGCGGTACTGGTGGACGGAGTACCGTTGACACTCGGTTGGGACCATCGCACCGACTTATCGATCATCCCGCTCACTGCTGCACGATCCATCAACCTGATTCGTGGCCTGTCGTCTGTGCTTCATGGCCCCAACGTTCTGGCCGGAGTGGTCGAAATCGACGTCGCGAGGGGGAACCGTCGCATGGAGATGCCCGCTCCCGCGACCTTCAGCATGGGTTTGGACCAGACGGGCAGTTTCGTTGCAGGCGCCACGGGTGCTCGCCTCTTTGAGCCTGCCCGCGGACAGTGGTTGGTACAGGCCGGAGGCGGATTTCGAGATCGTTCAGGCACCGCACTTCCCGAGTCGAGTTCCATGGACCCTCTGAAGAAAGCTTTTCTCTCCGGCGACGGCAAGCTTCGGCTGAACAGCGACGTTCGGCATGTGGACGGGTTCATGTCCACTCGCTTTCAGGGTGATGGAGGTAGCTGGGGATCGCTCACGGCGTCTGCCTTCGATGTCGAACGCGGCGTTCCCCCGGAGACGCACGAATCGACGCCCAGGCTCTGGAGATATCCCGACCAGCGTCGGATGATCGCCGCCTTCTCCAGTGGTACCGGGCAGCGCACTACGGCATGGGGCAGGGGTGACCTGGAAGCCAGTGTGGGCATCGATCGAAGCTCGTTCATGATTCACCAATTCGAGACCCTTCAGTACAGGAATGTGGTGGGACAAGAGGAAGGCCAGAGCCAGACGATTACGATGCGCGTGCTCGGTGAACACACCCTGAGCCACCGGGCGGACCTACGGGGCGCGTTCACGTATGGCGACGTTTCTCACACCGAACGTCTTGGCAACGTCGTGATCGAACAGCAGGACTATCGCCAGCGTCTGTGGAGCCTCGGGAGCGAGGCGGAATGGCGCTTCGATGACCTGGTTGGTTGGGAAGGGTTGGGTGCCAGCCAAATGACCTTCGGCGTCGTAGTGGATGGAGCCGACACGCCAGAAACAGGTGACAAACCTACGCTCGGACGTCTCTCGGACTGGGGCGTGCGCCTCGGATTGTCGTCACTGACGGCCGGGAGTTCGATGCTGTTTCACGGCGGCGTAAGCCGCCGGGCTCGATTCCCTTCACTTCGAGAACTGTATTCCGAAGCGCTGGGACGGTTTCTCCCGAATCCGGATCTGGGACCGGAGATTCTGACAGGGGGCGAGCTTGGACTCACTTGGCATTTGACCGCCCTCAATCTGCAGATGGTCGCATTTCATCAGGTTCTCTCCGAGGCGATCGTTCGGGTCAGCGTGGCAACACCGGATGGGAACAAGCGACAGCGAGTGAATCGGGACCGCATTCGGAGTACCGGGCTGGAGTTGGTCGCTTCGGGTACGTGGGAGAGAATCCAATACACCGGGGATCTCACTTTTCAGGAAACGTGGCAACTCGGTCAAGATAGTGAACTCAGATCGAGGCCCGAATACGAGCCTCGCATCTCAAGTCGGCTGAGTCTTTCCACGCCCCTGTACCTGGGGTCCACCATCTCCAGTGAATATCGGTTTTTCGGGAGCCAGTTCTGCTTGAATGCGGATAGCGGTGCGTTCGACAGGCTCGACGGTACTGGTAGCTTGGATTTTCAACTTAGGCGTCGGTTCACACGGCCGGGTCGCGATAGGTTCGCAAACGTCGATGCACTAGTTTCGGTGGCGAACGTTACGAACGGAGCCATCTTCGATCAGTGTGGATTGCCTCAGTCGGGACGAACCGTTCGAGTTCAGGTACGCCTCTTCTGACCAACGGTACCGGGAGCTACCTTCTCTCGGGCTTCCACCCTCGTTGGCTTCGCCGACCGGACACAGCGACACAATACCATGATCCGAGTCACGTTCCTGGGCACCTCGGCATCCCGCCCTACGGTTCGCCGTAACGTGAGCTCGATCGCGGTTCAACGAGAGGGTGATCTTCTTCTGTTCGACTGCGGCGAGGGTACGCAGCGGCAGATGATGCGCTACGGAACGGGCTTCGGGGTGCGAGATCTGTTTTTGACGCACCTCCACGCCGATCACTTTCTCGGGATCACTGGCCTGATCAGGACGATGGCACTTCAGGGCCGGACGGATCCGCTCCACATCTTCGGTCCGCCCGGGTCAACCGCGACACTACGCCAGGCGATAGGTCTGGGGATGGATCGGTTCGCGTTCCCAGTCGAGGTAGAGGAGTTGGACGCTGGTGACCGAATCGGACGAGACGCGTATGACATCGTGGCCTTTCGTGTGGACCATGGGACTGCGGCGCAGGGGTATGCTCTCGTGGAGCACGAGCGGCTGGGCCGCTTCGATGTCGAACGGGCCCGGGCCCTAGGCGTGCCGGAGGGTCCGCTGTTCGGCAAGCTACACGAAGGGCACGCCGTAGAGTTCGACGGGAGCAGGGTCGAGGCGAGTGACGTAGTGGGCCCTCCAAGGCCTGGGCGCACGGTCGTCTACAGTGGGGATACCCGCCCGTCGGCTACCACAGGAGAGATTGCCAAAGGGGCCTCACTGCTGATCCACGAAGCCACATTCGGAGAGGATGAAGCGGAACGAGCCCAGCAGACGTATCACAGCACGGCGCGCGGGGCGGCGACCCTCGCCATGAGAGCCGGTGTGGCTCGGCTCTGTCTCACACACATCTCTGCCCGGTACTCCGATGACTCGTCACTGCTGGAATCCGAGGCGCGCGAGGTCTTCCCGGGGGCGGTTGTCGCCCGCGACGGCTTGAGTATCGAAATTCCTCACAACGATGACGAGGCCGAGGAAGCCCCGGAGGACGTTCGTCCCGCTGAACGGATCGGCCGGGAGTGAAGCCGGGCTTTGATCGGATCGGTATCGTGGGTCTTGGCTTGATGGGTGGATCCATTGCGTGGGCCCTGAAACGTCTACCGAAAGCCCCACGGGTCGTGGCGTTTACTCGTGATCGCGAAGAGGCCGTTCGTGCCCTCGAGGGGGGGGCGATCGATGCGCTCACTGAGACACCTGATGAGGCCGTATACGGGCAGCACCTGGTCTTGTATGCCACTCCATTGGGGGCGATGAAGGATCTCATGTCCGAGCACCGGGATCTCTGGGGAGACGCGACAGTCACGGACGTGGCGGGGCTGAAGGTGCCGTTGCTAGAGTGCGCCCGGGGAGATGAATACGCGTTCAGGTATGTGGGCTCCCATCCTATGGCAGGACGCGCTGAATCCGGCTTTGCAGCTGCGACTCCCGATCTCTTCGTCGACGAGGTCGTCTGGGTAATTCGGGGGGACGCGACTCCCGATCGGGCGGCGGCGGTCGAGTCGTTGTGGACCTCCATCGGAGGTCGGGTCCGTACGATCGAGGCCGACGCGCACGATCATCTCATGGCATGGGTGAGCCATGTACCTCAAATGCTCGCGACCGTACTCGCGCGGACGCTGGAGGGGCAGGGCCTACGAGCGTCGGACGTAGGACCCGGCGGTCGTGATATGACCAGGCTGGCGGGGAGCGCACCCGAGCTTTGGTCGGACCTGTTCACAGCGAACCGTGAGTTGGATTTGCGTGCCTTGGAGACTCTCCGAGAGGAGCTCGAGACGATGACGGCCGCGCTCACGGCTGGATCGTATCGGGATATTGCCGAAATGATGTCCGGGACTCGGCGGTGGAGGAGAGATCGTGAGGAAAACTAGGGTCCCCGGGGACAAGTCCATCACCCAACGGGCCCTGATCGTTGCCTCGCTCGCCACCGGAGAAAGTCGACTGAGCGGGTTGCTTCCGAGCGCCGACCCACAAGCGACGGCGGCCGTTCTCCGTGCGTTGGGTGTGCCGATCGCAACGCTTCCCGGTGACGGGAGCGAGCTCCGCGTGGCCGGCCTCGGATTGCAGGGCCTTCGAGCTCCGGGTCACCCATTGGACTTCCAAAATAGTGGCACGGGAGCTCGCCTGATGTTGGGTGTCTTGTCTGGGCAGGCGCTGACGACGACCCTGACGGGTGACGAGTCTCTTTCGAGTCGCCCTATGGCGAGAGTCACGAGGCCCCTCACCAAGATGGGTGCAACGCTTGGCTTCCTCGGCGAGCTGGAGCGGCTCCCCATCGAAGTCACAGGCGGAGGACTTCGGCCGCTCCAGTACGAGACTCCGATCGCCAGCGCTCAGGTGAAGAGTGCGCTTCTATTTGCCGGCGTCACGAGCGGGGCGTTCGTGCTCGTTGCCGAGCCTCGTCGATCCCGAGACCACACGGAAAGGATCCTATCCTTGGCGGGCGTCTCCGTCCTGTCTCACTCCTCCGGCGGGCGATGGAACGTCGAGTTGAGAGATCCTCCGGATCGCCTACGGCCTCTCGACTTGGAAGTACCGGGAGACTTTTCGTCGGCGGCGTTTCTTATCGCTTTGGCGCTCATGGGGGGAGTGGACGGGGGTCTCCGAATTGAACACGTGGGGTTGAATCCCACGCGCATTGGCCTGCTGGGTGTGCTCGATCGCATGGGCGCTAGAGTCGAGGTGGAGTACACGGAGGAGGAGGGCTCGGCCGGGGAGCCTGTGGGCACGCTCCACGCTTTCCCGTCGAGACTCGCTTCTGCTGAGGTCACCGAGCGTGAAGTGCCTTCGATGATCGATGAGTTCCCCGTTCTTGCGATACTGGCGGCGCGAGCGGACGGGATCACGCGAATTATCGGGGCATCAGAGCTTCGCGTGAAGGAGTCGGACCGGATCAAAGTGCTGGTCGAAAATTTGCGCAGCATCGGTGTGGACGTGGATGAGTTGAAGGACGGTATGGAGATCGTCGGCAGCGACCGACCTCTGATTGGCCGAGTGCGGAGTCATCACGATCACCGAATCGCCATGGCCTTCGGCGTTCTCGGAGCGCTTCCCGGGAACAGGATCGAGGTGGACGATCCCAGCGTCGCCGACGTGAGCTTTGGGGGATTTTGGGAGACCCTCCGACGCCTGACGAGGCCGGAGTCCACTGTCCGGCCCGGGAGCGCGACCGAGCGCGGCGGCAAGGGTGCTTCGGGTCCAGTGATCACGGTGGATGGCCCCGCCGGCTCTGGAAAGACGTCCACCGCCAAAGAGGTGGCAAGGCGATTGAAGTTTCGTCATCTGGATTCCGGCGCTCTCTACCGAGCTGTGACCTTTGCCTTGTTCCAGGGGGGAGTTCCCCACGAAGACTGGCTCTCCTTGAGCTCCAAGGAGTTGGACGGACTCGGCCTGCGCTTGGTACCGGAGGACGAGGCTGTGGGAATCTTCCTGAAAGACACTCGGCTTTCATCGGAACTGCGCTCCGCCGAGGTGACTCGGCATGTCTCGGAAGTGGCCGGCCTTTCGGTAGTGCGGGAGTGGCTTCTGGGTGTCCAGCGTAAAGCCGGCTCGTATGGGGGCCTGGTCGCGGATGGACGGGACATGGGGACGGTCGTCTTCCCGGATGCACACCTCAAGGTGTTTCTGGTCGCCGGGATCGAGCAGCGTGCGCGCCGCCGCTTGCTACAGGAACTGGGACACGAACCCAGCTTCGACGAGATTCGAGATGAAATGATACGGATCGAGCAAAGAGACAGGACCGACAGCGATCGCGAACACTCTCCTCTTCGCCGGCCCGAAGGGGCTCTGGAATTGGACACGACCGACCTCACGTTTAACGACCAGGTTGCCCTCATCCTGGAGCGTGTGAAAGGCTTGACTCGCCCCTAAACGCTGTCTAGCTTGACCTGTTAGGCCCACGGCGTCGGGGCCTAGGGCTTTTCTTCGATCCCTCAACCCGGACCACGACGCTTTTCGTAGGTTCGGATACACCGCACCGGTCAATGGCCGGTACACGAGTTGATGACAGAGAATCCAGATCACACCGCCCCCGAAGTTGAGTCCACAGCAGGCGATTCCCCCGACATCGAGGCCGAGACTGGCTTAGAAGAGGCGTCATCGGACGCCGCTGAAGCTACGTCTCCTCCCGACCTGTCTTCCACCGAGATTGCGGTCGCCGACGCCCCAACGCCTGGCGGAATCTCGCCGGAGTTGCTCGCTGATCCATATGGCGAAGAGGTGCTCGACGTCTCCGCGGCGGACTTCGAAGCCCTTCTGTCCGAGCATGCGGACGTCATGGGGGACTTCAGGGAAGGGGAGATCGTAAACGCAAAGGTCCTTCGGGTGACGGACAGCATGGTCATCCTAGAGTTCGGCTTCAAGAGCGAAGGGGCGGTGCCCCTAGACGAATTCAAGGATCGGATGGGGATCGAGGCTGGTCAGGATGTCGAAGTGCTCCTCGAGAGCCTCGAGGATGACGACGGTATCGTAGTACTGTCGAAGAAGAAGGCGGACTTCCTACGAGTTTGGGAAAAGATCAAGGGATGTCACGAGGCCGATGAGCCAGTCGAAGGGATGCTGACTCACAAGATCAAGGGCGGTGTTACGGTCGACATCATGGGTGTGGATGCCTTCCTTCCCGGGTCGCAAATCGCCCTGAGGAGAGTGCCCAACATCGAGGATCTGCTCGGGCAGACGTTCGAGTTCAAGATCATCAAGCTCAACAAACGTCGCAGGAATATCGTCGTATCTCGTAGGGTGATACTCGAGGGTGAGCGAGAGAAGAAGCGCGATACTTTGGTCGTAGAGCTCCTCGTCGGCCAGATCCGTGAAGGCACGGTCAAGAACATCACAGATTTCGGTGCTTTCATCGATCTTGGTGGACTGGATGGTCTCCTTCACATCACCGACATGTCATGGGGCCGCGTCGGACACCCGTCCGAAGTAGTTGGGATCGGCGAGAAATTGGACGTCAAGGTCCTGGACATCGATTGGGATCGAGAGCGCATCTCGCTGGGCCTCAAGCAGCTCCTTCCGTATCCGTGGACGGGCATCGACAAGAAATATCCCGTTGGATCGAGGGTCCGAGGGAAGGTGGTTTCGATCACGAATTACGGCGCGTTCATCGAGATCGAAAAGGGTGTCGAGGGGCTTGTCCATATCTCCGAAATGTCATGGACTCGCAACGTTCGTCATCCCTCGAAGCTGGTCAACATCGGCGACGAGATCGAGGCTGTTGTCCTGAAGGTGGACACGCAGGATGAGAAAATTTCGTTGGGGATGAAGCAAATCGAGGAAGACCCGTGGCTGGCCCTACCGGCGAAGTATCCGACGGGGACACAGTTGGCGGGTACGGTGCGCAATCTTACGTCCTTCGGTGCCTTCGTGGAGATCGAGCCAGGCATCGATGGCCTCGTGCACGTGTCAGACATGAGTTGGACCCGACGAGTGGAGCATCCCTCTGAGGTGATCGAAAAGGGTGATGAGGTCCAGGTTCTCGTGCTGGACGTGGATGCCGATGCGAAGCGTATCTCGCTGGGTATCAAGCAGATGCTCGAGGATCCGTGGCCCGAGATCGTCGAGCGTTTCTCGGCGGGAGTCGAACCGGCCGGGTCTGTGGCGAGAGTGCAGGAGAGGGGTGTCGTTGTCGATCTCGGCGACGACATTGAGGGCTTTGTGCCGACGTCTCATTCAGGCGTGGAAGAGGAAGAGGAAGAGGCTCTGCCGGAGTACTTTCGTTCTGGTGAGGCGTTGGTCCTCAAGGTTATCGAGTCGGATGCTGCGAACCGCCGGATCGTACTCGAGGTGACCACGCTTCCGGAACGCCAGGATGTGCCAGAGCCGCCTCCTGAGGATGAGGTGCTTGATGGCGTTGAAGGTGAAGCCAGTCCCGATTCAGAGTCGACTTCTGCCGTCGCTGAAGAGACTGCGGCCGAGTCGACGGAAGCTGAGGCAGGCGACGAATCGCAAGCTGAGGTAAGTGAGGAAGTCGAGGCCGAGGCTAGCGACGAACCCGAAGCCGAGGCTGATGACGAACCCGAGGCTGAGGCTGGTGACGAACCCGAGGCTGAGGCCGAGTCGGAGGAGCCCGAGGCCGTCGAGTCGGACGACGTGGATGAGGACAACGAAGACAAAGAGGCCTGAGGCGAGCCTCTTTATGCGTAGTTCTGATGAGAACGCCCGGGCGCCTGCGGTGTCCGGGTTTCTCATATCCCTCACACTGCTTGCACTGGGGTGTGGGACGGTGGGCACTCCCGTGGGACGGACAGCGCCCGATGCCTCCGACCCGGCTCTAGAGCCGGGGTCGGCCACGCCGGAGCAGAGAGACGCGCTCGAGCGCGTGCTGGCACAGGCTGAACTCGCTCTCGACGCGGGTGACTTCGAAGCTGCACGACGGCTCATAGTGGGTGTCGAGACGTCCTTCGCGACGGTGCCAGGGAGCTCGCAGGTCTTTTGGCTCCAAGCGCAAGCTGCCCGAGGCCTCGGTGACCTCGAAGGAGCTATCAACGCAGCAGGGCGGTTCCGGCTGCTTCTTCCTGAAGGTGATTCGAGGTTACGAGAGGTAGCTCTCCTGGAGGGAGATGCCTTGGCGAGCGCTGGACGCCCCGCGGAAGCCACAGGGGTATGGTCGCTGGCATCTACGGCGACTGCGGACGACGAAATTCTCACACGGATTTCTGAGTACGCTCGGGACCTCTCGGAAGAGGACCTGGTGAGGCAGCTCGAGACTGCGCCGGGCTGGCTCTTTGGACCCCTGTCGGCGGAAGTCGCGCTCAAGCGATACTTCGCGGGGGATCAAAGATTGGCCCGAGAGCAAGCTCGCACGGCACTGCAGGGGGGGGTGACCGGAAGAGCACGGCGAATCGCCGAGGGTATCCTGACAGCGGATATGAGTGAGTTTCTGATTGTCCCTAGGATCGGCGCTGTTTTGCCGACCAGTGGATCGCCGAGGCTCCGGCGCATCGCCGAAGAAATCCAGGATGGCATCCGCATCGCTCTAGAACGGTTCGGTCAGGCGGAAGCCAACCGGACCGAGACGGAGTTGGTGGTGCTCGACAATGATGGAGACGCACAGGGTGTCCGAGAGGCGTTGGCGGCTCTCGATGCGGCGGGGGTGCTCGGTTTAATCGGCCCCCTCCAGGACCTGACTGTGGAGGAAGCGGCCCGTTTCAGTTCTGATTCCTTCACTGTCATCTCTCCTACGTCGCCCGTGGCTCCCGCGGACGCAACGGGTGTCTACTCGTTAGCAGGTGAAGATCCGAGTGCCCCCAGGGCCTTGGCCCGGTACGCTCTGGCGAGCGAACTGAATAGCGCCGTGGTCGTCTATCCAGAGACACGTGCGGGGATTTACGAAACCCGAGCATTTTCGGAGGCTTTTCAATCGGGTGGAGGCTTGATCCTCGCAGAGATTGGCTACACCGTGGGTGCAACCTTCTTCGAGCCAGAACTCCGCCAGGTCGAGTCATTGATGCCCCACGTGCTGGTCCTCCCGCTCCCGGCTCGTGACATAGAGTTGATGGCGCCGCAGGTGACTTTTTTCGGCATCGATTCACTGGACATTCGGATCCTGGGAACGGCGGGCTGGAGCGATGAGGCCATGTTGACCAGGACCGATTCGAGACACACAAACGGAGTCGTCGCCACCTCCCCTCGCCCCCCCGAGGGTGAGTCGGAGGGATATCGGGCGTTCGTCGCAGCGTACGAAGCCCTTCATCGGAGAACGCTACCCTCGTCGGTTCCGGGACTGGGGTACGATGCAGCGGCGCTGCTACTCGAGGGAATCCGAATGGGTGCCCGTACGCCCGGAGAACTATCTGAGAGGCTTCGACAGATCTCGAATTTTCCCGGTGCCACCGGATCCCTGTCCGTCGAAGATGGGCGAATCTTGAGAGAGCACTTCTTGGTTTGTCTGCAGGATCAGCGGGTGCAGGGCGTGTCCGAAGGTCAGCGGTCGGATCCGATCTTGCTCCCACCCCTTCCGGATCCCGAAACCGACTCGATTCCTGCAGGTGCCCCAGACCGAATCGTCGGCTTCAGTTGTCCAATGGTGGGGCCTTCCGTCCCCTTGGGCCGATAACAGGAGACGCGCGCGTGTCAATGGAGGAGAAGCTCGGGCGTCTCGAGCATCTTGGACGCGAAGCGGAGCTCGGTGGCGGGCAAGAGAGACTGTCGGCCCAGCAGGCAAAGGGAAAGCTGCTCGCGCGGGAACGAATCGCCCTGCTTCTGGACGAAGACTCCTTCACCGAGATGGACCGGTTCGTCACCCATCGCTCGAGTGAGGCGGGTCTCGCCGACAAGAAATTCCTAGGGGACGGCGTCGTGACTGGGCACGGAACGATCCACGGCCGGCTCGTTTACGTTTTTTCCCAGGATTTCACGGTGTTTGGGGGATCACTGTCCGAAGCACATGCCGAAAAGATCGTGAAACTGCAGGATATGGCGCTGAAGACCGGCGCCCCGTTGATCGGCCTCAACGACTCGGGGGGGGCTCGCATCCAAGAAGGGGTGGTATCACTCGGCGGCTATGCCGACATCTTCCTGCGCAACACGCTCGCTTCTGGGGTCGTTCCTCAGATCAGCGTCATTCTGGGGCCGTGTGCCGGGGGCGCTGTCTACTCACCTGCCATCACGGACTTCATCTACATGGTCCGTGGCATTAGCTACATGTTCGTGACGGGTCCACAGGTCGTGAAGGCGGTCACGCACGAGGAAGTCGACATGGAGAGCCTTGGAGGCGCCGACGTACACGCCTCCAAGTCGGGCGTAGCACATTTCGCTCACGACTCTGAACCGGAATGCCTCGCCGCGGTGAGAGACCTGCTCGCGTTCTTGCCGCAGAACAATACCGAGCTTCCACCGACTCGGGAAACGGACGATCCTCATGATCGACAAGATGAGAAACTACTAGAGATAATTCCTGACAACTCCAGTAAACCGTATGATATACACGACGTCATAGGGTGCGTCGTGGATGACGGTGAGTTCTATGAGGTACACGCGGCCTTCGCCCGAAATCTCACCGTGGGCTTCGCCCACCTTGGAGGATACTCCGTGGGTCTCGTGGCGAATCAACCGGCGGTCCTCGCGGGAGTGTTGGATATCGACTCGGCAATCAAGGGTGCGCGCTTCGTTCGGTTTTGTGACTCGTTCAATATTCCGTTGATCGTCTTCGAGGACGTCCCGGGCTTCTTGCCTGGAGTGGGTCAAGAGCACGGGGGAATCATTCGGCACGGAGCGAAGTTGCTGTATGCCTTCGCTGAGGCCACGGTCCCAAAGATCACGGTGATCACACGTAAAGCGTACGGGGGTGCGTACGACGTGATGAACTCGAAGCACATCCGGGGTGACGTCAATTTGGCATGGCCCACCGCCGAGATTGCCGTCATGGGGCCGACGGGAGCTGTAGAGATCCTGTATCGAAGAGAAATCGCCGAGTCTGATGATCCGGAAGCTGCCACGGACGCACGTATCGAAGAGTACACTGAACGATTTGCCCACCCCTATGTCGCTGCCGCCCGTGGCTATATCGACGATGTGATCGATCCGCGTAAGACCCGTCCTCGCCTCATCACCGCTCTCGACATGTTGCGCAACAAGCGGGACGAGAATCCCCGGAAGAAGCACGGGAATATCCCGCTCTAGCGTCCTGAGTCAGAAGTTCGCGAGTCACCGAGAATGGCGAGGCAACGGTTCTCTTCTACGTTCGCGTCTCAAGGGGTGCCCTTCGGTGAATCGCCGGAGGACTACACCAAGATGGGGAGGGGACTGGTGAAGCGAAATCCGATGATGTCGTGGCTGCCTGCGCTGGTTTTGCTGATTGTAGCCGTGCCGGCCACAGCCGAAGCTCAGAGCAGAGATAGGGATAGGGACGGACGACGGGTCTGGAGCGGCATGTCTCGAGGCCTCATTCCGAACTTCTTTGTCGAAAGGGCTTCGAGGACTCGCCTGGGGCTGTATTTGAACGCCCGGCAGTCGCGGAGATATGACGACCAAGGGGCGTTGATCGACGACGTGATGCATCGCTCGCCAGCTGAGGAGGCGGGTCTTCGAGATGGCGACATCATCACGGCTTTCGACGGTCATGAATTGACGTCGCCACTTTTCGATAGCGAACTGGAAAATGCGCTCGATTCGGATGAGTCACTGCCGGCCCAGCGAGTGTTGGCGCTCGCCCGGGAGGTCGAGGCGGGTCAAGTGGTGGAAATCCGATACCTTCGGGACGGAAGCGCCGGCGTGGTGAGCGTCGAAGCCGAGGAGTACGATCTGCCACGGATCAGCAGCTTCGGATCTTCGGGGGATATGATGTGGAGCGTCGGACCTGACGCGCACGAGTGGGATGATGACATGTGGGAGGACCGACGCGAAGAGATGGGTGAGCGCATGAGGGGGCTCGGAGAGCGTGTCGAGCGAATGAACATCCCCCCAGGTGTTCGACTTCACGTACGGAGCTGAGTCGAATGAAGGAGTGGAACTCGTAGAGCTCAACCCCGAGCTGGGGACATACTTCGGGGTGGAGAGAGGCGTCCTGGTCATGGAGGTGGACGAGGACTCCACCCCGGGCCTCGTCCCGGGTGACGTGATCCTCGAGGTGGGAGATCGAGAGGTTGAAACGGTGCGTCGCGCGCGGCGCCTGATCCGGTCCTACGAGGCCGGTGAACCCATTAGAATGACCGTCGTACGGCGGGGTGACGAGCTCGTGACCGAAGGATTCATGCCTTAGTGTTCTGAGTCAGGAAGCGGGAAGGCTCGCCAGTGCGGGCGACGGGGCGGGTGCTCGCGCGCTCGCCCCGTTCTTCGTGCTCCCGGATCGGGTCGACACTCCCGGGTGGACTTTACACTTCTCGGAAGGTCCGCCAAACTTCTTTGTCCATTGTTCGCGGGGGCCGACCTGGCGCCCAGTTCTCCCAAAGGCCTCTAACGTCTTTCTCATGTTCGACACCGTGCTTGTGGCAAATCGGGGAGAGATCGCAGTCCGGGTCATCCGAGCCTGCCGAGATATGGGCCTCCGTTCGGTTGCTGTTTATTCCGACGCGGATCGACTCTCACCGCATGTTCTGTTGGCGGATCAGGCCTTGTCTATTGGAGGGGCGCCGGCGGCGGAGAGCTATTTGCGTGGAGACCGGATCATTGAGGCTGCGCAGATCTCCGGGGCGGGCGCCATCCATCCCGGCTATGGATTCCTAGCCGAGCGAGCTCGATTCGCACAGGACGTTGAGGAGTCGGGGCTCGTGTTCATCGGTCCCCGTCCCGCATCCATCCAGGCCATGGGTGACAAGACCGAGGCGAGACGCCGCATGTCGGAGGCGGGGATCCCGATCGTTCCCGGTGGCGAAGATCCGGTTCGCGACAGTAGGGAAGCCCTCCGGCTGGCCGAGGACCTTGGGTTTCCAGTTCTCCTCAAGGCTGTGGCGGGTGGAGGAGGGAAGGGCATGAGGCTCGTACACAACGCCGCGGCAATGTCGGCAGCCTTCGAGGCAGCGGTCCGTGAGGCCGAAGCCGCCTTCGGTGACGGCTCGATATACGTAGAGAAACTCCTTCTCCGTCCCCGGCATATCGAGTTCCAAATCCTCGCCGATGACTCGGGAAACGTACTCCATCTGGGCGAACGCGAGTGCTCGATCCAGAGGCGGCATCAGAAGCTCATAGAGGAAGCTCCTTCCACCGTGTTGACACCGACCGAAAGGGTCGAGATGGGAGCCGTAGCCGTTCGAGCAGCGCAAGCGGTCGACTACCGTGGTGTGGGAACCGTAGAGTTCCTGTACGATGAGGGGAACTTCTACTTCCTGGAGATGAATACCCGCCTGCAAGTGGAGCACCCCGTTACAGAGCTGGTCACGGGGCTCGACCTCGTCGAGTGGCAGATCCGAGTTGCACGGGGAGAGCCTCTGGGGTTTAGCCAGGATGATGTGTCCGTCACGGGTCACGCCATCGAATGCAGGATCACCAGCGAAGACCCGCGACGCGACTTTCTTCCGTCGGCGGGGAGGATCGACTATCTGGCGATTCCGGCGGGTCCGGGGATCCGGTGGGATGGGGGGATCGCGTCGGGTTTCGAGGTTTCCCTCCACTATGATCCGCTTCTCGGCAAGTTGATCGTACATGCCGAGAACCGTGCGGGGGCCATCCGGCGTATGAAGAGAGCTCTCGACGAGCTCGAGGTCTCCGGCGTCGAAACGTGTGTGCCATTTCACCGTCGGGTGATGGCGGAGGAAGATTTTGCCAACGGTCGCCTGAGTGTGGCTTACGTCGAGGAGCATCCTGAGCTGTTCGGCGACTACGCTGAGGACCATCGAGTGGCGGCGATGATGGCGGCGGTGTTGGAGCATGAGCACCGGAGTCGCCGCCTCGTGAGCCGTTCGGACGGGAGACGCGGGACACAGCTTTCAACTTGGCGGGCGTCGGGATGGCCGTGGAAGAAATAGGACTCGATCTCGCGAAGGGGGCCGTTGAAGTGATTCGGGTCCGAAGAGTCGCTTCGGACGGAACGGGCGTGGGACATCTTCCGGATGGTCGCACGGTGTTCGTACCTCGAACTGCTCCCGGTGACGAGGTTCGTATCCGGGTCACGAAGCTGAAGCGGAGATGGGCACGGGGGCAAGTACTGGAGATGCTCACGCCGACAGAGGACCGGACCGATCCACTGTGTCTCTCATATGGTGAATGTGGAGGGTGCACTCTGCAACACATCGCCTACGACGACCAGTTGCTTTGGAAGAGCCGGTTCGTCCACGATGCTCTCAAGCGTATCGCCCATCTCGACCTGTCCCCCACCTCGGTGCACCCTAGCCCCGAACGGTACCACTACCGTTCTCGCGTCACATTCACGTTGATCCGCCTGCCCGGAGGGCGTGTGGTCTCGGGCTTTCACCGTCTCGACAGGCCGGATCGGATCGTTGACGTGGCGGAGGCGTGCGTTCTTCCCGTTCCGGCCGTCGCAACCGCCTGGAAGGGCCTGCAGTCGACGTGGGGCGACGGGGCTCGACGACTCCCTTCGGGTCGTCGGCTACGCCTTACGCTTCGTGAGGTGGACGAAGGCGTCATTCTAGTGATAGAGGGTGGGAAGGGCACCGGCCGACCGGATATCTTGCTCAAGGAGGTCGAAGGCCTGGTCGCAGTATGGGCGACGAGGGCCGACGGTGGTGGACGCCTGCTCGCGGGGTTGGCCGACGGCCACGATACCCGCCTCGGAGAACTCTTGAGTGCGGGTCCTGCGGCCTTCACGCAGGTGAACGATTCAGCCGCCGAGGCACTCCACCAGCTCGTCCTGGATGAGGTCCTGAAATCGTCCGCCCGTGTTGTCGTGGACGCGTATTGTGGTGCGGGCCTTTACGGTCGGAGGGTGGCCAAGGAGGACCGCCTCGCCATTGGAATCGAACTGAACGCGGCCGCCGCTAGGGCGGCGGGTCGGGATGCTCCTGAAGGGTTTTCTGTTCTCACAGGGGCGGTGGAGGAGCGGCTCTCCGAGGCGCTCCCCGCCGACGTCGTGATTCTCAATCCGCCGAGAGGAGGGGTGGACGAACGCGTCACGGCGCTGCTCCGAGACGAGGGTCCATCGAAGGTGATCTATGTGAGTTGCGACCCCGCCACGCTAGCCCGTGATCTCGCGCGCCTGGGATCGTCGTACGATGTTGCTGGACTCCACGCTTTCGACCTTTTTCCTCAAACGGCACACGTAGAGGTCCTCGCCATCTTGCAGCGCACGACGGCGGTGGAGGCCGACGGATAAAGTCATGCGGTATCATATCGACATCGGTGATGACACGTTCGAGGTGGTGATCGAACCCGGTGGGATTCACGTCGACGGTCAGCCGGTCGACGTCTCGGAGGAGGTGATCGCCGGAACCGACTTGCACTGGTTTCTGATTGGACGGGAGTCCCATCGGATTATCGCACGTCGGGAACGAGCCGGTCGCTGGGACCTCCAGCTTCGGGGGCGCTGCCATAGTGCGGTCGTGCTAGACGAGCACGCTCACAAGATTCGGGAGATGGCTGGGGGAGATCCAGTGGACCGGGGACCGCAGCCGGTTCGTGCGCCCATGCCCGGGGTGATCGTGAGTGTCGCCGTCGAAGAGGGCGACCTGGTCGAATCCGGTCGGCGGCTCGTGATCGTAGAGGCCATGAAGATGGAGAACGACCTGACCGCTTCGATGGAGGCTCGGATCGGACACATCCATGTCACCGCTGGCCAGGTAGTGGAGAAGGACGAGATACTGATGGAACTGTTGTCGGTCGACGACGAGTAGAGAGCATCGTGAGCCATGACCCAGGGGAGAGCGAGTTTCGCACCGGAAGCGGAATGAACGTAGAGGCTGTGTACGGAGCGCGCGGGGAGGCGACGGAGGATCTCGGCAAGCCGGGCAGCTTTCCCTTCACGCGGGGCATCTACGCGGACATGTACCGTGGACGCTTGTGGACCATGCGTCAGTACGCCGGCTTCGGCACTGCTGAGGAGACCAACGCCCGGTATCGGTACCTCCTCGCCCAGGGAAGTACCGGATTGTCGGTGGCCTTCGATCTTCCCACCCAGATGGGTTACGACTCGGATCACCTCATGGCCGAGGGGGAGGTGGGCCGCGTGGGAGTCGCTATCGACTCCATCGAGGACATGCGCGTCCTATTCGACGGGATCGCCCTTGACCGAGTATCCACGTCAATGACGATCAATGCCACGGCCGCCGTGGTGCTCGCTCTCTATATCGCCGTCGCGGACGAGCGGGGCATCGCCAGAACGGCCCTGAGGGGGACCGTCCAGAACGATATTCTCAAAGAGTATATCGCGCGCGGGACCTACATCTATCCTGCGGAACCCAGCCTCAGGATGACGTCCGACCTCGTAGCCTTCTGCGCTCGTGACGTACCTCGCTGGAATTCGATCTCCATATCGGGCTATCACATCCGAGAGGCGGGATCTACGGCGCCGCAAGAGATCGCGTTTACGATCGCGAACGGCATTACGTACGTAGAACGCGTACTGGCCCGGGGCGTGCCCCTGGAGGACTTCGCGCCACGGCTGTCCTTCTTCTTCAACACCCACAACGATATTCTGGAGGAGGTCGCGAAGTTCCGAGCGGCGCGGCGGCTTTGGGCCACCATCATGAAAGAGCGCTATGGGGCGTCCGATCGGTCCTGCATGCTCAGATTCCATGCGCAGACCG
>Ga0310123_10000554_pt1 | contig 32969 bp, 41 predicted proteins | sample CB6_AW_1057_MG_FD_203505 | JGI IMG/M metagenome (GOLD analysis project Ga0310123, IMG submission 203505) | Marine microbial communities from Western Arctic Ocean, Canada - CB6_AW_1057 | ecosystem: Environmental > Aquatic > Marine > Oceanic | place: Canada: Western Arctic Ocean | collected... | reverse complement strand
ACGGTTATTCTATCATCAATCCTGCCTCCGTTCTTCTGAGGAGAGGTAATAAATCTACCGTTATTCCTCATATGTTACTTACCAACTCCATATACATGTTGGCTTTTTTGGATTCTTTTCTCATGTCCAACGTAAATGCTTGGTAGTCAAAATATTCAGCATACTTTGACAAGAAGAGAGAATACATCACGATAGAAAGTCCCTGATAGTCAAAGAAAATAATGCGTTTATGTTTGTCGTTAAGTTCTTCGTCTAGTCTTACAAGTAAATCAGAAGGTATGGTGTCTCCAATATTGATCATGGCGATGTGACTACTTACTCCAGCCACCCTAAAGAGATCGTACTCTCGCATTCTTTCAGAAAAGTTCACCATTACTTTACTGTTAATATCCTCCTCGCTTAGTCTGCACAACAGGTGGGTTGATAGATGTCTTTCTTCTTGCGTTGTGTTTGAATGGGATTGAGATATGCTTATGAATATGTGGCTTTTGTCACAGTCCAAGCTAAGAATTGATTGTAGCGTAGCGTTAACCTTTTCGCTGGTCGGGGAGTCAAAATAAATGGATATAAAGACACGCGGCTTGATCTCATCTATTGCAACCTGTAGGTTAGCCTTGCCGTCATCATACCCATCCCACTTGGGTGTCCTATAGTAATTACAAAAACAGTCTATAACATAGAACTCTTTTTCTTCATCGTAAGCTTCTATGATGTAACCCTGATCCCTAAACAAATCTAATCGGTCAGCCGCACACCCCGTTTGAGTATTTCCATCATATTGGGCAAACACACAATCTTTACAGCTAGTTGTGAGATGCTTGTTAGTTTCTTCTGGCTTCAACTTCATAATGAACACCTGATATTCTGGTAGATATAATTTGTAGCCCAACGCTGGAAACCAAGTCTGTCACCGTGTTTATGTCTAGACACGATTTTTTGTTGAACATAATCTGATTGGCATCTTCTACCCCAATAGAATCATTGATGATATTACGTGCCAGAAGGCGTATGTCAGTACCACCAACCACAAGTGTTCCTCCAAGCCTCAACTTTTGTCTGGCCTCTAAGACAAAGCCTTTAGCCGAATTATAATCTAGTTGGTCCAAGGTATCATTTGCCAACACAAAGGTACACTCATTGTCGGATAAATGCTTAAGACTTCCTTGGTTCTGGCTTATCTCAACCCTTTCATACCCCTCGATATGCTGTTCTTCCGCGCCCACTACATGTACCTTCATTGAATTACCTCATCAAATACGGTGTTCCAGTTATTAATAAATTCTTCTTCTGAGAATTTTTCGATCACAGTTTTTCTAGCAGCGTTGCCCATTTTGGCAGCTAGATCTTTATCTTCTAATAGCTGCATAACATATGACTTTAGTTCTTCCTCATCATTGGAAATGAATCCGTTTACCCCGTTCTGGATAATCTCTGGTATCATGCATGTTGCTGTGGACACCACCGCAGAACCACAAGACATGGCTTCCAATAAAGAGGTCGGGATGGGACTTAACGTGGATGTATTCAAAAATACCTGAGCACTATTGTATTCTCCTACTAGAACTTCGGTAGAGGGGGCTGGTTCTGATAAGCCTTCTGTAGCTCCTACAAGACGAACATTAAGTCCCTGTGTTATCCTTTGCCACCCTTGGTAATTTAAGCAATAGTCTCTATTCACAAAATCGTTAGCCACACTTAAGATATGCGGTTGCTTTTCTATTTCCGAAGGAGAAAACAAATCTGTATCTACTCCGTGATTAATGATGGTCGATGGTACGTCCTTCATATCCCAAGCGTTCATGGAATATTCAGAGATAAATATATTTCTGTCACCTTTCATAGTCCTCATCTGATCGGCTTGACCCGGAGGCCAGAAGTCAGTAATTGGAAGCGTGTGTTCTAATGAAATCACGGGAAGACGCAACATGTTGTTAATCTGTGCAGCGATCTGAAATTGGCCAAACTTGCTTTGAGATAATATAAAGTCATATCTAATACCTTGGTATATGGCGTTCTTCGGTAAAAGGTAATAGTTGTCTGGCCGCATGGCATAGCTATTGTCCCACGCTTTCTGGTCCTCTGACGTAAAGGAATAAAAGTTATGCCCAGTCTTGCATAGCTGGGTTTCATACCGTTCATGTGTAGGAAATGTAAGTATATTATACTTCTTGGGCTTCCCGCACACGGCGTTTCGAATGATATTAGTTACTTGATTCTGGCTCATTGTTTGCTTCCGTAAAAAGAAAATCTAAGTTCTGTTCAAATATATCGTAAGAGATGTCTTTATAGGCCAGTGGGCCAGTCCGATATGTGTGGCCGACGTGGTTGGCAATCATCGTGGCCACTACTGATACAGGAAAAGCTGTAGCCATCTGCATAGCTGAAAATTTCTTATTGCATCTGATAATCTTTTCTTCTTCCCACTTGTCTACTTTAGCCTTGATGATTACTAAGTCGTCTGCGGGAGGGCACGCTTTATTTAGCAGACCTGACAGGTCTTCGTTACTAAGACCGCATTCCTCAATTAGAAACTTCATGACTTCGCAATGACCTTTGTGTCTGATCGTTTTATAATGACAGTTGTTAACCCCTCTTTTTTGCATGGTGCCTATTGTGTGGGAAGCACCCCCACTAGTATAAAATGCCTCCATTGGACCGAGGGAGGTATCTATGTCCACAAGACCAGACATGCCAGCAGCCAGAGTATTAAACCCATTGATTAATACCTCGCATTGGTCTTTGTATTCATTTATCAATCCGTCGTGTGACCAAGTGCAACTGTATTTTAGATAGTTATTCGGATTTGCGGGAAGTCCTCCCACCATCATTTCTACTGTTTCGGGTAGATCTCGGCTAGAGTTGTATCCATGTTCTGCCAATATGTTAACCCACCCCGGAGCCAATCCTAAATCGGTCATAACAACCGAGCCTTTGTTTTTGGCATAGTCATTAATGCTATTGCTGGTACTCATGTGGCCACCTAGATCACAATAGGGAATATTCTGGTTTATGCAATATCTAGCTAGCTTTTCGTTCTGGTGGTAAGGCAAGGCAGAAATAACTATATCGCAGCTTGACAGGGCAGAGTAATCAGGGTTGTACTCGTCGCATTGAATTGCTAGGACTCTATAGCCTGAGTTCCAGTCATCTACTGATTCCGACACTTGAGAACAATCTATCAGATTTTCTACATCGGTGTCTATTAAGGTGAACTTTTTACATCCCAGTTTGTCCATAGCCCAAGCTATGGCTCGCCCCATTCTTCCTGTTCCCACTATTGCCGCTCTCATGTGTTACCTTTCATGTTGTTAACCATCTCCAGAGCTACTGTGCAAGGTACAGTAAAAAAGCCAATATTAAAGCCCAAGCGCCCATTGTTTCATTTCCCCATCTCATCCACAGCTTGTTTTATAATAGAAGATGCCATATCAACATCTTCTGTGGAAAAGGTAAGGACTGGTCTTAGACGAATAGATTTGTGACCGCACTTCAAAGCTATCATGCGGTGTTGAATTGCTTCCATAAGTGTATCTCTCTCTTTGCCATCTTTAAGATCAAAGGCAACCATTAAGCCTCTGCCCCTTACATTATCTAGACCCTCAATAGATCGTAAACTCCACAATAGATGTCTTCCTACGCTTTGGGCATTATACACCAAGTTTTCTGCTTCTATGGTGTCAATGATACAGCAGAATCTTGACATGTCTACGATGTTTCCACCCCAAGTGGAATTTATCCTCCCGCTGGTATTAAACACGTTGAACTTAACTTCATCAATACGCTCAGTAGAACAAAATCCACACACCTGAGTTTTCTTTCCAAAGCACATCATGTCAGGAATGACGCCGAAGTGTTCGTATGCCCACATCTTGCCAGTTAGTCCTAGACCCGTTTGAACCTCGTCAAAGATGAGCATGGCTTCGTGTTTATCTGCTAGGTATCTGAGTTCTGTAAAAACTGCTTCGTTAAAATGGTTATCTCCACCTTCTCCTTGGATGGGTTCTAACAAAATTGCTGCTGTATTATCATTAATGTACTGACCCAAAGTGTCCACATCAAACATGGTTGTCCAGTTAAACTGTGGAAATCTTTTGGTTTTAATCGTATCAGTGTTTGTCGTTGACAGGGTGTATCCAGTGCGACCATGAAAAGCTCTGTACATATGGGCTACATCCATTTTGTTTGTAGCCTCACTAGAAGAGATGCCTAGTTTTTGTGCCTTCCAATCAAACGCAGCCTTCAAAGCGTTCTCAACCCCTAAAGCACCACCCTCAATAAAGAAGTAATGGCTGAAGTCAGGGGTAATAGATACGAACCTTTCAACAAAATTGTGATACTCTTTTGAGTACATGTCGCTGTTGGCTAATTTGTGCATAGCCACCTTCCCTAAGCGAAATTGAGCATTGACAAGAGCAGGATGGTTCCATCCCAAAGCTTGGCTGGCAAACTGGGAATAGCAATCGAGGTATTTATTTCCGGTTTCGACATCCACAATCCAAGACCCTTCACTTTTGTCTGTATCTACGACAATGTGAAAACCGTCTGTAAGCACATGCTTTGAAAGACTTTCTATAATTCGAGAGTTAGACATTTGACTGCTCCTCCAGATTTTATAAATTCGGACACGTCACAATTGAACGTATGTACGCTAGAGAAAACACCGTCATGGTTGTATGCGTGGGTGGTTGTCCTGTGCTGAACTTTTATGCTGTTGCATATAAACTGTTTTGCTTGAGCCGTATTTACCGGGTGTATACTAACACTGTTGTTGGTTTTCATAGTGACTTCTATAACCTTGGTTAGCATTTCGTGCAATGAAGAATGCGTAAAGGCTTCGTCATAGTAGACGAACTGATCATCTGTCGTGAACAAACAGGTGTCTAAGTGATAAAAATAAGGGTTAACTAGATCGCAAGAGACATAATCTACCCCTAGAGCTTCGGCTATAATGGGATGCGATCTTCGATTCGTCCTTAATCCACACCCAATGAAAAGCACGTCGTTAAAAAACATTGCGTCTCCCGCGCCTTCAAAGGATATATCTTCCGGCAATTCAATAACGTCATAATCTCGATCTAAGAACCACCGCTTGAAAAGATCTCTTTCTCCTCTCCTCTCTTTGTGGCGAAAGTTAGAAAGAACCACTCTGTTCCCCCTAACTAACCCCGCGTTGGCGGTAAAAACCATGTCGGGAAAGTTGGGGTCTGGTTGTATATGTTCTATTCTGGCCCCACTATCTACAAGACAGTCTATCATTCCGTCCCACTGTGTCCGAGCTTTTATCCCGTCCACTTTGTTCTCAGTATTCATCCAAGAATTTATCTCATATCGGATATCAAAAAATTCTGGATCACAAACTAGTATTCTTTTCATTTCATTCCCTGCGGAAAACTAAGCCGATCATCATGGTTAACAGTCCATGACACTTCGTGGGTCACGGCTTGTACAGTTCTAGCGGCAGAGGGAAATCCGTTACCAGACTTCTTCACTCCGCCGAATCCCAAATGACTCTCAGCAGCAATACTCCCACCGTTCCAATAGCCAAGGCCATAATCACATTCATCACGCATCCTCCTTGCTACCTTAAAGTTTTCCGTAATTATTCCTACCGACAGACCATAGTCGGTGTCGTTGTAAATATTAATAGCGTGGTCAATATCATCAAATGGAATGATAGCAACGTGTGGGCCAAAAACCTCCTTCTTTAGATAGGGTGCGTCTCTCCACTCTGTCTTGTAGACCATCGGAGAAACAAAATATCCGGGGTTGGCATGTACAGAATCTACTAATACTGTAGCCTCGCTGTCGTCTCTAACCATCTCATTAAATTTCAACACCCTGTTAAACTGTTGCTCATTAATAATTGGACCCATGTGGGATAGAACGTTAGGTTGCTGCTTAGTTAAGAGAGCGTCCTTAAAGAAGGGCTTACCAAAAGATGTCTGACTGGCATACTCGGAAAAGCTTTCAGAAAATCTTTCATATATTCCTCTCTGTACAATCAGTCGTCCAGCAGAAACACATCGTTGCCCCGAAAGCTTGAATGCACTTGCTATGCTGGCAGAAACAGCAAGCTCGAAATTGGCATCATCGAATACAATTACGGCTGACTTGCTACCCATTTCGCAAGAGCATGTCTTATGCCAGCTATCTGCACAGACTCTTCTGATGTATTGACCAACCTCTGCACTTCCGGTAAAACAAATATGATCAACGTCACCATTAGCTAAATGGTCTCCTACATCTCCGTCCCCGTGAACCAGATTGATAACACCTGCTGGGATACCAGCTTCTTCATAGGCTTTGACTGCAAGCTCTGTGCTGAGAGGAGCGTCTTCACTAGGCTTAATAACAACAGTATTGCCTTCAACCAAAGCGGGGGCGGCACACCAGAATGCACCGATAGCCAGAGGGAAATTCCAAGGACTGATAATTGCCACTACACCCTTCGGCTTACGTAGCATGTAAGCATCCTTATCTGGAATTTCAGAAGCTAGTGCTTCTCCATGCGGCATACGTCCCGTACCAAATGCATATTGAGCCATGTGGAGGGCTTCGTTTACCTCAGCTACTGACTCGTTATAATTCTTGCCTGTTTCTTCTGAAATCGCTGTGGCGAATTTTTCCAAGTCCCTTTCTAAAATCTGAGATACACGTAAGAGATACTCTGCACGCTTGATACGACTGAGACTTCTCCATCCCTTAAAAGCATTGCTGGCAGAGTCACAAGCCTCCTTAACGCAGTAGTCATATGACTGTGGGAAAAGACTCATCTCTTTCTCGGTGCATGGGTCTATTTTAGAGAAAGTCCTGTCGCACTTCCTCCACGTTCCATTTATATAATTCCTCCCTCTGTATCCTTCAAACATGTTATACTCCTAGATATTCTTTTATCTTGTTGCCAATGTTCTCATATGAAAACTTTTGAGCTTGCATAAGTCCTGCCGTTTTATCTATTTCGTTTCTATTTTCATAGTAATATCTCATAGCCTTTTTAATTTCATCGTCGCTTGGATCAAGCCAGCTTTCTCTGCCTGTGAACATGTCTTTAAAGGCAGGGTCTGAATAAATACATGTTGTTTGTTGTCCGTCTACTAATGTCCCGGTGTCACGGTTTGTGCCAATAAACTCCTTGGGTCCACCAACGTTGCTGCATATAGGGGTGTTGCCAAAACACATGGCATCAAAGGCAGGAATAGACCAAGCTTCTCCGTGAGATGGAGAAACTAGGCAATCAGCATAGCTATGAATGGAGCATATACCGGAATCATCAATTTCTTCTGGTATAATAACTTCTGAATGGTACGATTCAATAGACTTATATAATCTCAATCGCGTTTTAATTTGTGTGCATACATCTTTGACGGCAGAGTCAAGCTGCTCTGGACTAGTTCCGAACCTCTGCACTTTAATAATAAGGGATACAGGCTCAGACCTGTCAAATTCACTATGAAATGACCTGATGATGGAGGGGATATTTTTTCTATCGTTGAAGTCTCCGATGTAATAGAACTTAAACTTGCCCTCTGTCTCTTGGATAAGGATAGTGCGGTGTTGCTGTTGCCCGTTGTACTGAGACAGGTCTGATGCACAGGGGACAACCTTGATGCGGTCTTCTGGCATAAGGTTGTCTAGCACAAAAGACATTTGAGAATCGGAGTTGGGAACCCAAACCTCGTCCATCTGTTGTAGGGCAATAAACCACGGTAAAGACTTAATGCTCGATGATTCAGAAAAGATGATTGCTATGTTTTTCTTAAACTGTTTAGTTCCTATCAAATGATGCGGAAGCAAGTTTTGTATACAAACATCGCAACCTTCCACGCTCTTCTGTTCTAACTCTGAGATTCTAGGCGGGATGTCTGATTGTCTCTGAGTGAGAGGAATATCTCTACACACCACGTCTATACCGACTGAGTCCATTGCTAAGATATAGTTCCTAGCCGCTTGAGACCAGCCTCCAAACTCTCGATAATGCCCTAGATAGAGTACTTTCATTTTGAGATCGCCTTCTGTCTTTTGTCTTCCCACATGTTCCTTCTGTTACACAGTTGAACCATGTGGTCGTAAGCCATGTCAAAGTTGAACGAGGATCTTGTATTTTTACCGTCAAATGCGGCAGAACTTTCGTTGAAATACATACCTCCAGTAGTTCCTGTTGTAGTGTGGTATATGAGATCTCTCATGAGCCTTGCCTCAAAAAAAGTATTGATTTTAGAGGGGTCTTTCAACGCTTCTACTATTAGCCATCTAGCTAATTGTGCTGGGCTAGCATTGTCTTGGACCTCTGGCTTGGGAGATGGCTGTAAAACCTTGGGGGGAGAACCCCACCCAAGTTCTTTTGGAATTAGCTGAACGCTATCAAAATATTCTTCCCATTTCTTTCCGCTAATGTCCCATTGGTAGAATTTCTCAAACGCCTTTCGTGTATTAAAGCCCATTTTTCTTCTCAAACTTTTAGGCTGACTGAAAAATTCTTTGAACTGCTCTGCGGCCAAATCGTTGTCTGGAACTGCTCTAAGGCATCCGGTTTCGAGTTCTTTGTAAAAGGCTTTGGGCTTAGTAGTTATTCCACCCAGCTTTCTTAGCACGCTTTCCATGGCTGAATAATCCGTACCCATCACGGGAACGCCACACGCAGCCGCCTCTACTTGCGGGAGTCCAAAGCCCTCGCAGTTTGCGTACTGTACGTACAGATCAAAAAGATTAATGATATCGGACAACTCGGAATACTCTACTCCTAGTTTGACGCTAGAAAGTGTAGAGCCAAATTTGCCAGTGTAGGGAGACTGTGCCATGGCTCCCTTAAAAAGAGAAGGAAATGGCTTTCTGGTTTCCCTGCATATGTATGTAAACATAACATGAGCAGATAGTTCGTGTTGGTGTATTAGTTCAGGTATATCCCACCCTAAGTCGGGGTAGCTCGTATGGCAATACAAGATGTACTTTTTATCTTCGGAAGAATCTAGAAATTTCTTAAAGGCTTCAAACAAATCGGGGTACAGCTTGCGTCTTTGGTTACGCATCACTGTGCCTATGATTTTATATTCTGGATCTATCCCAAATTTCTTTTTGTGCTCATCCTTATCCTGTATAGGCTGATACGCTGGATGCGCTGATGGTGGGGCGCTACCAAGGTAGTTGATCTTTCCCCCTGACTGGTCGCCTAGGATTCCACCAGCCCAGTCGGAGTATGTGAAGCAGGCGTCTGCTGATTCATAAGTGGCAATCCATTGTCTGGCTTGGGGGCTAGCGTCCACAGTGGGCATAATAGCCCATTTGAAAAACGGCCTGTACGGAGACCTGTCTGCAAAGTCTAGCATCCAGAAGTCTCTGATATCGCAAACTATATCTGGAAAAAAGTCTAGGCACACATGCTCAAACAGAAATTCTCCAAACTGGTTGGTTGGAACGGAGCCGTATGAGTCTATTTCTGATTGTGCGGCTTTTGGTTCGCTTTCCATATTAGGCATTACGCCGTAGTATCTCCACGGTATACCTACAGCACGCTTGTCGTTTCTTTCGCCGTAAGAGGCAAGCTCTGCAAGCTCGTACTTCCCAGTGCCATGTAGGTAGTTTAGAATCTCCCTAGCATATGTAGCATACCCGGTGTTGAGAAACGTGGCCTCACTACAGAAGAGAATTCTTTTCTTTCGCATTACATCCTCACCGATAAAGGTATAGATCGCTAGTCTGCCATCGTGTCGCCAACATCAAATTCATTCACGCGAAAAACAATTTCACGGCTACCCTTGGCAACATTTTTTGCGGAGGCGTGTACGTGTATTTTAGAACCTTTGACAAACAGCTTGTGTATAGTTTCTGCGCCTGTATGCCAAGCTTCGCATTTGATAAATGTGGGAATCCTACTCTTCTCTCCAGTGCTTTTAGCGGTTCTGTAGGTGTAAGTTACTAGCGTAAAAGACGCCTGACTAACCCTATCAACCTGCGTTAGAACTGGATCTTCCGTAAGAAACCCAGTAAAAGAACATAGGTTCATTTCTTTTCCCCAGTATAAACTTATCTTATATCTTACTATTTTAGCCGCGACAGCAATTTAAAACACATTAAATCTCGTGAATTCTGTTAACTATGAAGGAATTGTCTCCTCGTTTAACACTGCCGCACAGAACTAGATTGTTTCCTTCATATAATATATACTTGTTCTTCTCTCTTACGTCTGGGAAGGCAATTGCTCCGTCTAGGGAACAGGTTTCATCTTCTATAGTCAAGAAGGCCATGTACTTTCCTTTTGATTCGCCTTTGGTAATCTTATAGTCTGACATCTTCTTCAAGTTTCCACATATGCACAGGCCGCTTCCAGTCTTTCCATTGAGTATTTCCTTGCAGGTCGTGTTAGCGGCAGACGTATCTGACGTTTCTATTCTAGACATAGAGACGGGACACCCTAACAGCCTTACCTCTTGGTCTATCACCCATCCGGGGTCATCTGATAATGCATAGGGAGGATTCTCTAATAAGTAAAGCTCGTTTAAAACAATCTGACTACGATCCACACGGTGTGTTCCGCCGCCCTCCTTCTTCAGGGGAGCTAAATCTCTAAGGCAATCTGAAAAGTTCTTCCACTGTTTTTTGGGGTAGTGTTCCTCAGCCCACTTGGTCTCAGCTTTTGTCAATGTCCTGTAAATACTGTACTGATATAGAGCTTCGTTTCTGGTAACTTTGTCCTTAAATCCCCTGAAGAACCCCACAGAAGAAAGAGCTTTGAAGGCAGTCGAGTTCACCTTCGGAGAAAAATATAGTAGTATCTCCATCCACGTACAGTCGCTTATGGGCTTTCGAAGCTCAGATTTTAAATCGCATACAGCCTGAATGGCTTTATCTCCTGATTTGCCAGACAAAGATTTAATATCCTTTATACCAAAGTATATAGTACTATCTTTTATGTTGAATTTTTCGGAGAAGCTGGTGATGTTGGGGGTCTTGGTTTCTAAATCAAAAAGCTTAGCTTCTGTTACCAGTTCGTATATTTCTTCATGAGGATTTTGTTTCTCATTAGCAAAATACAGATAGGACAAAAAGAATTCATTGGTATGGTGTGCCTTCTGGTAGGCGCTCCAGTAGGAGCACATCGCGTAGGCTACAGCGTGAGATTTGTTAAATGAATAGCGAGAAGATTTTTCAATCCAGCTAAAAATTTCTTCTGCAATATCATTAGTAACGATCCCTTTATTTTCTGCGCCTCCTAGGAAAGAACTCTTGACTTGTGCCATGAGTCCAGCCTTCTTTTTTCCAATGGCTTTTCTGAGAACGTCTGCCTCTTGTAGGTTGAACCCCGCAATCTTTTGGGCAATCCTCATGGACTGTTCTTGGTATACCAACACTCCGTATGTGGGATTTAGAATCTCTTCAAGAGACGGGTCTAGACAGGTGACCTCCTCAATACCTCTTTTCCTATCAACATATCTTTGGGTCATCGACTTGCCATCTTGGATAGCCTTGAGACAGCCGGGACGTATTAAAGCTATGAGAGCAGCAAGCTCTTCAATGCTAGAAGGCTTTAGCTTTTTGGACCAAGATTTTCCAAGGTTGCTTTCAAGTTGAAATACTCCTTTTGTTTTGCCATCTCTGAACAGACCCCAAGTTGTGTCGCAATCGTAATCAATTACTAGGTCTGTATTAGGCTTAGATATACAGGTTTCCATTTGCAAATGCCTTATCAAGCTTCAAGTTTTGGTAAACAGATCTATGTGTCTTCAAGAATTTAATCATTATGTTTCCGCAGTCTTTAACGTCTTGAAGTGCGTCGTGAGCATTTTCTTTGCTAAGGCCCATACGTTCACGGGTGGCATCCATGCTAATCGACTTCACAGAGGGGTCTCCCTCAGTCCACATAAAGTAATTGTCCATCATATCTATTTTGTAAATCGCGTGAAATAGTTTTTGCTGCTCCCTGTCTGTATTAAACGGCCCGTATTCTTTGCATAGCCGGTTCACAATAACCATATCAAACCCTATGATGTTCCACCCTACGGGTATGGGGGCAAACCACTGCGTGCCTTTCCAGTTATATTGATCAACAAATTGATGGAATTTTTTCCATACCGATCTTAGTGTCGGAGCTTTCTTTAATTCTTCTCTAGTCTTGCCTGTAATACGCAGGGCTTCGTCTTCCAAGGGGTCTAGACCAGCCTCCTCAGCCTTTTTGTCACTGAGTATGGGCCTAATCTCGCTATTGAAAGTGCCCTTGAGTTTTAGATTCCTCCCATCTAGAGCCACGGCTGCTAGCTGAGTGGGCTGGGTTCTGTGCGGATTACGCGAACCAGTTTCAAAGTCAAATACAATAAAATCTCTATTCGCCATGACAAGACTCCTCTAATATATCCTGAATTTTCATAATTTTATCCAACAGATTAATCCCTAGTACATCGAACTTGACGTGGCCTAAGCTTTCTAGGTCACTCATTTCTAGTCCTGCAATCTTTTCGTTACCACTCCTTTGGTCTACCATTGGACATACGCTTCTCAATCTGTCTCGTGAGATAACTATCCCGGCAGGGTGCTTTCCCTGAGACTTAAAGGTTCCTTCCATACGGATTGCTTGGTCAAAGAACTCTGCATAGTCGCCATCGAGTTCTCCGTAATCGTTGATAAAGCAAAAGCCTCTCAGTTCATCTGCATGATTGATGAGTGCCCATCTAATGATAGATCTGTCCTCGTCATCCATCTCTTGAAGTTGGTCTGAAATATCTGCCTCGTTGGGTATGCTCCTTGTTATTTCATTCATCTCGCCAAACGAGCACGCCTCATTGATGCGTAAGACTTCTTTTAGTGCGCTACGGCCCTGAAGCCTGCCAAAGGTAATCATCTGGCTAACATTATCATGTCCATATTTATCCTTCAGGTATTCAATAATCTCGTCGCGTTTTTTTCCGGGTACGTCTATATCAATGTCAGGCAATGAGATGTGTCCGTCTGTATTTCTACCCTTGTTGTAGAACCTCTCGAAAAGCAAATCATATTCAATAGGATCAATTTTTGTTATGCCCATCAGGTATGACAGTAGGCATCCGGCGGCAGACCCACGGCCCGGACCAGATAGCCAACCCTTTTCGTTTACAAAACGGATAATGTCCCACACTACAAGAAAATATCCAAACAGATTAGCTTCCTTGATAACACTAAGCTCTTCTTCAAACCTTGCTTTGTATACCTCTTTATCTTCTGGGTCATCGACCTTGCCTGTATCCGAAAGAAGCTGCCTCCATCCCACGCGACAAAGGTCGGTCAACATTTCTTCTTCCGGCTGGCCGTCAGGGCATGAGAACTCTGGCAATCGTGGCTTGCATAGGATGTCATAATGTCCGCACTTATTAATGATCTCCGTTACCTCAGACACTTGCTCGTAAGAACATTCGTTCAGTAGAGATTCTGTGATTTCTTCCTTACTGTGTAAATAAAAGTCGTCGTGGGTAAAGAGCTTTTCTACATCTGCTGATAGCTCTCCACGCTTAAGCTTTTTTTGTATCTTGGGCAGGGTGGTCTTAAGGTCGGAGCTAAGTAAAACTCTGTGAAGAGAAGCGTCTTCTCGGTTTGTGTAGTACGAACTGGGCATTGCTGGAGACTCAGCATAAGAGTCCTCGCCTAGTGCGGGATATTTTTTAGAAGCAATGCAGACGAGGTTTCTATTGTCAAAGATACGCTTAGATTCGTGTGTGGGTATATTGCCATCAGTATCAAGAGAGGAAACCAGTTCTATGAGATCGTTCCAACCCTCTTTGTTCTTGGCAAGAAGGGTGAACTGATCGAAAGCACAGCCTATGATGGGTTTGATGCCGTGCTTGATACAGGCTTGGTAGAAGGATACAGCGCCAGAGATAGACTTGTAGTCGGTAATCCCGCAAGCCTTATATCCATTTTCGCTACATTTTTTAGCCAGTTCGTCAGGCTTAGAGAAGCCCTTTAGCAGACTATAATGCGTATAGTTGCAGAGTGGTGCCCAGTCCATAGTGTCCTTCAATGTTAAATTTCAAATCGGCTTACACTATTATAGCATAAACCTGTCAATAATCCAACTTTAATTCCGAAAAACTTTCAGCAATTATCCCCCGACTGCCTCCTTGGGCGTGCTGCTGAAGCTTTAAAAGTTGCTGCAAGAGCACTGTATCTCTTGCTCTTCCCTCCTCAAGAATTCTATCCAGCTTGGCATTTACTTGATCTAAATTGACGGGTCTGACAGGTTGTGAGATTGTGGGTGCTTCCGTGGGCTTCCGACTCATAGATATGACAAAGCCCATGGTGATTGCCAAAAGCACCACTAGAGCACGAGCACAACCAAGAATTTTTTTTGCTATCATGGGCTAGCTCCTGTTAAACTTGAAAGCTGCTGCCACACCCACAGCTTTTAGTTGCGTTGGGGTTATCAAATTTAAAGCCACGTTTAGAAATGTCAGAATAATAATCCAAAGTAGTGCCTTCCAGATAGAGGGCGCTTTTCTTATCTACGACAACATCTACGCCATGTTGATTAGACAGCGTATCTTTTTGGTCATCGTATTCGTGACCTACGGTGAGACTGTATTCAAAACCAGAACAGCCACCGCCTTTGACCCCAACCCTTAAATACTTTTCTTCAGTGTCTTCAAGGAATTTTTTGGCTTCGGCGGCTGCTGTCTCCGTAAGCTTTATTGTCACAGAATAACCTTTCCGTCTCCCTCAAGCAGATATCGTGGACGACCACCTTGGTCTGTCCTCTGGATTTCTTTGGGAATTCCGAAATGATCAAACAAGGTTGCGGCCACATCTAGTGGGCCAACCTTGCCTACCTTCGGGTAGTACGCCTTGTCCGCAGAACCAATCACTCTGCCGTGGTTATACTTACCCCCGGACATAAGCATGGGAGTAATGGATGGCCAGTGATCACGACCAGAGTTAGCGTTAAGTCTGGTCCTACCAAATTCTCCAGTAACTACAAGCAGGGTGTTGTCAGACATGCCGCTTTGGTGGATGTCTTTTACAAAGGCGGCAAGGGCCTTGTCAAGCGGGGGAACCTTTCCCTCTAATGCCTTCTTGATATTGCCGTGCATATCCCAACCGCCGTAGTGAATCGTAACAAACTTGGTGCCAAACTGAGAAAGTCTACGAGCCAGCAACATTTGGTCGCCAATGCCACCCTTGCCATACATTTCTCGCATAGCTTCAGGTTCTTTGTCAAGATCAAATGCCTCCTTCGCATTACCAAGGATAACATTGTATGCAGTATTGCCAATCTTGGCGAATGAATCTGCCTCTCTGGAGTAAACCCTATCCACTCTGTCTAAAGCTCCTAGCAATTCTTTTCTCTCCGAAAAGCGGATGACAGGAACTCTTGGTGTAAGGTTATCTTTATTGGATGGATCAAAAGGCTTATGCGCTCCGCCCAAGAACGTTGGCTGCTCACCCTCGATCTTGCCCTGCTTGACATAAGCTGGCATGCCGTTAGTGGGATGGTTAGAGCCAAACACAGAAGAGGCAATAGCTCCATGACCGGGATATTCAGAGTCAGCGGTGTTCTCCCTCTTGGGATTGCGGTGTCCCGTCATCATCCAGTGTGTGGCCTGTCTGTGAGAAGAGTCTCCGTGAGAGAAGGAATTTACGGCGGTAAGATGGTCTCCCTGCTTGATCAATTCTTTAAACAAACCACCAAAAGCAAGTCCGTTATTATGCGTTACTGATCCCGTGACCGGCATGTGTGTGTCTGGGACTGTGTCAGTAGGAGCATGGAAGGTCTCGAACTGTGTCGGACCTCCGCCCAACCAAACCCACACTACGGATTTTTGGCTCGGGATAATGAATTCTTCTTCTGCGAAGGCTTCGTCAGAGAACGGAAGAACCCCCAGTCCAGCGCCAAGACCACCAACCCTCAAAAAATCACGCCTATTAAAATCTAAATCCAGCATAACTCCCTCCTTAAAAACCCGTTGACGTTGTTAACCCGGAGCGTTATAGTATCCAATACTAAAGCCCTTCTTTGTACATTCTTGAACTGTCTTGTCCATGCCGTGCTCTTTGAGGTGCTCCTCTATATATATACACATGTTCTTGTCTGTTCCCGGCCAATTATTTTTAAAATAATGGCACAGCTTGGTGCATTTCCAGTGGCTCCTATCATAGGAGAGTGGTCTGGGAGAGTTGTTAGCCTTGATAGACTCGAATGTTTTTCTAAGCATCTCTAAGAAGTCTGCTTCGTCTTTCTTGTCAAAGCACATTGAGAACGGCCCACCGTCCTTTATATAGAAGATAGACATTATTGACTGATCATATTTAGGAAAAGTCTTGGATATGGCATAATTATACAAAAGTAGCTGGGGATCTACCTGTAACTTTTCATAAGTCTTCTCCTGCCCAGTTACCCAGTCCAGCCGCCTTCCCGTTTTCCAGTCCACCACCTCAATTATACCATTATCTGTCTCAGTTACAAGGTCTATAGTCCCTTTTATGGCAAGATTTCCAGAAATTTTTTCCCCGTTGGGCATCTCATATTCATATTTTGCCCACTCCTCCTCTATTTCGATATCAAAATGAGGCTCAGAAGCAACGACGTTCCTGTTTCTTGGGTCAAATTGACCTTCATTATATTGGAGAGCGTCCCAAGTTAAATTCAGACATGTAGCCCTATCGCTCTTTGAGAATTTATTTTTGGACTTACTGGTATAATAATCAAAACTTCTATCAGAAAATCCAGCTACACAAAAGTCCTCCATGAACTGGTCAATGTGAACCTTAACCTCTCCCAAGGCGTCATCCTCTATCTTGAGGTATTTTCTTTTGGGGTTGTCCTGTGCAAACTTTTTGAGGGAGGCAAGAACTTCCATGGTTTTGTGGACTATGGTTCCAAGCTCTGCCTTCTTGCCGCTATCCGTCTGGTATCCCAGAACATATGTTAGAAAATATTGCATCTGGCAGAAGGAGTAATTATTATAGCTGGAACTTCTTATATATGTGACTAACATAGGTTATCCTAGAAAGAAAGATGAACAAGATTTACCAAAATCTCGCAGAGAATTGTCCAAAGAACCAGTGTTGTGTACTACAGCATCAAAATTATTCCAGTCAAAATTGTCTTCATCTAAGCAGCATTCGCTGGAGTGGGAATCTTCTTTAGTATCGCGGGCCAATCTGACAACCTTGCCCCCAACATCTTGAATAGCTTTAACCTCGTTGGGAAATCTCACGTCTGGAACTATTGCCAGTTCCGATTGTTCTGACAGTATTCTGTTGATGGTATGATTCACATGTACTGGCTCATACATTCGACGCATGATGTCCGTACCAAAGTATTGCATAAACTCTCTGGCTGTCATGTTAGGGCTTCTATTGGCTCCAGCATTTACCATCCAGCGGGAGTCTGATGTAGATGGCATGTCCTTCCATAGCATGTGTGTTTCTGTATTTTTCTGCTCGTCTGTACCATAAACCTGTTCTGGTGTAAGACCAAAGAATTCAACACAAATGCTTTTTAAACCACCAGCAAAACTATACATTTTTACATGGGGCCACAGGTGGTGGTGTGCATACTCAACAAATTGTGTGTCGTTTCTGTTTGTGTCAAATATCCCCCACCCGGATGTTCCATCTTGGGAGGAGGTTAGAACTGATAGGTGACCGCCCTCTATAATAGAAAAATCTTGTACCATATCTAATCCACGGAGAATGGTTCCCTGAATATAATTGGCCATCGTGTTTTTTCCTGACTGTTTCTTTCCTGATATTCCTAGTATCTTGAACATTAAAATCTATCCTTTACTTGCGATAATATGTCTGAATTAATCTGATCTACTGACATCTCGCCTATATCCTTATGAGACATGATTGGAAAAATTAGCTTAAACATTCTTCCTAATTGTCTTTGTATCTCTGTTTTGGATTCCCTGCCAGCCTGATCGTTGTCAGTGAGGATAACTAAGGTAGTAAGTCCACTTTGCAGTAGCTTGTTTTTCTGTTGAACAGTTAATGATTTGCCAAAAATGCTTACAGCGTTGTGTACACCGGCCTCAAATAGTTTCCATACATCTCCTTGTCCCTCGGTAATGAACAGGCAGGATTTTTCAGAAGCTGTGGGAATTGCCCTATGGTAATTGTATAAAAAATATCGCTTGTCAAAACCCTTGGTGAATAAAAACTTAGGTTTTCGATACTCCTTGACAGACCTTCCGATATAGGCCACAATATCAGAACCGACATCGTTGTGAATGGGAACAACTGCCCTCTGATACATTGGAGATTGCCTGTCTGTACAGTCGCCTATGCCAAAGTTGAGTAGCGTGTCTTCCTTGAATCCTCTACCTGTAAAATATTCAGATGGATGTATTAAGTTACGCCCTTTCTTTATTATAGGCGTAGCGGAGCCTGAATGCTGGACAGAACTGTGAGAAAATATATCGACCAGCTTAACAAATTCGTCAGGCTCAACACTTTTGGTTACTGTAATACTATTACGATCTATGTTTAAAATCCTACACGCCCACGCTAATGCATCTTTAAAAGCCTTGTCACTTCCGCTTTTACTTGACAGGATGCCTTGGATCAGGCCAAAAATATCATTCCCATGCTCTTCTTGACAATCCCTAGTCCAGCATCTCCATATCTGCTTATCTACTGATAAAGAAAATGCACGCTGATTGTCGCTGCCCTCGTGTATGGGACAGGTAGAATATATATTGTCTCCCAGCATCTCGTACTCCATGTCTAGATTGTTGAGTACCAACTCTATATCACGGAAGAGCATCGACTTTATTTTCTTCAAGTTCATCATTTGCAATATCTTCTAGACCGGAACTATCAATTAATCCAGTATCCCCATCGGGCTGTTTTCGCAGTTCGTTTCTGGTTCTCAATTCGTTTAATTTGGCATATTCTCCCAGCATGTCCATGTTGATATAATCGCCATCATCTAGACCGGCCCCGTGCCTTGCTACGACAGGAACCAGCTTTCTGTTTCCAGCACTGGGGCCATCTTCTGCCAGTTCTTCTGGAGACTTCTTCTTAAATATACTAAAGGACGTACAAAGCCAGATCAATCTATCAGATCCGCTTACTGTATCTGTACTTTCTTTGGTAATACCGTCTCTGTTAAGTTGAACAAAGGCTAGACATGGGAAATCATATTTAACACACAGGTTGTGAAGGGCGGTGATTTGAAAACCCAAGGCTTGATATTCCTGTACGTTGTAGGTGATAGAATCAGAGGACATGAGCTTCAGGTAATCATATACGACTACACAATCATTGGTATTACCATTCTCGTCTGTGCCCACCTCTTGCATCAACCATCTTTTGATGAGATTAACTATCTGCTCAAAAGGCTTACCGGCCACAGAAGTATAGCTATATGGTATTGACTCTACCTTGTTGACAGCTTCCTCTATCTTTGCTAGCTTGTCGTCATCGTCTGCAAATTGACCTGTTGCTATTTCATTTATAGGCACTCCGCTCATGTTGGCCAAGATGCGATTCAGGTGGTCCTCTTTGGACATCTCAGTGTCCAGCATTAATACAGGTATGCCTTCAGAAGCGATGTGGACAGCTACATTGTCTGCAAACACACTCTTCCCCACCTTGGGTCTAGCAGAAACCAGATCTACACACTTTCTCCGAAGACCTCCTCCAATTGACGCATCGAATCTAGGAAACCCAGTAGATATTCCAACGATATCACATTTATTTTCCTTTAAAAACTCAACGTACTCGTGGATATCGGAGCCAATTTTTTCCGGCTTTTCTCCACCATCATCTTCTCGCAAAAAATCAACAAGAGGATTTTCTACTATGGCAAGTATTTCATCTACAGATTCGGAACCATTGACTCCATCTATATCCTTCCCAATTTTATTGGTTAGCGATCTAATACGCCTAGCCATCTCAAACTTTTTTATCTGAACCGCAAAGCTGCTGACGTTTTCCCGCTTAACAGGAAAATCGAAAAGAGACTTGATATACTGAAGCTCTTGTTGGCTGTTGATGGTTTCAGAAAAATTTAGCTGGGAGGCTGCTGAGAGTATGGAAGGAACATCAACCTCTGATCCACCTTCCAGAATTCTTGATACACACTTGTACAGAATTTGATTGTTAGAGTGGGCAAAGGTGTTGTGATCAATAACGTCAGATATTTCAACATACGCATCAAGGCCGAAGTTAAACAAGCCAGCCAGTACGGCCCGCTCAGCCCCAATGTCAGACAAATGGGAGTTCATTCCGCTTTACCTTCCGACGCAACGGTTGCATCTATGATATACGCCGCTTAGGTATCTGGGGTCAGCCTTGAATTCTTTACCACAGATATGGCACTCGACTGTTGTCTTTTTGGGTTTCTTTCTCAGCCTAGGAGTTCTTTCTCCATCTGGGGTTTCTACATCTTTAAATTCTCCAGTATCAACCCATTCATTTTTTTTGCCAGCCTTCACCTTTGTTCTCCCTGTATTAGTTGTTCTAGTTCTGTTATCAACCACGAAGTCTTCATTGACCGTGGGTGTGTCTTCTTGTTTGTCTACTGTATTTTCATTTTCCAATAGCCTTTTAAAGTTATCCCTTTGTTCTTGGTCAAGAGACGAGAAGAATTCTTCCATAGCACTCATAATCTTTTTCCCTTTTCGAGCAGTATATCGCCTTTTCTTTTGAGTTCGTAAACCTTACCTTCAAGTGACTGAAGCCTAGCTTCGGCAATGCCTCTCATCTGGTCACACTTAGCAGCATAGCTATTCTCTCTTATTATACTCTGCCTTTTAACTTCGTGCTTAGTGTATTGGTCAAATCTGTGCAGATTTCCAACTACTATTTTTTCTATCTGGTCATTGCACCAGTCTAGCACTACTTTGTTTTTGTTGATTTCATCTTGTACGTAAGATGAGTAACCATAGAGAACGTATGCATGATCGAAAAGCTCTTGCTGGGCTAGGGCTTGTATCCTTTCTTGAGGCATGTTGGCTGTATCCAAAAATTCTTCTCTGAATGCAGAGAACCTAACGTTGGACAAGTCTAGGTAGTTGTCTATCTGTTCTATATGTTTAGCTAGGCGTTCAGACGCCGTTAATTGAGTTTCGCCATTCATTATCGCTATCCGAGTATTTGAGAACTATCAATTTAATGTTATTCAATTCGCACCAATTAGCCTTGTCATCATCCCTGTTCATTGCCAAGAGATAGTCGGTCATATGCTTGTGGAAGAATGGGGTGAACTCGTAATGCTGCTTACCATGTACTTCTATCCCAACCTTGATAACAGGAATGAAGAAGTCCAGATACAGAACAGACTTTCTGTAAGGTAAGGTGCTTCCGGGCAACTTGACTTCTTCAAGTATCCTGTAGCTGCCCCCGTATCTTTCTTTGAGTATTCTTCTGGCTCGTAAGTGGTGTTTAGATTTTTTTCTGGTGTCATCTGCATATATATCGTACCTGTTCAAATTCCAAGTATATTCTCTTCCACTAAATCCTATCGCCTTCACTGAATAAGTCCTTAATTCTACTGTAAACAAAGTCGCACACTTTTTGGTTTGCCACAAGAAAGTCTGACAAATTGTTTACGCCTTGAAACTTGAAAAACTTTTCTATCTCTTCTTCTGAGTCGGGGACGCCGTTGTCTTTCAGAACTTCTGCTATTGCCGGATGGTCTTTTTCTTCTAATGCACAGGCTATAGTGTACCAAGCTCCAGCGCTTTTGATAAGCCTGAACTCGCAAGCTATCTGTACAACTTCTTGGGTTTCGTCCACCCCAATGCCATACCTTATCCAACCTTCTGCCGTTGAATTAGGTCTTCCGCCAACATTAGATGTCAATACTTTCCAGTTGGCAATCTGCCCCACATGAGGCCCAGTTTCTTTTGGTATCTGCCATCTACCTCTGTGGGTAATTGCGATGTTTGTTCCAGCTTGATACTGAATCATGTTGCCGCCATCCGTCATCTTGGCCGGTGCCCATCTACTTCCACCCGTGTTGGCAATATTATGCAGGATGAACAAAGCGACGGTTTTATTCTTTGTTACCTGACCACCAATCCTCTTAAGGAACATGGAAAGAAGTCTCGGCAGAGCATTTCTAACACCAGTTCTGATAAGTCCCTCAAGCTCATCTTTAGGAACCATGCTGGACACCGAGTCAACAATAATAACACACTCAGGATCGTTGTTGATATAATATTCAATTATGTTTAGGTAGTCCTCCGCCGACAGAACTCTGTCGTCGGTGGATTCAACCACTATGATATTCTCTATGTCGAGAGACTGGATACCCTCAAAGTTTTGAATGGCCAGTCTACCCTCGGTGTTTACGTAGATTACTTTCTTGCCTATCTTTTGACATTTAGCAGCAAAATGTAAAGCGGTGGTAGTTTTCCCCGTCTTGGGGTCTCCAGACATGACTACGCAACTGCCCTCTCGAATACCACCACCGAGTGCGATGTCTAACGCTGGGGATATGCTAAGAACGCCAAGGCTAGTTAGATTATCTAGGACTTCACTTCCCGGTCTTACTACATCTCCGTAGGTAGAAATAACTGTATTGCTAACGGGATCATTTGCAAATTTATTCACCTTCTTTTTTGCCATCTAACTCTCTCAATTTTTGTAGCCTAGATTTTTTACCATAACTTCTCGACTTGCGAGAAACCGAGTTTTCCTTTACATCTATTGTAGTTGAATTCTGCACTTGATGCTCTATGATTTTTTGGTATTTCTTTATAATGGTCTCAAGAGGTGGAAACCGAAGCGAATACATGCGTCTACATTCCGGGGAGTGAATAGCCTTGACAACCGCAGCCTCTGGGTATTTTTTTATGAGGCGGTTGGCAAGAACTACTTGGTACTGGTACGTCTTACGCCACTTCGCCGTGTTCCAAAACTTGTGTGCTTGAGTGCCGACATTCTCTTTTTCAGCAACCCTGCTACACACTATCTCAGCGACATATTGTGCGCAGGTACAATACTCTCCTGTAGAGGGAGACTTGTATCGACTTAGGTCAGTTTGTTTTGTGGGCATGATTGTGTATTATAGCTTCTTCAAAGCAATTGTCAAGTGTTTCTTCAGACTTTTCTTCTGCTTCAAGTTCTGGAACGAGCCATCTTGTTTTATAAACCACTCCATCCTGTAGAGTACCTATTGTGTAATAGTTGCGAGTGTTTCCTCCGAACTCTCCCATGACAGATCTAACCAAATACACAGCCTCAGCGTCTGAGGTATCAACTTCTATTACGTGAGACCTGTACTGAAGCTTGATAGTACAGACAGAAAGGCTTTCGCTTTCACATTTTTCTTGCAGGGAAAGCCAAACGCTATAGTCCTTGAAGAATATTTCTACACCGTCAGACAGGACCGCCCTCACCCAGATAGCTTCCTTATCTTTCCTGTACTCTAGAAGCCATTCCTTACGGCTTGTCGTGTACTGAGTCATTTCTGGTCCTCGTAACGCATTCGGTGGTACGCCGCCCCGTGGCTGGCTTTCTGGTTTTGGTTTTTCTTTCGTCTGCCCTTGAGGAAGCACCCTCTGTCATGGTTACGATACCTTCCCTTCTTGACATCAAGCTCCCACTGGTGATTGTTTTCGGAGGTTCTGCGCCAACAAGCTCATCTACCTGTCTTTGCACGGTAACCAAAGGGCGGTCTAGCTCTTTAGCAATTTCGCTCACTTCTTTTTCCTTATAGTGCGATGTAACATAAAAAATCTCTGCTGTGCCTAGTGGTCCCTTTTTAGTCATTGATAAAACTCCTTTGCGCCCTTGTCATATAGAGCATGTTTCTAGTTTTCAAGAACATCATGTAAAAATTGAAAGTCTCTGCTTGCACCTTTTGCAGCTTGGTCTCGACGTAGTCCTCTCTGTGGCTATGCATTCCCCAAGGATCATATGGAGCACTTTGGTATGTCCTTATGTAGTGATGCTCATATCTTCCTGACCTGCTTGTGGTTTTTATAACCTTGGCATAGCTTTTTTCCTTTTTGTTAATTACAGGTTCACCAGTTCGATCAAACAGTCTCTCTACGACATGTGAATCGCTATGGCCCTGTTCCGCATCATCTACGTACTTCATTTTTGGCCTTCCGTTATGTATTTTTGTTTTTGAGAGGTGGTCATTTTGTTAATTTCTCTAGACGTGACCTTGTTGCTATCAGTGTTTGTTAGCTTTTCTTTTGCCTTATCATCTAGCTCCGACCTTTGATAGTGACCCATATCCTTTCTGTTTCTGTCGGCAAGTTGACCCACAGTGTTGGCGTTGCTGACAAACACGTAAGCTCCACCATATAATACTCTTTGAAGGGCATGTTTGCCACACTCTGGACACTTTTTTTTTGGTTTATCTTTCATAGATTGTTTGACATCGTTCCATTCGTGGCTACAATTGCTACATATATAGTCGTAAAGCATTTATCCTGTCCAAAACAAAAGGTAAAATAATAAACAGACTTGAAAAATAAACATCCCAGACACAATTGATAGCCCCCACTTCCTGTTGTGAAGAAATATCTTTCGGACTACGAATAGTGCAGTAAGTGTCCCAAACACTTTACAAATGGTAAAGAAGGACATGTCACCGCTTAGTTCAATCATTTTGACAACTATTGGGTTTTTTTCTTGACTCCTGAGAGTGTCCATACAAGCCGGATCTAAAAATCGTAGGGCCAAAAATAAATCCAGAGCGGAAATAATTCCGATCATAGACCACATGGCATAAAACAGTATGCGGCACACCTTGTCCATGATAACCCTTACTGTTCAAGTGCGGCAAGTATAGCTCCAACTATGGAATGCCTTTGTATGTCGATATAGTCAAGTTCTACAACCCCGACCCCAGAGATTCTATCCAGCTTGTCGATACAAGATTGGAGTCCGCTCCTGTTACTTATATCTGTTTGTTTTACATCTCCATTTATGATGACCTTAGAGTCTTCTCCCATCCTTGTGATAAACATTTTTATTTGATCGAGTGTGCAGTTTTGCGCCTCGTCTAATATCATGCATGATTGATGAAAAGTGGCTCCTCTCATGGTCTCCAGCGGCTCGTATCTTATCTTGCCTTGGTTAAGAAGCGCCCCATAGTAAGATTGACTAAGGAAGAACTTCAAATTCTCTTCCATAGGCATAAGGTAAGGCTTTATCTTGTCATTCACATCTCCCGGCATTGAACCGATATCAGTGCCTGCACACACCAAGGGCCTTGTTACTATTATCTGCTCGATTTTTTTCTTGTGAAGATGTTCCGCTGCTATCCCAGCAGCTACAAATGATTTTCCTGTACCAGCAGGGCCTATGCATATAGTAACGTCATTATCTATAATAGATCTGACGTATGACCTTTGGTTATTAGTTTTTGCCTCAAGGGAATTAAGTTTATGCTGTGGGCTTTTTCTGTGTCTTTTTCTTTGCATATATAGGGACACCTTTACTCTCCCGTGCTGCCAAAGCCTCCAGATCCACGACGAGTGCTAGTAAGATCCGTGGTTTCGACAAGACTGAATGAAGGAACAGGTTGAAACAATATTTGAGCGATCCTATCTCCTTTTGCAATTTCAACCCTCGGGGTACTCCAAACAGAACCAGAGTTAAAAAGGCAAACTTTTACTTCTCCTCGATACCCCGCATCTACCACCCCGGCAAATACGTCTACCCCTTGTTTTACAGCCAAGCCAGACCTAGGCCAGATTAACCCAACCGTTCCGGCTGGTATTTCTACAGAAATCCCGGTGCTAATAAGCCTTTGCGTGTTCGGATTGATGATAACGTCCTCGTCAGAGTAAATGTCCCATCCCGCATCGCTTTCATTGGCCCTAGTGGGAATTTGAGCCGACTCAGTTAGTTTCTTAATCTTAATGGTTGATTGCATTTTTTATTAATCCTTCTTCTCTGGCACACACTTTCCATCCTTCTCTACGTATCCCGGCTTGCAATTCGGTGGATATCCTGCGTCTTTATCGGCTTTGTTTTCTTGCAAGAGCCTGTCTGCTTCTTGAATAAGGTCGTTAATTGGTTCAGACATAGTTTCTCCTTTTAGTTCTTTAACAAACACTAACGTTCTACCGTTCTTTTTAAACACCCCTCTTCTATCATAGTAATGAAGCTCGCGTGTTATGGGGTCTTTGTACACGAACATGTTTTTAGAAGACTTCCCTTTGTTTGTCCACTGGCTGTGACAGAAGGCCGATCTTTGTTTTTGATTCGGGAAGCTATTTTGTGACTCATCACTAGACATGCATCTAGAAATAAAATCGTTCTGGCTTTCTCCTTTTCTTGGCGAAGGCATAGTGTCTCTCTCCTAGATTAGTTCACACGAATTTCCAGAGCAAGCCCACTCCTGCTCTGGTTCAACGTTGTCTTCTTCTTCTATAACTTCTGTATAGTCTATTGATTTATATTCTCTTTTAAGATCTACCCACTCTTTCCAATTATATACATCCTTCATGCAGTAGGTTAGCTTTCTCACGTCTCCCCCGAAATATCTGTCTGCAAATTTCTTGCATCTTGCTATCCATGTTTTCTTGGCTGCTCCTCTGGTTGTTGCACCCAAACCAAGCAGAGAATCACATGCCGCCCATAGATTGTCTTCCCATAAATCTAAAGCTACTTCAATGAGGCCGCTGACAAACAGAGAGGCATCTCCATAGTGGCTTACTTGCTCAGTGGGTAAATAGATGGCTGTAAACGGGGCTTGCGGATAGTCTTTATCTCCAGTAATGGGGAGTAGTGATACTCCACAAAAAAAGTGTCTGTGTTTGTAAATAAAGTTCTCCACTTCGTCCCACTCGTTTGGCTTGACATTGATAGTATTTGATACATTATGTGTCAGCCATGGTTTGGAACAAAGCTTTTTGTTAGTACCGTGAACAACCCAGTTTTTCTGTGTGGATTTAACATAACTTAGCATGTCCAAGGCACCAAGCTGATTCTTTGTTTTAGATCCGGGGGCTACCTCAATACAAAAAGATATAACTTCATCACTGTCATTGGCCGACCACACAGACTCTTCGCAAGATCGTGGGTTAATAGTTTTTAGGTATTGGTAGATGGGTTCCCTTTTGTTGGCCTGCACCCGCCTTATATATCTCTTGGCATGATGAGGGTGGATGCCACTACTCGTACCAAGAACGCATGAAGTGGTGCCTTCCGGCTTAATACAAGTAGTTCTTGCGGCTGGATTAACTCCAATCTTTTTGGCAAACTCCTTGTTAACTTCTTTAACTACCTTGGCTCCACACTGTTGAACCTCTGGATCTAAACATATATCAGGGGAATCCATAATGCCAGTCATGGAAACTCCCAATAAAGCTTCCTTGGCTATAATCCTTTCGCTAACTTCTCCAAGATAGGGAAAGGTATTGAAACCTGCTTGCAGTGTCCCGATAATGGCAGCAGCTTTACAGGACTCATAGAATTCGTCTGGTGATTCCAATTTAGAGCAATTGATTGTGCTCAAGTTGCAGGCTTGCCAGCCGGTTTGTCCTGTTTCTTCGTCCACTGGGTATAAGCCGATTTCCACGCAAGGATTAACAACAAGCTCTTTAGAGTCCGACCAAACAAATCCCGGCTCACCAAATTCTCGTACAGACTTCATCAATTGTGAAAATCGTTCTGGACTGGTCTTATCTCTCAGTAGCAAGGCTGAGTTGTTGGAACGTCCACGCTGGGGATTATCATGGAACCAATTGCCGGTCTTGGCTTCTGCCATTTCTATGTCGGTAGGAGAAAATAAACAGATGGTTGCGCTACGCCTAACGCCACCGCTGATTACAGCGTCTGCGCTATGCATCACAATATCATAAGCCTCTATAGGGGTAAGCCTGTGTATTTGATCAGAGGCAAATTCGACATTTCTTAGAGCCTTATCCAAGACCTTTCTGATATTTGAAAGGGCTTTTTTTAAAGGCTCTGGGCCGGGAGCTTTGCCAGAGCTAGAGCTAAGGTAAGATCCGGCAGGTCGTATTTTGGAGAAGTCAAAGCTTACAGATTTTCCTACATATTCGGGAAACAATTCCTCTTGTTGGAAATAGCTAGAAACAAGAACTCCTACAGCATCAGACCAACCCTCTATGCTATCCGGTATAACAAACTTTTTAGTGCCGTGTCTTACTCGTACAAGGTGGGGAAGCTTGGCTATGTGATGCTTCTGCACAGAAAAACCTGCTCCACACCCGCACAGAAGAAGATACATACACTCCTGAAAGAACCTGAGCCTGTCTGCATAGGACGCAATGCAATTATACATACGAGCATTGTGTTTAAAGATGGGGCTGCCGCCGAACTGTAAAGCCCTCTGTGACCCCAGTACCCTCTTCTTATACACAAGTTCATACGCCCAAGCTATTTCTCCATTAACTTCAGGATACTTCTCATACATCATATCCTTTACTCGGTCAACTGACTCTTTCCAAGTTTCTCTTCTTTTCTTTTCTGGAATCCATCGTGCATATTTAGAAACAAAGCTGTAGCTCATAAGAGATTTGATTGACATTTATTCCGTATCCATTTTCAGAACGTCCTTGATATATATATATAAAAAGCCACGACCTAGTGGCCGTGGCGGACAGGTTTCTAATTACTGTCGTGTCGTGAGAATGTGGCTATACTTCATTGTTTTTTTCAAATAGGTCATCAAGTAGTCTTCTGGCTATCCAGCTAATTACAGTGCCTAGAAAGATTTGGACAACAAACGGCACAATCCATACTACGGGGAAGTAGCTCTTTACATCATCTTCGCTTAAGCTGTCCTTAATGTACAGCTTGCACTCCTTTGCAAGCTCTCTTTTGTATTTCTTGGGGTCTGCCCCTGCGGGGACTTTGAACCTGTTGAAGTCAGCGAATCCTCCGCTTACTATTCTAGTCCATTCCTCGCCAAGTTGCAAACATTTCTCTGCAATTTTCTGATCTTTCTTCTTTTTATATTTAGAACCTATTTCTTGTCGTATTTTTGAGAAATGCATCTATCCTTGGTCCTCTTCGTAGTCAAAAGACTTGTCTGGGAAGTTGTCAAGCTTTACGACACCCCCAGATTCCCCTAGAGAAATGCCTAACACATCAATCTTGATAGTAAATATTTTCTTAACAGAAATCTGTGGTTTCTCGTCTACGAAATCTATATCTATCAAGCCATGTTCTGGGGATGATATTTTTACTACCATCGGGAGGTCTGACTTTAGCAAATACTCTCCTGCTCGATACCCCTTCTTTGAAAAAAGACTGTTGAGAACATCATAAGCCTTGCCGAGTTCTTGCATTGATACAGTATGCCCTCTCTTTCTGTCCAGATGGACTACTATTTTTTTTTTACAGCTACATTTGCTGTGTACGTTTTTACAGTCACAGTATGTTTCATCAGTGTCGCATCGACATCTCCACTGGCGCGAAGAAGCAGCACCTTCTCCATGATAGGGACAGGGAGTTGTGTGTCCATCTCCGTGAGTGATAATGCCGGTCCCTTTGCAGGCACACTTTTCAGGGTCAGGGTCTGGTTGTGGTTCTGGGTCTGGCGGCACGTCTTTTTTGATTTCGTTTACAATAAACGCAACATAGCCTTCATTGCGAGCATGATCGAACCCAGTCTCTTGTTTTGGCTCTTGCTGACTATAACAACCTAGCACCAGAAGCAGCGATACAACAATTGCAAAGTGTCTCATTATATGATCCTCGTATCAAGCTTTCTGGGTTTGAATCCTTCGTATCCACTGAAAGCCCAGCAGTCTCCTACCTTGAGCATGCTTCGTTCTACCTCGTCTGCGTCGATCCAAAAAGATCCGTCTGGTTGATCATTACGCTTCGGACCAGCGTTCCAAACCCCCCAAGAATTCATGCACAGAACTCCGGGCCTCTTGTATTTGTCATCAACTCCGAGTAAGCACATCTGGTGTGCCCATTCGCCTTTGGGTTTAGCAAAACCTTCTGAATCTCTTCGGGAACTGAAGCCTTGATTGCTGGATACAGTAATAGCATAACCATTAGCAAGGAGGTCTCTAGCCTGCTCATAGGAATCAACTCTTGAAACTGTGAGTATAGGATGTTGCTTAGAGATTTTCAACAGGCTTTTAGGAACTCCACCTGATGGCATACCCCAGCTTCTAGCTTTAGAACCGCTATATTCTCTTAGGTCAACATTGCCATATTTACCACGAGGCACTGCCCCATATTCGTTGCAGTATCTAGCACCCCATACGCCGTAAGCGCCGTCTCCTTTGACACTCCCCCCGCCTATCTGCACTCTACACCCTCCATATATATCCTCAGTGGCAGTTTCTGCTACCCATTCCTCACGTTCATTGTTAACAACAATATCTACACATTTGGAAGCATCTACCGCATAAGCTGCCCCCTGAGCTACGCAATCTCCTACAGTTTGAATCCTGATAGGAACTTTACCTGCTACTTCTTTAATATAACTATACAATAAGCAGACTTTATTCCTTCCTGAATCTTTCATCGGACCCCAAGAGTCTTGAAACACGGGGTGTGGCAAAGAATTCATTGCTGCTTCTACTGCATGTGGATCTTTTATCCACCCACCAAGGTGTGATAAATCAGCCATCTATCTAGTCGCCTCCGCTAAAGATTCAAAGACGCCTTGAAACCACTCTCTTGCTTCTTGGGTGTCCAGCTTTCTAGACTCATCGTATCCAACCACAACTAGGTAGTCAGATACAGACTGGGTAAAGTCAGGATAAGATTCTCTGTTCCAGCCATAGCTTGTTTGTGCCCTCCCAAGAATGGGGTCAAACTGGCTGGTGTCTTCAAGAGATACAGAGTTATTTAGATATTCAGCGCTGCCTGAGAAAAGTTTGTAGATTATTACTTTGTCTTCTTCGCTCTCTATTTTAACAAACTCTTCATGCACCTTGCTTAACGCGGCAGCAATCGCTTTCGCTTTGATTTCCTCTTCGTTGTCTGGTTCCGGTTCCGGTTCGTCGGAGTTGTTGTCAACTACTTCTTGAGAGTGAAACAACGAAATGGCATGTTCTGACACAGACGCAGTACCAAGAACAAGAACAAGCGACCAAGGAATTATGGTAGCTAAACCAAACTTCATTTCCGTAAGGCTTTTTTTGGCCATATAACTTTCCCCTTATGTTAATTACTCCGCAGGTGGTGCAGGAGGCGGAGGAATGACTTCATCTGCCATGTGGTTATTCTTGGCCCATTGGACCGCTGCGTTTAGCAGAATAGTCACGATGGGAATAGCAACAGCGCCAGTCAGGCCAAGATCTAACGACATTAGGTTAGACCCAAGGAAGGTGAGGCCAGCGGCCAGTCCTACCATGAAACCGTTCCAGCCCAGCTTCTTAAAATCGTGAACGTTCAGTGAAAATGCTTTGGAATTATCCATTGTTTACCTCTCTTATTGTGATTTCAGATACACTTACTAAAAAGCCTCCTTGCTCGTCACCGTTGAGCTTATAGGGAAAGCCCAGCATCCTTACCCTCTTGTCGTCAAATGTTTTAACTTCTCTTTGGAATTTTCTGCTCAGATCAAGACAAGATTGAAAATCCATAAAAAGCTCTTCCCTATCTTCTTCGTGGACATAGGCAAGCCAGTCATAACCTTCTACATCGGGAAGATGTTGCCCGGTTAGCTCATAAAATGGTTCATTAGTCCAAACTGCCTTTCCTTTGCTGTCGGTTTCAAATAAGGCTGTTGAATTGTAGTGTAGAGAAGCCTTGGTTCTTTGTTCAATAATTTTTTGTCCGTGTTCTATCCTATCACAGGATTCCCCAAGTTTGCAAACAACGTCTTTGAGGCTACCGCCACCATTAGTGGTGATCTCCTGTTTAATCGTTTCTACTGAACTGGCTAGATCTTCGTGTTTATTTATGAATTTCATGGTGGGCTTGACAACCCTGAAGATAATCCAAGAGACTAACCCGCCAGCAAAACTTAGCAGAGTCGTGATGATTATTACTGTATCTACCTCCATTGAACCCCCCCCCCCTTGCTAAAAAAAGGGTTGCCCCCGAAGGGGCAACCTGTTAGAACGGGGATGGCTTAGGATTCGTAGGTATCCCTAGGCTTGTAAGCGTCTTGAACTGGATTCTTGGCACCAGTTCTGTAGGTGAGTTCACCCGGAACGTTACGAGTTGGACGAACTCCTGCATCAGTAGCAGGAGAAGTCCCGTCACCGGCAGCAGGATCAATATAAGTATTGGCACCGCCACGGTTGGCAGTGTGCTGTACCCAACTAGGATGAACACCACTGCTTGGAAGTGCTAGTATATTGTAGCTGCCACCTGTACCCAAGCGACGGTCAGCGACAAAGGCTTCTTTGCCAACAAAGTTTCTGCCGTTGCCTTCAGAGCCAGTGCTATTGAGGCCCACGGTCTGAGCAGAATTATTCACTCTGCCTGCTGATGTGGTGCCAGCATGACGGAAGAGGAAGTTTCTTCCTCCGTTGTCGTCTGCTAGACGAGCATCTGGGAAATAGGCAATACCGCCTGCCCCTCCAGCCTTTGCCGTAGTGACACCATCTGGGTCAGTGAAGTCGAAGGGGGCTTCGGTAGCATTTGCCACAACCTGTGACCCATAGGGATAATCTTTTGGGCCATTGATATCATTAATATCAATATTTTTGGTCATGGGCGCGGCAGCAGGGATGTTCCCGCCACCAAGAACGGTTCCGCCATCGTTAACTTCTGCTGTTACTGAACTGTGTGCATTTGTGGTAGCCATGATAGACTTCCTCCTCTTTCTGTAAATGGAATGAAAGAACCAAGTTCCGGCTCCACAAAAAGTCCTATAATCCTACAACTATTATACACTTATCTTAATCGTTTTGACAACTGGTTTGCGGATTTTTTGATTTTTCTTCTAATGGTTTCCCGGTTGTAGCCACGTTTTTCTGCTATCTCCTTAATAGTAAGGTTGTTCATACGATCTACAAGCAGGTCTTTATCAGAACACTTATCAAGTTCGTCATTTAATTCGACGTGAAAAAAGTGATCTCTTTTATCAGCGAGGTTCGCATGTAATGGTTGGTGTCTGCGTTTATTAAACTTAACCTCCCTTATACATT
>Ga0310123_10000552_pt1 | contig 33074 bp, 27 predicted proteins | sample CB6_AW_1057_MG_FD_203505 | JGI IMG/M metagenome (GOLD analysis project Ga0310123, IMG submission 203505) | Marine microbial communities from Western Arctic Ocean, Canada - CB6_AW_1057 | ecosystem: Environmental > Aquatic > Marine > Oceanic | place: Canada: Western Arctic Ocean | collected... | reverse complement strand
GGACTCTGTTTATTGAGCCGGAAAGTCCATGGGACAACGGATTTACTGAATCGTTCAACGGAAAGCTTCGAGAGGACTGGCTTAAGGTGGAGCTGTTTGGCACTCTGCCGGAAGCTCGAGTGCTGACAGACCGCTGCAGACGTCATTACAATGCCGTACGTCCGCACAGCTCGCTGGAGTACCGGCCGCCAGCGCCGGACGCTGTTCTGTCCGCAATAAATTTCAGGCCGGATCTAACACAGGCACCGGCACCATCCGTGGGGGCAGGTCAGTCACACTTGCGACGTCTGTTTGGCTTGCTGCGTTTGACGGCCAAGCAGCAGAATCGAGTCTCGAACATTCGCCTGAGGTCGGTAACTTACATCGGAGTCGGTTGCAGCGATGATTTGACGGACGGAACCCTGACTATCTGGCGGAACACTTCCAGCGATCAAGGCGTGCTGCAATCTGTCTGGACTGTTAAACTCGACAAATGTCGGTGGAATCTTGCAGCTTGTGCGGGAGGATGATCATAAGACTCAAATGCTGGATTTGCGTGGCTGCACTGTCGTTGGTGTCCGTGGTACTGGTCAGTCGGTTTCAGTCAAACGCCGTGGGCAATGAAGTGTTTTCTGTGTCTCCCGGAGAACGGCAGTTGTTCGTGGACGACGTTGGCCTGCACCAGATGATCGAGCTGACACGAACGATGCATCAGCCGGAAAAGAAGGGTGCACTGATTCGTCCGGATAAGTTCAAGGGTGAGGAAGCAATCCAGGTCCGTGGTGCCCCGGTGTGGGATCCGCACGAACGACTCTTCAAATACTGGCTGTCCGGAACTGAATCACGGTATCGCACCAGTCCGGACGGACTGCACTGGACGGCAGTATTTCCTGCCGGTTGCGGCTCGGCGTTAGCTGGCTCGAGCATGATGGTTCGCGATCTGAACGAACAGGATCCGGCGCGTCGGTTCAAGGCGGTGCTTCACAGCAGTGGCTTCATCGTTTCACCTGATGGAATTCGTTGGACGAAACTTGATGTTTCGGCTATTCCGGGAAAGGACGAAGGGAACTTCTCGTATGATTCCCAAAATGGCCTGCTTCATCCACACCTACAAGCGCAGCGGCCCGCACGGCCGATCAGTGGGTTTGGCAACCAGTACCGACTTTGAATGCTGGACCGACCATGGTTTGATCTTCCACGCCGACGCGGAAGACCAGAGGATTGGCTGACAGCGGATCCGGGCGCGGTTCGCCGATCCAAACCGCCATCATCCGGCTTATAATATTCCAGCCACCTATAACGTCGACGTCTATAACATGGCCGTATTTCGTTATGAATCGCTGTACATCGGTTTGCCTCAGATGTACCACCAGACCGGCAAAGTACCGCCGGACTGGCCGGGGTTTGACAGTTTGCCCATCTCGGACGCGATGCTGGTGAACTATCGCCGCGATGGAGACTGGGCTGGATTTCATGATGTCCAGCTGATGTGCAGCCGGGACCTGAAGTCGTGGCGGCGTCTGGGCAAGCGGAAACCGTTCCTGACTGCCTCGCACATGGGTGCCGGAGCGTGGGACGAATGTTCTGTTTCGCCGCCTTCATATCCCCTGGTACGGGGTAACGAGTTGTGGTTTTATTACACGGCGGCAAAGTACTATGGTCCCGTGCTCCTTGAACATGGCCGGCACCTCCCCTCCAATGCCATATGCCTTGCAGTGCTGCGCCAGGATGGCTTCATGTCGCTCGATGCCGGCCAGACGCCGGGCACAGTCCTGACGAAGCCGTTTGCACTGCCAAGTGTCGAGTTGTTTGTCAATGTCGACGCCCGCGAAGGAAGTCTGTTTGTCGAAGTACTTGATGAATCCGGCAAGGTACTCGCCGCCTCGAGAACAATCAGCAGTGATTGTCCTCAGACCAAGGTGTCATGGGAGTCCATCAGCCTCACCGAACTCCCCAAAAAAATCGTGAGCCTTCGCTTCTCGCTGCGTAATGGGAGTCTCTATTCGTATTGGTTCGAACATGGAAGCCGTTAATTGCTTCTCGAAATATGATGCATTGACAGCACGTTTCGACAGAGTCATTTGCCAGCATCGAATCAGTGAGAAATCAAGCGGCTGAGGCAGCAACGCGAAAATGGCGAAACGCAGAAAGATCTGATCTTGTATTCCTTCCGGAGGGAAGAGGCCCCGTGAATAAAGATGCCTCACGGACTAAGAAGTTTGGATGGTACAGCTGCATTCAAGGGAACGTTGCGTTTTACCACGATGCAGTCTTCTACCTCATTCCTGTCAGTCACTAACGGTTCATATGCAGGGTGGAGTCAATGGACCTGCGGCGCGACAGCGGTACACAGTCGTCTTTGTCAGAGAGTGTCCGCGCGACGCGTTCCGGAGGAGATCTTTCGTTCGGTAGTTGTCGGCGACATCATGCGATTTCAGAAAGGTTTGGTGTTCCTGCACCCGAAGAACGAAGCGCAGCTCGCCTCTGTCGTTCTTTTGGCAAAAATCGCGCGTTACGTGTACAACAACGACCGTGGCAAACCTGCGGTTGTCTAACGTCATCCACAGCGCATGGGTTGAATGAAATTGGACTGCCTTGTTACAGACCTTAATTTGCCGTCCCATCAGTCATCCGCCACTGTCATTGCGTCTGCAATGACTTTCCTGGACAGATCACCGCTGAACGGCAGTTTTCGTGGATCAGTCTTCGCAGTTAACCCGGTAAAGCGTACGCTTCGACAGGCCCAGCCAATAAAGAGCACCGGCTTGCCGGATCAACTGAGAAGAATAAGGGCAATGAACCCTGCAGGTCGGACTCTGTCTGTGGACCCTGGTACGGTCTTTACGGGAACGTCACTGTCTTCTCACGGCTGACGCTCAATGTGCAACCAGGAACCAGCAGAGAATCTCCGCCACAGGGCTGGCTCACGACGATCATTTGGCCCTCGTTTTTCTGCGGCAACGCGCTCTACCCCAAACCAGCGTTGCTCCGATTGACGCCAGAATCAGCGACCCGGGTTCCGGGACAGGCATAGGATTTGGTGGTTCCGGAACGGTCAGGATATCGGAAATGCCATAGAGACGCAGGTGTGACGAACTGGGTTGCGTATTACCTGAAACCCAGCCAACTATTGCCTCTGGAGATGAATTTATGTCTCCACTGTTCAGAAGCGAGGCATCGCCGTGCACCGGCTGGTTACTACCTAAGTTTCCTAACTCCTCATCACTTTCCCCTTGACCTGCGGCCTGTGTGCCCGTCCATACCCCCAGAGACCCGCTGATGGCGGTCCCTGTCTCGTCGTAGTTCAATCCATTATCGAGGTCGTCAGTAATGTTCCAAAAAGCGGCATACGTTGCTGCCAACAGTTCACCGGCCAGATTGAAAATCCCGACGAAACTAGCACCTTCACTGCCGCTTTGCGTACTGGTGTTATCCCGAGCGTCCACGGTGGGAGTCGATGCAATGGCTGTCCAGGCTGATGAAACAGCGGTGTCTCCGTGCGTGTCGACAAAACTGTTGTAATCGGCAACCGTGGCAGAACTGCCATCACGGGTGGTAGAAGTGGTAAAGGCCAATCGATAATTATCGTTCGCGTTGAGACCGCTGGGGACGATCACTGCCGCTGCCTGGGCAACCGAACCGGCCACCACAAACATAATGGGTGCCCAGATCGATACTGACCGCTTTAGTTTTGATTTTTGCTTAAACTGATCATCTGAACTGCAAAGAAAAGTAGGCATGGAAATCTCCCGATTTACCCAAACATTGAGAATAGACCGGGCCCGCATCGGAGGTGAGTCTATCCACGTCGCTAGACGAAGCAATTAAATCTTTGGAATCACAGAAGGTATTTTTAGTGAATGAACACTTGATCAGTTCCATTACTGAGTAACTGCAGGAGTTGGCTGACATTCGTCCGGCAGCCAGCTGGTCCATCGTACCTGCCGAATTTCGATCAGCTGGTTGGTCGGTTGCGCATCGGCTGATTTCCTGAGGATTTCGGAAAGATTGGCCGTCGCAGTTGGCCGAATTACGCATTGATGCAAAGATCGTTTCCAGTGAAATTGACCCAACAGACATGTGAATATCATTGTTTCAGTCGTGGAGCGGTCGATTCCAGCGAACCGCCAGGGGAGTTCATGATCAATTCCGGACAGACACTCAACGTCGCCATCATTGGTGGCGGAATGTTCTTTGATGAAATCATCGGGCAGAGCTTCAGGGACTTCATCCGCGGCGGCATTGCCGGAGCTCTGAACAGCATCGGAATGAGCCATTTGGCACCCGAGGTCGCTGCCGTGAAAATCCGGGTGTCTGCGATCGGGACTCGCAGTGAAAAGAGCGGGACAGCTGGAAGGATCGTTGAGGGGTTTGCCGAAGAGTTTCCGGAGACTCAGATCGCAGCCTGTTACGGGGAGACTGTGTGGAAGGACATCATCAGGGCACACCGGCCGGATGTCCTGTTCGTAGCCACACCCGACCACGTGCACACACAGCCGGTTCTGGACGCGCTTGACGCGGGTTGTGATGTCATCACGGAGAAACCTCTGTGTCTGACAGTGTCGGAGGTCGACAGGATTCTGGCTTCGGCAGAACAGGCACAGCGGATTGTTGCCGTCGACATGCACAAACGATTCGATCCGTTTGTTCGCGAAATGATGGTAAACGCGCGTGAAAAATACGGAGTGATTAATCGGGTCCGCGCAGTTCTTGAAGAGCCACTCGAAGTGAGTACTGACATTTTTGCGTGGGCGGAGCAAAGTAATCCATTTGCGTATGTCGGGTGTCACTGGCTGGACGTGGTCCATCACTATCTTGGGGTCAAGCCGCGCACGGTTTATGCGACCGGGCAGAAAAATCTGTTGCAAAACTGGGACGAGTCTCATATTGAGGTAGCTCGCCGACGCGGCACAGAACCTTCAGACTTCAGACGTCGGCACTCCATCAACACATGGGACAGCATGGACGTGGCCGTGACATACGACAGCGGCATGCGCGGTGACTACAACAATAACTGGATTAATCCAGCGGAGTTTGAAGGTGCAGTCAATCAGGAGATTGAGCTGTATGGTATTTATGGTCGAGCCATTGTTGATCAACAGGACCGTGGTTACCGGGAGGCCGTCATTGGCGATGGATCACGCACGCGCAATCCGTCCTTCGGTGGCCGGATGCAGCATCACGGCGGTCATCTGGAACTGTTCGGATACGGAAAGGCTTCAATCGCATCCGGCCTGCTGGCCATTATTCGGCGCCGCTTTCTGGGAGAATCTCCGGAATCACTGGAAGACACGTATCCCGCCGCTGCCAGCCAGCGGGATGTGGTGCAGGTGATCGAAGCGGCATCGGTTGTGGCGGAAAAAAACTACCGGTACTTCGAGGCAGGAAACGGAACCCCCGCCACTGCGATCCTCAACGACACAGAAATCCGCATTGTGGAACCAGCTGCCTGATGCCACTTCCCCAAATCACCGATCCGGCCGGTGGCGAAGCCGGCTGTGTCATTTCGCTTCGTGCAGACCGGACAACCAATTCACGGCGTCTGTGAAATCCATGATCTGTGTGGCAAAAAAGCCCCTGCTGTAACACGGGTGAATAAACATGCTCGCAAACACGGCCGCTGAGACCCGGAAAGCTAGGATCAGTCCGCCAGCAATGAGAGCGGGTTCTCGCGAGTCTTCAGCGGTAGTTTAACCGGCCCTCCCAGGCGATGTGACTCAAAGATTGCTGCCGTCATTTCCACGATCCCTCGGCAGTCTTCGGCAGAACATTTTGTGGCTCGTTCGTTCTCAACACTGTCGATCAGGTCGTTGATAGCTGCAATGTGGCCTCCTTCGTAGGAGCCATCGGTCCGAGGTTCGGGCTGGCCGATGCCGGCCGATGTGATTGTCTCCCATTTTGAACCGGTTCGGCCGGGCGACCAGCTGCTGTCGCGCAGAATGTACGCCGGGGCCAGGTACCCGCTTTGCATTTCGATGATCCCTTTGGAACCAAAGATCTGAACGCCAAATCGAGTTGGCCGGCCGGCCGCGCCACGCCTGGAAGCGAAATGTCCGAACACTTCTCCGGAAAACGCGTAGCGAGCCTGTACGTGATCACCTGCCAGCAGACCGATGCCTTCGGCTCCCTGACCAACATCTGCCCTGGTAACGGGATGTCCTTTGCTGCGCACTGTGGCCTCGCAGGACACGGGATGTCCGGCACCAATACTGCGCATCAGCCCGAATACATGAGACCCCAGTACCCACAGGTCTTCACCACCGCCGCGACGGTCTTCTTTGCCTCGACCCCGGATTTCCAAAACTTCACCGATTTCACCATTTTTGATGAGCCACAGAACCATGTCGAGTACCGGCGAGTATTGTGAAATATGCGCAATACCGAGATTCAGGTGTCGCATTTCCAGCGCCCGAACAACGTCATCGCATTCGGTCAGTGTTCGACAGAATGGCTTTTCCATGTAGACGTGACAGCCCATTTCTGCAGCGGCCATCAGCATGGCGTGATGTTCATCAATCCAGCGGGGACAAATGGCAACAAGGTCGAGTTTCTCGGCTTTCAGCATCTGCCGATAGTCGGACCAGGCTCTGTTTGCTCCCGTTCGATTCTGAGCTGCCATACACCCGGCATCGTCGGGATCCGACACTGCAACAATGTCGACATTTGCGAGCTTCGTAAACGCAACGTCAACACCGTGGCCGTAGTTCCCTCGTCCGGTGCTGCCGATGATTCCCACGCGATACGTTTTATTCATCTTTACTTTCTCCAGTGAATACAGATTTACTTCAGCCAGCGGGGAGAATCTCCTGAATCCGGCCGCTCTTTTAAGCGAACGGAACGGACACAGTATGGTGTTTGTTTCCCGCGAAACAGCTAGGGTTAGTCCATGAAATTACACGTCCGGCAACACCCAGGGCTTCCGGTTTTCCGGACGAGTCCTCAGCATATTCGCTTCCTGATCGTTGCGGAATGTCTCCGTCGCTGAGTCAAAGTCCAGTGTCCGTCCAACCCGTGCCGCAACATTACCGGCGTGGCACAGTATCGATGCCGGATGGCCGACAGTCTCCAGGTCACAGTATGGCTTGTTTCTGGACTTGATGCAGTCGACGAAGTTCTGCACGTGCGGACTCTCATCACTGCCGCCCTTGCCCTGGCCCAGGATCCTGCCGCCACGTCCGTAGGCAGCCCAATGCATATTGCCCATCACGATGTAGCCTTCATCACCAAACACTGCAGCCCCTTCGGAATGTCCCAGATAGTGATACGGAGCCCACACTCGCATTTCGTAGGTCAGGATTTTTGTCCGCAGACCGGCACCGTATTCGTATGTCACCTGCATGGTGTCCGGGAACTCCTGAGCATCGTCAAAATACCATTTTCCACCGTGAGACGAAATCTTTGACGGCATTCTCACAGGTTGTTCACCCTGACCTTTACACGCGGCATTCAGAAGTGCAATGGCCATATCGAGACGGTGAACACCGTCATTGCCCAGGTCGCCGGTACCGTAGTCGTGGAACCAGCGCCAGCGACTGTGAAATCGATTCACATTGAACGGACGTTTCGGGGCAGCACCAAGCCACATATCGTAGTTGACGCCAGCCGGCGGCTGGCTGTCAGCGGGTCGTCCTATGTTCCCCTGTTTGCTGCTTTCCCACGCCTTGGCCACGAGACAACGGCCCAGCCTGCCGCTCTCCAGGAATTCGATCGCGGACTGCAGTCGGTGAGTTGAACGGTGCTGCGACCCCATCTGGACAATGCATTTGTGTTTCTGCATCGCCGCCACCATCCGCCTGCCTTCTTCGATGTTGTGGCCATCGGGTTTCTCGACATACACGTCCTTGCCGGTCTGGCATGCGAGAATGGTTGGGATTGCATGCCAGTGGTCAGGCGTCCCCACGACGATTGCGTCGATCGTGTCGTCATCAATGAGCTGCCGAAAGTCACTTTCGCCACGAGGTCGTTTCTTCTGACGAACCTCGGATTCGGTTAACCCTTTCGGCAGGCGGTTGGCATCGAGATCAGCGATGCCCACGACTTCGACAGAATTATTTTCCGAGAATGTTTTGATTAGTTTCAGGGCTCGGCCGCCGGCACCTATGATTCCCACTCGCACGCGCTCAGATGGCGGAGCTTTTGCACCGTGGGCACTGCCTGCAGCAGTTCCCGCGAGTACTACTGATGCCTCCTGCAAAAACACTCGTCGCGATGAACTCTGCATAAGATTTTCCTGAGAGTTGCCATTGAATGACGGACCAGGTGTGCGTATCGCAGCGAATATGGCTCACGTGTTTCACCAGACGTCATGGGTTGCACGGTGTCAACTGCCCGCGAGGCCGAACGACCACACACACCGTTTACCGTAATATTAGGTCAGGATCACATGACGAATACAAACGGGAACCTCCGGTATTTATCTGGCAGCCCTGGGCTCCCCGTCCAGGTTCCCCGATAATTCACGTCAGCACAGTGTTTTCCGGGAATCAGCTGCAAACGTCTGACTTCATTGCGGAATTTTTCAAACTGAGGAGCCCGATTTTAAGGTAGTCCGGCAGACGTCATTCCAAACGACGACATGCTGCTTGATCAAACTCCACATACGTATGTCGACCTAATACACTACACACGTACCTACGTCATCTCGCCTTTCACACACTCATTCTTTACTTCAACCTGTGTCTTCTCATGATGACTTCATCATCGGTCTGCGACGTCGTATGGCCAGCCTGGCCGGTGCATGATGAGACCGAAGAAATCGCCCTGCTGAAGGTAATCAGATCGGGTAAGTGGTGGTTCGGAGAAAAGGTGAGCCAATTCGAAAGCGAATATGCCGCGTTCCAGGGATCGAAATACGCGGTCACCTGCACGAACGGGACGACCGCCATCGAAATGGGGCTGCGCGCACTGGGTGTCGTTGAAGGTGACGAAGTCATCGTCCCGTGTTACAGTTTCATGGCAACCGCCAGTGCCGTCGTCACAGTCGGAGCCATTCCCGTTTTCACTGATATCTGTCCCGACACGTTGTGCATGGATCCTGCGGATGTCGAGGCCAAGATCACTCCTCGTACCAGAGCGGTTGTTCCTGTCCACGTTTCGGGTCTGATCGCTGACATGGATCGCATCAATGCGATCGCAGGCCGGTGCGGTCTGGCGGTTCTTGAAGATGCTGCACATGCATGGGGCAGTCAGCTGGATGGCAAAGGAGCCGGAACACTCAGCCGTGCCGGCACATTTAGTTTTCAGGAAACGAAAAACATTACTGCCGGTGAAGGCGGGATACTGGTCACGGACGATGAAGAAATCGCCAGCCTGTGTCGCAGTTATACTCATTGTGGTCGTGTTCCCGGCTCTGCCTGGTATGACCATGATGTTCTCGGCAGTAATCTGCGATTGACGGAATTTCAGGCGGTCGTCCTGAGTGCCCAGCTGCGACGCCTCGAACAGCAGATCGCCGTGCGAGAACGCAGTGTGCAACTGTTTAACGATGTCCTGAGTGACGTCACTGCAATTCAGCTCCCGGCCAGTAATCTGCGCATGACACGCCGCAGTTACCACATGTATATATTCCGTCTGAAGGAAGGCCTCAGCCTGGTACGTGACGAAATCGTTGGCGAACTGGTGGCAGCCGGCATTCCGGTGTCTGCTGGCTGGTATCGGCCACTTTATCAGAATGAATTATTTCAGAAGGCCGGCGCGGGGCCACCGCATGGCATCCGATCACCTCTTGCCGGCAAAGGAGTCGATTATTCAATGACGAACTGCCCTGTCTGTGTGCAGGTCTGCAGTGATGCCATCTGGATTCCTCAGAACGTACTGCTCGGCCTCGAAGCTGATGTACTTCGTGCTGCCGGTGTGATTCGCCATATCGTTGAACAGAAACTGAACGGATAACCGAACGTGCAGTCAGATTACCTTGCAGGTGTCGTCGAAGGTTTCTATGGCCAGCCCTGGACTCAGCATCAACGCCTTCGTCTGCTGCAGCAGATGTCGGAGTGGGGTCTGAACACCTATTTCTATGCCCCCAAAGATGATCTGAAACACCGCGCAATCTGGCGAGAGTGTTACAGTGACAACGAGCTGTCGCGAATGAGGGAACTGATTGCGGCCTGTAACAAACATGGCCTGACTTTTATTTATGGACTCAGCCCGGGACTGGACATTCGTTTTTCGGACGTCGCTGAGCTGAACACGATCAAACAACGGATGAGTCAGCTGATCAGGGTCGGTGCGCGGAACTTTGCATTGCTGTTTGATGACCTGCCAGGAAAAATAACGAAAGATGACCTGCAGTCCTTTGAATCTGTGCCGGCGGCTCAATGTTTCGTGACGAACGCGATTTTCCGATGGCTGCGTGAGCAGTTCGATGACAGCCGACTTCTGTTCTGTCCTACGCCTTACTGCGATCGAATGGACCGCTGGGAGCTTGGAGGCGACGACTACCTGGATCAGATCGGGCAGCAGCTGCTGCAGAAAATTGACTGCCTGTGGACCGGTCCTGAGATCATTTCGCAGGAGATCACAGCGGATTCCATTAATAAACTGGCTTCACGGATTGGTCGGAATCCAGTGATCTGGGACAACCTGCATGCCAACGATTACGATCTGCGAAGATTGTTCTGTGGTCCGTACTGTGGCCGGTCAGCCGAAACCGTCAGGCTGGTCCGCGGTGTGCTCGCAAATCCGAACAACGAGTTTGAAATTAATTTTGTGCCGCTCAAAACGCTGGCATCGTGTCTGAATGATCCCGACAACTATGAACCTCGTTCAGCCTATGTGACGGCTGTTTCAGAATGGATCGACCACTACGAGTTGGTCCACGGTACACTGAACGCTCGTGACCTGATGTTTCTGACGGACTGCTATTACCTGCCTTTTGAAGATGGGGAAGAAGCGTTGCAGCTTCAGCGTCTGGTCACCAGTCTGATGACAAGTCCCCCCGACTCGTGGGGCACTCAATATGATGACTTCCTCGAATACCACCGTCGGGTGACGACAATCTTTGATGCAGTGACTGAACTTCGCGACCGTGAACTGTTCTATGCATGGAGCCGTCACGTCTGGGAGTTGCGAGAAGAATTGGGTTTGCTCGGGTCATGGCTGGAGCGTCGTAAAACAGGAAAGGATGAATCTCAGGGATTCGCACTCGAGCACCATCTGCCGCATACCTGCCGCGGCGGCATCACAGCAAAACTGCAGCGGCACACAACGATGGATACCATGGGACGATTCCGCGCCAACCAGCGAAACGCGAACCCATGACACTCACGATTCGAGACTGCCGGCCTGGTGATGAACAGACAGCCAGCTACATCTGCCTGAAAACCGGTGACCACGGCAAAGACAGCGAGCTGTTCTACACAGATGACCCAGATGCGCTGGGTCGTATCTACGTGGCCCCATACCTGAAGTTTTCTCCCGAACTGGCATTGATCCTTGAAGACGACGAGGGTGTCTGCGGCTACGCTCTGGCAACATTTGATTCCCGCGAATTCTTTAGCCGTTATGAGGACGAATGGCGGCCGGCCCTGTGTGAGCAGTTTCCGGATCCATCGGGTGACCCATCCAGCTGGAGTCACGTACAGGAAGTGTACCACTTGTATCACAATCCAGACTACTTCTGTCCGGAACCGTATGCAGAATACCCGTCTCACCTGCACATCGATTTTCTGGAACGAGTCCGTGGACTGGGAATGGGTCGCAGAATGATCGAACAGCTGGTCGGCCGTCTTCGCTCAAGGGGTTCCCCCGGTGTGCATCTGGGAATGAGTGATGTCAACGACGTGGCCCGTGGATTCTATCTCGCGATCGGATTTCATGAACTTATTCGTCGTCGCAGCGCCATTTACATGGGCATGAAGCTTTGACTGCTTGTATTGAGGCCTTCCGAAGCTCAACATGTCTGCAACACCTGTCGCCGCCGGATATTCAGGATTCGCGGAGCGATCATGGGCCAACCACCATCAAGCTGTTGGTGCTGCTTTCTCGACGCGTCTGCGGGCGCAGCTGTGTCGGGACGGGACCCGTATTTGTTGCATCAACATTGCTGCGTTGGGACGCCGGCACAACAGCCATTTCAGACTGTAACACACCTCCCGTGATACGAAGTGTGTCACAAATACGTAGAAAGAATGCTCTTGATGCTGCTGCAGGATGTCCAATCCGATCAGCCTGAAGAAGTTGCCGTATTGCAAACCACTGATTATGCTGCCGCGGCCTGTGGACTGCTGCACCAGCTGTGTTGCGGGTACGCTGTCTTTCTGCCATTCGCTCGCCTGAAGTTGAACGCTGCTGATGTGTCACTCGTTCCGTTGTGGACTGCAATGCTTAGCGCTGCTTTGTTGATCGGAGTCGGTGCAGGTCTGCCATTGCACTCACGGTTCAGTCGCGTTCGGGGAATTCATGTCTCCGCAAGGATTGGTATGGTCATCACCGCGGGGGGAATCATTCTGGTGACCGTCGGCGCCATGCCATGGGGCACTCTGGCCGGCTGTTTACTCGTTGGCCTGGGATTATTTGGGGAGTGGACACCATCAGCAGAATTCAGCCGTCGTTCGCTGTCGTCAACACATCTGTGGCGAGGCATGAGAATCCACAGTGTGGTGCTGTTTGTTGGTGCTCTGCTTGCCATCGTAGTTGTCGGGGCGGGAGTGACAGTTTCATTTGCGGCGAGTGCTGTCATCGCGTTGACATGCTGCGGTGTCGCGGCAGTCCTGGGACCGACGCGAGAATGTGCTGCTCCGACTGGTTCTGCTGATGTCACTCACCAGACAGCTTTCCTGCTGCCGACAGCAGCTGTGGGCGACTCACAGGAAGGAGTGAAATATTCTGGCAGTCGTCCACCTCTCAATTCCGGCGAGGGTGTTTCAGACGGTAGCATCCCGGAAGAATGTTGTGGCGATCGGCCTGTGTGGACTCCCATGCCCGTCTGGCTCGGAGCCTGCATAGCCTTTGTGGGCATGTATGCGTTTGGAGCAATTTTTCCGGCATTGATGAACAGTGTTTGGCAGTTCCCCGTCATCCTGGTTGTATCCGGATGTTTGCTGGGGACGGTTGTATTTCAGGCGGTCGTACCCCTGACCGGATATGCTGTGCTGCTGCTGTCCGCCTGTCTGGCAGGAATCGTCGTCTTTGGAGTTTCACCCTGGCTTCCATCCAGCTGGTCAGGACTCATACTGCCTGGCCGGGGAGCCGTCGCCGCCGCGATCTGGTGCGGCTGCAGCGGACTTGTAGGGGAGTCCTTCGTTGACTCATGGCAGCACAGCAGTCGAACCGTGGTCCTGATGATTGGCAGTCTCGCAGCTGCGGCCACGGCACTCGTTGCCGGCATTACAGCAACCGTGGTTTCTCCGAATGCTGTGCCTTGCTTCGGCGCGGGCATCTGGTTTGTGGCGATTTTTTGGTTGAGGAAGATTCCCAGCCCGCTGATTTCCCGCCGTCCGGAGGATGAGTTGTCTGTTGAGCAGGCGAATCGGATGTTGTCGGAATCGTTGGGCGTCGCGGAAGGATCTGCCGAGTGAACTCGCGACGCAGGAATCTTCTGGACCAAATCCTTGTCGTCTCCGACAGCTGTCTGTGCATTGTAGATGCGAGACGGCGTATGCGGTTTTTCAGCCCCGGTATGGAAGCCTGGACCGGGTGGTCAGCGGCCGACATTGAGGGACTCTCATGTGAAGGGCTTGCAGTCGAAAAGGCGGCTCCGGCTGATTTGCTGGCTGCGGCCTTCAATCCGGGGACTGCCAGCTGGAAAGGACAGGTCCAGCTGTGGCGTGCAGTTCTGCCAACAGCCTCGGGCGGGGTTGTCCGGTCGCAATTCTGTTCGATTCCTCTTTGCAGTGAGTCCGGCCAGGTCGAGCGTGTCCTGATGGTCCGGGCCGATGGGACAAGTGTACCTGGGACTCAGTCAGATCATCTGGTAGCTCAGCAGCTGCATGCTGAAGTCGCAGCGTTACGTGCTGACTTCCGGACGCGTTACGATTGGGACTCGTTCATTGGTGCCGATGCATCGCTCACCCGGGTTCGGCCCCTGGCTGCATTACTGAAGGATGCTGACTGTTACTTCAGCATCGCAGGAAACTCCGGAACGGGACGCCGTCATCTCGCTAAGTGCATTCACGTGGGTGGCCGAGCGGCCGAATCATCCTGCGTGCTCGTCTATTGTGACCTGTTGTCAACACAGGCTCTGTTTGATGCCTTGCGACAACTTCAGACCATGGTCGCTGAACGTGCCGGTGCCCACGAACGCCCGGGCCTGCTGCTGCTGGTTGATGTGGACCGGCTGCCCCGAGAAGTTCAGCAGTGGCTGCTGGATCAGTCTCCGAACAGCGATTCGGTTCGTTTAGCCGCCACGACCAGTGTTCCACTTGAACGCGTTGTTGCCGACGGCTGGATGTTGGTCGAGTTCCAGCAGATGATTGCGCCGGTTGAGATCATATTGCCTCCATTGCATGGTCGAGGGAACGATGTACTCCTGCTGGCGCATGAATTCATTCAGCAGAATCGCCGACTGAATCGGACGACTGCGGTTGAGTTGGCACAGGATGTTGCCAGTCAGCTGCTGACTTATCAATGGCCAGGCAATGTCCGTGAACTGCGGGAGGTCATATACGATGCGTGTCAGAACTGCACTGGTAAAGTGATTCGAATTGAAGACATGTCGTTCGCATTTCGCGCAGGGATGGATGCCCAGGGTGCTGCGCCCGGCAGGTCACAGCCATTTCAGTCGCTCAATGATCTGCTGCGTACCACAGAACGGCGGATTGTGGAGGCGACTTTGACAGCCTGCGGCGGCAACAAGGCCGAAGTGGCCCGACGGCTGGGGCTGACGCGTCCGAGTTTTTACCGGCGTCTTAAGACCCTGGGGCTGAGTCGGGACGATCTGATGCAGGGGAAGAAAAAAGCGGGTCAGTGAGGCGTCAGGATGCGGAAGCAGTCTCATCTGACGCTGTCGGTGATTTCTGTTGGGAAACGTGTCCGGTGCCGTTTTTTTTCTTGTGAGACTTGACGGGAGTTCCGAGCGGTCCCAGCCAGCACAGCATGTATTTCAGCAGTCCGCCGGGTCGCCAGTAGAGCCAGTAGCAATGTGGACATCGGTACAAACGTACACCAAAACACATTGTGATATACGTAACCAAGTTTGCGCACTCTGCCTTAAGATTTCTGCGACAGAACGGACAACGAAACAGCCAAGAGAGCATTTTCGGACTATCCTGCTGTGGAGTGTGAGTCGAGGAACCTGGATTCCATTCCAGAACCTGCCATGCTGATTTAAGTATAGGTCCGGATTAGTCCTGTGTGACAATTGGTTTTCTGAAAATTCAATGAAATTTGTTGCACATTCGTTACATGTTTCCACGGGACAGGTGATTGTGCTGCAACTCGTCACTGAAAGACAATAAACTCGAAGTCATCGAATCGCAGCGTGCATCGCGGTGACCTGTCCCCCTTAACCGCGACCGGACCTTGAGTGGTATCCTCTTAGGTTTGGTTGCCAGAATGAGGGGGCACAAGATGCCGCGTAAACGATATCTGCCGGAGGAGATCATTCAGAAGCTTCGCGAAGTGGAGGTTCTTCTGTCGCAGGGGAAGAGTGCAGGACTTGCCAGCCAGGACGTTCGGAAGAGTGAAAGGAATACAGGTTCGTATTTCCTGGCGTCCAGATTTCGTTTCTTCCACTTCCATACGGCGTGCCTTGTCAACTGCAAAGTAGTTATTCAGTTGTGCGTCGACAAGAATCAACACAACTTCTTGTACACGAGTCTGATTTCCATTGAACGTCAGCACATAGTCTCCACCGGGTTCCACGATCTGTTTGGCGATGGATTTCTGTGTTCCCGTCGCATCAATCCTGATGCCGGTGCCCTTGATGTCTGCCGGTTTTAACAGTTCCGGAATCACCGTGATTTCATTGCATTTCCTGTCCGTGGCCACTTGCCGCAAAGACAGGCCGGATTGTGTCAACCAGACGCTGACCGGATGCACTGGTCCCAGGGCCCGAATGCGTTCAGGGTTTCCTTTCAGTGTCTTTTCGTCAACTGCCGTGATGGGTTTTGAATTCTCGTTCTCATCACCTGATGCCGCCCGCAGGGAATTGAGGCACGCAACAAAACAGCTCTCAAATACCTTAGGCTGCAGCGACATCAGAATTCTTCGGAACACATCTTTGGAGAGAACAGCGTTCGCCAATGCAGTGGGCTTTTTCTGCATCTGCTGTTTTGATTCGGTGCATTTGCGAATCACCGTGTGGCACCATCGGTTCCAGCCAACACAGCTATGACAAGAACACTGGTGAACGGACGCCATTGATTGACCGATGACCGTGTCTCTTCAAGCGGTTGAAACTGACTGACAATCTCCGACAGGACAACATGATGCTGTTTTTGGTTTTGCCTGGACACGGAGGACCTCCATAAAAGTCAGGTGGACTGTTTATGGATTCCAATGTCCTAATTAAACCAACACCGCATAATTCATCCCAGACTGTGTGTTTTGTTCAATATGCGCTGTGGCCCTGTCGAGACCATCTGTCTCCTGGGGTACGCAGCATGTTGTCTGGCCCTTGATCGGAACGTGGCCGTGCTGTTGAGCAGGATTTCTTTGGCCGGGCAGTTATGGCGTTTTCTTTTTTTCTGTTCGGCGACTACGTGTGGAACCGACGTGCACTGTACGGCGCTTAACGGCCGGGTCGGCTAAATGAAACCTTGCAAACGAAATTTCTCAGAAATCGATCGATTGGTCAATCCGTTTCAAACACTCATTTCAGGGAGGACGCCTTCAGATCTATAATGAATTGATAGATCCAGTGCTGGACATGGTACAGGATGCAATCGCGCAATGACTGTTGATCTTATGTTGATCTCAGCTGGCGGATGCACAACGACACCACCCAGAATCAGTAAAAGGCGACTGATGCCGATTCAGCTCACACGACCGGACGTGGCAGACATGGTACTGCGTACCTATGAACGGCCGCTGCATCCAGAGCTGTTTGAATCGATTCGATCCTGCACGTTTTCTGTCGGCGGTCACAGAGCAACAGTGCGGCTGGGTATGAGCGGTCACGTGCTGGTGTTTCGAACGGCGGAAAAGACACTGACGGAAGTCGCTACCGCCAAACAAGACAGTCTGCCTGAGCATCTGAAGGTGATCCATCGAAGGCTCATCGGCTATCGGACACACATGATTGATCTGCCCGGTATCCGATATCACTGCAGCTATCAACTGGAACATGTACCGCTGGAGATTTATCTGCAGCTGCATCGGGAAATGGAAGCGGATGCACGCAACGCAGCTTTGGCAATCACCGTTCCCGGAGTCACAGATCAGAGTCCGGACTGCATCAGCCTGCTCAAGTGCGATGTCCTTCAGGCGGGACTCGTGGTTCATGCATTTCATACATTCCCTGAGAACGCCGCTGTTCTTCGAACTCAAACGTTGTTCGAGCTTCTGTAACGATTGCGGTTGTGTCATTTATGTTTCGGCTGAAGAATCCCCATACCGTTCTTGCCACAATTCAAAAACGCCCCTCGGCAGTCAAATCGATTGAGATCCACCCTGGTCGTCAGGGAGGTTCTTGGTCAGAGGTCGCGGAGCGAGCGGCTGAGTGCGGAATCACCGTGACAATTCAACGGTCCGGACAACCTCAGCGCCACCGCCGTCAGCAAACTGAGCGCGCTGGCGGCAACTCAGCGCTGATCGAGCCGCCGTCACCGGTTCCCTTGTCCGGGTTGCTTGCCCGACATGACGGAGCCGACGGACTCTGGCTGGCGATTGATCAGGTGCAGGACCCGCAAAATCTGGGAGGCCTGTTTCGCCTTAGCGCATTTTTCAACATCTCCGGCATCGTTATGACTCGTGACAGGAGTGCCCCTGTCACAGAAACCGTGTGTGATGTATCGGCCGGTGGTGTGGAACATGTGCCGTTTTCACAGGTGCCGAACCTCGCCAGGGCCATCCAGACGGTTCATGATGCAGGGATCTGGGTGGTGGGAACCTGTGAACGCTCAGCAGCCAGTATTTGGGACGTGCCGCGCGACCGCCATTGGATGCTGGTCGTAGGCAGCGAGAGTAATGGTCTGAGGCGACTGACGCGAGAAAAATGTGATCAACTGTGTTCTCTTCCGGCTAACGGTCCCGTGTCTTCACTCAACGTAGCCACGGCCGCTGCCGCCTGTTTCACCGTTTTATCGACGGCTGGCCGGTCCCGTTCTGCTAAATCTTAGAACGGTAATTCATCAGACGACTGCGGTCCGCAAAGAAGGAACGTGAGTGTTCCGTATCAACGGGGCGTCTGTTTCTCAGCCGGTCGTTTGCGCCTTTAGAGTTGATGCCGAGCCTGTGCGGCAAGGCGACGCGCTCGTCCTCTGTAGACGCGCGACAACCGTCTCAGGTCGGGACGTTGTTTGGCTGGAGTCAGATTCAACGCCGCGCACGGCCCTGTCGGCTTTGAAATACTATTTTGCCTCGGCCTGGCACGCGTCCGGTTCCGGAAGAAGCGGGTTCGCTGGACTAAGAAGCTGACAAACATAATCAGCCGGCAAGGCTTTTCCGCTACTTCGAGCGACCGCCACATAGTCGTTGAGAATTTTGATCAGGCGTGTCAGTGCATCCTGCATGCAATCGACTCTCAACTGTCGATACCCAAATAAGAAAACCGGCTAGGCGGTTAGGAAGCCGTTTGTCCCCCATCGGGTAAGGCCAGTCTGAATTAATGCGTCAGCTGTTCAGGCAGTACGCATCTGTCGGCTGGTCATTCTAGTGTGCTGTGTTAGCTGGCTTCGTCTTCAGCGCCCGGAGAGGCCGCCGCGCGGGCATTACGCAGTGCCTGCCGATAGGCGGGCGGCACCCAGGTTGCTTTTTCATTCAACGGCGCCCCGTCTGCGGGGCGGTCGTCCGGGCGGCCCAGCCACCAGCTCGCCCGGTAATTCCAAAACAGAATGTAACCATCTCCGATTTCCAGCGCCCGCTTCAATGTCTCTTCCAAGGTCCGGGGCGAGTAAAAATTGGAATCGGGTGAAGCCGGATCATACATCCAGCTTTCGTAGGGCAGGGGAACTCGTGTCCGCCGCCCAATGACTTCCTCTTGCGGGTTGACGCGCAGGCAAAAACAGAAGCCGACCTGCACCTTCCGGTCAAAAAGATCCGGCACCCCCGAGAGCGATCGAGCGTCTTCCTTGACCAGCTTGCGGGCCGCCTCAAACTGCTCGCGCTCGGTCCACCACTTGGCCTGGCTGGTGCAGTCGACGATGACGGTCTGGTCTGTTGACCCTTCCAACATGCCATCAATGAACGGAACCATCAGGCCGAAGGGAGCCTCGTTGATCGATAACCAGCGGTTCAGGTGGTCGTGATAGATCTGCCTGGCCGTATAACCCGAGGCGTGAAAAAACATGATCACCGGGTTGTCAAATTCGGCGTTGATCGCCCGGGCAAACTCGCGGCCGCGCTGGCGCATTTTGTCACGCACCTGGGCGAAGGTCTTGTCCTTGTAAAACTCCTTGTTGCCCCGGCGATAGCCGTAGTTACCGCCATCCGTCTCGTTCAGCATGGCAGTAGGACCACCAGGAACAGGAGTAGACCTCCGGATCGATCGGGATGCCGCGGCAGCCGCTCTGCTGGGCCACTCTGGCCATCATGCCCATGTTATGGCAGATGATTTACCACCACTGGTCGTCAAGCCAGTTCATGGGACCGGTGGCGTTGCCGGTTACGCAGTGTATGAAATTGGCCGAGAAGCGATCGAACTTCGCCACCTTCAGTTCGGCGATTGCCGGGGCAATGTGCTCGTCGGGAATCCGGTGCCGATGCACGACGGTCTGTCCTACGTCGGCGGTGTCCGCTCCGCTGGGATGGCGGCACAGCCGGCCGCTCGCCAGGTGGGGCGTGTCCAGCTGGCCGTCAATCCAAACGGGCACCGGCGTGGCGATCCAGGTGGCCACACCGTCCAGCGGGACCTGCTCCAGTGCTTGTACGTTTCGGGAGAGATACGTCGTGTCGGGGGCATTATTTCCCGAGGTGATGATCATCACTTCTTTGGGCGCGGTCCTGTTCGGGACAACCGCCAGCAGCAACAGGCCGCCTGCCGGAAATGAGACATGTCGGGTCATGGCGGTATACTGACAAAAACAGGGCGGACAAGAACATGAAGTGCCGCAGGCTTCACCCCCCTGTCCGCCTGTTCCACAGCATTCGATAATGCGAGCCACATCATCATTTTGAAATTGGTATTCGGTGCGGAGCAATTCGACGAAAGCGGGTAGGACTTGCAGACCGGCCTGTGGAGTGGGGAAAAGAAACCGATTCTTCCATGAGGCTGGCAGAAGATGAGCAGGGAAGAACGGGAGTTGTATCGGTGACCTGAGCCGACATTTTTCGGCTGGAGTGACCTCAGGAATTTAGCATGATCCGCATATGCTGTGAGTACGTTCCGTTTCCTGGCCGCATGCCAGGAACAGTTGTCGACTCCGGTCGAGGAGTCCGGGCAGGAAACGTTCATACCGAAAGACCAGACCGAAGGGGTCACAGCATGAATGAACCACAGGAGAAGCCGGACGCCGACCGCAGCGAGACTGCACAAAGTGAAGGTTCTGAGGATCGCCCTGCCGACATCCGAGCACCTGTTGACGACACGTCAAACCCGGTAGAGACCAGGCGTAAAAAATGGAAGCCTGGCTGCTGGTGGATTGCGCTGATTCCGATTCTGCTTCTGGCAATTTTTCTGCTGCAGCTGTTCGGGCCGAACCCGGACACTGTTATCTCACCGGAAACAACCCGCATCACTGCACCCCGGTGGCCGGACGGGCGGCTGAATTACGCCGAATTTTTGTACACCCGCGCGCGGGTCGGTGTCACCTCGGAAAACAATGCCGCTGTACTCGCATGGCAGGCGCTCTGGCCAGGCGAACTCCGTCCCGAACATTACCAGCCAATGTGTGAGGCGCTGGGAATGGAGATCCCATCCGGTGCCGAAAGCCTGGTGGACGTTGACGATCAGTCAGTCATTGATCAGGTGAGCAGCGTACTGCCTCCTGAACCAAATCAGGAACAGGGTCATCCAACCGCACAGGACATCATTGAGATGGCACGCAACACGGCTTGGACGAGCGATCAGCTGCCGGTTCTGGCAGAGTGGGCGAAACTGAACCGTGTTCCTCTGGATCTGCTGGTGCAGGCAGCGAATCGGCCCAGGTACTATTCACCATCGCCCACATACCTGACGGAAGAAGATGACGAAATGGCGTACATGCTACTGCCGGGTGTCCAGGCTTTAAGAAACGCAGTGCGGAGCCTTGCCACACGAGCCATGTGGCACGTCGGGGAAGAACGCCCCATGGATGCCTGGCGAGACCTTCACGCGGTTCACCTCATCGCACGCCATACGTGCAGAGGAGCCTTTCTCATTGAACAACTGGTTGGTGCGTCCATTGAATCAATCGCCTGCACCGGCACTCAGACGCTGTTACATCATGGCAAGCTCTCTGCTAAACAGGCCCGGCAAATACTGGCTGACCTCAGCGCCCTGCCGAATTTGCCCCCAGTGACAAAGGCACTGGATGAAGGCGAACGATTCGGTTTTCTGGACAGTACCATGCGACTGGCTGCGGGGAAGGAATGGTCGCAATTGCCTTCATCTCCTGTAGCCTCACTGATTCTTTCCATGAGTATTGACTGGAACGTGGTCATACGCAAAGGCAATGCGTGGTATGACCGTGTAGTCGAGGCTACAAACCAACCACGCTCGCAACGCCTGGTCAAGATGAACAGCATCAACCGGGACTGGACTGATCTTAGACAGGACGCAGGTGCGGCCATACTCAAACCAGCGAGGATATTTGGCGGTATCGTCAGTCGAAACAATCGCAGCGAGTGGATTGCTGATGTGTTGACGGGCCTGCTGTTGCCGAGCCTGAATAGTCCAGGCAATGCCGCAGATCGTGCTGTCACCAGACTGGAATTAACGTGTGTGGCAGCTGCGCTGGCAGTTTATCGATCGGCCAACGATGCGTATCCGGAGACACTGGCGGCATTAGTCCCCGTTTGTCTGGACAGCATGCCCATCGACCTCTATTCCGGAAAACCTTTCCTGTATGAGCGTCGGGGGGATGGCTATCTGCTGTACAGTGTTTTTGAGAACGAAGCAGACGACAACGGCACTGATGGGTCCTGCGGAATCGTCGATGGTGAATGGGTGACATCGAGCGACCCGTCTTCCGATCCTGACATGTCGGATCTCGTCGTGCGTCTGCCCCGGGTCGGGATTCTTATTCCTGGAGCGCCCGTCAAAAAGAAATAGACGGCGTGAGATTGCTGGTGTTGATCTTAACGGCTCCGCGACCATCGACGGGGGGTTGATCAATCTGACCAGCCTCAACCTCAGAGACCCACAGATCACCGCCGCGGACTCGTGGTCACTTGTTTGTGCTGATGCTTGCCTGCTTGCCGGTGCAGGAGTTGTCGCGTTGCTGGCGGTCGCTTGACATCACCGTGGAAGAAGGTCTGGACGAACTCAAAACGTTGTGCACGATGCAAGTGGTCGTGAAGGGAAAATCACTGCTGCACAACGTTCCGCAGCCGCGCGATTCGGTGGCACAACTGATCCGCACCGCTCAAGTCGAGTTGGCCCGAAAACCGGCTAGTCGCGGCGTGCGTGTCTCCACTAGAAAAAAGCTCGTCGAAGAACGGAAAACTGCTTAATACATAACCGGTCACGACCGGAATTCTCTAACGCCATGCTGGAAGATCGGTTTCAGCAACTGCCTGTTGAGGAACCGGCTGTGGCCAATCAGGTGCTTAATTCCACTGCCCCTCGTTCGGCTGCTTCGAGAACGCAATCCACCTGGGCATCGGAAAAGCCGTATTCGGTGCGGAGCAATTCGGCGAAAGTGACCACGGTTTCAGGCTCCAAACCGGCCAGGACTGGACGGCTGTTTCGTTGCCCCTGTCTTTTCGTTGACAGGTTCGAGTCGAGCCTCAGCTGGCACCGGTGATTTGACGGGTTCGCTCCTGGAAATCGTCAAAGGCACGCAGTCACATTGCCTGTCTGACAACGTCGGAACTGCCGGAGAAACGCCTCGATCTGATCCATTCCAGACAACCAATTCAGCTGGTATATTGGAGGCCAGACGACAGTCATTGCCTGATCGTCATAGTTTCACGCGACAGGCTGGTGGCCATACGAATCGGCTGAATTCTTCCGCGGGCAAGATTTACCCAGGCGGCTCGAATGGCAAATTGGGTCTGTCCCGCGTTCGAACTGCACGTTTCGGCAATGCCTGCCGGGAATGCTGCAGCTGACCCGTGTCGTTTTCCGAAGGTTGTCACTGGGACCACGACCACGGAATTCAGTGAAAGGGTTCCGTATCGTTCATTCAGGCGGTGGCGGATTTCTCTCCCGATTCCGCAGCGAAATGAACGAATGTTGCAGAATACAGCTGAGAAGAGTCAATAATGGATCTTCAATTAATGTTTTCCGACAATCAGGTTGCGGTGATAGGGTGCTTTGTCGCGTTGGGGCTATGCAGCCTTGTCATCGGGTTTAGCTTTAAATTTGGTGCTGCTGGCCAGTCAGGCAGTCAACTCCCGTCGAGCAGTGGTGGTCTTCACCTTGTCCGGCCCACCTCATCTTCATCACATTCCCAGTCTTTGGTCGGCGATGATTCTCAACGAGCAGCTTAAAGGGCGTTAACCAGCCTGATGATGTCGGTTGTTAGTGCTGCATTGCGTGCGATGACTTGGAAACCACGAGCCGATTCCAGGTAACCGGCACCGAATGCGGTGAAGCGTTTTTGCAGACGGATTCATAAAAAATTGGACTTCCACGTTGGTTTGTCGGAAGTCTCACATCACTCATACACGAATCGTCCCGTTTTTTTCGGTTTATAAACCTTCGCGGTGTTGTCTGGCACACCACAGGATACTGAACCGTGATTCAGCGGGCTTTTCTGACAAACCCTGTGTTGCAGGAGACTTCGGCAATCGCCAGACTGCCACGGATGATTTAGTCCCAGGCACACCTGAATATTCGAAGTGTTGTTCCTTCGTGAATGATGGAATGAATCTTCCATCGTTCATTTTTGACTCCGCCGTTGACGATCGGATGGTTTTCAAAATGCAAAAGCTGAGTCTAATTGTGTTTGCACCCGCACTTTTTGCAGCAGGTTATCTGCTGGGTTCTGCAGAATCGCTGCATCCGCCTGAAGTGGTTGCAGCACCGCAGGATAGTCAACGTCTGTCAAGTGAATCTTTGCTCACTTACAAGCAGTCACGACTGATCCTGGATTCCCTGAGTGATATGCTGTCCGCGGAGCAGCGTCACCGATCTGCGACAGAAGGGGAAAATTTCTTCGCGCTGTCCGTCGGTGGCATTGATTCTCTGCAGGATCTCGAAGAAGGACGCGGTGTTGACCCCGAAACGTTCGCAGCCCTCTATGCCGACCGTGCATTGCCGGACGTAGCAGAACATCTGGAAACAGACGACAACGGCCGAATTCGCTACAAGGGTAATATCGTGCGGCTGTATTCAAGAGAGAAGCTCAAAGAGGTGTTCCGGCGGCGAACAGAGCTCAGGAATCGAGCCGGAAGTGTTAGTGACTGACGCGTGGCAAAAGAATGCTGTCCCGTGAATGGTCCGCGACCTTTTTTATTCATTGTGTTGTGACAGGGTCAGTGGTTCGTGCTGCGCTTTCACAATGGTTACCTGAAGAGCGCATTGGCAGCCGGTGGTGATGGTGAAGATTCCAGGGTCTTTACAATGCCACCAGGTGGCTGCGGTCCCACGAACTGAAATCTGATCGGCTCGGGAGCCGCATGGCAAACTGCGGATTCTCAGCGGCAGTTGACCAGCCTGTTGACGATCTGACATCCAGACCGTCCAACGACGAAATGACTCCGCAAACGTCGCTCGGCTCTGAGTCTTATCTGGATCAATCACCAGGAGTTCTCGGTCGATCAGTTGCCGAAGTGTCACTGCCTGTCTCAGGAACTCGACGTAGAACATTCCGGCAGCACGCATTGGTCCCCGGCCTGAAAATTTACGTCCTGGAGTTGCAGCAAGCATCAGTGGCCACTGGCCTGGTTGTCGCAGATAGGCTGAAATTCGATCGGCCAGATTCGGACTCTCCGGATACATTTGATACTCGCAGGAGTGCGCGATTGCCTCATTCAGCCATACTGGCAGACGATTGATGTCATAGCCATCAAGACGCAGTTTCCGCAAATGCGAGAAGACAGCGGCATGGGTCAATTCGTGAAGCACAACGGCGGGCAATGCGGCGGAGGCCAGCAGACGATAGTCCAGATAGATGATGTCGCCGTGAAGCGGACCTTCGAGAAAAAAATCAGGTGCGTAGACGCATCCCAGCACAGGAGATTCTGTGTCATTCTGGTTGTCAGAGAGTTCGCACAGCACGACACTCAAACAACCGTCCCCGTCAATATCAGCGATCGGCCCAAGTTGATCCGTTACACTGGGGAGAATTACGTCCTGGATGATCGTGATCAGGTGTTCAATGCGACGCGCGGACAATTCCAGTCCAGCCGTATAGACGCGAACCGGATTCGACCCCGCCACCTGGCGGCAGATTGCGATTCGATCTGAATAGTGGGTCGTTGTGGAACGATCCTCCTGATACGCCGATAACCAGGGCAGGCGGAAGGGTCTCTCGCTTCGTGTCAGATGAGATATCAGGCTCCGCTCACCGTAGTCTGAGGCTCGATGGCTCCCGATGTCTGTATTTTCGACAGCCTGGACCCGGACATCGTCGTTCGGCCGGCTGCAATCGTTGCAGATCAGGCCACAAGACTGAGTGCGGCACAAATCAACCCCAGGGGGACAGTCACACATCAGATTGCCACGGGACCCAGGCGGTCGCACTGTTTGCGATATCCGTATTTCGTGCAGGCGTACTGTCTCGTCCAGGCTGCTGACGATCAAACGATCCCCGACATCAACGGGTACGGATACATGGACGAGGCGAGGCCCAGCAGTCTGGTGAGTTATCGGTTGTTGAAGCCGGCCGGACGCTGAATATGTTGCGAAGCGGCGGGTTGCATCATGCGGAACCATCTGGTAACGCCCGGAGAGAACGATACCGGCTAAAGTGACGCAGATCAGTGCCACAACGCACCTCTGGTACAGGCCCGAATGGCACACCAGGGTCCATCGGGCGCGTATTTTCAGCCCGGCCACACAAACTCCCCCCCCCGCGCAGCAGCACGACCAGTTGACTCCACCCTTGAGAGACCCGGCTCCCCTTACTCCGAATTGACTGCCACTGGACAATGAATCGAGTCGCTTGGTCGGATAACTTGACCCAATCGGCAAACTGAGGCGGCGCTTAATTAAGCTGGGACGGTGATGGCATCAGCAGTCAGCAGGATTTGCCAGGATCTGACGATTCGGTTGTCGTATTCGGTTAGGTAGTGGTTTTCGGGACGCCGGTTCGAGCGACTTTAACGAGGGAAGGAACTTCGACGCCGACCGGACCACGGATCCGCCAAATCGTGGGCTCAACAGGTGTTTTTGCATGGAATTCCTTTCTAACCAGTCCGAGTACGACTATAGAATGTTCACTGATTTCAGGCTGAAGACGCTCTGAACCTCAGATCTCTGCCTTTCTCGGTCTGACCGAAAGGGACTTATTTCAATGTTTTCAATGTGGCAATTCCGATTTTCCGCCTGTGTCGCGGCCTTACTCCTGACAGCCGGACTGAGTACACCTGTAAAGTTGGCTGGTGCCGAGGATACCGAACCATCGGCATTGATCCGGCAGTATAAAACGCGCCAAGGAGCCTGGCAGGCTTTCGCGTTACGCGACACCGAGCCCGCAAAGCAGCAGATTCACCGTCATGTCTTGCTCATTGACACGTCCGCCAGCCAGGTGGGATTTGTTCGCGAAGCCGGGCTGAAGCTTGTCAAAGACGTTGCGAAGCAGCTGCCGCCCACAGATCAAATTCAGCTGTTGGCCATGGACACATCGTGTCAGCCGCTGACAGACGGATTTGTAACTCCGGTGTCTGCTGAGTGGGCTCACGCAGTCAAAAGGCTGGAAATACGAACACCGCTGGGGGCCACCAACCTGAGAACATCGCTGGGTGTTGTAGTTCATCAGGCCGACGGCACACCAACATCATTGTTGTGGATTGGTGACGGGATTTCCGCCATCCATACACTCAAAGTGGATGAGATCGCGAATCTTAGCAGCCAACTTACCGATGCACATATAATGGTGCATTCGGTTGTCCTCGGACCAAGGACGAACCCGCAATTGCCAGCTGCCCTGGCAAATTTGACAGGCGGTGTTGTGCATCGCTTCACAAAGGCAATTTCATGTGCAGGTCATATCGCAACGTCGCTTCGTTCAGCTGGAACAGAGATACAGATACTGACCGCCGATGGCTCGCCAATCGACGTAGCGAACAGCAGAGTTTGGTTACGATCAGACCGGCACGCCATCGCTTTTCAATCCAATCATTCGAATCACGTCAGCACCATTGAGGTCGTCCTGGCTGATGGTCGCATCGTCCGTTGGGATGATATTGCTCATGAAACAGGTGGTGCGGAAATCCGACATCTGTGCGAATTCACGCAACAGACCGCTGGTTTGGTCACGCCGGTGGCCTCGTTGACAATGCTTGACAATACAGCGACCCAATTCCAGACGCTGATTACCACGTCTGCAACGGTAGCCGCCAAGCTTCAGCGGATGGGACATTTTCGGCAAGCGGAATCAGTTGCCCGTCGCGCCGCCGAACTCGATACCGATAATCCGCGGGTCGCCACGATTCTTACGTCGCTGCGTGGCTCAAGTCCTTTCGCTCAGGACGGCTCAGCAGACGACGGTTTTTACGATAAGGTCAGTGGCGATCAGAGTGATCCGCTGCGGCAAGCAGCAGAACGGATAGAGGTGCGTACGCAGCGACTGACGCAGTCCGTGAATGCAGAGATTGACAGGGCGGATACTTATGCTGTCGGACAGCCGGAGTACGCTGAGTCACTGCTGAAGGATCTGCTGAAAACAGTACAGTCGGCTTACGATGTTGCTCCTGAAGTTGGTGACGAGCTGGAACGTCGAGTTGTAAATGCGATCCTTGCCGTTAAGAACCGGCGAGACCAGGCCGCTGCGCAGCAACAGTTGGACGCCGTTCGCCGCGCTGCGAATGAAGCTCAGGAGCATCTGGTGATTCAGCAGGATGTACTGGAATTGGATCTCCAGACGATCCTTGATCAGGTGCGGGGATTGCTGGATCGAGGTCGTCATGGAGACATCGATTCCTACGAAGATGCCGAGACGGCCGCTCGTGTTGCTATCACCAAGAAACCGGGAAATGGACCGGCACTACAGGCACTCATGGTTTCTGAAGCGGCCGGTCAGCTTGACAAAGCACGTGTACTGCGTGAGCTGCGTGCCGACCGATTCCTTGAAACGCTCTACCAGGTTGAGTTGTCTCATGTTCCGTTCCCGGACGAGCCACCGGTTCAGTATCCGCCGGCAGATGTCTGGCGGGCGTTGACACTGAGTCGAAAGGCACGATACGACTCTGTCTCGCTGTACCCCGAAAGTAAAACCGAGAAATGGCTTAACCGCATGCTTAAAGAGCCGGTTCCTCGTATGGACTACCCAGGTGAGATTTCTCTCGGTGAGATTCTGGAATACCTCGCAGACCACTACACATCGGTTTGGGGAGGTGTGGGTGGCAGTGCCGGGTCCGACTTCCGGATGACCATCTGGCCAGACGATGTTGCCCTCGAGATTGCAGATATTTCGTCGCTCGATGAAGTGCTGATTTCAAATATCAATCTGGAGGGAATTCCTCTCAAGACGGCACTGAAACTGATTTTCCGCAAAACCGACGATCCGAGACTGACGTACGTGATTCAGGATGATGTCATGCTGATCACTACTGAAGAGGAAGCCAATTCACCGGAGTCCTTGGTGACTCGCATCTACCAGGTCGGTGATCTGGTGATTGAGCCCAATCCACCGCAGGGCGGCATGGGCGGCATGGGTGGCGGCATGGGTGGCGGCATGGGTGGCGGCATGGGTGGCGGCATGGGTGGCGGCGGGATGGGTGGCGGCATGGGTGGCATGGGCGGTGGTATGATGGGTGGTGGTATGTTCAGCCTTCCGCCCGAATGGAAGGTCCTGCTGGATGCCGATACCGTCGGAATCACCGATGAAAGTCTCAAAAAAAAACAACTCCGTTAAAGACCGCTTCGGTTCGTTATAGAACTGTCTCGTTTCAGCAATCGGGCACACCGCCGCAAGGTTCCGGGCACTCGGAACCTGCGGCGGTTTCTCGTGCGCGGCAGCTGATCCGGCACGCCAAAGCAGCTCGAGGAACGGCTGCGGAACGCTGGAATTGGATTCTCGCCGGTTCAAACAACTCGTCATCAGTGCTGCGGGCGGTCGTAGAGTTGCTAAGTGATGCCGAGCAGTACGATCTTGGGGTTGAAGCTCTGCAGGCCGCCATTCGGAACAATCAGGGGCAGCCCTGGATGTACACCGTGCTACCGCTGGAAATGCAGCTTGCCAAGAGGCCTCAGGAAGAAATCGAGCGTGCGGTTCTGTCACGCGTCGACTTTGCAACAGGTGACCTGTCGCAGGTCCTGATCTCAGCGTCTCTGCTGTCAAGAATGAAATTCTGGGATCGGGCGATAGAGCTGTGTCAGGAAGCGACTCGTCACGATCCATGGCGTTCGGAAACATGGTTGCTGGCCAAAAGTATCGCTGACCGTTCGGGTGACGCGAGACATATACTGTGGTCTCGCACAGGCATTCTGGGACACGTGTGGACCAGTGATGCCAAAAAAATCCATCAGGAAGCGAAACTGGTCATCGATGACCTGTTGCGTATGGCACAAAATTCCGGAGCAGAGGAACTCATCAGCCAAATTCATAAAGCAAGGTCAGAGGCTTTGAACTGGGATCTGACAATCACCGCGCGATGGGCCGGAGATGCAGATGTTGACCTTGCTGTAATCGAACCCGGCAATGAGACCTGCGACCGACGGAGTCCAATCACGAAGAACGGTGGCCTGCTGACTCGCCAGTCGGGTGCAGACAAATCGCGAAAGACAGAAGAGTATCGCTGTCAGAAAGGCCCCGGGGGAGATTACGAGGTGGTGCTGCACCTGATTGGGGGCCGCGTGATTACCGGGCACGTGATACTGGAAGTCACTCGCTACAGTGGGACCAGTCGAGAACAGTCCGAAAGACTGCGAGTGCCCGTTGGAACGGAAGACGGTCGTGTAAAGATTCCTTTAAGTCGCGGCCGAGGTTGATCCCTGTGCCGATCGCAACTCGGTGAGCGATCAATGAAAGTCCTTCGATCCTGCCTCGGCAAGGCGTTTACACTTCTGGTTCGTCGATTGTTTTTGTCTGTTGTTCTACGTTACAGAGTGTTACTGGACATAAACGTGCCGTTGTTGGGTCAGATCCTCAGCATCCATGATGCGGCCAAAGTGCGCACCAACTGTCGCAGACGGATATCAGTCGATTGAACCAAATAATTTCACCTTTACTTCGAATCCTGCTGGTTCAGATCCGCGATTCTGATGATCCCATGAAGACTCAGGAAGTCGAATGCTTTCAATCGGCACTTCAATGTGACAAAAATCAGATCGAAATGTTTGACCTGACTTCAGGTTGCCCTTTCAGTAACAGCTGTCTCAGACGCAATGACCTGGTCGTGATCGGTGGCAGTGGAAATTATTCCGTGGCTGCAGGTGGTCCCTGGTGGGCAGCTGCCGCCGACAGTATGGCCATGCTGCACGACATCAGTAAGCCGTCGTTTGCTTCGTGTTGGGGGTTCCAGGCGATGGCCCGGGCACTCGGTGGGGAGGTTGTGACAGATCTGACACGCGCAGAAGTGGGCACCATACAGGTTTCTATGACACTGGAAGCCAAACAGGATCCGGTCTTCGGTATGGCCCCCCCAGTCATGGATGTGCAGTCCGGTCATCAGGACACTGTCGAATGTCTGCCCGAAGGTGTGGTCTGTCTGGCGTCCAGTGATCGAGTCACAAATCAGGCCATGATGTTTCAGGGGAAGCCTATTTACGGCACACAGTTTCACCCGGAGCTGAGTCGACGGGCACTGATTGAAAGACTCCAGGCCTATCCGCAGTACATGGAAAATATTGCCGGGCTGCCAGGCCAGGAATGCACGACAGAGCTCAGAGAAACCCCGGACTCCGTCGAACTGCTGCGCCGTTTCGTGCGCTTAATCTGTGAATAGGACCACAACAAGAGAAACTGACCATTACTGCAGAATGTCGTGGACCACGTGGCCGTGGACATCGGTGAGCCGCATGTCACGACCGCTGAAGCGAAACGTAAGCTGCTTATGGTTAATGCCGCACAGATGCAGCATGGTGGCATGGAGATCATGAATCTCCACTCGATTTTCCACGGCACGGTAACCAAACTCGTCGGTGGCACCGTAAACGGTGCCGCCACGGACTCCGCCGCCGGCAAGCCAGCATGAAAAGCCGAATGGGTTATGATCTCGTCCGTCGGTGCCCTGAGCAAACGGAGTGCGTCCAAATTCTCCGGTCCAGACCACCAGCGTTTGTTCGAACAGGCCACGTTCTTTGAGGTCCTGCAGCAGAGCTGCAATGGGTTGATCAACTGTACGTGCGTTTTTGGTATGACCATCGCGCAATTTTACATGCTGGTCCCAGCGATCACCATTGCCACCAGGACATGTCAGCTGAATAAACCGCACGCCGCGTTCCACCAGGCGTCTGGCCAAAAGGCACTGTCGGCCGAATGTTTTGGTGTTATTGAAGTCGGCAAACAGGCCATAGCTTTCCTGTATCTCCTTTGATTCTTCCCCCAGATCCATCAGGTCGGGAACAGCCAGTTGCATCCTCGCTGCCAATTCGTAGTTGGCAATGGCGGATTCCACCTGCGCGGCCTGACCGAATCGGTCTGATGATTCTGCGTCCAGCTGTCGGATCAGATTCAGCTTGTTTTGCTGGAGAGCCTGGTTTAATTCCCGGCGACGTACGTGGGCGACAGGTGGATCACTGCCAGTAAAAACCGATCCCTGATAACTGGCCGGAAGAAATCCGCTACCGAAATTGTCCAGTCCGCCTGGCGGAATCAATCCGCCGTTCAGGATGACATAATGAGGCAGGTCCTGACATTCAGTGCCCAGCCCATAACCCCACCAGGCTCCCATACATGGTCGACCCTGTTGTCCGTGGCCGGTGTGCAGAAAGTAATTGCCGTTGGTGTGCTCTGAAAAATCTGAGACCATTGACCGTACGACAGCCAGATCATCAACATGTTTTGCCACATGAGGAAACAGTTCACTGACCGGTGTGCCGCAATCTCCATATTGCTGAAACTTCCAGGGACTGGCCAGTGAGTTTCCAATGTTGTTGAACTGAGTGGGTTCAATTTTCTGCGGAAAGGGCTGTCCATTGAACCGATCGAGCTCTGGCTTCGGGTCAAAGGAATCCACCTGTGAGACACCGCCGTCCATGTACAGAAAGACGACATTGCGGACCTGCGACGGAAAATGTGTTTCGTTGGGCAGCAGTGAATGACGCAAATCTGCATGCGCCTGACTCTGCACGAGGCTTGCCAGGGCCACCGACCCGAATCCGAGCGCAGACTGCCCCAGTGCATCCCGTCGAGACGTTGGAGCGTCTATGAATTGCTGGCAATGATGCTGCACGGAAAGATCTCGGCCGGTGAATGGTCCACAGTGCAAATTATATCAATCACGAATCAAAAATGGCATAGTTCCCTGAGGTTCAGTGGTCGGTTTCAGCGTGTTCATCAACAGTCGACACCAGGGAATACCGATCTGGTGGTTTCCTGCGGTGAAGATCTGGAAACTCTCACGGGGCCCCGTTAGACTCCCATGCGGCAGCTTCGGGCCGTGGTTCCCGAACATTCAGCCGGGAGCAGGTGTCAAAACAAGTCAACGGGGCGTAGCTCAGCTTGGCTAGAGCGCTGCGTTTGGGACGCAGAGGTCGCAAGTTCAAATCTTGTCGCCCCGATTTTTCAAAGTCTTACCGTTGCCCAACTTAGGGCAAACCTGCCATTGGCAGTGCGGTGTGAATAACCCTTTTGTACCAACGATGT
>Ga0310123_10000551_pt1 | contig 33120 bp, 27 predicted proteins | sample CB6_AW_1057_MG_FD_203505 | JGI IMG/M metagenome (GOLD analysis project Ga0310123, IMG submission 203505) | Marine microbial communities from Western Arctic Ocean, Canada - CB6_AW_1057 | ecosystem: Environmental > Aquatic > Marine > Oceanic | place: Canada: Western Arctic Ocean | collected... | reverse complement strand
CAATACGTCAGCTTTGCAGTCGGTTACATGCGCGGGCTGCTGCACAGCCTGCCGGAGCGGAAATCGGGCGCGTAGAGTGAAATCTACATCCGCTTAAACCGGGCCGGCTTTGAAGGTGTGTTATCAATTCGACCTGCATTAAGTCTGTTCATTCAATCCATCTGTCGAGTTTGGCGAAGAAGAGATGTTGAGATCGCCAGATGTTTTGTCGCAAGGCGGCAACGATTATTAATAATCTTTTTGGTCCGCAGCAGTCCGATGACCGCGTTGCGGATTGCTGCCAGAATTTGCGGTACTGATCTGTGGCGGACGCGCGAAGCATCTTCGCCAAATGTTATGTCGCGTACCCAATGCAGACGGTTTTCGATGCACTGTGCCCACGCCACCACTTCAGAACGGTGGAGGCACTGGCGAGGTATTGTCAGCTCCCGCAGTGTTTTGCGGCCAAGGGCTTTGCCTTTGACGGCCAGCATACGTCATTGGTCAGCAGGACGCGCTTCTTCCACTGATTCTGCATCAGGGAAATGATCTGCGAGTTTTGAAACTCAATGATCTGTTGCTGTCGGCGATGAACCCAGCCGGACAGGATGACAAACAGCAGTTGCCAGGGCAGCGAAATGTCGTTCATGGAATCTCCGGTTGCTGAATCAGGGTGACTTGCCCAGCATCTGGGAAAAATCGTCCCAAATCAAGCCGCTGAGATCGGTGTATCCAACGAAACGCAAGTGCCCAGTGGGACTGCAGATAAAGTTCGGCTGAGTTTATTCACCCTTTGGGCGTGGGTGAATGGATCGTCAATCGCGTTTTGATTCAAACCGAAAATCTATCTTCCCCCGTTTTGCCTAATTTGATAAGGAACGGCTCCCTTCGTTTCGGCCCATCACCAATTTGCTCCGGAACCGACCGACGTGAAACCCCCCATTTGGTATGAGAAACTGCACTCGGACGCGGCAACCGTGGCGCGCACCACCCGCCTTGTCTCGTTGTGGGTGAGCCGCTTCTGCTGGCGTTTCTGGTTCTATGTCAGGCTGCCGTGGAGGTGCGGACTGCTGAAATCATTGGTCATCGCTCGACGGTTTTTCGTGCGGCGGTTGCTGCTTGTGGTCGGCACGCCGTGCAAAAGCGTGTTGCGCGCGGTCGCAAGTCCTACTGGTTCCACGGCATCGAAGGTTGTGCGGTGCAGCGACAGCATTGTCTTGCACCTAGTGCGTAGACCGATGCTGTTAGTCAAACGGGGCCTGAATGTCGTAAGGCTTGCGGTGGGACGGATCAGTCGGCGAATCGGTTGCCGTCTGCGTCGACTCCGGGAATTGGGGCTCGTGAACATTTTGGCATTGACCCCGTTTTTGGTGATCCGCCTGTTGCAGAGTGTCATTTCCGCGTTTCGGTCACTGGTGAAATATTCGGTTCGTCTGCTTGGCCGTTCTGCAAAAATCGCGTCGGTTCAAACGGCAAAGTTCTCCATCAGCTCGATCGCTGCTGTCCGTCAACAGTTTCTCATGTTTGCCGACAGAGCGACGGTGCGGTTGCCAACCCGGATTTCGACGCCAAGATGGTTACGCTCCCGGCCAGAGCGGCTCGAAGCCGATCACGCCGACGGTTCGTCGTCGCGGCTGATCAACGGAACGTTTGCGAGGTCTTTGCGACAGAACGCAGCTTGGATGGTCGTTACGGTCGCCGGTACAGTGGGCCTGCTTCTGATGGTTTATCTGCAACTGTCGTCGTCTTCCTCTGCCATTGAAGGAGATTTGGTCAGAGACGCCGACTTCGAAACTCTCCGTAGAGAAAACTGGCACGACGCCCGCGAAACCACAGCGGACCTCAACAAAATCGCGACGGGGCACGTCGAGCTGAATTCGTTTGGCGAAACTCAGCAGCCAATCGCCGAGAACGAAACTCCGTTGTTTAAACGAGAAATAGGGTCGTCCCCGATCCGCGAAGATGCCGCGTCGTTGACGACGGATGCCGCCGGAGAATTCTTCGATCTCCCCCTTGGCGAAACAGGGTTGAATCAGCCGAACGTCCGCTCGCCGGTCTTGGAAGTCGAACTTGTCCGATTGCTGCCTGATCGCAAAGATGATGATCTGAGCGACGGCGCCGGCTTCGAGGAGCGGTTTGTTGTCACGTCTGCCCTGGCGGAGACTTGGACATCTGAAACCGGCGCTGATTTGCCGTTCCTGGAATCACAACCGGACGAAAACCCGTTTGCAGCCGGACAAGCATCGCCGCATGAGGACGGTGGCTGGCAAAGGTTCGATTCACTGCGACCGGCTAGGACGGTCAAAAATGGCCTCTCACGCCGTCATCTTTCACCTCCTGATCTCAACGTGGCCTCGAACGATTCTCAAGGCCAATTGTCTGATGTTGACACAGGAACCGGGCCAGAAGAATTAAACGTCTCCGTCACGCACCAAGGGCCAGCTACATCGGTGATTCACCAATCGTTCAATTACGACATTATTGTCCGCAATCTTGGCAAGAAAACTGTTGACCGGGTGCTGGTCGAAGAGCAGGTTTCGGCCGATCACCAGTTGGTCGGCTTCTCCGCGGGTGGCACGGTTTTAGACGGAACGCTCCGCTGGCAACTAAGGCGGCTGAAACCGGGCCAAGCCCAAACGTTGAACGTGCAACTGTTGCCGACTGCTGCCGGTCCCGTTCGCCGTGTTGCCACAATCCGACCGTTTGCCCGAGTGGTTGCGCTGACGAACATTGGACGGCCTCAAATCCGGTTGGAAATGACCGCATCCAAGCACGTTTCGATTGGACGCCGCTGCCCGATTCGCTTTAAGGTCACAAACGAAAGTCCGGTCACAATCAACGGCATCCTGCTGCAGACTGACTTGCCGGCAGAACTGACCTATCATGTCGGCCGCAAACTTGAATACGACTTTGGCACACTGGCAGCGGGTGAATCGCGAGAAGCAAAGCTGACAGCCCGCGCATCGACCCTTGGCACGGCAAGACATGCTGCGAAACTACTCGTCCACGGAAGCAGCATCGACGAAGCCGCCGTTCGCATTGAGGTCGTCCCGCCCAAGACTCCGGTCCGGCATTTTCCGGGAACGTCCCCATTACTACGGCCATGCAAGTGCCTACCGTAAAAGAGAAAAGTCGAGAGCCAGAGGAAGAATCCTCAACGATGTCCCTCTAGCTCTCGACTCTGCGACCATTGTTTAGGCTGCCGATCGACTCTCTGCCGTCTCGGGATGCAATTCAGCGAATCGGCGACAACAAGGTTGACGATGCGCGGCCGCAGCCTGGTCTGCCAGGCGCAACCAGTTGCAGCGCCCGACCGGTTCACGGGGTAGGCGGATGGTGACCGTCACAAAACCGGACCGTGGCCCACCAGCCAGTAGAGACCGCCACGTTTGCGGTTGGTCGAAACCGTTGGACAAACCGGTTGTTTCGCAGTGACCGGGAAACTCGAGCAGATGCTTCGCATAGCAGGCGATGTGATGGCCACAGTTGGCAGAGTTCGACACGGAATCGCTGCGGACCAGGAACACCAAGAATCCGCCGGGAGTTACGCAGGACAGCAGGTTGGCCGTTGTCTTCAGCGCTGCCGGCGAATTCAGGTTTTCGCGGTACGCGTCAAAATCGCGGACGAGGACCAGGTCGAGTGTGTGCTGCCCTGCCGCTGTGATTTCGTCGGCCCGGAGGCAACGGAAATCGAGAGAGGGCACCCGATGGCGTGCCACGGCAATGTTCTCCCGTGAGTCGTCAATTCCCGCCGCGTCGAACCCGAGCTGGTCGAGAAACTGCACGAGTTCACCGCGCCCGCAACCAACGTCGAGAATCCGAGCTCCAACTGCCAGGTCGCCTTTGACGATGAGATGGTGCAGGACCTTGCGCGGCAGACCGGGACGCACCGCCTGTGTATTTGAATTCGACTCAATCCGCTGGAACCAACCCACCGCATTCCTCCTGATGAACGAAAGACGAGAGCTGAGAGGCGAGAGTCCAGAGCCAGACAGGCATGATCGCGGATTCTTACCCTGGCCCTCGACACTGGACCAATCGGCTGCAGGCGAGGTACTCTATTTCACTCGCAGAAACGGGTCAAGACGGGCGTAAAAGTAGGACGAGCTCGAGAGCAGGAAGAAGACAAGACGAGGGAGAAATGGGGAGAGAAAGAGAGGGGGCGATGGGCACCATTCATCCTTATGATCACCGTCAGGCCATCCAGTAGAGCACAATCACCAGCAATATCGCCGCCGAGTAGACCAGGGCCCAAGCCGTGCCGGTCGCCAGGTATCGGGCCAGAAACGATTTCTCAATCGGGGCGGGGACGTGGACTTCCGTTTCCTGCCGCGGCAAAAACTTGTCGGCACAAACCAGCATGCCAGCGATGAAACCGCTTAAAAGCAGCAGCTACAGCAGCACATTCCACGGTTTCGGCAGAAATCGATCGGCGATGGCGAAGCCGATCATGCCCACCAAACAGGTCGCAGCAACAACAATCCCTGCCAGTCGTTTGCGGGTCCAGTCGGCCGTTTGGAACCGCATTCTCTCGGAAAATTCACGGTCAGCGACCGCTTTCGATGTGGTACAGTGACTGACCACGATCAGCACAAGAGCCAACAACGGCATGCCGACCAGCGCCCGTGTCGGTGCCTGGGTGTGGTCCCAAGTGAAGAACTTGCCGAGCACCGGAACGTCTGCCAGAGAAAGAGTCTCTCCCAAAGCGTGCCAGCCGCCCACCGCACCGACCAATGCGTAACCGACACCCATGACCAGACAGGCCAGCCCTCCGGCCGGCGTTGCCCGTCGGAAAAAGAGCGCGGCGGCGGTGACCACAAAAATCGACGGCTGAACAATGCTGCCGATCAGCCAAGCCGAATCCAGCAGATCCAGTTCCGACCGATGGCAGATGACGGCATAGGCCAGTCCCACCATTCCTGCCACCGCGGTCGTCGAGCGGCCAACCAGAAGGTAGTGTCGATCAGAGCGATTCGGCACGATGGGCCGGTAAATGTCCCGCTCGAACAGGGTCGCCAAACTGTTCAGGTAGCTCGACGCCGTTGAATTCGATGCCGCCACCAGCGCCGCCAGAAACAGCCCGCCCAATCCCACAGGCATCACCTGTAGGGCCAGCATCGGCAAGATCGTGTCCGCCTTCTCTGGATGCAGTGCCGGATTCAACGACGCCACCATGGCCGGAACAATGTAACACAAAGTCAGCGGACCTGTTAGCAGCGCTGCCCACAGCAACCCTTTGTTCGCTTCCTGCACATTTCGGCCGGTAAAACTCCGCTGAAGCATGTACTGTGACGTAAACCAGTACGGCAGACCAAGGATCAGCAGCATCAGGATGGTGCGGTAATCGTCCGGCTGCCCTGCCGGCCGCCACATCAGCCACTTTGACGGGTCGATCTTTTCCGGATCGAACAGCACCTCGATGCCGCCGCCGGCCTTAATTCCGAGCGGCAGCAGAATGAAGGCGCCGAAGATGATCAAAAACGACTGCAACAGGTCGGTATAGACAACCGCCAGCAGCCCGCTGAACAGGCAGTGGAGAATGACAACCACTGCCACGCTGGCCGTGACCGCCTCGAACGGGTCCAAGTTGCCGATGCGGTACCAGTCGGGAATCCCGAAACTTCCGTCGAGGACTGTTGTACATGTGAGCATGGTGACGCCGCTGAACATCGCGTAAAAGATCAGCCACATGCCCGAGACGGTCATCGAAACAACTGAATGAAACCGCCGATGAAGCAGCTCGGTGATGGTGGTGATTCGCAACATTCGGAAACGCGGCACGAAGGTGACGGCGCGTCTGGCCGCCAGCATGTTGCCTGTTCAGGCCATCAGCAACAGGGCGATTCCGTCTTCATAGGCCGGGCCGGCCGGTCCCACCAGATACACAGTGGCCACGTTGATGGACATGATGCTGCCGCAGATCACCCAGCGGTTTAGGGAACGACCGGCAATGAAATAGTCGGCCTCGCCACGGATGTACCGGGCCAGCCAAATGCCGAGGCCCAACATCGCCAGCAGGTAGGCAATGACGACTCCCAGGTTAATGGCAGATGCCGTGAACATCGCGATGTTTGCCAGATGCTGTGCGTTGGTGTGATTGCCCAATGAGACAATTTGCGAGCGGGACGCGGTGGTTTCAGCAGTTTTCTCCAGGTACAACGTCCGTGCGAGTTTATTTCTTGAGCATCCTTTCTTCACCGCTGCCAACAACCACCGCCGGACCGGTGTCTGTTAGCCATCGGCTACTGTGCCATCCCGTTGTGCCCTCCAATCGGATTCAGTCGTATCGAACGCGGAACTCTTCGAAAATCTCTTCGTCGAGCTCGATTCCCAGTCCCGGTCCGTCCGGAACCGGAATACGGCCGTTGACCAAAGGCGGCAGATTGGCGACCAGTTTTCTCATCAATGGTGATGGCCGCAGGCAATACTCGACCAGATCGCCGTTCCGCACAGAGGCGATCCAATGCAGCGAGGCGGTGAGGTTAATACCTGTGCTGAAACAATGAGGCACGCAGCGTCGGCCTGCCTTCTCGGTCATCGCCGAGACTTTCCGGCAGATGCTTAGTCCACCGCAAAACGCCACGTCGGGCTGAATCACGTGCAGTCCACGTTGAATCAAATCTTCGAAGTCCCAATGGGTCACGTCTCCTTCACCGGCAGCAATGGGAACCGGCGAGCGCTGGCAAAGTTCGGTGTATCCCTGGCGGTCGTCCTGCGAAAGAGGCTCTTCCAGCCAAAGGATGTCATACGGCTCGAACAGTTCTGCACGCCGCAGTGCCGTCTCCCAGTCCCAGGCGTGACCAGCGTCGACCATCAAGTCGCGATACTCGCCGAGCACCTCCCTGGCGGCACGAACGTGTGCCAGATCAACCTGGGGATCTTTTCCGAGCGGCCCCCAGCCAAACTTGGCCGCCGTCAGACCCAAATCGACCGCCTCTTGTGCCAATCGAGCGGTTTCATCCGGTGTGTTGCCGAACAGCAGGCTGGCGTAGGCGCGAACTGTATTTCGCTGGGCCCCGCCAAACAAATCGAACAGCGGTTTGCCTTCGATTTTTCCCCGGAGGTCCCACAGCGCAATATCGGCCCCACTGATGGCGTGAATCGCGGCCCCCCGCCGTCCGTAGCGATTTGTCTCGTAGTACATCTTCTGCCACAGCCGCTCGACGTCGCTGGGATCTTCACCCTTCAGTATGGAGGTCAACCCGTGCCGGCGCTCGGCCGAGCGCGGCGCCTCAAAGACCGCCTTGCACACGTACGACTGGCTGGTCACCTCACCGATCCCGGTCAGCCCTTCATCGGTGTGAATCTTCACGATCAGAACGTCGAGAGTCCCGTCGGGCAGCTCCTCGACATGGGGAACGCGGCAGTGAATGGCTTCGACGTCGCTGATTTTCATTCCTGGTTCCTGCCGTAACCGCTGCGCCTATGTCGCAGGCCGATTTCGCATCTCGTTCCAGATTTGTTGAGGGTTCAGAGTCTAGACGATTTCCCGCTCTTGGCTCTCGACTCTCTGAAGGTTCGATTGTGGCCGTTCTCTTAAAGTCCGTCCAGAAACATCAACCATCGATGTCCTGACGCGACCGTCCGCGCCGAAGCTGTTGTTGCATTATTCGATCGCTGCTGTCGCACTATTCGTCCACGTCGAACGGCGGCGTGACATTGTCGTCCAGCGGAAAGATCGGCCGGACGCAGTGTTCGAATGGCAGCGATTTGAGGTTGGCGCTGGTCGAGCCCGGCACATCGACCGGGACGATCCTCGATGCAATCGATTCGTAGTGCGGCCGAAAACCGTTCGGCGATTTCACGACCACGACGTCGTAGTCTTGCGGGTCGAGTCCCTGCACCAGGAAGACGTTTCGACCCACGACGAAGATCGGACGCTCGGTAACCATCACGTGAATCTTGCCGGCGCGCAGCACGGCCGTCCGGCCACCGTCTCCGGTTGTTCCGTTCTCATAGACGAACGTTTCGTCCGAAAGCTTCTCGACGGTGGTCGTCACGGTGAGGGGTGTAAAACGGCCGGGATCGCGCGTGCCCCCCAACTGCACGTCAATGGTCGTACCGACGCCGGCCTCAAACGCCTTCAACACCGCCGGGGCGTCGACAATGGACACGATCGCCGTCCCCTGGAATTCAGGTCTCAACAACCCCTTGAGAATGGCGTTGCTGTCGCCCGAGGCCCCGCTGGCTGTCGCATCGGCGGCGTCTGAAAAAACGGTCAAACCGTCCGTCTCGCCGGCCAGTCGAATCGACTCTTCCAGCGAGATCAACTCGGCGACAAACAGACGACGGTTCTGCCACATGAACCGGCCAATCCGCTCGGCCTCTTGCCGGGCACGGTCCGGATCGTTGTCGGTTGCCACCAACACGTTCGACTGCAGCGCCGGCACGTCGGTGAATGCGTTGCCGATGATCACGCCCGCCGCCAGTCCGCCCGGCGAGGATTCAATCTGCTGGCACATGCGAATCGCCTCACCGAACCGGCCGGTTGCTGTGATCAGTTCGTCGCCGCGGACGAGCATCGGTAGTTCAACCCGGGCCGTTGTCGGAGTCGCCGATCCTTCCAACAAAACCAGAAGATTGCGAGCCGCCCGCTCACCGGTTTCGTACTGATCAACGTGCGGATACGTGTGATAGGGCACCAGCAGGTCGGTTGCCGTAACCAGCCGGTCGGTGATGATCGCGTGTAGGTCGAGCGAAGCGACGATCGGGATGGTTCCCAGGCTTTCGCGAATATCACTCATGAGGCGGCCTTCCGGATCGCCTTCATCTTCACCGGCCATCGCCCCGTGCAGACAGATGTAGGCCCCGTCGACATTGGCGTGTTCTCGAACCGAGGAGATCAACTCTCCCAGCAGACGCTCCAGGTCCTCCGTGTCGATCAGCCCGCCGGAGACCGACCACGCCGCCATCGTCGGGACGACTTCAATTCCGCCGACCTCAGCGAAGACGTCGAGTGCGCCGGCCATCTCGGTTCGCGTCCCGCGCAGGGTGCTGAGCATGTCGTCGCCAAAATGTACCTGGAAATTTTCATAGCGCGTTTTCTCAGGATTAAACGTCGAGGTTTCTTGCTTTAATTCAGCAATCAGAATGCGTTTCATGGTTGTCCTTTCCGTCGTTGTAACGCTCTGGTTGAAGGGTGAATGTCGAAAGGTGTCCGTCACCCGCTCTCTCTTTCTCTCTCTTTCTCCCTCTCTCCCCTTCTCTCCCGCTTTCCTTCGTCTTGTCTACTCTCCGCTCGCGGCTCAACTGCCGCGAAGCGGCCACAGCTTCGGTGTGCAGTCACCGACGCCGTGTAGAAGAGTTATAGCGCCTCCCCGACGACCTGTGAATTCCTGTCAGAGTGCATTTTGAAAAATTCACAACCTTTCCGCGAGAGGGGGCTTTTCGTGTGAGGGGCTTCGTCTTAGAGAACAAGATGCTGGGTTTCCGTTTTGAAGTCGTCTTGCTCAGATTTCCTAGGTTGACTACAATCCGCCGCTTTTTTTCCAAACCCTGTACCGACCCGGCTTTGCGAGCTTGGTGGATGATCCGTTCTTGTCTGCTCTATTCGAGAAGTGTCTGTTCTGCGCTGCTGGCGCTGGTACTGCTGGTGTGCGCCCTGGAAGTTGGTTTGCGTGTTTACGATTCGTGCAACGCTCACCGTCTGATCGACAACGCCGAGGACGATCCGCTCTTGGCGCGTTCGTGGTTGACCCATCATAAACTCAAACCATTGAGGTCGCTTGTCGGCCGGAATCCTGACACAAACGCAGCGGTGAAGATCGCAACGAACAGCTTCGGATTGCGAGGCCGCGAAATCGAAGTTCCCAAACCGCTGGGGGTCTTTCGCATCGTCTGTCTGGGAGACGAAACGCTATTCGCCCCCGAGATCGACGAGTCGGAAACGTTGTGTGCACGTCTACAGGCACTGCTGCAGCCCTGGACTCCGTTGAAACTCGAAGTGGTCAACGCGGGTGTCCCGGACTATTGCCCGTTACTGTCGTATTTGCAGCTACGGCATTCACTGCTGGCCTTGCAGCCGGACGTCATCGTTCTGAACTTCGACATGTCCGACGTTGCCGACGATTATCGTTTCCGCCGTCACACCAAGATGGGGGCGCTGGGGGAACCGCTGGTGTGCCCGCATCCGCAACGCGAGCAGCCGACATCGAAAAAACAGGACGGTTTTTATCATCGGTTCCTGTTGGTGTGGTGGGGCAGAAAACAGTTGGGCTTGCTGCCGCGGCCCCGCAATCGTCCGGAAGATCGCCGCAGCATCGACGCCCCCAGTGGGCGGTTTGCCTGGCTGACCGACAATCCGCCCGATTGGTCGATGCACATCGAACAGGCGTTCTCACCGATCGATCATCTCAATCGGTTGGCCGATCGTTGTTACGCGCGGTTTGTCGTCGCGACCTATCCGGCGCCGTGGCAGATTTCGAAGACAGCCAGCAACGGTGACGATGTTCGAGCCCAGGCTGGCGTTCCGCAAGACGCGTTGTACCAAAGCCGGGCGCCGTTCGAGGCACTCTCCGAGTATGTCGGCCGGCGGAAAATTCCGTACCTCGACACTTCGCCGGCGTTCCGGCGTGTGGAAACCCCCCCACGGCTTTACTTGAAAAACGCGCCCCATTTTTCGCGATTCGGACACGAACTTTACGCCCGCCAGCTCGCCCGTTTTCTGGTTCAGCACGCGCCCGGCATCTGGAAAAACGAGAACAGCAGCCATCAAGACACCCCACCGCCCCGGCAGACATTCTCCGAAACACGCTGACCGGTACAATGGATTGTCCAGATCGATAGACGGATCTCATGGTGATGCGCAGACGCATTGCGCCCGTGACGGGTCACCGCTGAAAGGCTGCCCCAACAGATGACGTCCTACGAAATCGCCTGTTATTACTTCGATCAGGCCGCCGAGCGAATGGGCCTCTCGAAGAATATGCAAACGCTGCTGCTGACGCCCGAACGCGAAGTGAAGGTGCAAGTGGCGGTGGAGCGCGACAATGGAGAAATCAGCACGTTTATCGGATTTCGCATTCAGCACAACAGCGCCCGCGGACCTATGAAAGGGGGGTTGCGGTTCCACCACGAAGTCGATGCCGACGAGGTGCTCGCCCTGGCGACGCTGATGACCTGGAAAACGGCCATCGTGAATATTCCCTACGGCGGAGCCAAAGGAGGTGTCGCTCTGAATATTCGCGAACTGAGTTCTGGCGAACTCGAACGTGTGACCCGAAAGTTCGTCGACAAAATTCACGACATGATCGGACCGGACAAGGACATTCCGGCCCCCGACATGGGGACCAACGCCCAAGTGATGGCGTGGATTATGAATCAATATGAGAAATATCACGGATACAATCCGGCCTGTGTCACCGGCAAACCGCTGGAGTTGCATGGAGCCGACGGCCGCGAAGAAGCAACCGGTCGCGGCGTCGTGACGCTGACCGTGGAGTTCCTCAAACGCATGAAACAGGAGATCCGCGGGACGAGCGTCGCCATTCAGGGATTCGGGAATGTCGGCAGTCACATGGCCCGGTTCCTCGACGAACTTGGAGCGAAAATCGTCGGCGTGACCGATGCCTTGGGCGGCGTATGGAATCCCGACGGCCTCGATATTCCCGGACTGCTGCTCTATGCCAAGGATCACGGCGGTGTGAAGGGCTTTCCCGACGCCGAACCAATCACCAACCAGGAATTGCTCGCCGCTGAGGTCGACGTGCTGATTCCGGCAGCTCTAGGTGGCGTCCTGACGGCCGAAAACGCCGGCGACGTGCGGGCGAAATACATCATCGAAGCAGCCAACAATCCCACCGATCCGCAGGCCGACGAAATCTTCGAGAAGCGGGGCATCACCATTCTGCCCGACGTCCTGGCAAATTCGGGTGGTGTCACGGTGAGTTATTTCGAATGGGTCCAAAACCGCCAGCACTTCAAGTGGGAACTCTCTCGGGTCCGTCAAGAACTTGACCGGATTCTCGTCGATAGCCTGGAAAAAGTCTGGCAGATCGCCGAAGACAAAAAAGTTTCACTCCGCGTTGCCGCGTATCTGTTGGGAATCGGTCGTGTCGGCCGGGCGACCGTTCTGGGAGGGATTTGAACAGCATGGCCAGTTCCAAATTGAGCACCGACCGCTGCCTGATCTTTCACGAGATGACGCCTGAAGAGCGCCAGCAAGTGCTGATGCTGTTGGAACACGAAACGTTCCCCAAAGGAGAAACGATTCTCCGCGAGGGCCTGTCGATCCAAATTCTCTGGATCATCGTCTGCGGAGAGTGCGAAGTGCTGAAGAGCATGAAAGCCGATAGCGAGCAGCGGCTGGCCGTTCTCGAACCGGGTGCCCTGTTTGGTGAAATGTCCTTTTTCCATCCGGCGCCGCACTCGGCCTCCGTCCGCACACTGAGTGAGGTCGAAGTCATGCGACTCTCGCGCGAACACTACGACCAACTGCAGCAGGTCTGTCCGTCGGCGGCCTACAAAATCGCTTCCAGCACAGCCAAAATTCTCGCCGAACGGCTCCGAAAAATGGACGATTGGACCTGCGGTCTCATGGATCGCCCCGAAGAATCCCAACATCGCGAAGAGTGGCGAGAGTTCCGCGCCAAGCTCTACTCCGACTGGGAGTTTTAGATCGCCTCTCAGAACCCAGAGATTTTCTGAAATGCCCGGGTTCTCGACGAGTTTTGTGAGCCGCTACCATCTTCAGCTTCAAACACAGCCCAACACGCAATCTGCGTCTCGCACCCGAACTTCGTTCTCGCCGGGGAACCCGCCTGTTGCGTCCGCGTTGCATCGGGTATCCTAACGGCAACCGTTGAACTGGCGTGTCTCTCCCACCGCTGCCGTGTTGTTCAGTCCAATGTGCTGTGACACACGACCGCGTCATTTGATCCTTTCGGCCGGCGTGCCCGAGTCTGTTTTTGGCCCGTGGCTGGCAACGAGGATCAGGAGTTTCTTCCGATGTCTAGTCCGCAATCGCCTGCTCGCTCGGTCCGTCGCACGGCGCAGCCGGTCAATGGGTGGCTGATTGTCATCTTGCTAATTATTTTCTCAGTCCTGGTGTATCGATGGGCCGGTGGCATTTCCGCTCCGCTTCACGATCCATTGGCTACGTCTCGTGTCATCTCACCACGTGGCGACCTGTCCGCAGCCGAAAAGTCGCAGGTGGAACTGTTCCGAGCGGTGTCACCCTCGGTCGTACATATTACAAGTCTGCAAGTTGCACGTGACCGGATTAGCATGAACCTGTTCGAAATCCCGCGTGGGAACGGCAGCGGGTTTGTTTGGGATACCAACGGAAACATCGTGACCAACTTTCACGTCGTGAAGGAGGCAATCCAGCACTCAGATCAGGCCCGCGTGACGGTGACATTCGCCGACAACAGCACCTACGATGCGGATTTTGTCGGAGCGGCACCGCAGAAGGACCTCGCCGTGCTCAAAATTGACGCCCCGCCAAATCGGCTCACACCGATTGCGGTCGGCAAGTCGTCCGATCTGGCCCGCGGCCAGAATGTGTTTGCCATCGGCAGCCCGTTCCGGCTCGACCAGACCTTGACGACCGGAATCGTTAGCGGACTGGGACGCGAGATCCAAACGGGCACCGGACGTCCGATTTGGGGAGTCATCCAGACCGATGCAGCGATCAATCCCGGAAACTCGGGCGGCCCGCTGCTCGACAGCGCCGGTCGGTTGATTGGAGTCAATACGGCCATTTACAGTCCTTCGGGAGCCTATGCCGGTGTCGGCTTTTCCATTCCGGTCGATACGATCAACCGGATCGTGCCGCAGTTGATTCGTCACGGCAAGGTCGAACTTCCAGGGCTGGGAATCGCACCGTTTACCGACAGCCTGGTCGAAAGTCTGCTGCTGCGCGGTGTCTTGCCCGAGAAGGGCGTGCTGGTCAAACAGGTAGGCGCCGGCAGTGCAGCCGAACGCGCCGGCATTTTGCCGACGCGTGAGAATCAGCGACGGCAGTTTCTGCTCGGTGACCTGATCGTTGCCATTGACGACCAAAAGATCAAAAACACGAACGATCTGTTCAAAGTTCTCGATAGCTACAAGGTGGGCGACTCGATTACGGTCACGGTCTTTCGCGAAGAAGCGAAGTTGCAGCTCTCGCTACGCTTGCAGGAACTGCGCTGACGCCACACATGTGGACGATCTGGAAGGCGAGTGCGTCGCTGGTTGGCTGCCCGCCTGTTGATTGGGACGAGATGTGCAACCTGAATCTACGGGAAGAGTTGCAGGAACCCTCGCTGGAATTGTTGCTGCGGTTCGGACCGTCGAAAAACACTGGGATCGGGGTAACGTGGGCTGTCCCCTATCTGATACCCCAGAATGAGAAGCTGACCAGCCCAGCCGTCCGTCCCCGCCGATGTTCCGCGGCCCTGTCGGGGCTGCTAGAATCGACGACGCCGGCAGAGGAGTCGTCGTTTTGATCACGCCCGAACTTGACAACAGCCGTTTCATGCGAGCCGCTCGGCTGGAGCCGACCGACACAACGCCGATCTGGATTATGCGTCAGGCCGGACGGTATCTGCCGGAATATATGTCTGTTCGCAGCCAAGTGTCGTTCCTGGAGCTTTGCAAGCGTCCCGAATTGGCGTCTGAGGTAACGCTCGATGCGCAAAGGGTGCTGGGAGTCGATGCGGCTATTCTGTTCGCCGATCTGCCGACAATTCTCGAACCGATGGGGTTTCGGCTCGAATACACACCCGGACCGGTCGTTCACAACCCCATTCGCAGCGCCGCCGACGTGGACCGCGTCCGTGAGGTTGAGGACATTGAGTCGATGGGGTTTGTGTTCGAGGCCGTTCGATTGATTCGCAAATATCTCCCCGCTGACATTCCGCTGCTGGGGTTTGCGGGCTGCCCGTTTACGCTGGCCTCTTATGCCATCGAAGGCGGCGGATCGAGAAACTACGTGCATACCAAGTCGCTGATGTACAATGACCCGCCTGCCTGGAACGAGTTGATGCGGCGGTTTTCGTCGAGCTTGATCCGGTATCTGAACGCCCAGATTGCAGCCGGTTGTCAGGCCGTGCAGGTCTTCGACAGTTGGGCCGGGTATCTGTCGCCTGCCGATTATCAGACGTCGGTGTTGCCTCATACCAAAGCGCTGATCAACGCCCTGCCGGACGACGTGCCGGTCATCAATTTCCTGACCGGAAATCCCGCGTTGTTGCCGCTCATGCGGCAAGCGGGCGGCAGCGTGATTGGTCTCGATTGGCGGGTCGATCTGAAACAGGCCTGGTCTGCAGTGGGTCACGACATCGCCGTTCAAGGGAACCTTGATCCGGTTTCGTTGTTTGCCGATCGTCCCACACTCCGCAAACGGGCGCAGGCCGTCATGGACGCGGCCCAAGGGCGGCCCGGTCACATTTTCAACCTCGGTCACGGCGTCCTGCCCGAAACAAACCCCGAGCAGGTCAAAGCCCTGGTCGACATGGTTCACGAGATGGGCCGGAGCTAGTCACCACAATTTCGGAAAACTCAGAGAGCGTGAAACCGCATCAAGCTGCCACTGCAAAGTCCTTCAGTTTGCCCTTTTTCATGCAATGTCTGCCATTCACCCTGTTCGTGCTCACGTTATGACGGTTTCTGTCCCCTCATCTGACAGTTCGATTCCCTGGCGAGTTGCTGTGGTGGGGGGCGGCTTGAGCGGTCTGGCGGCGGCGTTTCGGTTGATTGAGCTGTCGGCAGAAGCAAAACGCCCATTGGAGTTGACGGTTATTGAATCAGGGCGGCGGCTGGGCGGAATCATCGAAACACGTCGAATCGGCCAGTACCTTGTCGAAACCGGCGCCGACTCGTTCATCACCAACAAACCCTGGGCCGTCGATCTGTGCGAACGGCTTGGAATTGCCGGACAATTGATTCCGACCGACGCCGCATTCCGGCGGTCGCTGGTGCTTCGCAACGGTCGACCGGTTGCGGTGCCTGACGGGTTTATGCTCCTTTCGCCGACGAAACTCGGCCCGGTGTTAACGTCGTCGATCTTCAGCCTGCGGGGCAAACTGCGACTGGGTCTGGAGTACTTTGTTCCGCGCCACCGCGAGAAGGGCGACGAAAGCCTGGCCTCTTTCGTTCGCCGTCGATTTGGACACGAAGCGCTCGAACGGCTGGTGCAGCCGCTTGTCGGGGGCATCTATACTGCCGACCCGGAAAAGCTCAGCCTGCGGGCGACGATGCCCCGGTTTCTTGAGATGGAACACCGATACCGCAGCCTGATTCGCGCTTCAAAAAAGCAGGCAATGCATCGACCGACGGCGGAACAGGACGAAAGCGGTGCCCGCTACACGCTGTTTTTGACCCTGGCCGGCGGCTTGTCCGAATTGCTGGATGAACTCGAACGGCGTGTCCGGCAATCGGCCGCCGTCCGGCTGGAAACGGGCGTTCTCCAAATTGCAAAGCCACCGGCCGACGACCGTGGAGACTCGGCGCCCGGTTGGACTCTGACGCTAGTTGGCGGCTCAACCGAAACGTTCGATGCGGTGGTCTTGTCGCTGCGGTCCTATCTGTCGGCGGAACTGCTGGGACCGGTCGATCCGCAGCTCTCTGAGCAGCTTCGGCAAATCCCATATGCATCCAGTGTCGTTGTGGTCAGCGGTCACCGGCTCTCCGACATCGGTCATCCTCTGGATGCCTTCGGATTGGTGATTCCGCACATCGAGCGCCGAAAAATCTTGGCGATTTCGTTTGGCAGCCGAAAGTTCCCGGGCCGCGCTCCGGAAGGCCGCGTGCTGCTGCGGACCTTCGTTGGCGGAGACATGCAGCCGGAACTGGTCGAACACTCCGACGAGGAAATCCTCGAATTGGTCCGTGCGGAGCTGTCCGACATACTTGGCGTGAGGGGGTCGACCGATTTTGAGATCGTCTCTCGATTCGAGAACGCGATGCCGCAGTATCACGTCGGACACCTGGAATTGGTCTCGGAAATCGAACGCCGTCTCGCCGAACACGCCGGGCTGGCGCTGGCCGGCAATGCTTATCACGGTGTCGGGATTCCCGACAGCATCCACAGCGGCGAGCGGGCGGCAGAAGCGCTGTTCGAAACCGTCTTGGACACGAACTAAGCCACTCTCGCACGGGAAATACCGCATTATTGGACCGAGGCGGTGCAGAATCCGGTGAAGTTGATGTCACGTCTCGGTTAGATTCCGATCTGCAGCTCGTCATTGAGGCTTGGCCAACTCTGCCGACAGCTTTGAAAAGCGAGATCGTCGCGCCGGTCGAGTCGTCCGCACCCGTCTCGGCACCAACATTGCAACCGACTATGGAACCACGACGATGAAATCGAACGGAAACGGGAATGGGAACGGCAATCCGGCAGCGTTGCTTGCTGGTTCTGTTGATCACGACCGTGTCTCTCTGTCGCCGCTGTTGACACCGAAAGAGGCAGCCGCGGCCCTGGCAATTTCAGAGCGAACTCTCTGGCAACTGAAGTCCGATGGAGAGATCCCTCACATCCCCATCGGCCGGTCAGTGCGTTACGATCCCGCCGATTTGTGAGATTGGATTACACGCCAAAAGAAATCTAGTTGAAATCCAAGGCAAAAGCATACCATCAGAATAGAATTCTCAAAGGGGGCAGACATGGCCAGCATCAGTCGTCAACCGAACGGGCGAAAGATGATTCAGTTCGTAGGCGCAGACAAACGACGACGCAGCATTCGTCTGGGCAAGGTGTCGATGCGAAAGGCAACGGCCGTCAAAATCAAGGTTGAGAGTCTGGTGTCCGCTGCTCTTTCAGGCCATGCCGTCGATGACGAAACCGCCCGTTGGGTTGCCCGGCTCGATGCCGCCATGGCGGGCAAGTTGGCAAAGGTCAGCCTCATCCCGAAACAAGTCTCAGCTACGCTCGGTGAGTTCATAGACAGCTACTTCGAAATCCGCAGCGACGTAAAACCGCCAACTGTCAAGCTGTACCGTGAGACACAACATAACCTTGTCGAGTTTTTTGGCGCGGCGAGACCATTGCGAGAGATCACTCCCGGTGAAGCCGATGAATGGCGGTTACACCTACTCGAACGAGGCGGATTCGATGGTCAGCCGCTGGGCGATAACACGGTGAGGAGGCGTTGCGGCCGCGCCAAACGGTTCCTCAGAGCGGCTTTGCGGAAGCGTTTGGTTCTTGACAATCCGTTCTCGGACATGAAATCGTCTGTGCAGGCCGATTCGAAGCGATTTTACTTTGTGACGCGAGACGACTCCCAAAAGTGATCGATGCCTGTCCCGACACGGAATGGCGGCTGATATTCGCTTTGGCCCGCTTTGGCAGCCTGCGTTGCCCGTCTGAGCTTATCGCCCTAGGGTGGAGTGATATCGATTGGGACAACGATTGCATGACCGTTCACAGCCCCAAGACTGAGCACCACCCGGGCGGCGAGTCGAGGTTGGTTCCGCTCTTCCCGGAGTTTCGACCGTTTCTGGAAGACGTGTTTGAGCTGGCACAGCCCGGTGCGAATTGCGTCATCACTCGGTACCGGGACACCAGCGTGAATCTGCGAACTTATCTGTTCCATATTGTTCGCCGAGCAGGGCTGAAACCCTGGCCGAAGCCGTTTCAGAATCTTCGTTCGACGCGGGAGACTGAGCTCGCGGAAGACTATCCGATGCACGTCGTTTGCGCATGGATCGGCAATTCGCAGCCCGTTGCAACCAAGCACTATCTGCAAGTCACAGACGAGCACTTTCGACGTGCGGCGGGCCATGGCGGAAAAGCGGTGCAGCAACTCGCCGTTTCGGGTCGCATGGACTCGCAAGCAGGACCCGCAACGGATGATAAAACCCTTGCTTTGCCGGGGATTGCGAGGCCACGCCAGATACTACAAATTTGTCTAGTATCCCGTCTTGGACGTGAAAAACAGTTGAGGATCTCAAAGCCAGCGTCGGATGACCGGGTCTGAACAAACTGTCAAGCTACTCTCGTTGCGAGCAATTACCGCCGGGTCGGAATTTCTTCCACGGCCTGCTGCAACAGCGGCACACCGCCCTGACGAATCGGATCGTCCAAAATTCCCACACTGACCAGCGTTACATAAGTCAGCAACGAAAGCAGCGCATAGGCAACCACGTTCGGCACGAAGCTGTTCCCGACGAGTTTCAGCGCGCTGCCGGCCGCCTTGTTCAACTTTAGACGCAGACCGGTCCATTCGACGCTGTACATTTCGTCGAGCACCAGGTGCGAGAAGAACCCCAGAGCCACTCCTCCGCTCATCAGCAGTTTGACGCTGATCGAGTCGCTCTTGTAGCCGAGGAAGACGAGTTCGGCGGAAATCAGCAAGGCAGGAATGCTGTGGAACATGCCTCGGTGGACGGCGACTTTGCCGAGCAGCATCGCCCCTCCATATCGAATGGCCGCATAGAGCAGCACGGCCAGTAGCATGCCGCCTTCGGCGTCGCCGGCCCAGTCGAGCAGATGACGCATCATCACGAACGGCGTCACGGCGGCGATCAGGCCGAAGATTTCACGGACCGGTTTGCCGGTCTGCGAATCGAGATCGGGCAGCATTCCAGCAATCCAAGTCAAAATACCAGCCAGCGCCCCCTGCACCGGAGTAAAACCGAGAGCAAACGTCGTCCCCACTCCGTAACAGACCCCCAGAAAACCACTGACGCTGATATGTTCGCGGTAACCCGCCATGCATTCTCTTCCCTGAAAACGTCGTTCGATCAGAAAAAAAGTTGCGAGAATCTAACAGAAGTCCCCAGTGAACGGCAATGCGAACTGGCCAGCTGCGAGAATCGTGTGTGGCAAGTTTTTCTGGCAGTGCAAAAGAGGTCTGGGGTGGCCTGGTCATCTCGTGGCCGGGTCGCGCAGCGACAAGAATCTTGCGCCATTCGCTTTCCAATCAGAAACAGGACGTCTTTTCTTGTTGTCCGTCGAGGGACTGGCCTCTTGTGCCTACGGCACCCGACCGCAAGTCGGTCGGGCCACCCGGGTCAAAACTCACCTTACAGATCGAGGCTTAACTTTTTTCGGACCTCCGACAACTCTGACTCTAACTCAGCGATGCGGCGATCACGTTCGTGTAAGAGAATACCTCGCCGAGCAGAGTCGGTCAGAAATAGGCATGCGAATCCAGCGGCGGTCAGAGAGCCGAACAAAAGGCCTGTCAGTATGCTCCCGAAAAATACGATCCATGAAAGGACATGTGTTACGAGAAACATCCCAATACAGAGACCGCTAATCAGAAAAAAGGCCCAGTGCGGCTTGCTCATTGAATCGCGATAACGGAATCCCGTCAGGAAATGCTTGAAGGTTCGCAGAATGCTCATCGATCGTTTACCTTCCAACATCACCGATTTGCGTCTCCGGGGTTCAACATGTTCAACACATCGTTCCGGAGCGCCGAGTTCACCGAGATTCCGTTGCCTGCGTGGATGGTGACTTCACCGTTCCAGGCGACAAAATGACCGCCGGCTTCTTGCAGCAGGGGAATCAGGGCGGCGGCGTCCCAAGGGCTGAGCAGCGGATCGACCATCACGTCGGCCCGGCCGGTCGCTACCAACAGGTGGCCGTAACAATCTCCCCATCCGCGGGTCAGACGCGCGCTGCGGCCCAGCGTCTCGAAGACGTCCATGCGGTCGATCGTGACGAATCCTTGGACTGACGTGTAGCACAACAGCGCGTCAGACAAATGGGCGACCGAACTGACGGTTGTTCGCTGCGGTTGCCGATCTCCCTGTTGCCACCACGTTCCCTGTCCCACGGCCGCGTAAACGACTTCGTCGAGCGCCGGCAAACGACAGACACCGGCGACAATTCGATTTTTGTACTCTAACCCGACCAGCGTGCCGAACAAGGGAACCCCGCTGACAAACGACTTCGTCCCGTCAATCGGATCGAGAATCCAACGGAAGCCGCTGAAGCTGCGTTTGTCGTCGAATTCTTCGCCGAGCACTCCGTCGCGGGGAAACACCTCATCGATCAGCCTGCGGATCAGTTGTTCGGCGCCACGGTCGGCGACTGTCACGGGCGAGGCGTCGCTTTTCAGTTCGACGTGGAGATCGTCGGTCTGGTAATAATCGAGAATCAACTCGCCAGCTTGGCACGCGGCGTCGACGGCGAAGTCGAGGCGCTGTTTGAGTTCCGTGTCATCGAGTGTCATCGATTCATTTCTTTCCGGAACGATCGTTTCCAACACGCAACAGCCGACGGGCAACGCCCGCCGGCTACCTCTCGGCATCTTCGAGCCGGTACAATCGCTCGCCTGCTTTGCGGACCAACAGGATACCCTCATCCTCGCGGTCGGCGAACTCTTCGACGTCGATGCTTTGCGGGTCCCGGTATCCGAGGTTGATACGCTCACAAACGTCTCGGGGAATTGCCGAAGCGAGCGTCACCTGGATGCGAGGTTTCTCAATGCCGTCCTCAAACGTGCCGCCGCCGCGGACATGAGTGCTATGCGCCAGCACGCCCCACGGAACATCCTTGAATTGGTCCCATTGTCGAGTGAAATAATCGCGGACGTGGTAGCCGATCTTTTCGATCCAATGCCCGTGTGTGGCCGAGATCACGCTCATGTGGGGAGCGTAGATGATCAGCTCTCCACCATCGGCAACGACCGGTTCGAGCTTGTACAGACACTTGCCGGCCACCCAAAGTTCGTCGTACATCGGCGGGGCGCAGGAAAGCACCTGTTGGAAGGGCTGTTTGTAGCGGGTGATGTGGACTCGTGCCGACAAGTCGGCAGCGGCGCTCCAGGCTTCTTCGGGAATGCCGTAAAAAAGTCCGAACGGCCGGGCCTGTTCGTTGACGACAAACGCTAGACATCGCCGCTGGATGGGGATCATGGCTGCCGCCTGGTCTACAACATGCCGGACGGCCGTTTCCTTGATGCCGATCATCTCGACGTTCGTGATCAACGCCCCCAACCAATGAAAGAAGTTCAGCAGTTCCGGCCCGGAGATTCCCGGAAAGAAGTACTTATTGCCGCCGGAGAATCCCACCACCTCGTGGGGAAAGACAGGCCCCAGCACCAGCAGAATGTCGTAGTCGTCAATTCGCGAATTGATCGTGACCGGCACGTCCAGCACCAGCCGGCCGTCGGTGATTTCTTCCGTCTCGGTCTTGGTCAAGGTACCCAGCTTCTTGAGCCGCTGGGGCCGGTCCCATTGGTGATTGAACAACTGCACAAGCCCGTATTCCCGACCACGCTGCTGGGGCTGAATGCCCAGCATTTTGCAGATTTGCTGTTCCGACATGGGCGGATGCGTACCGAGGGCAACCAGGACGTCGAATTGCGCCGCCACCAATTGCAGCTTGTTGTAAATGGCGTCGAACAGCAACGGCAGCGGGGCCGTCCGCGTGGCATCGGGCACGATAAGCAGCACCCGTTTGCCGAGGAAATCGGCCTCGGGGACTTCTCGCTCAATCCAACCCCGGACCTCGTGATCTGACAGCAGCGGGAGTTGTGGGGGCGCTGTGAATCGAGCTGACATCGTGATTCCAATCGTCTCACGAGTGACGACGGGTGGCGGGGTCTAAGCGCCCGCAGGAAGCGTGATCCCCGAAGATACGAGGCCACGGTCGCCAGGCTCCCTCAGGCCCCGCCACCCTGTCGTCAAACATCTTTCAGACTGTATTCCTTGATCTTACGGTAGAGCGTCCGTTCGCCGATGCCGAGCAGGGCAGCGGCCTCTTCCCGTTTGCCGTCGGTCAGTTCCAGGGCGCGCTGTATGTAGTATTTTTCGACATCGGTCAACGGCCGTCCGATCAGCGCGTCGGCGCCAGAGGCGATGGCCGTTGGCTCGCCGTCGCCGTCCGCTTCGGCCAGCGCGGCGATTTCTTCCGGAAGATCGTCTACGTCGAGCAAACCGTCGACATCGAGGACCAACATCCGTTCGACCGCGTTTCGTAACTGCCGGATATTGCCGGGCCAGTCGTAGATCATCAGCGCTTTTCGGGCGGCCTTGGAGAAGCCCTCGACTTCGTGCCCGTTTCGCTCGGAGAATTCCTTGCGGAAGTGTTCCAGCAACAGCGGAATGTCGCCCCGACGCTGGCGGAGCGGGGGAAGATAAATGGCCACCACGTTCAAGCGGTGATACAAGTCGGTGCGGAACTTTTTCTGGTCGACCCTGAGTTTCAGGTCGGCGTTGGTCGCAGCGACGAGTCGCACGTTGACCTCGATTTCCTCGTTCGAGCCAAGATGCGTGATCTTGCGGTCTTCCAGAACACGCAGCAGCTTGATTTGCGTGTCGACCGGCATTTCGCCGACTTCGTCCAGAAACAGTGTTCCGCCGTTGGCATATTCGAATTTGCCGATCCGCTTGCCGATGGCGCCGGTGAAGGACCCTTGTTCATGGCCGAATAAGTCGCTTTCGAGAATCGTATTGGGAATGGCAGAGATATTGAGCGGAACGAACGGTTTGCTCTTACGGGGGCTGTTATAGTGCAGCGCTCGGGCAACAAGTTCCTTGCCGGTGCCACTCTCTCCCTGGATTAGGACCGTGGCGTCGGTCGGAGCGACATGTTTAAGCGTTTCGATCAGCTTATGCATCGCCGGGCTGTTGCCGACCACACCCTCGAATCCGAACTTTTCATCGAGCTGTTGGCGAAGCTCAACATTACGGCGGATCAGACGCAGCCGGGTCGACGCCTTCTCGACTGCCTGCCGCAATTCATTGATGTCGAGCGGCTTGGTTAAATAGGTGTGCGCTCCATGCTGTCCGGCGGCCAGAGCCGACTGCACCGACGCATGTCCTGTGAGCAGGATGACCTCGGCGTCCGGCAGCTCTTGTTTGGTTTTTCTCAGAATGGCCAGACCGTCGACGTCGTCCATTCTCAAGTCGGTGACGACCACGTCGAAGTTTTCACTTTCGATCAATGCCGCGCCGCGCTTTCCCGAGGAAGCCACCGTACACTCGGCTTGCACCCGCTCCAGACTTTCGGCGACGGCCTGCGCGTGGGCTTCGTCGTCGTCGACGATCAGCACGCGGATCGGAATCGTCAAGAGGTCGGACGTCTCGTCGGTTTTGGATGTCATGGTCGGGCTGATTCCGCCGGCGGCAGCGAAATGGTCAAGCGAGTTCCGCGGCCCGGTTCGCTTTCACAAGTGATGGTCCCCTCGTGCGCTTCGACAATTTTGCGGACCGTCGGCAAACCAAGCCCGCTACCCCCCGGCTTGGTAGAGAAGAACACCTGAAACATTTTCGACATCGTGCGGTCGTCCATGCCTTTGCCGTTGTCGATCAAGCCCAGAAGCACGCGGCCATCCCTGAGGTAGGTCTGTAGTTCCAGCAGGCCCCCATTGGGCATAGCCTGCTGTGCGTTTAGGGCGAGATTCATCAGGACCTGCTGCATCAGCGACCGATCGAGCCGAACGGCAGGCAGGTCGGGTGCCAGGTGCGGGCTGATTTCGATTTCGTGCTCGTTGGCCTCGGGCTGATAAAAGTCGATGAAGTCGCGGACAAGCATGTTCAGGTCCGATTCGGTCATCTCCAACTCGCCGACGCGGGCAAACTGTAAAAATGCGTTGAGGACCTTTTCCAGGTTTCCGCATTCGCGCTGAATCGTCTGAACCTTGGTCAGCATTCGGCGATCGCGCGGCGAACTGCTGCTTTCGAGGTCTTCGGCCAGCAGCTCGAGATTCATGCAGATGGTGGACAGCGGATTTCGGATCTCGTGGGCCAAACCACCGGCTAGTGAAGCAATTTCGGCGTATTGCGCTAAGAATCGCTGCCGTTCCTGCTCTTGAAGATACGATTCAACGGCCATTGCTCCGCCCACCGGATCATGAACCTGTGCAAACCCGAGTTTCGGAGAAAGTTCTCGCTGTGACAGGAAGATTCGGCGCCAGGATCTAACATCACAGCCGACGTGAGCCGAAATAGCAAGAGGCCGGTCTGAACCGGCTGATGCGTAAACTAAAGGCCCGCATTTTTTTTGAGGTGAGCGCCTTCGGGGGTTGACGCCCCCCCCGGATCGCTCTAAGCCGGCGATTCTTCGCCGTCACTCTTACCGGCATCGGCCAAAACTGCTCTGCGAGACAGCTTGACTCGGTTTTGCTCGTCGACGGCGATGACTTTGACCTGCATCCGGTCGCCGGTTTTGCAGATATCGCTCACGGATTTCACGAATCCGTCTGAGAGTTCACTGATGTGGCAAAGCCCATCTTTACCGGGCGCAATTTCGATGAATGCGCCAAAATCTTTGACGGAACTGACAGTGCCGTCATAAATACGGCCGACCTTAATGTCTTCGGTCAAAGCCTCGATTCTGGCGACGGCGGCGTCGGCCGCCTTGCCGTCCACGGCCGCCACGGTCACGGTACCGTCGTCCTTAATGTCGATCGAGGCACCGGTTTCTTCCTGGATGGCGCGGATAGTTTTTCCACCCGGTCCGATCAGCAGGCCGATTTTCTCGGGATCGACCGTCGTTTGCAACAGTCGAGGCGCAAAGGGAGAAATATCTTTTCGCGGACGCGGAATGGCGGTCAACATGCTCTTGAGCAGCTCGATACGTGCCTCCCGAGCTTGGACCAGCGTCTCGCGGATGATCTGTTCGCTGATCCCTTCGATTTTCATGTCCAACTGGATACCCGTAATCCCCCTCTGCGTGCCGGCTACCTTAAAGTCCATGTCGCCAAAGTGGTCTTCATCGCCCATGATGTCGGTCAGCAACGTATACCGGTCGGACGATTCGAGCACGACGCCGATAGAGATGCCGGCCACCGGCTGCTTGATGGGGATGCCGGCATCCATCAGCGACAGCGTGGCGCTGCAAACGCTGGCCATTGAGCTGGAGCCGTTCGACTCCATAATGTCGGAGAGGACGCGAATTGTATAGGGAAACTTATCTTCCGGGGGAAGCACCGGGAACACTGAGCGTTCGGCGAGACAACCGTGTCCGATTTCCCGACGACCCGGTCCACGAATCGGACGAACTTCACCAACCGAGTAAGACGGGAAATAGTAATGCAGCATGAAGCGGTTCGATTGCTCATCGAAGAGACCGTCGACCCGCTGCTGGTCGCGGACCGTTCCCAGCGCAACGGTTGCCAGCGACTGGGTTTCGCCCCGCGTAAACAGGGCCGATCCGTGAACTCGCGGCAATACACCCACCGCGCAGCTAACGTCGCGCAGGTCTGCCGGGCTCCGGCCATCGAGCCGCTTCCCCTCGAGAATCAGGTCGCGGACCGCCTGCCGTTCGACCTTGCCAAAGGCTTCTTTGAACTGGCTCCGCGTGCCGCCATCGGCCGTCTCTTCGGCATCGTCGGGGAAAAACTGTTCGATGAACGACTGCCTGATCTCGTCGGTGCCCTGATGACGCTCCTGTTTTTTCGGATTGGCCTTTGCCTCGCGCAGCGGTGAAGAGGCCTGCTCCAGAAGAATTTCGTCGAAAGGGTTTGCGGGCGGAGGATCGAAGACGGTCGGCTCAGTTCCGACCTTTTCGATGAACTCTTGCTGCATGTCGCATAATTTACCGATCTCGCCGTGAGCGAACAAAATCGCTTCAAGCATCTCGTCTTCTGGATACTGACCGGCGAATCCTTCAATCATTAGGATTGACTCGCGACTGCCGGCTACGATGAGGTCGAGGTCGCTTTGCTCCATCTGCTGCCGAGTGGGCATTACGATCAGCCCGCCGTCCAGCTTGCCCACGCGGACGGCTGCAATCGGACCGCTGAAGGGAACCGGCGCGATCGACAAGGCCGCACTGGCCCCGATAGTAGTGAGCACATCGGGATCATTTTTCTCGTCGCAGGCCAGCACGTTGGCCATCACCTGGACTTCGTCGTGAAAACCCTTGGGGAACAGCGGACGAATCGTCCGGTCGGTCAGCCGGCAGGTGAGAATTTCTTTCGTCGTGGGGCGGCCTTCCCGTTTTAAGAATCCGCCGGCAAACTTACCGGCCGCTGCCATTCGTTCGCGATAATCAACCTGGAGAGGGAAAAAGTCGATGCCTGCACGCGGGGGGCCGGTCTGAGCGGCCACAAACAGCACCGTTTCTCCATACTGAACTAGCACGGCCCCGCTGGCCTGCTTGGCAAGTTCTCCAGTGGTCAGGCTTAGTGTTTGCCCTCCGAACTCGCACTGCACCTTAACTTTCACAGTCGCTTCCTAACCCGGCACAGCCGGAACACATTTACTTACGAATTGACAGACGTGCGATGATTTCCCGATACGCACCCGGTTCGGTTCGATGCAGATAATCCAACAACCGGCGACGCCGGCTGACCAGCATCAACAGCCCCCGGCGACTGGCATGGTCCTTCTGATGTTCTTGCAAGTGGCTAGTCAGACTGGTGATGCGATGCGTCAGCACGGCAATCTGAACGTGCGGTGAACCCGTATCGCTATCCGAGCGTCGAAACTCTTGAATGATCTCGGTCTTTCGTTCTTTTGTAATCGACATACTTTTGCCCTAAGTCATTGGTAGGCCGGAAATTGCATAGCGGCGTCATCCTGGTTGATCCGACGCGACTCGCGGAACCAATTTTCGGCGAGTTGCATTCCCAACCCGAGTTGTCTTATGACAGATCATCGCGGCAACGTTACTGTAGCAAGGTTATGAAAATTTGCAACGATCAACGATGCACCTCACCAGAGAGTGTCGGGCACTCATTTCTGGAAACTCAGACCGGAGGAAAATGACCAACGACGAAGCACGAATTTCAATTCCCGGGGAAGTCCACCTTGTAAATGGCAACGACATCTATGGAAATCTATGGTACTTTCCGTTATTGAGCCTGATTGCCACTCGTCAATTTCGTTGGATGTTGCCCCGTCATGAAACGCTTTCCAACAGCAGCATGTGGCTGCCTGCTCCTGTTTTTGGTCCAGCCATGCTGGGCGAACAATACGTTATTTTTGCCCGGCGACGCGTTCTTCCACACGGTTTTGACTGAGTAAAAGGTGAAGTCACTGGAGACGGAACCTCACCCCGTGTTCCGATACAGATTCTTGATGACCAAGAGGGGAGGCTTCGGTTGCGGATTCGCAGGATATAACACAATTCAGTTCAAGAATATGCCAGAGCTCTTCAAGAAAAACCTTCGGTATACCTATGACCATTTGAGGAAAGATCACCCCAAGCGGGTCGAAATCACCGAAGAAACGAAACTGGTTGAGAAGGACGGAGAAGAAGTGGAAGTCCCCACTGGAAAGAAGATTGAGTGCGAAATCAATGGATTCAGCCTGCTGCTTTATAACGCGTCCTTTGACTGGAATCGCCACCGCATCGGAGTCAAATACAACGAGCGATGGGTGGACGAGATAGCGCAGTTCGGACACAATAAAGACCACGTCCGGCTGGAGAATCTGGTCGGGACCGCCCGTTCTATGATGGTCGATTGGCGCGATGGGCCGTTGGTCAAGCCGTTGCAGGCAACGCTTCCCCCCATTTTCCCATACCTAACAGGTGGTGTCATCAGCACTCCTATTCGCATCTCGGGTAAGATTCGAGCCATCATTCTGTGGGCACCAGAGTTCGAATCCGTTTTCAACCGCGAACAATGGGTGAGCTTCTTCGTGGTGACTGAGAACAGCCTCATCGAATTTCGTTACGAAAACGGCAAATGGAACTCCACGGAGATCGTTATCTCTGCTTCGCCGTAACAAAGCGTAACTGCGAACATTCGCAAAGGCACCTTCGGCGCTCAGTCTGATGACTGTTTGTTCCGTTGGGCACCGCATTTTCGACGAATCGTTCAATGCGAGCACGCGACTCATTCACGATGCTGTTTGGGCATTGCGCGAGACTCTACTCTATAGAGATCTTCACCTAGTTCCTAAGCTGGAGCTTGGGAACCAGGACAATATGTTGGGCGAACGTGATCCCATGAACCATCGCCGGACAAAGCGAGGTCGTTCGATCATCATTGACATTGTGTTGTTTCTCCTTTACGTCTCGTCGTACTTGGTGTTGTCGCGGCGTGCGTTTGCTGCTGCCGATCAATATGGATTCGAAGGATTCTACTTCTTGACACCACAAAATACCGCTACCTGGCTATCCGCCAATGGAACATTAAACTGCATCTACTATCCACTGATAAAGTTCGATAATATGGTCGGCACCGGTCGGCCCATTGCGAATGAACCGATGTGGGGGTTGAATTGACGCAGCGCCCAACAAAGCATGTCGGCAATGTTGCTGCGCAATCGCCGCTTTTCACCTGGTTCCCAAGCGGGATCTTGGGAACCAGGAACGTGACTTGAGTTGGCCCCTAACAAACGTCGTCAGCCGGCGGGCGATGGGGGGCTTGTGGTATTCGGCGAACTTAGACTGTTGGTCAGTAACAGGCCCTGAATGGTTGTTGCCGATTGCCAAAGCGTTGTCAGTGTATTGACGTAGCCGAGATTCGCCTCAAAGTATGTTCTCTGCACAGTCAGCAGCTTCAGATAGGACTGCTGCCCCTGCCGGTAGCCCTCGGTTGCCAGCTTCAGGTTTTCGCCGGCCAGTGAGAGGATTCGAGATCGGAACTCTTCGACCTGCTGCCGTGCGTTCTGGTAGTCTCGAAAAGCCCTGGCCAGACGTTCGTACAGCGAGAGTTTGACGCGCTGGACTTCGTGCGTTGCCCGAATCAGCTCGGCCCGGGCAGCGCGAATGTTGCCCTGGTTGCGATTGAAAACCGGCCATTGAATCCCGGTCTGTACGCTGGCAATGGTATAGTTGGTCGAATCGTCATATTGCAGGCTGACTTGCGTTTTGACGTTAGGGATCGGCTCGACACGGGCCCGCTGGATCGCCCAGCGGGCGCGATTGACGGCCGCGTAGGCGACCTGCAGCTCGGGACTGTTCTCCAGAAGATGTTGCCGGGTTTCGTCCCAGCCGAATTCCGGCAACTCGTCGTCGAACGAGTCGGCGATGTCCGCCGGCTGAAGCGACACGTCGCCCACAACGGCGGCCAGCCGCCGCCCTGCCGCCCGCACGCTGTTTTCGGCATTCTGGGCGGCTACCGACCTTCGTCTCGACTCGATCTGCGCTTGCAGCAACTGACTCTTGTTCCCCTCTCCCGCCTCAAGCAGCCTCTGCGATGCCTCAACGGCCTGATCGGCGATGCGTTTGAGTTCCCGTGTCAGTTTCAAGGTGCGCCGGGCTCGTAGGAGTTCGTAGTAATATAGCCGAACCGTATTCCGGACCCGCTGCTGCTGTGCTTGCCACTGCCAACTTTTCATGCGGACCTCTTCAGCGGCAACGGTCCGATTGAGTTCCAATTTGTCGGCGATCACAAACTCCTGGGCCACAAACAGCCCCTGCTGACCGGCGTTTCCTTCGTTGCCGATTTCCGTAGCTTGAAAACCGAACGTTGGATTCGGTCGCAGGCCGACTTGCGTTTGAATCCCACGCGAGCGCTGCACACCAGCCAGTGCCTGCCCGATTGTAGGGTTGTCCTCCAGCGCTTGCAGTTCCAGATCGGCCAGTGTCAACAGGTTCGCGTTTGAATGTTCTTGCGACTGTTCGTCTGGCTCAAGTGTTGTCAACAGAGACGGTTCATAAAAAATCGGCAGGGGGACCTCATGAGCAACCGGACGCGCCCTTTGCTCTCTGGTCGTCGCCGCTGAAAGATGGCTGGAATCGACCTCAGCCGTGCAGGACGACGTGTCAGTCATCGATGCCGAACTGCCGGTTCGGTTTTGCTCACCAGCCGGGATGTCTGTAACGACGCTCAACGGGTCGTTTTCATCCGGTGCTTGTGAGACAGAATCGGGCCGCGTCTCAACGAGACCTCGCAGACTCGTCTGCTGGCACGACGGCAAAATGGCCATCGTCACCAGACAGACAACAACCAACACGTTGTGCGGCGGCGTCCCGTGAATAACAGCGAGGACTGAGATCGGTGTTTCGCGCCGGTCCGACATGCTCAAGTCCCCAGTTATTCCCTTCCCCGGTCACGCCCGCTGCACATGCATCCGCCTCGTTTGGCGAAGCGCGCAATGGCCGCCCATGTTAATCTTCGGAGATCCCGATCATCCCGATTCACTCGGAACGATCAGTTTTTCAGATTGTGCCGGTCCGGCTCAGAGCAGAGCAGAGCTGGAGGCGGAAGAATCGTCGCAGTCGTTGCAACCGGTCAAGTCACCCGCTTGCCGAGACGTTGGAGAAACGATCCGAGCCGATGGCGGGGACTCGAAACGAAATCCTATCGTGTCGTCGGAGAGTCGGATTTCGGCTCGCGGCGGGCGACGCCTCCTTCGACGGCCGCATTCGAGACGGCTTCGGCCACCGCCTTGGCAACACGGCGGTCGAACACGCTCGGTATGATATAGTCGGCCAACACGTCCTCTTCCGCAATGACTCCGGCAATCGCATAGGCAGCGGCGATTTTCATGTCTTCGGTCACCTGACGAGCCCGAATGTCGAGCATGCCACGGAAAAATCCGGGGAAACAGAGCACGTTGTTGATCTGGTTCGGGTAGTCCGAGCGTCCGGTCGCGATGACGCGCACATGCGGTCCGGCTAGTTCGGGCGCGATTTCTGGGTCGGGATTGGCCAGAGCAAAGACGATAGGATCCGTCGACATTCTTTTCAGATCATCGATAGTGAGCACGTTCGCCGCCGAGACGCCGATAAACACATCCGTGCCCTGTATCGCTTCACCGAGCGTTCCGGTGACCCGGTCGGGATTGGTGTTTTCAGCCAGCCAGTCTTTGACCGGATTCATGTGTTCGGTCCGTCCCTGATAAATGGCCCCCTGCCGGTCACAGATAACAAGATTGCTGACGCCGATCCTCATGAGCAGTTTGGCGACGGCCATTCCAGCGGCTCCAGCCCCGTTCATGCTGATGCGAATTTGATCGATGTTTTTGCCGACCACTTTCAGCGCGTTGGTCAGCGCCGCCAGCACAACGACGGCCGTACCGTGCTGATCGTCGTGAAAGACGGGAATGTCGAGTTTCTCGCGAAGACGCTCTTCGATTTCGACGCAACGGGGAGACGAAATGTCTTCGAGATTGATCCCGCCGAACGTCGGGGCCAGAAAGAGGCACGTTTCGACGATTTTGTCGGCGTCCTGCGTATCCAGGCAGATGGGGAAGGCGTCGACGCCGGCAAACTCCTTGAACAACAGCGCCTTGCCCTCCATAACCGGCAAGGCGGCCTGCGGCCCGATGTTTCCCAGACCCAACACCGCCGAACCGTCGCTGACCACCGCCACCGTGTTCCGGCGAATCGTTAATGCAAAGGCCGATTCCGGATCGTCGTGAATGGCGAGACAGACGCGGGCAACGCCGGGAGTGTAGGCCATCGAAAGGTCATCCCGCGTTTTGACCGGCACTTTGGAGTTTACCTCAATCTTGCCACCCAGGTGCATCAGGAAAGTCCGGTCCGAGACCCTTAACACGTCCACGTCTTCCAGCAAGCGGACGCGGTCCACGATCCGCTCAACATGATCTTCGTCGTCGGAGTCGACGGTGATGTCGCGGGTGATCAACCCTTTACGGACGCCCACAATGTCCACCGCACCGATGAAACCCTGCTCCTGGCCGATGGTGGATGTAATCAGCCCGAGCAATCCGGGCCGATCCGGATAACAAAGCCGCATGGTGATACTGTAGGAGGGACTGTGGTGCTTCATGGTTCTGCTCGTTTTGGTAATTGCCTGGGGCGGAACGGTCTCTCGAACCGGGCGGGCGGCCGCGATCGGCGATACTCACCGTTTTAGCGGGATCGCGGGGAAATTGTAGCATGGACCGAGAACGTTTCCCAAACCGCAGCCAATTTCAAGGTCGAATGGGCGTCTTGTCGGCCAACCCCGGCAGTTCGATCAACCAGTTGGTGTGACGACTTGATGGGCTGACGGACGAGGAAATCCGGCTCGTGGAAGCTGCGACAAGCCCGTAGATGAATTCGTCCCCATTGTAGCTGAACTCTTGCGAGTTCAGCTACAATGATAGCAGTCCCGTACCGACCACGAGCAGACGTACTTCAAGAGCCTGCTGACGACGTAGCGGTACATCAACATGGCACGGCAACTGAATCCTGTAAACGCCGGAGAGGAAGTGCGGCGGGTGGCGGGGCGGAGGAATTGTGCGGCATCTTTTTGAACTGTCCGAGTAAGTGATCACTGTGTGGGGAACGGATTAACCTTTCCTGAAGTGATCTGACTCGGAGGTCGGAGGGTGTACACTGACATGGAACACTGGGCAGAGATTCGTCGTCGTGTTTTGGTTGAGCAGGTCAGTCAGCGCCAGATTCTCCGCGAGACG
>Ga0310123_10000549_pt1 | contig 33263 bp, 25 predicted proteins | sample CB6_AW_1057_MG_FD_203505 | JGI IMG/M metagenome (GOLD analysis project Ga0310123, IMG submission 203505) | Marine microbial communities from Western Arctic Ocean, Canada - CB6_AW_1057 | ecosystem: Environmental > Aquatic > Marine > Oceanic | place: Canada: Western Arctic Ocean | collected... | reverse complement strand
GAAGTAGAAGATTCAAATCAAGAGATTAAATTAAGTGAAGCAAGAAAGATTGAACCTGATTTTGAAGTAGGTGAAGATGTTTCTGAAGAAGTTAAATTAATTGATTTAGGAAGAAGAACAATTCAACACCTTCGACAAAGTTTGGTTGCTAAAATTTTTGAACATGATAGCTCAAATATTTTTAAACATTATAAGGATAGAGAGGGTGATTTATATTCTGCAGAGGTTCATCATATAAGGAGTAGAGAAATAATTTTGTTGGATGATGATGGAAATGAAATTATTTTACCAAAAGATAGACAAATACCTAATGATTTTTTTAGAAAAGGAGATAATATTAGGGGGATTATTGAAAGTGTTGAATTAAAAGGGAATAAGCCAAAAATAATTTTGTCAAGAACTTCTCCTCTTTTTTTAGAAAAATTATTTGAGCAAGAAATTCCAGAAGTTTTTGATGGATTAATTACCATAAAAAAAGCAGTAAGGATTCCTGGGGAAAAAGCTAAAGTTGCAGTTGATTCTTATGATGATAGAATTGATCCTGTTGGAGCTTGTGTTGGAATGAAAGGATCAAGAATACATAGTATTGTTAGAGAGTTAGGAAATGAAAATATAGATGTAATTAATTATACTAATAACTTACAGCTTTATATTACAAGAGCTTTAAGTCCTGCTAAAATTAATTCTCTTAAAATTAATGAAGAAAATAAAACTGTAGAGGTTATTTTAAATCCTGAGGAAGTTTCAAAAGCAATTGGTAAGGGAGGAACTAATATAAGATTGGCAGGAAAATTGACAGGTTATGAAATAGATGTTTATAGAGATGGAGTAGAGGAAGATGTTGAATTAAGAGAATTTTCAGATGAGATTGATTCTTGGGTTATTGATGAATTTAAAAAAGTAGGTTTGGATACTGCTAAAAGTATTTTGGAGCTTGAAATTGATGATTTAGTAAAAAGAACTGATCTTGAGGAAGAAACTATTAAAGACGTAGTAAAAATTCTTAAAGAAGAATTTAATAAATAATCTGGTTAAATTTTTTATTTTTTTAAATTAGAGAAAGTAATTATGACAGATAAACCAAGTATAAGAATCAATAAAGTTTTAAGGGAACTAAATGTTTCTTTAGATAGGGTTTCTGAATTTCTTGTTCAAAAAAAGGTAAATATAGATATAAGACCAACTTCAAAAATAACTAATGAGATATATAAGATTTTATTAGATGAATTTGAAGTTGACAAGTCTGACAGAGTTGCTTCCGATGAAATTAGTGAGGAAAATAGAAAAGAAAAAGAGAATTTAAGAATTATACAAGAACAAAAGGAGCAAGATCGTCATAATAAAATTTCGAAAAGAGATGAAATAAACCCTAACATAGTCCATATTGATAAACTTAAAATAATAGGTGAAATTGATTTTAAAAAAAAGGAAAATAATAAAAAGGATCAATTAGAAAAGATTGTTTTAGATGATTCAAATGTTGAAAATGAAAACAAAAAACATTTTAAGAGTAATCAAGATGTGGATTATCATAAAAAAGAATTATTGGAAGAAAGTAAAAAATCTGAAAATGAAATTAAAGATGTAGTTGAAACTAATTATCAAAAACTTTCAGGACCAAAAAAGACTGGACAAACATTGAATCTTGATAAACTTAATCAGAAAGAACAAAATATTGAAGAGGCTAGAAAAAGAAAAAGAAAAAGAATAAGTAAGGATCCTCGAAAAAAACAGATTGTTTCTAAAGATAATGTTTTAACAAAAAAGTCAATTAAACAAAAAAGTCAATTTTTAAAGAAAGAAGAACCGACAGTGGAAGAGGTTCAAAAACAAATTAGAGAAACTCTTGAAAAACTTCAGGGGAGTTCATCTAAATCTAAGGGTGCAAAGCACAGAAAGGATAAAAGAGATCAGCATCGGATTAAATCTGAAGAGGAATTAGCTCAAATTGAACAAGACAGTAAAATTCTGAAAGTTACAGAATTTATTACTGTTTCTGAAGTAGCTACAATGATGGAAGTTAATACGACTGAAGTTATTTCAGCATGTATGTCTCTTGGAATTATGGTAACAATGAACCAAAGATTAGATGCAGAAACTTTATCAATAGTTGCTGAAGAATTTGGATATGAAGTGTCTTTTGAAAAGGCAGAGTCTGAGGAAAATATTATTGATGATGATCAAGATAATGATGAGGATGTTAAACCTCGTTATCCAATAGTTACAGTAATGGGTCATGTAGATCATGGTAAAACATCTTTACTTGATTACATAAGAAAGGAAAATGTTATTGCAGGTGAATCAGGAGGAATTACTCAACACATAGGAGCTTATTCTGTAGAGTTGGAAAGTGATCAAAAAATAACTTTTTTAGATACTCCTGGTCACGAAGCATTTACTGCTATGAGGGCAAGGGGAGCTCAAGTTACAGACATAGCTATTATTGTTATTGCAGCTGATGATGACATAATGCCTCAAACAAAAGAAGCTATTAGTCATGCTCAAGCTGCAAATGTTCCTATAGTTTTTGCTATAAACAAAATTGATAGACCAAATTCTAATCCAGAGAAAATCAAAGAGTCTTTAGCAGGAATGAATTTAATGGTTGAAGATTGGGGAGGTAAGATCCAATCTCATGATATTTCAGCTTTAAATGGGACAGGAGTTAATGAGTTGCTTGAAAAAGTTTTGCTTGAAGCTGAATTATTGGAGCTTAAAGCTAATCCTTCAAAAAGAGCTAAGGGAACTGTTGTTGAGGCCTTTTTAGATAAAGGAAGAGGTTATGTTTCAACTATTCTTGTGCAAAATGGCACATTAAATATTGGTGATTATATGTTAGCTGGAAAACATAGCGGAAAGATTAAAGCTGTTTTTGATGAAAGAGGCAAAAATTTAGAGAAAGTATTTCCATCAACTCCTGTTTCAATTCTTGGTCTTGATGGCGCGCCGCAAGCTGGAGATTCTTTTTATGTTTTAGAGGATGAACGTGAAGCAAAACAAATTGCTTCAAAAAGAACTCAATTAATTAGAGAGCAAACAGTTAGAACTCAGAGACATATTACTTTGGATGAGATTGGAAGAAGAATTGCACTTGGTGAATTTAAAGAGCTTAATATTATATTAAAAGGAGATGTTGATGGTTCAGTTGAAGCTATAACAGATTCTTTACAAAAATTATCAACTAATGAGATAGAAGTTAAAATTATTCATAAAGGTGTTGGTGCAATTACGGAATCAGATGTTTTATTAGCTTCGGCTTCAGATGCCATTGTAATTGGATTTAATGTTAGACCAATGGGAAATGCTAGATTATTGGCTGAAAAGGAAGAAATTGATATTCGTTCATATTCGATAATTTATGATGCAATTAATGATGTGAAGGATGCAATGGAGGGAATGTTGTCTCCTGAAGTGAAGGAGGAAATAACAGGAACAGCAGAGGTTAGAGAAACATTTAAAATTTCAAGAGTAGGCACAATTGCAGGTTGTATGGTCATGACAGGCAAAATTTTTAGAAATTCTGGTATTAGAATTATAAGAGAAGGTATAGTCCAACACACTGGAAGTTTAATATCACTTAAAAGATTTAAAGATGATGTTAAAGAAGTTTTGAAAGGATATGATTGTGGTATTCAATTAAAAAATTATAATGATATCTTAGTAAATGATACTATAGAATCCTTCCAAGAAGTAGAAGTTAGGAAAAAGTTATAACTCTTTTTTTAAAAGAAAAGCTGAAGGAAAATATTTTTTCAAATCATGTAGTTTTTTTAATCCGATAATTTTGAACTTATAATTTCCAAATTGGACCTTGTAATTAGGTGTTTCAAAACTTAAGGATGTTTTTTCATTTGGAAAAATTTTTTTAAATTTTTTTATAACATTTTTTGATTTTTCCAGTGTGCCATTATATAATTGAATCGTATAAAATTCTGATTCAAAATTTTCTTTATCAATTTTAATCTTGAGGTTTTCTAAATTGTTAATAATAGAATCTTGTTTAATTTCAACATTGGTAGTCTGAGCATTTGAAAACTTAATAGAGAATATTAATAATAGAATTAAAATTAAAAATTTTGACATTATCAAAAGGATGATAGTTTCATAATCAAAATTAATTAAATTAGACTTTCTTTTATTTAGAATTAATATAAATTGTGTAATTGTTAATTAGAACAGTTTTACAAACCGAGTCTATGTATTATTTTTGCTATAGCTATTTTGCTACGTTTTTTGAAAAATTATTTTTTTGCAACTATTAAAATATTTTACAATAAAGTTTAAACAAAGTATTTCTTTATATTTATTTCTCGCTTGGAGTTTTAGTATATTTTTTTCATTTTCATTTCAGAATCTCTATAGTCAAGATGATCCTGCTGTTAAGGAAGGGAAAAAGTTATTTAATGCAAATTGTGCTGCATGCCATAAAATTAATAAAAGAGCTATTGGCCCTGCTTTAAAAGGGGTTTCTGAAAAGTATGATAAGGAATGGTTATATAGTTGGATAAAAAAAGGTAGTGCGATGATTAAGGCTGGGGATGCCCAAGCTGTTGCAATTTATGAGGAATATAACAAGTCTATAATGAATAATTTTCCTCAATTTTCTAATTTGGACATTGATAATATTTTAGCTTACACTGATTATATACCTCCTCTATCTAAAGCTCCTGTTGCTTCATCAATTGTGGTTAATGCATCTCAGGGAAATGAGATATCAAATAATTTAATTTTAGTAGCTCTTACTCTAGTATTAATGATACTGGTTGTAATGTTATATTTAGTTCAAAAAACTTTACTAAAAATTGCAAAAGCAAGTGGAGTAAAAATAATTCCTGAACTCAAAGAAAAAAGAATACCTATATGGAAAGCTTTTGTTCAAAATCAATTTTTAGTTTTTGTTAGTGTAATTTTATTTTTGTTAAGCAGCACTTACCTCCTTTATGACTATCTTATGCAACTTGGGGTAGATCAGGGTTATATGCCAGTTCAGCCTATACATTTTTCTCATAAGATTCATGCTGGGGTAAATAAAATCGATTGTAAATATTGTCATTCTTCGGCAAGGATTTCAAAAAACTCAGGAATACCCTCTTTAAATGTTTGTATGAATTGTCATAGAAATATTGTTGAATATAATGGTGAAGAGGATGTTGAAAATGGTTATACAAAAGATTTTTATACTAATGAGATAAAAAAATTATATACTGCAGTTGGATGGGATGAAGAAAATCAAAAATATACGGGTGAAACAGAGTATGTAAAATGGGTTCGTATACATAATTTGCCAGATTTTGTGTATTTTAATCATGCACAACATCACGAAGTTGGAGAAATTCAATGTCAAAAATGTCATGGTCCTGTTGAAGAAATGGAAATAATGTATCAATATTCCCCATTAACGATGGGTTGGTGTATTGATTGTCATAGAGGGTCTAATATAAAAGTTGAGAGTAATGAATATTACACAAAAATTCATGAGGAGCTATCTAAAAAGTATGGTGTTGAGAAACTTACTGTTGCTCAAATGGGTGGTTTAGAATGTGGTAAATGTCATTATTAAATTTTAATACAATAATATGAAGTCGAATAAAATTTATTGGAAAAATATTGATCAACTTGATTCAAATAATCAGGAGATTAATAAACTTCGTGAGAATGAATTCGTCTCTAAATTACCTGTTAATGATTCTAAAGATGAAGAGCAATTAGACAAGAATCATACCAGAAGAGATTTTTTGAAATATCTTGGATTTAGTACTGCTGCAGCTACTTTAGCTGCTTGTGAAGGTCCTGTTATTAAATCTGTACCATATGTTATTAAACCAGAACAAATCACGCCTGGGATTGCAAATTATTATGCTACCACTATTGCTGATGGATATGATTTTGCCAGTGTTTTGGTTAAAACAAGGGAAGGTAGACCAATTAAAGTTCAAAATAATTTAGAGACACCATTTTTGGGATCCGCAAATGCTCGAGTAAATGCTTCAGTTTTGTCTATGTATGATTCTTTGAGAATTCAAGGACCAAAATCAAATGGCAAAGACATTAGTTGGGAGGATTTTTATTATCAAGTTGGTGCAATGATAAAAGCATTAAATTCTAGTGATAAAAAAATAGTTCTTTTAACTAATACACTAGCAAGCCCAACAACTGAGAAAATTATTTCAGAGTTTTTGAATTTATATCCTAATATTAGTCATATAGTTTATGATTCTATTTCATCAGATTCTGCACTGAATGCTTTTGAACAAGAATATGGTATTAGAGCTTTACCCGATTATGATTTCTCTAAAGTGAAAAATATTGTGTCTATTGATGCTGATATTCTTGGAGATTGGCAAGGCGGAGGTTATGAATCTGGTTATTCCAAAACAAGAGTCCCTAATAAAAAAGGCAGTAATAATAAATATTTCATGTCTTGGCACATTCAGTTTGAATCTAATATGTCTTTATCAGGTGCTAATGCTGATAAAAGAGTCCCAGCTAGACCCTCAGAGTTAAAAAATATATTGTTTAAGTTATATTCTAAATTATCAAATCAAAACACTTCGATTTCTCTATTAAAAGAGCATGAAAAGTTAGTTGATCAAGTTTTAAATAAAATTAAAAGATCACCTTCTGATACAGTAGTAGTTTCTGGTATTGAAGATGATTTTTCACAGAGGCTTATCCTTGCTATAAATTCCATTTTAAAGAGTAAGGCATTTCAAATTAAATCTCCAAGATTTATTAGGAAAGGAAAAAATGATGATGTTAAAAAACTAATTTCTGACATAAAATCTGGAGAAGTTAAAGGATTAATTATTTCTGGATTAAATCCTGTGTATTCTCTTCCAAATGGTTTTGAATTTAAGGAGTTGATGAAATCTTTAGAATTTTCTCTTGCATTTTCTTCTAAGGAAGATGAAACCTCATCCTTAGCTCAATATATAGGAGCTACACCTCATCAATTAGAATCTTGGGGAGATTATGAATTTAAATATGGACATTATGCTTTAGCTCAACCTACTATTCGTCCATTGTTTGATACTAAGCAGTTTCAAGATGTTTTAATAAGGTTAATGGGTAAAAACACTAATTATTATGAGTATATTAAAGATCATTGGAATGAAATCATTTTAGATGGTCATTCATGGAATAAGGTTCTTCATGATGGATTTCTTTCAAAAAGAAAGTCTTTAAATCTTAATAGAAAAAAAGACCCCTATTCTTTTGATATTTCTAAATTCTCAAATTTTAAAGATAAGGGAATATCTCTTGTTTTATATTCAAAAACAGGAATAGGAAATGGTCAACAGGCTAATAATCCATGGCTTCAAGAATTCCCTGATCCAATTACTAGGGTTTCTTGGGATAATTATTTAACTGTATCTATGGTAGATGCAAAAACTTTAGGATTAAGAAATGAAAATGTAGCCAATGGAGCTTTGAATGGAAGTTATGCTGAAATTAAAGTTGGAGACAAGTCTCTTAAAGTTCCTGTAATTATTCAGCCTGGTCAAGCTAAGGGTACAGTTGGACTTGCTTTTGGTTATGGTAAAACAATGGGCCTTAAAAAGGAAATGAAGGTAGGAGTTAATGCCTTTAGTTTTTATAATGAATTCAAAAATGTTCAAGAAATCAGTATTAAACCCATTGAAGAAATACATGAATTTGCTTGTGTTCAACTTCATAACACTTTAATGGGTAGAGGAGATATTTTAAAAGAAACTACTCTAGAAATTTTTAATACTAAGGACAAAAAATATTGGAATGCGCCTGTAGTTGTTTCTAAAAATCATATTGAGACTTTAGTTAGCTCTCCTGAAGTTGATATGTATGAAGAGTTTGATAGTTCAATTGGTCATCATTTTAATTTGTCAATAGATTTAAATTCTTGTACTGGATGTGGTGCTTGTGTAATTGCCTGTCATGCAGAAAATAATGTTCCAGTAGTTGGAAAAAGAGAAGTTAGAAAGTCTAGGGATATGCATTGGCTTAGGATTGATAGATATTATTCTTCAAATAACACATTTGAAAAAGATAATAAGGCTAAAGATGATATTTCTGGATTATCTGATTCTATAAATATACTGGGTAATATGGAAAAAGCTTCTGAGAATCCTCAAATAGCTTTTCAACCTGTAATGTGTCAACATTGTAATCATGCTCCTTGTGAAACAGTTTGTCCTGTTGCAGCAACTTCTCACGGAAGACAGGGTCAGAACCATATGGCATATAATCGATGTGTAGGCACAAGATATTGTGCTAATAACTGTCCTTATAAAGTTAGAAGGTTTAATTGGTTTTTATATAATGGGAATGATGAGTTTGATTTTCATATGAATGATGATTTAGGAAGAATGGTTTTAAATCCAGATGTAGTTGTTAGATCTAGAGGAGTAATGGAGAAATGTTCTTTTTGTATTCAAATCACGCAAAAGACAATTTTAGATGCTAAATTAGAAGGAAGAGAAATTAAGGATGGAGAGTTTCATACTGCTTGTTCTAATGCATGTAGTAATGATGCACTTGTTTTTGGAGATGTTAATGACAAAGACAGTAAAGTATCTGAATTAAAGAAAAATGATAGGATGTATCATTTATTAGAAAACGTTGGTACTAAACCTAATGTTATGTATCAATTAATGATTAGAAATATAGACGAAACATAAATTATTTAATAAGAATATGGCATCACATTATGAAGCTCCAATAAGGAAACCTCTTGTTATAGGTAATAAGACTTATCATGATGTATCTGTTGATATTGCTGCTCCTATTGAAGGAAAGGCAAACAAACAATGGTGGATTGTTTTTGGGATTTCACTTTCGGCTTTTTTATGGGGTGTTGCATGTATAATATATACTATATCTACTGGTATAGGCGTATGGGGTCTTAATAAAACTGTAGGTTGGGCTTGGGATATTACAAATTTTGTTTGGTGGGTTGGAATTGCTCATGCTGGAACTTTAATTTCTGCAGTTCTTCTTTTGTTTAGACAAAAGTGGAGAATGGGGATCAATAGATCTGCTGAAGCAATGACGATTTTTTCAGTAATTCAGGCAGGGTTATTTCCAATAATTCATATGGGTCGTCCTTGGCTTGGATATTGGATGTTACCTATTCCAAATGCTTTTGGATCACTATGGGTTAATTTTAATTCTCCTCTTTTGTGGGATATTTTTGCAATTTCGACTTATTTGAGTGTTTCACTTGTTTTTTGGTGGACAGGACTTTTACCAGATTTTGCAATGATTAGAGATAGGGCTGTTCGTCCTTTTCAAAAAAAAATATATAGCCTCTTAAGTTTTGGTTGGAGTGGAAGAGCAAAGGATTGGCAAAGATTTGAAGAAGTTTTACTAGTTTTAGCTGGATTAGCAACTCCTTTAGTTTTGTCAGTTCACACAATTGTATCTTTTGATTTTGCAACGTCTGTTATTCCAGGATGGCATACTACAATTTTTCCTCCTTACTTTGTTGCAGGTGCTATTTTTTCTGGATTTGCTATGGTACAGACCCTTTTAATTATAATGAGAAAAGTCTGTAATCTTGAAAATTATATTACTGTCCAGCATATTGAACTTATGAATATTGTAATAATGATTACAGGTTCTATTGTTGGAGTTGCTTATATAACTGAATTATTTATGGCATGGTATTCTGGAGTAGAATATGAACAATATGCTTTCTTAAATAGAGCAACTGGCCCCTATTGGTGGGCATATTGGACAATGATGACCTGTAATGTTTTTTCTCCTCAGTTTATGTGGTTTAAAAAGTTGAGGACAAGTATAATTTTTTCCTTTATAATATCTATAGTTGTTAATATTGGGATGTGGTTTGAACGTTTTGTTATTATTGTAACATCATTACATAGAGATTATCTTCCATCATCTTGGACGATGTTTTCTCCTACTTTTGTGGATATTGGAATATTTATAGGAACGATTGGTTTTTTCTTTTCTTTATTTTTGCTTTATGCAAGAACTTTCCCTGTTATTGCTCAAGCAGAGGTAAAAACTATTTTAAAATCATCTGCAGATAATTATAAAAAATTAAGAGACAAGAAATGAGTAATAAAGTAATTCATGCATTTTACGACGATGATGATGTACTTCTAAGTGCTGTTAAAGAAATAGTGTCTAAAAAACACCATATCGAAGAGGTTTATACTCCTTTTCCTGTGCATGGTTTGGATAAAGCTTTAGGATTAGAAGGAACAAGAATTGCTATTATGGCATTTATATATGGTTGTATAGGTTTTGTTGTATCAATTTTAATGATGAATTATATGATGATATCTGATTGGCCTCAAAATATTGGCGGGAAGCCTAGTTTTTCATATTTTCAAAATATGCCTGCATTTGTTCCAGTTATGTTTGAGATGACAGTATTTTTTTCTGCCCATTTGATGGTTATCACATTTTATTTAAGAAGTAAATTGTGGCCTTTTAAAAAAGCTGAAAATCCTTATCCATCTACTACTGATGATAAGTTTTTAATTGAGCTTCATGTTGGTGAAAATGAAAAAGATTTAAAAACTCTAATAAGAAAAACAGGAGCTATTGATATTAAAATTATTGAAAAGTCTGAATGAAATGAAAAAAAATAAAATCATATTAATATCTCTTTTATACTTGATGATGGTTTCTTGTTTTGATTCATCTAAACCTAATTTTCAATTTTTTCCTCAAATGTATGAGTCAGTTGGATATGAGACATACTCCGAGAGTGATGCATTCCCGAACGGTATAGAAGCCCAACTTCCAGTTGAAGGTACAATTTCAAGAGGATGGAGACCCTATGAATATGAAGATACAAATGAAGGTTATGAAAAAGCAAAATTGAATTTAGTTTCACCAATTGAAGTTACGCAGGAAAGTATAGCAAATGGGAAAAAGCTTTATGAGATATATTGTTCAGTTTGCCATGGATCAAAAGGAGATGGTCAAGGAATTTTGATGAAGCGTGAAGTTTATCTTGGTGTCCCTAGTTATGCTGATAGAGAAATTACACCCGGTAGTATTTATCATGTTTTAATGTATGGTAGAAATGCAATGGGTTCTCATGCTGGACAGATAAATGAGATTGAACGTTGGCAAATATCCCAGCATGTTATGGAATTAAGAAGTATGTTAAAAAAATAAATATGATGTATAATTTTCCAAAAAGACTTAAAATTTTCTCATTAGCTTGTATGTTTATGGGATTTCTAGGTTTATCTTACGGGTTTTTTTCATCTCCTTCAACAGTTGAGGAGGCTATTGAAATGACTGCATCTGCTGATCATGGAGAGTCTCAAAACCATGAAGCAAATGATTCATCTCATGGAAAACATCTTTTACATCAGTTACAAAATAAACCTTGGGCAGCATTATATGTTTCCGCTTTCTTTTTTATGATGATTTCTTTGGGTGTATTAGCTTTTTATGCTATTCAAAGAGCAGCACAAGCTGGATGGCCTATAGTTCTTTATAGAGTGATGGAAAGTATAACGGCATACTTGCTTCCAGGAGGAATTATTGTAATAACTATTCTTGTTTTGTCTGGAATGCATTTTAATCATTTATTTATATGGATGGATCCTGAAGTTGTAGCTCATGATGAATTAATAAAAAATAAGTCAGTATATTTAAATCTTCCTTTCTTTTTTATAAGAGCAGTTTTCTTTTTGTCTGGATGGGTACTATACAGATTTTTTTCAAGAAAATTTTCTTTAAAACAAGATTTAGCCCCAGCCAATGACATATCTAATCATAAAAAAAATTTTAAAATTTCAGCTGGATTTTTGGTCTTTTATTTTGTAACAGAGTCTATAATGTCTTGGGACTGGGTTTTGTCCATAGACCCGCATTGGTTTAGTACATTATTTGGATGGTATGTTTTTTCAAGCATGTTTGTTACAGGAATTACAGTTATAGCATTAATAACGATATATCTTAAAAATAATGGATATTTAGAATTTGTTAATGATAGTCATATTCATGATTTAGGTAAATTTATGTTTGCCATAAGTATCTTTTGGACTTATTTGTGGTTTTCTCAATTTATGCTTATTTGGTATGCTAATATCCCTGAGGAAGTAACTTATTTTATGACTAGAATTGAGGATTATAAGATACCGTTTTTTGGAATGGTAGTTATGAATTTTATTTTCCCTTTGATAATCTTAATGAATAGTAGTTACAAAAGAGTTAACTATATAGTAGTAATGACTGGAATAGTTTTAGTTTTGGGACATTATATTGATGTTTTTAATATGATTATGCCCTCGGCTGTTGGAGATCAATGGTTCATTGGAGTTAGTGAAATTGGAGCATTTTTATTTTTCTTAGGTCTTTTTATGTACATAGTGTTTAATGAATTAACTAAGGCTCCCCTTTTGGCTAAAGGAGATCCATTTATTAAAGAAAGTGAACAATATCATTATTAAATTTATTACGTAGATGACAAATTTTTTTATTTTTATAGGTCTTATTTTTATTGCAATTTCTGTTTGGCAATTAACCAAGATTTTTGAATTATCACAAACTAAAAAAACAAATAATCAGGTTGCTGATGATAAGGATAATGATTTTAATGGCAAAATGATGTTTGCTTTTTTGATTTTTATTTATGTTTTAACTATTTATTCTTTTCTAGCTTATGGTGATGTTTTGTTACCTAAAGCAGCTTCTGAACATGGTAGTACATATGATAATTTAATGTGGATTTCATTTGCTATTATATTTTTTGTTCAAACTGTAACTCAGGGTGCTTTATATTATTTCTCTTATAAATATAGAGGTCAAAAGGGAAGGAAAGCATTTTTTTACTCGGATAATGATAAATTAGAGATGATTTGGACAGTTATTCCTGCAGTGGTTTTAGCAGTTTTAATTTTATTTGGATTATATACTTGGACTGATATAATGACAGTAGAAGAGAATGATGAATCTTTGATTGTTGAACTTTATGCCCAACAATTTAATTGGAAAGCAAGATATGCTGGAGAAGATGGAGTTTTAGGAGATGCCAATATTAGATTTTTACAAGATTTTAATGGTAAAAATTTGGTTGGAATTGACGCAACAGATCCTAATGGATTTGATGATATAGTAGTACAAGAATTACATTTACCCTTAGGCAGAGAAGTGATTTTTAAAATGAGATCTCAAGATGTTTTACACTCGGCATATATGCCTCATTTTAGAGCTCAAATGAATTGTGTTCCTGGTATGATAACTGAATTTGCTTATACTCCAATAACTACAACTGAACAAATGAGACAAGATCCTGACATAATTTCTAAGGTTAAAAAAATAAATAAAATAAGATCTGAAAACAGCAAAGAATTGATTGCAAACGGTGAGATGCCACTGGATCCATATGTTTTTGATTATATTTTGTTGTGTAATAAAATATGTGGAGTATCTCATTACAATATGCAAATGAAAATAATTGTAGAAACAACTGAGGACTTTAATAAGTGGATAAATGATCAGCAATCCTTTGCTGAAGTAATTCAATAAAATATAAAATTTGCAAGATATGTCAACAATAACAAATAACTCACACGAAGAAGATCACGGACATCATCATAAAGAAACTTTTATAACTAAATATGTATTTAGTCAAGACCATAAAATGATTGCTAAACAATATTTAATAACAGGATTGTTTATGGCTATTATTGGTATATTGATGTCTTTGTTGTTTAGACTTCAGTTGGCGTGGCCAGAAAAACCTTTTTGGATTTTAGAAACTCTTCTAGGGAAATGGGCTCCAGATGGAGTGATGGATCCAAATGTTTATTTAGCATTAATAACTATTCATGGAACAATTATGGTTTTCTTTGTTTTGACAGCAGGTTTGAGTGGGACTTTTAGTAATTTATTAATTCCTCTTCAAATTGGTGCCCGTGATATGGCAACAGGTCTTTTGAATATGATTGCATATTGGTTATTTTTTCTATCAAGTATTATTATGGTTGCTTCACTTTTTGTTGAGGCGGGGCCTGCAGCTTCAGGATGGACAATATATCCTCCTTTAAGTGCTTTACCTCAAGCTCAACCAGGAGCGGGATTAGGAATGACTTTGTGGCTTGTATCGATGGCAATATTTATTGCATCATCACTTTTAGGATCTTTAAATTATATAGTAACCGTAATTAATTATAGAACAAAAGGAATGTCTTTTTCTCGTCTTCCTCTAACTATATGGGCCTTTTTTGTTACTGCACTTATTGGAGTTGTCTCGTTCCCAGTACTCTTATCTGCAGTTTTATTGTTGATTATGGATCGAAGTTTTGGGACGTCTTTTTTTCTGTCAGATATATTTATTCAGGGAGAAGTTCTTCACTATCAAGGGGGATCACCAGTTTTGTTTGAACATTTATTTTGGTTTTTAGGTCACCCGGAAGTTTATATTGTTATATTGCCAGCACTTGGAATTACTTCTGAAATTATTGCAACTAATTCTAGAAAACCAATTTTTGGATATAGGGCAATGATAGCTTCAATTCTTGCAATTGCATTTCTTTCTACAATTGTATGGGGACATCATATGTTTATTTCTGGTATGAATCCATTTTTAGGATCTGTTTTTACATTTACTACTCTTTTGATAGCTATTCCTTCAGCTGTTAAAGCCTTTAATTATATAACCACTCTATGGAAAGGTAACCTTCAATTAAATCCTGCAATGTTATTCTCGATTGCTTTAGTTTCTACTTTTATTACGGGTGGTTTAACGGGTATAATTTTAGGAGACAGTACTTTGGATATTAATGTTCATGATACATATTTTGTTGTAGCTCATTTTCATCTAGTTATGGGTATTTCTTCACTTTATGGTCTTTTTGCTGGTGTATACCATTGGTTTCCAAAAATGTTTAAGAGAATGATGAATAAAAATTTAGGTTATTTTCATTTTTGGGTAACAGCCATTTGTGCTTATGGTGTATTTTTTCCAATGCATTTTATTGGAATGGCTGGTTTACCAAGAAGATATTATACGAATACGGCATTTCCATATTTTGATGATTTAGCGGATATTAATATTTTAATTACAGTATTTGCTTTAATTGCTGGTATTGCCCAGTTAGTTTTTCTTTACAATTTTATTCATAGTATGTTTTATGGAAAGAAAACTGAACAGAATCCATGGAAATCTAATACTTTGGAATGGACTGCACCAATTAAGCATATACATGGAAATTGGGAAGGTGAAATTCCTCATGTTCATAGATGGGCTTATGATTATTCTAAACCGGGTAATAAGGAAGATTTTATTCCTCAGCACATTCCATTAAAGAAAGGAGAAGAAGAGTTACAGCATTAAATTGTTTATTTGGAATCTTCAAAATAAAATTATATTTGAATAACTTATCTTTGGGATTATGAATGAAAATTTAGATCCTACTGGTAATTATTTATCTTCAGAGGAACATGAAATAGACAAGGCTTTAAGACCTTTATCTTTTGATGATTTTGCAGGTCAAGAGACTATTTTAGAAAATTTAAAGGTTTTCGTTGAAGCTGCAAAACAAAGAGATGAAGCTTTAGACCATACTCTTTTTCATGGACCCTCTGGGCTTGGAAAAACAACGTTAGCTCACATTTTGGCAAACGAACTTCAAGTAGGAATAAAATTATCATCAGGACCCGTTATAGATAAACCGGGAGATCTTGCTGGACTTTTAACAAATTTAGAACCAAGAGACATTCTTTTTATTGATGAGATTCATCGATTGAGTCCAATAGTTGAGGAATATCTTTATTCCGCTATGGAAGATTATAAAATTGATATAATGATAGAGACAGGTCCAAATGCAAGAACTGTTCAAATTAATTTAAATCCTTTTACACTTGTTGGAGCTACTACAAGATCAGGTCTTCTTACTGCTCCAATGAGAGCAAGATTTGGGATAACAAATAGATTAGAATATTATTCAACGGAATTATTATCGAATATAGTTGAAAGAAGTGCAGATATTTTAAAAATTAATATTAAGAATCACGCTGCTGTTGAAATTGCTGGAAGAAGTAGAGGAACTCCTAGAATTTCAAATGGATTATTAAGAAGAGTTAGAGATTTTGCTCAGATTAAAGGAAGTGGATCAATTGATATGAAAATCACTCAGTATAGCTTAAAAGCATTAAATGTTGATAAATATGGTCTAGATGATATGGATAATAAAATACTTACTACTCTTATAGATAAATTTAAGGGAGGACCTGTCGGAATTACCACTCTTGCAACTGCTGTTTCAGAAAATGGAGAAACTTTGGAGGAGGTTTATGAGCCATTTTTGATTCAACAAGGATTTATTGTTAGAACGCCTAGAGGTAGAGAAGTTACAGAAAGAGCATATAAACATTTGGGAAGAATTAAAAATAGCCAAGAAGGACTATTTTAATCAATTATTGGCTAGATGAATAAATACAATTACACTCAATTCATTAAGCAAAAAGCAAAAGATTCAGGTTTTATAAGTTGTGGTATTTCTAAGGCTGGATTCCTCGAAAAAGAGGCACCAAAATTAGAGCGATGGTTGAATGATAATCATCATGGAAAGATGGGTTATATGGCTAATCATTTTGATAAAAGATTAGATCCAACATTATTAGTACCAGGTGCAAAAAGTGTTGTTTCATTGTTATTTAATTATTATACAGACAAAAATCAAAAAGATCTAAATGCTCCAAAGATCTCAAAATATGCTTATGGAAAAGACTATCATATTGTGATTAAATCCAAACTGAGAAAGTTTTTGGACTTGATTAGAAATAAAGTTGGTGATATAGAATGGGAGAGTTTTTGTTGACTCAGCTCCAATTATGGAGAAAGCGTGGGCTGAAAAAAGTGGTTTGGGATGGATTGGAAAAAATACAAATTTGATTAGTAAAAAAGTTGGCTCTTTTTTCTTTATATGTGAAATAATTACTGATTTAGAATTGGAATATGATAATTTAACAACTGATCATTGTGGGAGTTGTATAGCTTGTATTGATGCGTGCCCTACAGATGCTTTAGTTGTTCCATATCAGTTAGATGCTAATAAATGTATATCGTATTTAACTATTGAATTAAGAGATGAAATTCCTGATTATTTTAGAAATAAAATGGATAATTGGGCTTTTGGTTGTGATATTTGTCAAAATGTTTGTCCTTGGAATCGTTTTTCAAAGAAAAATAATGAACCTGAATTTGATCCAAACGAAAAAATATTGTCAATGTCTAAAAGTGATTGGTTAGAAATTACAGAAGAAGTTTTTAAGGTAATTTCAAAAAATAGTGCCATAAAAAGAACAAATTTCAAAGGGCTTAAGAGAAATATTGATTTTGTTAATAATTAAACTTAAACACACTTTTAACCATGAGATAATTATTTTTATCTCATGGTTTTTTTTATTTTAAATTTTTTAAAAATTTTGTCATCATGAGATTGGTTTTTTTATTTATATTGATTTTATCTACAGGTTGTAATAATACTATTAATAAAAATGATAAAAAAGACAATAAAAAAAATAGAAAGTAAAGTTCCTAATTGTGACGCTCCTGAAGATTGCACAGATATTCTATATGAAAGAATGACAAAATTACAATATGAAATTATATCAATGAAAAAGTTAGAGAGTAGAAAATATTTAGTTAAAGTTGATAATGGGCTTTATTGAGTAAAAGAGCTTGAAATATATTTAAATTAATGTTGCTGGTGATTAAGTTTTTACTCACTATGGATTTAGTATCTTAGTCAAAGAAATAAGTCATGAAAAAAGAAAAGCAAAGAAGAGAGGCATTGGTTTATCATGCAAAACCACGACCTGGAAAAATAGAGGTTGTCCCAACAAAACCTTATCGTACACAAAGAAACTTAGCTTTAGCTTATACACCAGGAGTTGCAATACCATGTCTTGAAATTGATAAAAGAAAGAAAGATGTATATAAATATACTAATAAGGGGAATCTTGTTGCTGTTGTGACCAATGGGTCAGCTGTTTTAGGGCTGGGAGATATTGGTCCATTAGCGTCAAAACCTGTAATGGAAGGTAAAGGATTATTATTTAAAATATTTGCCGATATTGATGTTTTTGATATAGAGATAGATGCTAAAGACCCTGACAAGTTTGTGGAAGCTGTAAAATCAATTGCACCAACATTTGGAGGAATAAATCTAGAAGATATTAAAGCTCCTGAAGCTTTTGAAATTGAGAGAAGACTTAAAGATGAACTTGATATACCTGTCATGCATGATGATCAACATGGAACGGCAATAATTTCATGTGCTGCATTAATTAATGCATTAGAAATTGCAAATAAAGAAATAGAAAAGGTTCAAATTGTTGTTTCAGGTGCTGGAGCTGCGGCAATATCTTGTGCAAAATTATATATGACTTTTGGTGCAAAAAATGAAAATATTGTTATGGTAGATAGTAAAGGTGTTATAAGAAAGGACAGAAAAGTTCTAACTGAAGAAAAGAGAATATTTGCAACAGATAAAAATTTAAAAACATTAAAAGATTCAATAAAAAATGCGGATGTTTTTATTGGTCTATCACGGGGAAATATTGTAAATAAGTCGATGCTAAAATCAATGTCAAAAAATCCTATTGTTTTTGCAATGGCAAATCCTGATCCAGAGATAGACTATGATTTAGCATGTAGTATTCGAAAAGATGTAATAATGGCTACAGGAAGGTCTGATCATCCAAATCAAGTTAATAATGTGTTAGGTTTTCCATTTATATTTCGTGGAGCTTTAGATGTTAGAGCTACAAAGATTAATGAGGAGATGAAAATGGCGGCTGTAAACGCACTTGCTGATCTGTCAAAAGAGTATGTTCCAGAGCAAGTAAATATAACTTATGGTGTCACTAGTTTAAGTTTTGGAAGAAATTATATTATACCAAAACCATTTGATCCAAGATTAATATCTAGAATCCCCATGGCTGTAGCTAGGGCTGCAATGGATTCAGGTGTTGCTACTTCGCCAATTTTGGATTGGGATAGGTATAAAGTAGACTTAGAATCAAGATTAGGAAGTAGTCAGAAAATAGTAAGACTTATCCATGATAGAGCAAAAAGTGTTCCAAAAAGACTTGTATTTGCAGAAGCTGATCAATTAGATGTTCTTAAAGCTGCTCAGATAGTTCAAGAAGAAGGAATTGCAAGTACTATTCTCTTGGGTAATAGAGAATCTATTGAGGAGCTTAAGAAGACAATTCATTTTGAAACTGATGTCGAAATTATTGATCCTAAAGAGAATAGAGAGTCAAAAAGAAGAAAATTATATGCAAAGATTTTTTGGAAAGATCAAAGAAGAAGAGGATACACAAAGTATGATTCAAAAAGATTAATGAGAGAGAGAAATTATTTTGCAGCGATGATGATAAAAAATAAAGATGCTGATGCCATGATAACAGGTTATTCCAGAAACTATCCCTCTGTTATTAAGCCAATTCTTGAAATAATTTCAAAAGTAAAAGGTGTAAAAAGAGTTGCTGCGACTAATCTTATGCTTACTAAATTAGGACCGCTTTTTTTGTCAGATACTACGTTAAATGTAGAACCTTCAGCTATTGAGTTAGCAACAATAGCTAAAATGACGGCTAAAGTGGTAGAAATGTTTGGGATTAAACCTGTTTTAGCTATGCTTTCATTTTCTAATTTTGGTTCTTCAAAATTTCCTCAGTCTAATAAAGTAAATGAAGCTGTAGAAATTTTACATAGAACATCTCCAGAAATTGTTGTTGATGGACCAATTCAATCAGATTTTGCTTTAAACAAAGAAATGTTAGAAAAAAGATTTCCATTTTCAACACTTTGTAATAAAAAGGTAAATACTTTAATATTTCCAAATTTAGATTCAGCAAATATTACATATAAATTAATAAAAGAACTTAATGAAGCTTTATCAATTGGTCCTATTTTATTGGGATTAAGTGAACCAGTTCATGTAATTCAGTTAGGAGCTTCCGTAGAAGAAATTGTTAATATGTCTGCTGTTGCTGTAATTGACGCTCAGTTAAAAAAAAAATAAACAGAAAATGATAACTCAAATAATTGGAAGATTAATTGAAAAAAATCCTACTCAGTTAGTAATTGACTGTAATGGGATTGGTTATGAAGTAAATATATCTTTATATACATTTTCTCAAATTGGTTTAGAAGAAAAAATAAAATTATATACTCATCTTCAAATTAGAGAAGATTCTCATACTTTATATGGTTTTTTTACAATTTTTGAAAGGACCCTTTTTAGACTTTTAATATCAGTTTCAGGAATAGGAGCTAGTACTGCTAGAACTATGCTATCTTCAATAGACCCCAAGAGTATACAAAAAGCAATTGTTTCTGATGATTTAGAAACTATAAAATCTATAAAAGGGATTGGATTAAAAACAGCTCAACGAGTTATTATTGAGTTAAAAGATAAAATGTTTAATCTTTATGAAAGTGGTGAAATTCCTGACATAAAAAACAATACAATCAAAGAAGAATCGTTATCAGCTTTAGAGGTCCTTGGTTATTCAAGAAGACAGTCTGAAAAAGTGATTGATAACATAATTCAAAGCTCTCCAGATAGTTCTCTGGAAGAACTTATCAAGATGGCTTTGAATAAATTATAGAGTATTTGATTGAATCAATTAATGGTGGTAATTATAGATTGCTGAAAAACTTTATTCTTGTAATATTTTTTATTGTTTTTTCAGCTAGATTTTCTTTTGCTCAAGAATCTTATGACTTAATAAATATTGGGTTTGAAAATTCAGAGAATATAATTGAAAAATATATTTATAATACTGAGTTAAATATATATATTATTTCTGCTGAAGTTGGTGATTATCCTATAAGTGTTCCATTAGTCTTAACTGTTGAAGAATTTGAGGCTATGGTTTTAAAGAAACAAATAAGTAAATATTTTCAGAACAAAATAAAGGCTCTTAGCGGAAAGGGAACGAATATTGATGATATTCAAAAAAATCTTCTTCCAGAGTTATATGTAAATAAAGATTTTTTTCAATCTTTTTTGGGTAAGAATCTAATTGATATATCGCCTCAGGGATCTATAGGTATAGATTTAGGTATAAGATATCAAAAAAATAATAATCCTTCTACTTCTCCTAGAGACAGAAAAAACTTTGGTTTTGATTTTGATCAGCGTATTAGCTTAAGTATCCTTGGGAAAATTGGGGAAAGACTTCAAATTACAGCCAATTATGATACAGAATCTACATTTGATTTTCAAAATTTAGTTAAAATACAGTTTAATCCCCCAAATTTAGTGGATGTGAATAATTTAGTGTCTAGAAGATTAATTAATAAAACTCAAAGTTTAAAGAATATTGGTGAAGTAAAAAATACACTTGAAGAGACAAAAAGAAGAATACAACAGCTAAAGGATAATTTTAACAATTTGCCTAATACGAGAAATCAAATTGGAAATCGAGTTTCTGAATATTTAAAAGGTAAAATTACAGAGGATGCAATTATTCAAAATATTGATATTGGAAATATTAGCATGCCAATTAATAGTAATTTAATTCAAGGAGCTCAAAGTTTATTTGGGGTAAGGACAGATTTAAAATTTGGGAAAACAACTATTTCTGGAATTTTTTCAGAACAGAGATCTCAATCGCAAAATATTACTACTCAAGGAGGAGGAACAATTCAAGAATTTAGTGTTTTTTCTTTAGATTATGAAGAAGATAGGCATTATTTTTTATCTCAATATTTTAGAGAGAATTATGATAAGTCTTTAAGTACATATCCTTATATTAATTCTGCTGTTCAAATTAACAGAATTGAAGTTTGGATAACTAACCGAGGAGCACAAACTCAGAATGTAAGGAATATTATTGCACTTCAAGATTTAGCTGAATCTAATCCAGAAAAAACAACTTTAAATGAATTGACTTCTACTTTTTTTAGCTCTAATGACAAAGATGCTCCACCAAGCAATAAACTAAATAGATTAAATCCAGACAATATTGGTCAATCAGGTATTTTAACTGATAATATACGTGATATTTCAACGGTAAAAAGTGGTTTTGGAGAATTAAGTCAAAAGGTTAGAGAGGGATTTGATTATGTTGTTTTAGAGAGTGCAAGAAAATTAAATTCAAAAGAATATATTTTTCATCCCCAGTTGGGTTATATTTCTCTGAATCAGAGATTAAGTAATGATGAAATTCTTGGAGTAGCTTTTCAATATACTTATTTGGGAAAGGTTTATCAGGTTGGTGAATTTGCAAATGGAGATAATCCAGGAACAAATGTTATATACAATCAGCAACAAAGTGTAGTTAAAAATAATAGTTTAATAGTAAAAATGTTAAAGAGTAGCATTACAGATGTTAGTCAACCAGTATGGGATCTTATGATGAAAAATATATATAATATTGGAGCTTTTCAATTAGCTGAGGAAGGGTTTAGATTAAATATTTTGTATTCAGATCCATCTCCAATAAATTATATATCTCCAGTCGATGGGAATAGTTGGCCAGAGAGTTTAGAAAAGCAGATTTTATTAAACACTTTTGATATGGACAGGTTAAATAAATATAAAGACTTAGCACCAAAAGGTGATGGATTTTTTGATTATATTCCTGGTATTACAATTGATCCAAAATTTGGTCGAATAATTTTTCCGACAGTTGAGCCTTTTGGCAAATTTTTATTTAAGATTCTTGATAATCCAAATTCATCAGAGGAAAACTATAATTCTCAAATTACTTATAATGAAAATCAAAAAAAGTATGTTTTCAAAGAAATGTATTCTTTAACTAAAGCAGCAGCTTTAGAAAATTCAGAAAAAAACAAATTTCAATTAAAAGGAAGATATAAATCTGAAGGGGGAGATGGTATAGCTATTGGAGCATTTAATGTTCCAAGAGGATCAGTTAGAGTAACAGCGGGAGGAAGATTTTTACAAGAAGGAATTGATTATATTGTAAATTATGAAATTGGAAGAGTTAAGATTTTAGATGAAGGTCTGAAAGCATCAAATATTCCAATTAAAATTTCCGTTGAAAATAATTCTTTTTTTAATCAACAAAATAAAAGATTTTCTGGGATGAATGTACTCCACACTTTAAATGAAAAAATGTCCATTGGAGCAACTTTGGTTAATTTAAGTGAGAATCCTTTAACTCAAAAAGCAAATTATGGGACAGAACCTGTAAACAATACAATGGTTGGTTTAAATACAAATTTTTCAACTGAAATTCCAATTTTGACTAGACTTGTTAATTTATATCCAACAATAGATTCAAATGTTCAATCTCAAATTTCTTTTCGGTCAGAAATAGCAAGTTTAATTGCTAATAATCCTAGGAACACAGAGTTAGGGGGAGAGTCAAATGTTTATATTGATGATTTTGAGGGAGCACAGACTAATATTGATATTAAAGGATTTTCTTCATGGACTTTGTCAAGTGTTCCTGATAAATTTTTCAAGGGATCTGATAAGGATGGTATTCAAAATGGTGAAGGTAGATCAAAACTTGCTTGGTATACAATTGATCCAATTTTTTTTGGAAACAATCCGCCTAATGGAATAAACAATAATGATATTTCAGATAATAAAACTAGAAGAATATTTATTAAAGAAATTTTTCCAGAACAAGATTTAGTTCAAGGGGCAACAACAGTTCAAAATACATTTGATTTAGCTTATTATCCAAATGAGAAAGGACCTTATAACAATGCAATTTCAGAATCTTATAATCTTGATTCTGAAAATAATTGGGCAGGTATGATGAGACCTTTAAGTTCTACTAATTTTGAGCAAACAAATGTTGAGTTTATTGAATTTTGGCTTTTAGATACTTTTTCAGATACTGAAACTTTAAAAGATGATTTAGGGTTTTTAGTTTTTCATTTAGGAAATGTTTCAGAAGATATTCTCAAAGATGGAAGAAAACAATTTGAAAATGGTCTACCAGGGGGAAATGATTTAAGACCAACTTATTTAACTCCATGGGGAAAAGTCCCTGCATCACAATCTATTCTTTATGCTTTTAATACTGAAGAATCAGATAGATCTTTACAAGATATAGGATTGGATGGACTAATTGATATTGAAGAAAAAGATATTTATACAAATGGAAATTTGAGTGATCCTGCAGGGGATAATTATACTTTCTATGTTAAAGCTGAGGGAAGTATATTGGATAGATATAAGAGTTATAATGGCACTCAAGGAAATACGCCTATAGCTTTTTCTAATAGTGATAGAGGAAATACAACTGAACCTGATACGGAAGATATAAATAGAGATCAAAGCATGAATACCATTGAAAGTTATTTTCAATATAAGATTCCTATTAATAAAAAAATGAAAGTTGGGAATCATCCTTTTATAACTGACGTAAGGGATAATGTAAAGGTTAATACTCCAAATGGGGATCAAATAACTACTAGATGGATACAATTTAAAGTGCCAATCCAAAAGGAGTATTATCAGAATAACAAATTTTCAAATTATTTTGATGCTATAAATTCAATTAATGATTTAAGGTCTATTAGATTTATGAGAATGATTTTAACAGGATTTAATACAAATGTTGTTTTTAGGTTCGGAACCTTAGATTTAGTAAGGGGAGATTGGAGAACTTATAATAAATCATTAAATAAAAAAATTCTTTCAAATCAAAATACAACCGTGGATATAAGTACTGTTAATATATTAGAAAATGAAAATAGAACTCCAATTAATTATGTTTTACCTCCTGAAATAGAAAGAGAACAAATAAATAATAACAATACAATAATTAGACAAAACGAGCAATCTTTATCATTTAGGATATGTAATCTTCAACCGATGGATTCAAGAGGAATATATAAAACAGTTGATCTTGATATGAGACAGTATAGTAAACTAAGGATGTTTTTACATGCAGAGTCAGTTAGTGGAAATCCTAAATTACCAGGAGAGGGTATTAGAGATCAGTTTGACAGAAGACTTGTTGCTTTCATTAGATTAGGTACTGATTATAAGGATAATTACTATCAAATAGAAATTCCATTAAAACCAACTGAGTATTCTGAAAGCAGCTCAAATAAATTGAATGCTAATGAAGTTTGGATTCCTAATTCTAATTCAATAGATATTTCGATAGACCTATTATTAAAACTGAAAGCCGCTGCATTAGAAAAGTTAATTTTTAATAAACCATTATATTATGATGAAGATTTAAATCAAATAAATGAATTTGATCCAATAAGTACTTTGCCGGGACAAAAAAAATACAAATTTTCAATTAAAGGAAATCCATCTTTAGGTTCAATAAAAACAATTATGATTGGTTTAAAAAATCCATCAGTAGTATTAGGTGATGAATTATGTGGAGAGGTTTGGTTTAATGAATTAAGAATTTCAGGTATTAATTCAAAAGGAGGATGGGCCTTAGTTGGATCAATAGATGGTAATATTGCTGATTTCGCAAATTTTTCTGCTTCAGGAAGATATTCAACAACAGGTTTTGGATCAATCGATCAAAGTCCTAACCAGAGAAGTCGAGATGAACTAATACAATATGATCTTGTTTCAAATTTTAATTTAGGCCAATTAGTACCAAAAAAATGGGGTATAGAAGTTCCTTTAAATTATTCTTCAGGAGAAACTATTTCGACTCCTGAATATGATCAATTTTATCAAGATTTAAAACTTAAAGATAGAATAAAAACCTCAACGAGGTCAGGACAAAGAGATTCAATAAAAAATCAATCAATAAGTTATACTAGTCGTAAAAGTATAAATTTAATTGGGGTTAGAAAATTAGATAATGGAATTAGTAAAAAACGTTTTTATAGTCCAGAAAATTTTAATTTTTCGTACGCTTATAATGAAAAAAAACATAGAGATTATGAAATAGCAAAACAAAATGAAACGGTTTTACTTTTAGGTGTAAATTATGGATATAATTTTCAGCCACTAATTTTTTTACCTTTTAGTAAATTAGAGTTGTCTGAATCAGAAAAACCTTATTGGAAATGGTTAAAAGAGATTAATTTTAATCTTATACCAAATTCTCTTTCAATAAGCTCTAATATTAATAGAGCACTTAATAGTCAAAGATTTCGAGAAGTTTATTTAGAAGGTGTTGATGCCTCAAATCAACTTTCATTACCTGAACTTCAACAACAAAATTTTTTATTTGATTGGTCATACTCAATAAATCATAATTTGACTAAATCTTTGCGATTTACATTTAATTCATCAACAAGTAATATTGTTAGAATTGATTCAGATGATTTATCTAATTTATTTATTTCTAAACCCAAAGAAATTTGGGAAGGTATTTGGAATACGGGAGAACCTGATAGACATTTTCAATCTATTTCTTTAAATTATAAAGTTCCATTTAATCTTATACCTATTTTTAGTTTTCTAGATGCAAATTATAGCTATTCAGGTGATTTTAGTTGGCAAAGAGGCTCTGAAGCCTTAGCTAATGTTAAAAATGAAAGTGGTCAAACACTAGGAATAGTTAATCAAATTCAAAATGCAAATACTAAATCAATCACAGGATCAATTTCATTTAATAAATTATATTCATTATTAAATTTAAATGTAGAGAAATCAAATAAAGTTTCTGATAATAAGAAAAACAAAAAGTTAAGAAAAAATTTAATTAAAATTGTTGATCTATTATCAATGATGAGGAGAATACAAATAAATTATACTGAAAATAATGGCACAGTTTTACCTGGATATCTTCCTTCAGTTGGGTTTACTGGTTCAATAAAACCAACTTTAGGTTTCACATTAGGAAGTCAAGCGGATATAAGGTATGAGGTAGCAAAAAAAGGTTGGTTAACAGAATTTCCGAATTTCAATCAACCAATTACAGAAGTTCATAATAGTAAATTTTCTCTTAGTGGTCAATTTTCTCCATTTAAGAGTTTAATTATTGATTTAAATGCAGAAAGAAGTTATTCAGAAAATATTAATGAAAATTATCTTATTGATCAATTATCATATTTTTCACAAAATTCTAATTTATACGGAAATTATGGAACTTCTACTGTTTTAATAAAAACAGCATTTAGAAATACAGATATAAATAAGGATATAAATTTTCAAAATTTTAGAGAATATAGATCTATTATAGCAAATAGATTATATGAAAAAAGTTTATTAGATTCAAATTTACCACTAACTGAAAAATTTCCTAAAGGTTATGGAAAGAGTCAACAAGATGTTCTAATTCATTCTTTTTTAGCAGCTTATTCGGGTTTAGATCCTAATAAAATAAATTTAGATCCCATTAGAAATATACCATTACCAAATTGGAATTTAAAATTTACCGGTTTAATGAGTATTAAATCTTTGAAAAAATTTTTTAACAGGATTTCTTTAACTCATGGATATAGAGCTAGTTATACGATGAATAATTTTCAGACTAATTTTAATTATAATACAGAAAACCCTGTTGAGCTTGATAATTTAGGTAACATATTGCCTAAAGTTCTATATTCAAATGTTAACCTTGTTGAGCAGTTTAATCCACTTTTAAGATTAGATATTGAATTAAAGAATTCTTTGAAAATATTAGCTGATTTTAAAAAAGATAGAGCTTTATCTTTGAGTCTTGACAATAATCTTTTGACAGAATCAATTGGAGATGAATATACCCTAGGGCTAGGGTATAGATTAAAAGATGTTAAGTTTAGAACTAGCTTTGGTGGAAAGAAAATAACATTAAAAGGAGATTTAAATATTAAGGCAGATTTATCTTATCGAAATAATATTACTGTTTTAAGAAATTTAGAATATGATAATAATCAGGTTACAGCAGGTCAAAAATTAATGTCTATTAAAATTACAGCTGATTACGCAATATCTAAAAATATAACATGTTTGTTTTTTTATGATCATAATTTTTCCAAGTTTGCAGTATCGACTGCTTTTCCACAAGCAAGCATTAGATCAGGAATAACGATTAGATACAATTTTGGAAATTAGATTTATTAATTAATTTTGAATCAAATATATTTGTCAAAATAATGAATATACCTGCTGAATTAAAATATACTAAAGATCATGAATGGGTGAGTATTGATGGAGAAATAGCTACAATTGGGATTACTGATTTTGCTCAAAGTGAATTGGGTGATATAGTTTATGTTGAAGTTGAAACACTTGGAGAAAATTTAAAATATGAATCAGTTTTTGGAACAGTTGAAGCTGTTAAAACGGTTTCGGATTTATTTATGCCATTAACTGGGGAGATCATTGAATTTAATTCAGATTTGGAGACAAGACCTGAGCTAGTAAATGAAGATCCTTATCAGTCTGGATGGATGATTAAGATTAAAGTATCTGATTTAAATTCAGTTAAAAATCTTTTAGATTCTAAACAATACAAGGCCCTTATATCAAATTGAGAAATTATTATAAATACATAGCTTATGGAGCTACATTATTTGTAATCTATTCAAGTTTAAAACCTCCAGATCCAAAATCAGAATTATGGACTTTTTTTTATTTTCCAGGTGATAAAATTTTACATATAATTTGTTATTTATTTTTAACGGTAGTTTATTATTTTTCACTTTATAGATCTTCAAGACCAATTTTTTTTTCAACTTTATACTCTTTTTTATTGGGATTTATACTTGAATTTCTTCAGCTTTTGGACATTTTTCAAAGACAATTTGATTTTCTTGATATCTTATCAAACACATTAGGTATAACAATAGCTTTTTTAATAATTAAAAAAATGTATTATTCAAAATCTTAATTCATTGTTTATTTTTTTATAGTTTAGCGTAATTAATATCTTTAAAAATGGACCCAAAAAAAAATCCTAATGCTGATTTGACTCGAAATAGTAGTTTATATTTTGTAATTGGTCTAGCTGTAGTGTTATTAATTTCGTGGAGAGCTATTGAATGGAAAACTTATAAGAGTGTTTATGATTATGAAGCTCTTAATATTGATGATGATGATGATGAGGAAGTACCTATTACTGAACAATTAAAGACTCCACCACCACCACCACCACCTCCTCCTCCTGCTCCTGTATTTATAGAGGTTATTGAAGATGAGGAAGAAATTGAGGAGACTGTTATTGAGTCAACTGAAACAGATGAAGAAGAAATAATTGAAGTTGTAGAGATTATGGAAGAAGAAGAGGATATTGATGTTCCATTTGCTGTTATTGAAGATGTTCCTATTTTTCCTGGCTGTGAACGTGTTAAAAAATCAGATAGAAGAAGTTGTTTTCAAGAGCAGATGAACAAACATATTAAAAGGAACTTTAGATATCCAGAAATTGCTCAGGAAATGGGAATCCAAGGAAGGGTTTATGTTAACTTCATTATATCTAAAGAAGGTTATATAACTAATATAAGAATGAGAGGTCCAGACAAGAATTTGGAAAAAGAAGCTCAAAGAATAATTGCTAAGTTACCAAAAATGACTCCTGGCAAACAAAGAGGTAGACCAGTTCGTGTTCCTTATAGTACTCCAATTACTTTTAGATTAAGATAATTTTTTATTTTTTCTAGATTATATTTGCTGTTACTTTGATTAATAATGCGTCTAATAGAATCTATTAAATTAAATTTATTTCAAGATTTTATATCTGACTTATTACAATTAACTAAGTTTCGTTTATCAATTAGTGTTGTTTGTTCTTCTATTGCAGGTTATTTTTTAGCTGTAGATAATGTAAATTATTCTAGTTTAATTCTACTTTCCTTAGGAGGTTTTTCAATGGTTGCTTCATCAAATACATTTAATCAGTGGATTGAAAAAGAACAAGATAGATTAATGAATAGGACTAAAAATAGACCGTTACCTTCAGGAAGAATAAAAGATAATACAGCTTTGTTGATTGGTTCTATTTTTTTGTTTATTGGAATAATTTTACTTTATCAAATAAATGTTAAAACAGTTTTTTTTTCAGCATTATCAGTTTTTGTTTATGCATGTCTATATACACCATTAAAAAAAAGGACACCTTTAGCTGTTTTTGTTGGAGCTTTTCCAGGTGCAATTCCTTTTATGCTTGGATGGGTTGCTGCTACAAATAAATTTGGTGTTGAACCTGGAGTATTATTTTTGATTCAATTTATATGGCAGTTTCCTCATTTTTGGGCTATTGGATGGGTAATGCACGATGATTATAAAAAAGCAGGGTTTAAATTATTACCATCAGGAGAGAAAGATCAAGCATCATCATTTCAAATTGTATTTTATACTTTTTGGATGATTTTATTTTCCTTAATTCCTGCGACAAACTATACAGGAAGCTTATTCCTTTCTATTCCAGCTGCAATTTGTATAGGTTTTTTAGGTATAATTATGCTATATTTTTCTATATCATTAATGAGTTTAAGAAATGATAATGCTGCAAAAAAACTTATTACTTCTAGTATAGTTTATATTACTTTATTGCAATTAATTTTTGTTATAGATAAATTTATTTCAATATGAAAGATTTAAAAACTTTAAAATCAGAAAATAATCGAGCAAAAAAAATGATGCTCTGGTTTGGAATTGCTAGTATTTGTATGACTTTTGCGGGTTTATCAAGTGCATTTATAGTAAGTAGTAAAAGACCAGATTGGATTACTCAGATCGAACTTCCATTTTCATTTACAATAAGCACTGTTATAATAATTCTAAGTAGTTTTTCCATTTACTTTTCTAGAAAAATGTTAAAAGAAAATAAATTAAATCAAACAAAATTATTTTTGATACTTACCCTTATTTTATCTTTTTTATTCACTTTCTTTCAGTTTCAGGGATTTAAAAAAATTATAGATTTAGGGTATTATTTTACAGGACCTGAGAGTTCAATTACAACTTCTTATTTATATGTTATTGTTTTACTTCATTTATTACATTTATTTGCAGGAATTATTGTAGTTACAATTTTGCTTATTAATACATTAATGGGAAAATATTCTAAAGAAGATTCTTTAGGAATTGAATTAGCAGAAACTTTTTGGCATTTTCTTGATTTTTTATGGATATATTTATTTTTATTCGTTTCTTTCTATAGTTAAAATTTAATAAATTTGTAATGAATTTTAGATAAAATTATGGAAGTATCTACAGTGAATGAAAGTGAAGAATTAGAGGTTTGGTCTGGTGGTAATAAACCTTTGCAAGCAAATTATGGAAAAATGATGATGTGGTTTTTTATAGTATCTGACGCTCTTACTTTTTCAGGATTTCTTGTCTCATACGGTTTTTCAAGATTTAAAAACATTAATTCCTGGCCTATTGCAGATCAAGTGTTTACTCATTTTCCTTTTCTTCATGGTGTTGATGCACCTATGTATTATGTTGCTTTCATGACCTTTATTTTGATATTTTCTTCTGTTACTATGGTATTGGCTGTTGATGCAGGTCATAATATGAATAAATCAAAGGCTGCATTTTATATGTTACTTACAATATTCGGAGGCGCAATTTTTGTTGGTTCTCAAGCGTGGGAATGGAAAAATTTTATTAATGGAGAATATGGTGCTTTAGAGACTAAAGGGGGACAAATACTTCAATTTGTTAATGGTGAAAATGGTAAAAGAGCAGTAATTCATGATTTTTCAAAAACTATTTTAACAGATAGAACGAATCATATAAAAAGTAAAGGAGTTTGGTATTTTAGTGAGAAATCACTTCCAAGCGTAAGTCTTTTAGAGGTAAAAGAGGGTTTTAAATTAAATTCAAATCTTTTAATAAGAACTGAAATTTTAGATGAAAAGGGGGAAAAAACAATATTATCAAGAAAGGAATCTTTAGAAATAATTGAACATGCTCAGTTAGTTGTTGAAGGAGCTAATCTGATAAGGAATGAATATGGCAATAGATTATTTGCAAATTTCTTTTTCTTTATTACTGGTTTTCATGGTTTTCATGTTTTTTCAGGAGTGGTCATTAATATTATAATTTTTTTCAATATAATTATTGGAACATATGAACGTAGAGGACATTATGAAATGGTTGAAAAAGTTGGATTATATTGGCACTTTGTAGATTTGGTTTGGGTATTTGTGTTTACATTTTTTTATTTGGTATAGATTATTTTTTTAGATATGGCAGCAGAACATAAACTTTCAATTTTTAGAGGATTACTTAAATTTAAATCTAATGAACAAAAGATTTGGGGAGTATTAATTTTTCTATCAATTGTAACTACTATCGAGGTTGGATTAGGTATTAATAAACCCGCTTTTCTTCTTCATAGTTTTTTGCAAATAAAAATTTTAAATTGGATATTTATTCTACTTACTTTAGTTAAAGCATATTATATAGCTTGGGATTTTATGCATTTGAGAGATGAAACAAGTGGGTTTATGAATTCTATTGTTTTACCACTTTTAATCCTTATCCCTTACCTTGTTTTTATATTAATTATAGAAGCAGATTATATCTATGATATGATGCAGGCTGGATTTCAAAGTTGGAATTTTTAAATTTAAAATTTCTGAAAAAACTATATCTTAAAAATGAGTTCTGAAATTAAAAAAAAAATTGTTTTAGGTATTCTGTTTATTTTTCCAATTGTAGTTTATCTTTTTTTTGCTTCTGGTAAAAATAATTTTTCTAAACTCCCTGTTTTAAGTGAAGATGTTTTAGAAATAGACATGTTTAGAAGTCATGAAAATAGAAAAGTTTTTTTAGAGAATAATATTACAATTTTAGGTTATTGGGGAGATAATCTTGAATTCAAAAAGGCGGAGGCTTTAAATTTAAATGAAAAAATTTATAAAAGATTTTATGAATTTAAAGATTTTCAATTTGTAATAATTATTCAAGAAAATGAGAAAAAAAATATAGAATTATTAAAAAACGATTTAAGAGAGGGGACTGGAACTAATTTATTAAAATGGAATTTTTTAATAGGTTCAAAAGAAAATATTTTAAAACATTTTAATAGTTTGAAAATTCCTATAAAACTTGAAAAGGATTTAAGTTCACCTTATGTTTTTATAATTGATAAGGAAAAAAAATTAAGAGGTAGAAATGATGATGAAGATATTGGTATCCTTTATGGTTTTGACGCTAGATCTGTTGCTGAAATTAATAAAAAGATGATAGATGATGTTAAAGTTATTCTAGCAGAATATAGATTAGCACTTAAACGTTATAATAAAATTGAAAGAAATTAAAATTATTATGTGGAAAGTAAAGTATTTAGGTGTTTTAATGATAGTAATAATCTTCGCAATTATTATATTTCCAATTGTTATTAATCGTGTAACAAAAAATCAAATTATTGAAAATAATAGAACATTTTCAGCATCTCCACTCTCATATATAAAAATTAAT
>Ga0310123_10000548_pt1 | contig 33332 bp, 36 predicted proteins | sample CB6_AW_1057_MG_FD_203505 | JGI IMG/M metagenome (GOLD analysis project Ga0310123, IMG submission 203505) | Marine microbial communities from Western Arctic Ocean, Canada - CB6_AW_1057 | ecosystem: Environmental > Aquatic > Marine > Oceanic | place: Canada: Western Arctic Ocean | collected... | reverse complement strand
ATAGTAGGTCAGGTCTTCGCGCGTCAGTTCATATCCAGCGCTTTCAGGGTACAAACATACGCCCCCATCTTTTACTTTGGCCATATCATCAGCTGCAGTTTCTGGGTTCATCAGCACTGCGATTTCCGTACTCTCTCGCCAGGCCATATAACCATCTTGGTTGCAGCGGATGGTGTACCAAGTGGGCATGCCCTGTATGTTGGAGGGGAATAGGTTTTTACCGTTGCTGGGTACGCCCATCTTGAAGATGGCGCGCAGCAGTACCAGATTGGATGTCTGGCTGCCTGAACCGTTGGGAGTTGCTACCAGAATGGAAAAGTCGTTTATCACCTGGCTATCCTGTTTCGCTTCAGTTGCGCTGCTGTAGGTTTTGATATCTTTGACGGCCATGTGTTCTCCGGCGCTTTGCATGGTTATGGGTGCAGTCGTGATTACGAATCCTGCGGCGGGGAAGTATCCCGTGCGCGGAGCAGCTCGGTGTGCTCTACAAGTGCGCGGCGCGCGGAGGTGATATCACCATTGATAATGCCGGCAACGATCTGCGCATGGTAGTCCCATACCTCGCGAAGATAATCGATATCCGCGTAAACATTTAGTTCCACCGCCTCGTATGCTTCCCAGTATGCTTCCAGTAGGCCGTGCACGAACGGGTTCTGCAACCTCTGGAAAATCCCCATATGCAAGGCGCGGTGCTCCTGATGCGGAATGCGGATGGGCTCACCGTCCAGTTTCCGCCGTGCGGCCTGCACCAGGTAGTTCAGCGCGGATTTGTCTGCGTTAGTCAATTGCGCCACTGCCTCTGGAAAAAAACTAACCTCCACGTGGTGACGTAGTGCGCTGAATGCACCAAAAAGGTTACTATCTAGTGCTAGTGCGAACAGTAAGCTGAGTTTTATGGCTGGCAAAAAAGTGTATTCAGAGCATTGAATGCCGGAGCGTGGCTTGACCTCCACAAGGCCGAGATGGCGAGCTACTTCCAGCTGCTCACGCAGTTTGCTCATGCTCAATCCTAGCTGTAGCTTTAGCTTTTCCAGTGGGGGCAGCCGGTCACCCGGCCGGCAGGCGTTCGTGACCAGATAACGCAGAAAGTCAGAATCGATCTTGGATGCGATCATGTGGCGCAGTGTATTATTTTAACTATAATAATCTGATTATACTGATTATAGCGCTGATTTGTGGCTGCTGTCAATCCGCGAATCTGTGCGTTACATCTCTTTGTTTCCCGGGGCGTGGTATACTCGCTGGCGCTGTGAGTACTGTGGAGGTGTATCGATGGTGAGTGAGGAATTGTTGGAAATTCTGCGCTGTCCGGCATGCGTGCAGGAGGCCGAAGGGGCGCTGGAAATGACGCACGACACGTGGCTGGTTTGTCAGGAAGAGGGTTGCGGCCGCAAGTACCCAATCCGGGATGACATTCCGGTGATGCTGATCGATGAGGGCGATAAGTGGGCGCAAACGGCTGTGGCTGATCTTCCGGTGCCGCCGCCGGCAGACTGATTGTCGTACCATCATATTCATCCTCCTGCTCATGTCCCCGCGGCTATGAGCCTACGGAGGTTGCTGAAGCAACTCAATTGCGGCGACGACGAACTTGCGGAGGTGGCTGCGAAGGCGCTCCCCGAGTTTGGAGACTATGCACTGGCCGCACTGAGAGATCTGTGCGCCAGCGAGAAGGTGGATTCACGCTGGTGGGCTACTCGCGTGCTGGGTGAGTTTCCGGGTCCCGAAGCGACTGATCTTCTGGTTAAACTCCTGAAAGATGAAGATGCGGAGGTGTGTGCCGTGGCGATCTTATCGCTCGGACAGAGGGACGACCCGGCCGCCGTGAATCCTTTGGCCGCTATATTGATGGAATCGGACGGATACCTAGCGCGTCATGCTGCAGATGCGCTGGCGCGGCTGGGAGATCCGGCTTCGCCCGCTCTGGTTGATGCGTTGATCGCTGACGATCCCGGCGTGCGCGCGAATGCCGCTCGGGCATTGGCGCGTTTTAGCGACGGCGCGGCTGTTCCGGCTCTGGCCAAGGCGCTGGAAGACCAATCTGCGGTTGTTGCTCATTGGGCCGCAGTCGCGCTCGAGAGGCGGGGGGTTGGTATGCTTTTTTTTGAGCCGTAATGTTGCATCAACCTCGCCATACCCACTCTATCCACACCCCCATCATCAGCATCGCCGCCGCTACCTCCAGTAGATATCCAGCCCCGAATCCGAGCAGGAGGCCTCGGGTGGCTTTCCATGCTTTCGTTTTGTCGCGCGTGCGGCTGTATTCGGTGAAGTAAATTCCGAGCACTCCACCGATTATGCGCCGATGAGGGGTAATACGAAAAACCCCATTACTGCTAGTGTCAGCCCGAGCAGCATGGACTGGCGCGAGGCTCCGCCCCGGATAGATCCGGACTTTGCGAGCCAGAGCCTCACTGTCCCGGAAGCGATAGCTAGCAGTGCCATCGTTACCAATAATTGGCCGCCGCGCTCTCCGGAGCCGTTCAGTAAACAATAGCCTGCCGCCACGAGTAAGATCAGCGTTGGTCCGGGCAGCACGGAAACTATTGTGCCCGCAAGGCCCATCAGCATCACCAGTCCGGTGAGAATAAGGATCAGTAATTCTGAGATTGGCATTGCAACCTCTCGTTATGCGCTGATCACAACCTCGCCCGGCATCCACTGGCGCAGCACCTCTGGGATTACCACGCTTCCATCGGCCTGCTGGTAGTTCTCAAGTACGGCTATGAGTGTGCGAGGCAGGCCGAGGCCAGACCCGTTCAACGTGTGCACGAACGTCGGCTTGGCGCCTTTCTTTGGCCTGAACCGCGTGTTGGCGCGGCGTGCCTGGAAGTCACCACAATTGGATACCGAGGATACTTCCAACCACTCATCGCAGCCTGGTGACCATGCCTCGATGTCGTAAGTGATGCGCGAACTGAATCCCAGATCCCCGCTGCATAGCTGACGTACGCGGTAGGGTAACCCGAGCTCCACGCAGGTCTGCTCCGCGTCGGCGACCAATTTGTGAAGCGCGTCTGATGATTGGTCTGGTCGGGTGAAGGCATACATCTCCACTTTGTCGAACTGGTGCCCGCGCTTGATTCCGCGTACGTCCTTACCTGCGGCTACCTTCTCGCGGCGGAAGCACGGCGTGTATGCAGTGTAGTAGCGCGGTAGCTCGTCCGTGGATAGGATTTCATCTCGATGAAGATTTGTGAGCGGGACTTCCGCGGTCGTTACCAACCAGGCGTCATCCTCGGCGTCGTGGTAGATGTTGTCGGCGAATTTGGGCAGTTGGCCGGCGGCTTCAAAGTTCACCTCTTTCACTATGAAAGGCAGATATCGCTCTGCATAACCCTGCCGCTCGTGCTGTGCCAGCATGAAACTGATAAGCGCGCGCTGCAGGCGTGCACCGGCGCCATTGAGCACGTAAAACCTCGAACCGCTCAATTTAACTCCGCGCTCGAAATCGATGATTCCCAATTCATAACCGATTTCCCAGTGTGGTTTTGGGTAGAAATCGAAATCTCGCCGTACTCCGACCTCGCGCATAGTCACATTGTGCTCATCACTCTCGCCGTGCGGCGTGCCAGGTTCCGGCATGTTAGGGATTTCCAGCATGAGGGCGCGGAGCCTATTTTCGACTGCGCGTACCTGCTCATCCAGGCTGGATATGCGGTCGCCGACGGCGCGCATTTCCGTGATGCGATTCTCTAGATCGGTGGCAGCCTTCATACGGCCGATTTCCTTGGAGACGCGATTGCGCTCAGATTTGAGCGTCTCGGTCTGTTGCAGCAGCTCACGTCGCTCAACGTCCAACGCCAGCACGTCCTCCAGGTTTGCCTCGGCATTACGCAGCGAGAGCGCGGCTCTCACTTGTTCTGGCTGTTGGCGGATGAAATTGATGTCAAGCATGGTAGTCTCCGCGTTGTAACAAGATACAAACAGCCCCGCATCCATGGTAGGACGGGGCCCCCCTCGTGGTTCCAGCTACCTTCGTTAGGCATAACCCCTGACCTCATTCAGGGTTAACGGGTGTTCCCAGCCGACCTTTCGGTGCCGGCTTTGCTGGAGTGGAACCGTCAGGACACCCCACTGTCTTGCAGCCACCGGCAGCTCTCTGCACGGGTGTTTCCGTGGCGATGGGTCTTCATTGGCCATTATGTGTTGTGAAGTGGGATGATTATAAGCGCGTCTTGGCTGCTTGTGCAAATTGCGCTTGTTGTCGGCTGGGGCGGATTGATTGCAGATGGATTTGTGTAACAGCGTTGTCAGGACTCTTTGCGAAACTGTAGGCAGTAATGGTGAAAGGTATTACTTACCCATGCGCTACCCATCCCGTATGGCGCAAGGCGTTGATTATCCTGACACCAAATACGTTCGTCCTTTAACGCGAAGATCTTGCTGAGCTCTCGGGCAAGATCCCAGGCGAGTGGATAAATCCTGCCACCTTTCTTAATGTTTTTTACTATTATCGTAAGATACGCATTTGCCTTCATCAGTGGGTGAAGAGATGTGTATATGTCACAGAGCTGTATAAGGAACTCGTCGTAATCCTGTATGTTGCCCAGATCGCGCTGGTCATTAGAGTAAAAGACATCTAGATCCGCAGCGGCGCGACGATTCTTTTGTGTATTAGAGCCACGCATGTGCAGCATGTCCCAGTATGGAGGTGATGTGATGACATAATCTATTGGGGGCAGCGATTGCCTGAAAGCGGTTCTACAGTCAGCATGGATGACCGAAGCCGAAACTCCTTTGGCGGCACAACCCAATGTGGCTTGTTCGGCTGCGACCACTTGCCGGGCTATGGCAGTGTATTTCTCGCTGAGCTCAATGCCTATACCGTTACGTCCACTGTGCAGGCACGCAACGAGAGTGCTGCCGGTTCCCGCCATTGGGTCGAGCACGATGTCTCCCGCCTTGGTGAAGAACTCTATGAAGCTTTGAACGAGCGTCTCCGGGAATTTTGCTGGATGACGGATCACACCTTTCTTGCGCGGCGGTGGGTTGTGGATGAACCATGATTTCTGGAATTGCAGCCATGCCTTTGGGTTGAGTTCGTTGAGTCGGTTCCGGAATGGCTTTTTTCGCATGTTAGCGACGGTCTGGTTCAATATATGACCGTGGGAGGATTGTAGCACGGTTGCCGCGCCCGCGGCTATAATGTTGAGATGGTCAACGCCAAGTTGAAACGAAAAGCCGAGCTAGTGCAGAACATGCTTATGAAAACCTACGGGGAGCCGGTATGGCGTCAACTGCTGCCGCCCCTGGACGAACTGGTATCCACCATACTTTCGCAGAATACTAATGACAGCAATCGTGACCGCGCCTTCGATGCGCTGCGCGGCGCTTTCGCAGACTGGGCTGCGGTGCGTGATGCGCCTGCGGAGGCGGTCATAACCGCCATTCGTCCTGCGGGTCTGGCTAAACAGAAAGGCCCACGTATTCAGCAGGTGCTGCGTCAGATAACCGCGGAGCGCGGCGATCTATCGCTTCAATTTCTGGGGAGGATGCCAGTGGAAGAGGCGCGGCGGTGGTTGCTGCGCTATAAGGGTGTCGGGCCGAAGACGGCAGCAATCGTACTGCTCTTTGCTTTGCAGCTGCCTGCGTTTCCGGTGGATACTCATGTCCATCGCGTTACCGGTCGCCTAGGTCTGCGCCCGAGCGGTATGAGCGCCGAGGCGTCCCATCCGCATTTGGAGGCGGTGTTCTGTCAGGAGCATTATTATGCGGCTCACATGAATCTTATACGGTTGGGACGAGAAATATGCCGGGCGCGCCGTCCGAGATGCCCAGAATGCGCGCTGCGCAATCTGTGTGATTATTGGAACATGACCTGGGCTTAGAGCCCATAAGTAGGTGGATCGGAAGCGTGATTTATCCTGTGAACAGTGGCAGATGGCCAAGCGCGTAAATGTGTTCCCATTGCGAGCGGTCGCCCTCGGTCAGTATGGCTGCTTCGGCAGCAACCTCCGCGCCAGCTTTGGACATGAGTAGACGCATTGCCTGAAGGGTGGAACCCGTGCTAATTACGTCGTCTATGAGTGCGATGCGCTTGCCTGCAATCAAGTCACGGTCCTTGGCATCCAGATAAAGTGTCTGGGGTTTGCCAGTGGTGATTGAGAGCGTCTCAGCATGTAGACTATCCCCCATGTAGGGCTTGTGCGTTTTGCGCAGCACTACATATGGTTTTTCAGCGGCTAGGGCAAGCGCGCAGATTAGTGGGATGCTCTTTGCCTCTGCGGTCACCAGCACACCGTAATCCACATCGGCCAGTTTGTGTGCGAGTGCGGCTGCTGCTGCTTGCACCAGTTCGGTGTCCCCGAGTATGTTTAACACCGCGATGCGCAGCCCAGTTTTAACCTCCATGAGTGGCAGCTCTCGACGCACACCAGCCACTTCTATTTGAAATACTTGTCCGTCAATGCTCATTCTTCCTCCTTAGACAGTTGCTGTTCCCGAAAGTCGTAGATTCCGTCCCTGACAATACATATACGCCCACAGTTTGGACAGTGGAGCTCACTCTCTCTCTCCGTGAGTGCGGTGCTAGTACAGCGTGGGCAACGGAAGAAGGCTTGCGCTGGCGCGACTGGCCCGGTCGGACGTGCAGATGCGCACAACATTACGCTAGGAGTGAGCTGCCAATGGTCTCCACTTGGCTGCAGGGCTGCATCTACGGATGATAGCCACTCAGCTGGCACAATGCGTTTCAGTGCAGGCAGCCGAAAGTGGGAAAGACTGCGCTGCTGTCCGATTGCGAAGCCTACCTCGTGCAACCATGAGCGTATGATCCTCGGATGGAAATTGAAATTGAGTCTAGTGAACTCCACTGTTTCTGGGCTGAACGGGTTCCAACTCTGCAGACCGAGCCAGTAACGCATGATTGCCTTAGCATTCCGCTTGTTGGCGAACTCCATTACCAGTGTACCGCATGGACGGAGGGTGGCATGAATGCCGGTTAGGGCAGTGCGCGGGTCCACAAGGTGATGAATGACGCGCACCATCAGGGCTGCATCAAAGAGGCCGTCTACGAACGGTAGACGGTAAACATCGGCAGCCACATAGACGAAGCGTGCGCCACGTCCCAGCCGCTCTTGTGCCTGCTGTAGCTGTGTGTGCGAATAATCTAACAGCGTCACGCGGTCAAAGTGAGCCAGTTCGTCGGTCAGGCGACCGGCACCGGCGCCGACTTCGAGACAGAGCGGGCCGCCCTCAGGAAGCAGATGGCGCAGCGCTATGCGCTCGACGCGGTCTTCGTATTCACGTCCGCCCTCTTCCCAGAACTCAGACTGATAACGCGAGCCCTCGTAGTCACAGATAGGATTGGTTGAATCGGAACCCATCATTGGGTGTTGCTGGTACCGACTCCTTTTTGCAACGCTTCCTGCAGCACTGAGCGCACCACCTGCGGGTTTGCCTTGCCGCCCATGGCGCGCATCACCTGCCCGAAGAACCAGTTGGCGAGCGTCTCCTTGCCGGCCAGAAATCTCTCAACCTGCTCAGGATGGTCGGCTAGCACGCTTTCGACCGCCTGCGCGATGGTGTCGGTGTCGCTCACTTGTTCAAGCCCTCGCTGAGTGATGATTGCCTTTGGCTCCGCGCCTGTTGCCAGCATTTCGCGTAGTACCTGCTTGGCGCTGCTGGCGCTTATGCGATCGGCTTCCAGCAGCACCAGCAAATCCACCAGCTGCTCTGGGCGGATTTGCATCTCTTCTATTTCGGTTCCGGCGGTGTGCAGCAGCCCGAATAGATGGCTGCTCAACCAGTTGGCGATAGTCTTGGCTTGTACGGACGGGTCTGCCTTTGTCCCGTTGTGCACTGCGGCTTCGAAAAACTCTGCTACCGGACGCTTTGCCACCAGTACCTGCCTATCGTACTCGTTTAATCCCATTTTGCGGAAGCGCTCAGTTTTTTCAGCGGGCAATTCGGGAAGGGTGGTGCTGATCTGCTCTACCCAGATCGGGTCAATTTGCAACGGTGGTAAATCTGGCTCCGGAAAATAGCGGTAATCGTGAGCATGCTCCTTACTGCGCTGCGCTACTGTAACTTCGTGGGCCTCGTCCCAGCCTAGGGTTTGTTGCTGCACGGCCTCGCCAGAAGTGCGCGCGGTAATCTGTCGCTCAATTTCATATTGTGTACTGCGCTGGAGGGCGCGGAACGAGTTCAGGTTCTTGATTTCGGTGCGGGTGTTCAGATTCTTACTCCCGGTCGTGCGTACCGATATGTTGGCTTCAAACCGGATAACCCCCTTTTCCATATCGCCGCTGTTAACGTTCAGATAGGTAAGGATTTTGCGTAACTCCTTTGCATAGGTTACCGCCTCTGCCGCAGAGCGCATGTCTGGCTCACTCACGATCTCCAGCAATGGTACGCCGGCGCGGTTCAAGTTCACCAATGAGACGCCGTGCCCTCCGGTGCCACTTTCGCGGTGTATCAGCTTGCCGGTGTCCTCCTCAAGATGCACTCGGCGTATGCGAATTTTTCGTTCTCCATCCGCGGTCGCTATGTTTATATGACCATCTGTTGCTAGCGGTCTCTCGTATTGTGAAATCTGATAACCCTTCGGGAGATCTGGGTAAAAGTAGTTTTTGCGGGCAAAGATGCTCTCAGGTGCTACTTTACAATGTAGCGCGAGTGCCACCATGATCCCTAGGTGCACGGCGCGCTGGTTTGCCACTGGCAGTGCGCCAGGCATTCCTGAGCAAACTGGGCAGGTATAAAGGTTCGGTTCGGCAGTGGTTGAATCCACCACCCGGCAGCCGCAAAACATCTTCGATTGGGTAAGTAGTTCGGCGTGAATCTCTAGCCCGATGACAGCGTGATAATCCATGCCTATCAGTGCTGTTGCACAAGTTGTAGAGGCTCAATCATTTACTGTCACCCGGTCTATAGGGCTTTTCTCCACCGGGCCGCCGCGCGCGTTGGGTTCCGGATGGGATGGAGATACGCCCGCATTATGATTGTTTTACGTAGAGAAAGCAAGCGCGCGCGGCGGGTCTGCAGTCAGGTCATGTATACTATGAGTATGCGTTCTTCTCATTTACACTCAAACTGGGCAGAAATAGACCTTACTGCCATTGACGGGAATTTGCGTTTTTTCTCTGCGCACACTGCCGCACTAGTGATGGCTGTGGTCAAGGCAAATGCTTATGGGCATGGGGCTGTGCCGGTGGCACAGGCTGCGCTGAAAGCTGGAGCCAACTGGTGTGGGGTGGCGCAGGCTGAGGAAGCGCTTGAGCTGCGCCGTGCCGGCCTGGATTGTCCGATATTGCTGCTCGGATTCGCGCCGGAGGCGCGGTTAGTGGAACTGATCTCCGGGTGCATTTCTCTGACTATGTGGGATGGAGGACAGTTGGAAAAGATCGCTGCAGCTGCATTGGAGGTGGGTCAGGCGGGCCGCTTACATTTAAAGGTTGATACTGGAATGGGTCGGGTGGGAGTCATCCCAGAGCAGACTGCGGAACTCGCGCGTAGGTTGGCGGATTCTGAAGTGTTGGAGTTCGAGGGATTGTTGACGCACTTCGCACGGGCGGACGAAAAAGACCTCGGGCCTACGGTGGAGCAGGAACGCCGCTTCCGCGATGTTATCAGTGCGCTGGAAGCGGAGGGTCTGAAACCGGAGATAATACATGCCGCTAACTCCGCGGCTACGTTGTTGCGGCCTGAATCTCACTTTGACATGGTCCGCCTCGGCATCGCGATGTACGGTCTTGACCCTTCAGAGGACTGCCCCTGCCCTGGGGAACTGCGGCCGGCGCTTGCGTGGAAATCGCAGCTAACTCAGGTCAAGACTGTGCCACAGGGATCAGGTTTGAGCTACGGCCATGATTATATCACCAGAAGGGACGAGACCATCGGCACGGTTCCGGCCGGTTATGCTGACGGCTACCGTCGCGTGGGTGAGAGGGTTGCGCTGGTGGGTGGAGAGCGTGTACCGGTGGTGGGTCGAGTGTGTATGGACCAATTTCTGGTGCGCTTGGATGATGTACCTGACGCGGCTGTGGGTGATGAAGTGGTGCTGCTTGGTGAGCAGGGCGAGGCTCGGCTGCCGGCCGAGGAGCTGGCCCTGCGGTGGGGCACCATTAATTATGACGTGGCTTGTAGCATCGGAGCACGCGTGCCGCGCATCTACGTCTAGGTAGTGCTGAGGTTTGTTGATTAGCTATTATGGCCTTCTATTATGATGGCGTTCTCGATTCCAGTCTGAAGTACCCTACTGTACCCGAAATCTGTGTCTCAATAGCATGCATTATTTTCGTCATTCGAACCCCAATTCTGATTGGTCGCCTACATTGAAGGTGTGGAACCGGCCCCGCACGCGTGCTCCGCGACCTATGAGTGATTGCGCTAGTACAGCATCGGTGATTTGTGCGCCCTGATCTATAATAGAATCGCGGATGATTGAGCCATCTATGCGGCAGTCTGCGCCGATGGTGGCGAAGGGTCCGATTACAGAATCCTTTATCTTCGCATTCGCATGTATATTGACGGGTGGCACCACCACATACCCGCGCGCGAACACCTCAGCGCTGTTGTCATGCCCATGTTGTAGAAGGTGTTTGTTCGCGTGAAGTACGCTCTCCGGCTTTCCGCAATCCTCCCAGATATCTAATTCTTGCACGCGCATCTGCATGCCATCATCCAGCAACATCTGCATTGCGTCAGCTAGGTAATACTCGCCCTCGGTCTGCACTTGCTCGCTGATCTGTTTCTCAATCGCGTTCATAAGGCGGGCGCCATCCTGCAGGTAATAGAACCCGACTACAACTAGATTGTTACTCAGCGAATCCGGTTTTTCGATGATGCGATTGACGTAGCCGTCCTCTCCACGCACAGCGACACCGAACCTGCGCGGGTCCTGCACCTTTTTAACCCAGGCGACCGCGTCGCATGCCTCGGCGTGCAGCCCGGTCAGGTCGGTTTCGACGATGGTATCCGCAAAGCCTATCAACAATGGTCCGCTAACGAAATCCCTCGCCAGCAGCACAGCTGGGGACTGCCCGTTTAGTTCCGTTTGCTCCAGAAAGCGTGCATTGATGTCACGGTGTTCTGCGTCGATGAAAGCCTCGATCTGCTCGCCCATGTAACCAGTGATGAGGATGAATTCCTCTATCTCTACATTGCGGAACATTTCCAGTACATGGCCTAGCACTGGGGTGCCGGCGACGTTCATCAATGGCTTCGGCTTGCTAAAGGTGTGCGGTCGCAGACGAGTTCCATATCCGGCCAACGGTATGATGACTTTCATTTCAATTCTCCAGTACGGGTGCGCGCCTCTGCCAGTCCGTGGCTTGCTGGAAGACGTGCGCAATGTTTAGCAGGCGCTGCTCTTCAAACGCAGGGCCTAGCAACTGTAGCCCTATGGGCAACCCATTAGCATCCTGGCCACAGGGTAGCGAGACCCCCGGTATTCCGGCGAGGCTGGAGGACAATGTAAATATATCCGACAGATACATTTCTAACGGATTATCGGTTTTTTCACCTAACTTGAACGCGGTCGTCGGAGTGGTCGGACCGGCGATTACATCGACCTGTTCGAACGCAGCGTCAAAATCTTGTTTCACTAATGTGCGTACTTTTTGGGCGCGCAGGTAATAATCATCGTAATATCCAGATGCTAGGGCGTAAGTGCCCAGCATAATGCGTCGCTTGACTTCGGGTCCGAATCCGGCGGTACGTGTGTTCACATAAGTTTCCCACAGGGCTTTGCCGCTTTGACGCTTGCCATAGCGCACGCCATCGTAACGAGCGAGGTTAGCCGAGGCCTCGGCGTTGGCAATCAGGTGATAAGCAGGCAGCGCGTGTTCGGTGTGCGGTAGGACCAGCGGTAAAATCTGCGCGCCAAGCTCGGCAAGCATCTCGATAGCAGCTCGTATCCGTGTTTTAACCTCTGAACCCACTTCTGCTTTGAAGTATTCCTCTGGGACGCCTACACGCAGCCCGGATAAATCAGTTGTCTCCGAAAGTTCGGCGAGGTAGTCTGGCGGAGGATTTGGAACGCAGGTTGCGTCGCGCGTGTCCGGACCGGCCAGTGCTTGCAGTAACAGCGCTGCATCCTCCACGGTGTGGGTAAGCGTACCAATCTGGTCGAAAGAAGAGCCGAAAGCTATCAGTCCAAAACGGGAGATTCGGCCGTAGGAGGGCTTGAGCCCGACCACTCCGCACAGAGCCGCTGGCTGACGGACGCTTCCACCCGTGTCGGTGCCAAGTGCTCCGAATGTCATGCTGGCTGCCACCGCGGCGGCGCTACCACCGGAGGATCCACCTGGAACATACAGCCGGTTCCAGGGATTATGCGTGGGACCGAAACAGGAATTCTCCGTCGAGGAACCCATGGCGAATTCGTCCGTGTTCGTCTTCCCTAGAAATACAGCGCCGGCCGCGCGTAAGCGCGCGCTGGCCGTGGCATCGTAGGAGGGCACGAAGTTTTCCAGCATACGGGATCCGGCAGTGGCAGCGAGGTCGGCCACGCAGAGCACGTCTTTAATGGCGATCGGGATTCCGTTTAGCGGAGAGGGCTGCTGGCTTACCTTTCCACTGCGCCAGTCTGCCCAGGCCTGGTCTGCGCTTCTGGCCTGCTGCATGGCAAGCTCTGCGCTTATAGATAGAAAGGCATGGATGTATGGCTCAACTCTCTCGATGCGGCGCAGGCAGGCCTCGGTAAGTTCGACGCTAGATACCTCTCCGGCGAGAAGCATGTCGCTGGCGCGGCGGAGCGATTGCTTAATCAATTCCATGATGGAGATCCCCGGCGGGTCGCGGATGAAACTCGGGTTTCAGCCTTCATCTTGTACGGCTGGCACTTGATAGGAGCCGCCCTCGGTTTCGGGTGCATTGCGCAGCAGTTCTTCACGTGTAAGGGACTCGCGCACCTCGTCTGCGCGGAGTGCGCTGGGCAGAGAAAGTACGCTGTACGTGGGCATAACAGCGGTGAGGTCAAGTTCGCCGATACGGTCTACATAATCCAGCACTGCGGAGAGCTGTTCTCTGAATTTCTCGGTTTCGGATGCACTTAATTGCAGCCGGGCTAGTTCGGCGATATGTGCTACTTCTTCGGTGGTAAGCATGTGGGCTTTTCTTTCTTAGCTCTGCCAACGGGCGTGGGTTATTCTACCATTATTATCATGGCGACTGCGATTGCAGGCGGCACATGTCGATGGCGTTTCGCAATCGACATGTGGTATACGCTCACGCTAAGTATCGTGCAGGCTGACATCTCCGGCCATGATTCTTAGAGCATGTCCATCATCCGGCTGCAGGCGCAGCTCACCACCGGGAGCGAGGCCCAGCGCCATGCCCTCGATGTAATTGCCAGCCGGATTGAGCACGCGCACGCGCTTGCCGCGCCAGATCATACGGCGCTCCCATTCAGACACCAGAGCTGTCTTGCCTAGATACGGGTAATGCTTCGCAAGCGCACGCACCAATTCCAGCAGCAGCCTTACCCTGTCCAGCGCATGCCCGCTTTCCTCCTCTAGGAATGAAGCCGGTTGGCGGGTTTCCGTTTCCTTGGGCGGCCCTGCGGTGACGTTGATGCCAATGCCCAGCACCACCCACTCCAGCCCTGCTGTACTATGACTGCTTTCCCCAAGAATCCCTGCCACTTTTTTTTCGTTGATCCAAACATCATTGGGCCATTTTAATTGCGGCCGCAATTTACACAGCGATTCTATTGCCTGTGCCGTGGCAACGCCGCCCAGCAGCGCCAGATGGCCAATCTGGCTGCCCGGCAATTCAGGTCTCAGGACGAGGCTGGCGGCCAACCCACTGCCTGGTGGCGTTAACCAGCGCCGACCGGCGCGCCCGCGTCCGGCGGTTTGCTCATCTGCTATCACCAGCGTTCCCTCGGGCGCGCCAGCGGCTGCTAGCCTCATGGCTTCAGCGTTTGTTGATCCAATGGAGCGGTAAAAATGCAGCCGCTGCCCGTATGGTTCACCGGATAAAGCGCGCGTGATGGCGGCAAGGGAAAACATGGCTGGCTGCGTGCCGATATTCTAACTGGCTATGACACGGAGTCAACCGCAGACATTCTGGTAGAATCGAGCTGTATGAGAAATCTGTATGCGCCCTGGCGCATGAGTTATTTGGAGGGCGAGGCTGAGCCGGAGGGTTGCCTGTTTTGCCGGGTGTTGGATGAAATGCAGTCAGATGAAAGCAACCTGGTACTTTATCGCGGTGATCGCCTTCTGGCGATGCTGAACAGATACCCCTATAACAATGGACATATGCTGCTGGCGCCCGTGCTCCATGTACCTTCACTGGAGGATTTGCCTGCTGATGTGATGAGCGAACTGGCATTATTGAGCCAGACGGCATTACGGGCATTGCGGAGAGCGTATGACGTGGAAGGTTTCAACGTTGGCGTGAATATTGGCGCGGCCGGCGGCGCGGGCGTGGCGGAGCATGTGCACATGCATGTGCTGCCGCGCTGGGCGGGCGATACCAATTTTATGACCACCGTGGCGGAAACACGTATTGTTCCTGAAGAGTTGGCGGTGACACATCAGCGGTTGCGAGATCTGATGGCTGAGTTGCTCAAGGCCGGCGATTAACAGGATATTGCATGATGTCTTACCACGTACAAAAGCCTGATGATGTTGTGATTCTGAGCAGTATGCGCACCCCGGTGGGAAGATTTGAAGGAGCATTGGCCGACGTCAGCGCTATCGAGTTGGGCGCCGTGGCCATTCGGGCTGCTGTCGAGCGCGCAGGTGTGAAACCGGACGATATCGCCGAGGTTCTGATGGGGCAGGTGATTTCAACCGGATCGGGGCAGGCGCCTGCCCGTCAGGCCGCCCTAGCCGCCGGTCTTCCCGCTGGGGTCGGGGCGACCACTCTGAGCAAAATGTGCGCATCCGGTCTCAAAGCAGTGATGCTAGCGGCGCAAGCGATCCGTGCTGCGGATGCAGATCTACTGGTTGCGGGTGGAATGGAGTCTATGAGCTCTGCGCCTTACATTTTGCCGTGGGCGCGGAGGGGATCGCGTTTCGGGAATGCCCACGTGGTTGACAGTCTTGTTCATGACGGGCTGCGCTGCTCGGTGGAGGGATGGATGATGAGTGACGCGGCTGAGTTCATCGCGTCGGAATATGGACTAACTCGCTTGGAGTTGGATCAGTTCGCCCTGGGTAGTCATCAGAAGGCCGTGGCGGCGATGGACGCGGGAAAATTCGCTGCCGAAATCGTGCCGGTGGCGGTTAAGGCACCTGATGGTAAAACCACAATTGTTAAGAGCGATGAGGGTCCACGGCGTGATACTTCGCTTGTGGCGCTGGCGAAGCTGCAGCCGGCGGTTGTCGATGATGGTATTGTCACACCTGGCAATTCACCCGGCCTCAATGATGGGGCGGCTGCACTTGTGGTGAGCAGCCGCGCGTGCGCGCAGGAGGGCGGACAGCAGCCGTTGGCGCGCATTGTTGCTTACGGGCAGGTATCCATCGAACCGAAATGGCTCTTCGATGCACCTACTAAGGCCATCCCGTTAGTACTTGAGAAGGCGGGCTGGTCGCTCGGTGATGTTGACCTGATTGAATTGAACGAGGCTTTTGCTGCCCAGGCGCTTGCGAATGGCCGTGCGCTTGAGGAGCAGGGCTGGGACTGGGAGAAGGTTAATGTGCATGGCGGGGCGATTGCGCTTGGGCACGCGGTCGGCGCGAGCGGAGCACGGATCTTGGTGACCCTGCTGAACGCGCTGCATAACCGTGGTCTGCGCCGCGGACTGGCAAGCCTGTGTCTAGGCGGCGGGGAGGCTCTGGCGATGGCAATAGAAACGGAGTAGCAATGGATATCAAACAGATTACTATTGTTGGAGCGGGTGCGATGGGGAGCGGAATCGCGCAGATATCCGTTACCTCGGGCTTTTCGGTGATGGTGATAGATGTGGGCTCTGCGCAGCTGCAGAAGGCCCGCGCTGGAATGCGGAAATCTGTGGAGATGATGCACGTTAAGGGGCGACTGAGTGATGAGCAACGTGCTGCTATCGATGAAATCAGGATGGAAGAGGATCTATTGGCTGCTGCGGAGAGCGATATTGTTATCGAGGCTGTCACCGAGAGCCTGGAGCTGAAAGAGAGAATCTTCGCCGACCTGGACAAGATTACACGTCCTGACGTCATCCTGGCAACCAACACATCTTCCATCTCAATTAGCCTGATAGCAGCTGCCACGAAGCGGCCGGACAAAGTAATCGGGATGCACTTCTTCAATCCGGTGCCGTTGATGAAGCTGGTGGAGATTGTGCGCGGACTTGCCACTTCTGACCAGACCACGGCCACCGTCGTGGAGCTTGCCGCGTTACTGGGCAAGACGCCGGTGGAGGCCAACGACTCGCCGGGTTTCATCTCTAATCGCATCCTTTGCCCTATGCTGAACGAGGCCATATACGTGTTATCTGAGGGTGTCGGCACTCCGGAGGCGATTGACGCGGTAATGAAACTGGGTATGAATCATCCTATGGGACCTCTGGAGTTAAGTGACTTGGTTGGCATTGATGTGTTGCTGCATGTGATGGAAGTCTTGCATCGCGACCTAGGCGAGGACAAATATCGTCCCTGCCCGTTGCTGCGCAAGATGGTGGCCGCCGGGTATCTCGGCCGGAAGACAGGCCGGGGCTTTTATGAGTATACGTAACTTGAATTGAGCCAGCGCGTGCACGGGAAATTTGGAGGGCGACCGCAGCTGCTTCGACCGTTTTCGATTACCTGAGCGATTTGAAGCATGTGCGCGCGCTAGAGAGCGTACACAGCTGCTCTGCAAGTCTGTCTTCATGCATGGGCACAGCATGGGAGGGATGATGGTGGCTACTCTGGGGGTCTTCCGAAACCTTGACGTGCGTGGAATGTTGCTCAGCGGTCATGTGCTTATTGTCTGCGAAGATGTACCGCCGTCGCTGGTTAAGATTGCGGCACTTATTATCCTGGTGCTGCTATGCCTTAAGGTCGTGTAAGTGGAGAGTGTGTCCTTGTCCCGTGACTAAGAAGTGGTGTTACGATATTAATGGGCTTTTCTACCAAGAGCGTCTGTGTGTCCGCACCGGCGCGCAGTTAAGTGGATCCGCAACGCTGCGGGTGCAAGCGGCAAGTATCAAGTCATATTGCCCTGTTTCATTCTACATGGGTCGGAGGATCGCATGACCGGTCCGGACGGAAGTCGGCAGTTCCACGCGCTCACTCTAATTTGGCGTCATTATTGAGTTGACGCAGCTTCGTACGCGAGCCTGTGTGCTTGGGTGCTTTCCAGCGCGCGGGCGTCGGACTTATGCAGGTGCCAGCGGACTTCATTGGCTGTGCATGCGGCCGTGATCTCTTGCCACAGATCACTGTTCTTTACCGGCTGGCCCGCTCTGGTTTTCCAGTCACGCTGTCTCCAGGCATGTATCCACAGGGTGGCTCCGCGCTGGACGTAGTGGGAAGGCGTGTAGAGGTGAATGCGTTGACCTTGTTGAGCTGCGCTCAGGGCTCGTGCCGCAGCCAGCAGCTGTAGGCGATTGGCCGTCGTCTTTGATTCTCGCCCCGTAAGTGTGCTGATCTCGTCCCCCTGCCGCATTACCACTGCCCATCCGCCGGGACCGCGCGGCCCGTTGCAAGACGCGCCGGTGAACATATGGACGGCTTGTATGTCTGGCTGCTGAAACTCTGTTCTCGCGATTGCCGCCCGTGCCAGGCTGTCTGCGCGTTCGTTTAACGGGTGGCCGGAGTGGCCTTTGATCCAGTGCCAGCGTACGCTGTGCGGTTTCATCGCCGCGGCCAATTTACGCCAGAGGTCCTGGTTGGCGACCGGTCGTTTCCTACTCGTGCGCCATTTGTGGGCCTGCCAGCGAGGAAGCCATTCGGTGATGCCTTTCTGCAGATATTCCGAATCCGTGTGCATGTTCACGCGACACGGACGCGTTAGTTCAGCGAGCGCTTCGATGGTGGCACGCATCTCCATGCGGTTATTCGTGGTTTCGGCTTCTCCACCGTGGAGCTCTTTCTCGTATGTGCCGAAACGCAATATTGCGGCCCAACCGCCCGGACCCGGATTCGGGTCACAGGCGCCATCTGTGTAGACGGTGACAACTGCAGGTTCAGTCTTTGTCACGGCTGGAGTTGACCGTTTCAATGCGCATCAGGCATCAGGTGATTCTGGAGATTATGTATTGCGAACATCTATCAGGAATCCAAGCGCTTCCTCTGATGAAGCGTCCATCACCACAGTCAAGGTTTTTCCGCCGCAGTTGTCTGGTACATTGTAAACCTGTACCACGTCCGCGAAGCCGGCATCTTGGGGACTGAGCTGCGCCAGTAGGTTGGGTGCATGCGCGAAATGAGAATCCCGGAAAAACCCCTTTTCATCATCCACGGTAATTGCCAGCGGGAAAATGTTCGCCTCGACCAGATCCTGGAAGAAATGAGTTCCGTAGGAGGGCTCACCACTCTCAGAGCCGCTGCCCGGCACCAGTTCGATGAGCATGCGGCTGTTGTAAACATCCGCATAGGTTACTCTTACGCCTAGGTCGGGATTGTTGCTGCCCCACCGGTGAGGTCCAATCAGGATAAAGGACTCTCCTTGCAGGGCCTGATTAAGCCGTCCAATCACGCGGCCGATGCCAGTTTTCTTGACTGGAGCCGCCAGCGCTTGGTACTTGTCCAGCGGCACCACCACGACGAAGGTGACTCCGTCTACCCGCCCATCAGGTACCATGCTGCGCGTGCCCATAACCTTGTCCGCTTCCTCAATTCCCTCCGGAATAGCCTCGGCGGCGTGCTCGGCTCTGTAGCTCTGCGGACGGCATTGCACCAGACATATACTAACCTTCGGCGTCTTGCCCTCCTGGATGACACGGGCGGTGAACTCGACATCCACCGCAGTGTCATAATGTTTGGAGAGTTTTCTCAGCATGCGTTTGACCTGTGGCACAAATTCGGTCTGCTGCATCATCTGATCGAATGTGAGCACAAGGCTGGCAGGCTCAATATTCGGGTTGACCATGAGCAACTTTCTCAGATCGCCGTCACTGTGCTGTTGGGCCAGCATCCGTATCCATGGCAGACCTCCATGCAGCACCGCAGTAATCGGCTGTGTCTCAAGCCGATTGGTATCCAGATTCAGCAGATCCATCTTCTTCTGTGAATAATTGCGGATAGCATCCGCTCCGCTTTCAGGCCGTATCGTTGGGTGGCTGAGCGCTACCATGCGTGCATAGTCATTAGTGCGGTCAACTGCGCGAGTGCCCAAGCCGCAGACCAGGCGCACCAGTCCGTCCTCGGGCTTTATACGTGGGGTCCAGCGGAAGGGGTTGCGGCTGAATGCTACTCCTGCGATGGGAGGGAAGAACCAGTGGCCGTGCTGCTCACCTTCGACCAGTTGGATGAGAACAGCCATGTGTTCGCTGTAGTCAAGTACGCTCATACGCTTCCGGTAGAGTAGCGCATCCGGGCTGTAGACGCTGGCATAAATCTGCGTGATAGCCTGAGTGAGCGCCACTAGATTTTCTTCCGGACTGCCTTGATTTGCGCAGAAATAGCTGTCGTACTTTCCTGCAAAGGAGGTGCCATATGAGTCCTCCAGGAGGCTGGATGAGCGTACGATTAGCGGCGTGCGCCCACTCCTCTGCAGCAGGTTTTGGAGATTCTCGAGGATGTCATCTGGCAGCTGGCCGGCGGCGAAATCCTTCCTGATGCCAGGATACTGATTTTGGACCTCCTCTACCGGCTTGTACTTCTGATTCATCATGCCCGTCAGGCCGTTGGCGTGTTTGAAGCGGTCGAACACGTCCGTCGCTATAAAGTACGATTTGGGCACGCTCACGTGTTCCACAAGTTGCTTGTCGCTCTGCAGAATTTTCCGAGCTAGTTCAATACCCGCCGCTTTGCCGCCGATTTTTCCCTTGCCGAAACGGCGGCGGCGTATGTCCAGCAAGTCCTGGACCGTGAACCATTTGCGGGCAGTGCTTACGTACCCTAGACGGTCGCTTACGATAGTTTTGATAATGACGACAATAATTTCTTGCAGATGGTGATCCATCTTCTTGCGTTTATCTGGCGACAGCGCCTCGATGCGTTTGCCGTGGTTCATCACTAGGTCAAGCGGCGCCATTTCGGGGTTGTACTTTAGCCCGGTCAGTGGAGTTTCTGTGCCGGTGCGGTCTTTTAGCAGCCCCGCCACGATTTCGTCGAATACCTGCGCAGGCACGTTGTGCGCGAAGTAGAACTCAGTGAGATAATCGCGCACGTGATTTAGCCGCTCGTGCCAGATGTCGGGCGGATCCTCCGTGATCCCCTCCAGTTCTTGCGAGACAAGGGCACGTTCGCGCACCTCTTGTTCCAGACGCTCCTGCGTTATCACGCCCCGGGTGAAAAGATCTTCTTGCATGCGTTCACGGATGGCGCTACCCAAAATGGGATACTGCCTGATGCGCAGTTGCAAAGAGACTATTTTCGGAAGGCTTTGCAGATCGAAGGCCATGACCGAAATGGTTATGCGATCGCTGCGTCAGGCTAGCTGTTCTTTCAGCCAGGCGATGGGCTGCACCGGTGAGGGGTCAACACCATAGGCAATTGCCAGATAAAAGCTTACATAGTCACCGTAATGCAGTGCTGAGAGTATCTGCGCCAGGCGTGACTCGCCTAGTGCGTGCACGGTTTCGGTATTGTAGCCTGCGCCGACGAACATTCGGCGCGTCAGTTCGGTGCGTTTCTGGTTGCGGGGATGGGCGAGCGGGGATTCGAGAAACACCACGAAAGTTCTATTTATGAGCGCTTCCGGGTGTTCCAAACCTACCACTGCGTTGTGGTTCATCTCTGGCACCTGTTCGAATTGCGCCCACGCCTTTCCGTTTTCGGCAATCTGTCCGCGCCAGCGGCGTGCAACAGGAGTCAATGGATCGGCGGCAAAGAGCAACACCATCCGATCCAGCATGCTCCCTGCGAGGCGTTTTGCCGGGTTGGATGTCACGGGCGACCGGCTATCCAAGCAAGCCTGCTGTCGGCGCAGCACATGTGCTGTCTCATCCACTTCCGCGCTGAAATCGCGCACCATCCCCAGTCGGACAAGCAGCCCTAATGGTAGAAGCAGCGAGAATCCAAGCGCAGCTCTAGGTTGACTGTCGTAGTCGAAGCGCCAGGCGACGCCGCCGCCTTTTTCGGTGAGTTCGGCGATTTTTCCGCCGCTAGAAATACTCACAACCTGCGCGCCACGCTGCTGTGCAGCGGCGAGCGCCGCCAGTGTCTCCTCGGTGTTTCCGGAATAAGACGAAGCTATAACCAGCGTGTCCGGCCCGACGAAGGCGGGTAGATGATAATCGCGGTTAGACAGAATGGGAATGGGGCACTCTTCTGCAAGCAACGAGCGCAGCAAAGACCCTCCGATGGCCGAACCGCCCATACCCAGAACGACGATGTTGGTGGCGCCCCTGTATTCCGGCAGCGGTAGACTCAGAACGTGCTTCCAGGCAGCGTGAAGTTGCGCGGGCATCCCGTCGATGTGCGCGAGCATGTTGTCTGAATCCAGCCGCTTAATCTGAGCGTTATCGTCGAGATTCACCACTTGCTTCTGGCTCCTGTGAAGTGTGGCGGGTCACTACCCTTGTTTATTTTAGTGCACAAAGTCAGGATAGGCCTTATTCGTCGGTTTCAACTTGCATCTGGGCGATTTTGTCTGCCTGCCTCCGTAAATTGCGGCTGCGAGCAAGCAAGGAGATAACATAGCCCGCGCCAAGGATGGCGAAGACCGAGAAGCCTAGGAACATGTAGACTGATGTGTCAGGCGTTATTTCTTGTAGAAACATGAATACGTCTTCTCAGTCGTTCCACAGCCGTGATTTCATAATAGCCACTCGGGAGGCTAACCCTTCAATGCGGATGCGATGCCAGAGTAGGGTTGTGTATAAAACGGTGAAGGTGAATAGCGAAAAGAAAAACGTGGTGCGCATCCGGGTGGTCATATCGAACTGTCCTTCAGCGGCGGGGTCGCTGCTGCCTATGATCACTGGATGAATTGTGCGCCAGATGCGGATTGCCAGAAACGTAAACGGTACGCTGACAAAAGCCACTATGCCATAAACGCCGGCAAAACGACGCTGCCGTTCGGGGTCTTCCAATCCTTGGCGCAGCATTAGATAGGCGACGTACAACAGCCACATCACGGTAGCGGTAGTCAGGCGCGGGTCCCATGTCCACCAAGTGTTCCAGATTGGGCGTGCCCAGATTGAGCCACTGGCGATGTTCATGGTGGTGAAGACCACGCCGATTTCAACCGATGATATGGCAACTTGATCCCATCTGACATTGTTGGTCACGAGATACAAAATGCTGACAATTAGCGTCACCAAAAACGCCAGTGCACCCACCCATCCGGCGGCAACGTGATAATAAAACACCCTTTGTACGTCGCCCATAATGATCTCGCGCGGAGCGTAAAAAAAGATCATGTAAAGCGAAAGCAGTACCAGCAGCCCAGTGCTCATTGTCAGTATGCGCAGACTGCGGTTCGGCTGCACTGGTCTTATTCCTCTATCAGGTAATCGAAAGTCATTATAGCTATGGCAAACAATATTATATCGTACACGACTACCAGATTGATCGGTCCGGCGACACGTCCCCACTTGGCCCCTGCAAGAATGTCGGCGCTTGCGCGTACCGCGGCCATCACCACTGGTACCGCGACCGGGAAAAGCAGGATCGGAAGCATTACCTCACGTGCGCGGGTATGGACGGCCATGGCAGCCAGCAGTGTGCCCACCACGGTGTAGCCCAATGTTCCCAGCAGCAGCACCAGCAGGAACATCGGATTAAACATCGAGATGCTATATAGGACGCTGAACACTGGAACGACGATAATTTCCACAATCAGAATAAAAACAAAGGTGCTCAGCAGCTTACCAAAAAAAAGTGCGCTACGGTCAATCGGAGCCAGTAGCAATCCATCCAGCGAGCCGCGGTCTTTTTCAGCGGCAAATGTGCGGTTCAGCCCGAGCGTTGCAGCGAATATAAAGGTGACCCAGAGCACACCTGCGGCCACGTTCTCGCGTGCAGACTTGTCTAACTCCAGCGAAAAATTGAAGATCAGGATTACCAAAAGAGAGAATATAAACATTGCGCTGACAATTTCTTTGTTGCGCAGTTCGGCAGTCAGATCTTTCCACGCTATGGTGCCGACAGCTCGCCAGAAATTGGCTTTCGGAAGTTGGTGCTCAGTAGGATCAAGCATGGATGATTTCATAGTATTTGTCTGTAAATGTCGTAGGTGTAAGCGTGCTGCTGTGAGCTTCGAAAGCTATCTTTCCCCTGCTCAGAATGGCGACTCGGTCACTTAACTCCAGTCCTCGTGCGAGATCATGCGTGGTCATCAATACAGTCCGTCCAACGGCTGCCACAGAGCGGAGAACGTCATCGAGCATCTTTGCTGCATCTTGATCCAGCCCGGTGTGGGGTTCATCAAAGAGCAGAACCTTGGGTTGGTGCAAAGTGGCGCGCGCTATCGCCAGTAGTTGCTGCATCCCGCGTGAGAACGTGCGCACCAAATCATGCTGCCGCTGCTCTAAATTGACCTGAGCTAGAACGGTGGTGATGCGCGCCTCAGCTGCTCCTAAACCATACATGCGAGCATAAAAACGTAGATTCTCTTCTGCAGTCAACTCACCGTAAAGCAAGGGCTGATGCGAGACGACGCCCACCAATTGCCGCACTGCGTAGGCATGGGTAGGTAAGCTCAATCTGCCGACCTGCACCTCGCCTGAATTGGGGCGCGAGAGTGTAGCCACAATCCGCAACAGCGTGGTTTTTCCAGACCCGTTCGCTCCGAGTAAGGCGACAAACTCACCGGGTTCTATGCTCAAATCAATGTTGTTCAACACCGGCTTCATCCCGAAGGATTTGGAAAGAGAGCGGATTTGAATCATAATTCTGTCGGCTATACTTTATGGTATTAATGGGTCAGTAATACGACTAATGATCGCTCCAGCGCGAATTTATCGAATAACAAACCATCGGCGGCGGCTGCCGCCATTGTCATTGTTTTTGTGTCTAGGCCATTGCTGTAATGTGCAAGTAGCCCTCGCTTGGCTCCGTGTCTGGTTTCCATACGGTGATACTTCCCAGTGTACCAGATACTCGTGCGTTTCATGATTTTGGCTGATAGTCGTTGGCTGGCGCCGCACGGTAGTATATCGAGCACGGGTATGGGTGCAGCCGCTGTGGCTGGGTGACAGTCCCGGCAAACTAGCAGTCTACTAGTAGTCGGACGGGAGAGCAGCAGGACCTCCGCATGTGTCTTCCGAACAAGGATCAAGTGCATACCCGCATTTAGCACAGAATTTGTCGTTGGTTTCTGTTGCAGCGTCGCATTGTGGGCATAAGTGCTCTGATGCAGCCGGTGCTGATTCTGTTGGGTGAATGCGAGCCATGCCTTCGGGTCTCGTGTCCAGGTATTCTACAACGATCGGTGAAGTCAGACTGGCATCATCAAGTTGTTTGAGAACCTCAACGCCGTCGGCGACCAGTTGGCTGCGCTCGGATTCATAATCCACTTGGTCGATTTTCCCTGTAGAGTGATCAAAATCCAGATCGGCAAGGGCTTCGAGTACTCTTGCGCGGCGCATCTGGAGAAAGTGGGCCTCGGTGTTGGTTTCATGTTCAGGCTCTGCGGGTCGCAAAATAGGTCGTAGTACAAAAGCTGCAACAACCAAAAAAAGTGCTAGAGCCAACATCATAGATGCTAAATCCATTGGCAGTTTACTCGTTCAGGAGACTATCCAGAGCCGCTGTTAGCTTAGTGTAGTCGGTGGGACCAATGATGGTGAAAGCTACAGTGCCATCTTGCGCGACGATATAGGTCTCTGGTACTCCCCTAATGCGATAAGCCTGTGAAATCGCGGTACGCAGATCAGCCCCATTGGGATAAGTCACATCCCATTTCTGCAAATAAGCCTGAGCCTCATTTTCGGTGTCTACGTAGTCTATGCCCAAGAACAGCACGTCGTGCTTCCTGTAGTTACGCCAGGCTTGCTCTAGGTCTGCAGCTTCTAATTCGCACGGTCCACACCACGAAGCCCAAAAATTTATTACGATTACCTGTCCAACATAATCAGAAAGAGTATAGTTTTCCCCGTCGAAGGTGGTCAGGGTGAAGTCGGGAGCTCTGCCACTGGAGATCGGCCCAAGGGTTATCTGGTACAACTTGATACCTACCAAAATCATTAGTGTTGCGAATAAGCCCCAGACAGCCAGCTGACCCCATCGTTTCCGCGCGGCTGGTGTCCCCTCAGGTACAGTGCCAGCAATCCTTGGTGCTGTGTGAGTCATCGCCATTGCTCCAGATCGCGCTCCAACCGCGTTTTATAGTCATCTGTGTCTCCCAAATTGATGACTGAATGGCTGCCTGATGGACGCTTGCGGGTGAGATTGTCAATAAGACGCAACATGAAAAACCAACTAACTACAATAGCAAAAGGAGGGAGTGCCCAGAATAACGAGTTGACCCCCTGCGTTGGCGGCTGTGCCAGCACGCGCACGCCATATTGATCGGAGAAATATTGCTTGATCTGGTCTGCGTTCCAACCGTCAGCCAACTTCTCTCGGATGTTGTCGCGCCACTGGGCACATGCCCGAGTGCCGCACACATCCAGAGGCACGTTTTCGCATACCGGACAGTAGAGCTGCTTTGCGATGGCGTTGACTTCGTCATCGGTAGGTTGGTTGTCTTGCGCCAAGGTTTCTCCGAAGCTGGAGAATGTTGTAAGTAGTATCAATGCGGCACACTCCAATGTTCGGAAGATTGACCATGAATTAAGGCCATGTTTCATGGTGCTCTTCTTCTCAAGCAACCCTAGCTGAACGATTGGCGGGGAGCGCTTTAGGCTGCCCGGAGCGAGGATTGTTGTTATCTGGCCATGCGGCTATCAGTGTGCCCAGAATGAACACAAACCCTCCGAACCAGAGCCAACTTACTAGAGGATTCAAATATATCTTAAAAGTCGCTCCTTGTTTGCTTATTGGTTTCCAATTGATGAGCAGTACATAGAAATCGGATTCTAAGGTGCTGTACAAGCCAGGAATTGTCATCGGCTGCTGGCTGTCTACATAGAAATCGCGCCGTGGATGCAGTTCGGCTACAAACTCGCCGTCTTTGTAAACACTGACCGTAGCGCGCGTTATGATGCGGTTGTCTTCGGTGGGGAATTCAACTGTATCATTGTAGATCATTATGTAATCCCCCAACTTCAACTGTTCGCCGGATGCTATCGTGCCCTGTGTCTCGGTCTGGAACATCTCGATTCCGATGATACCCACTGCCATAAATATCACACCCAGATGGATCACGTAGCCGCCATAACGCCGTCTGTTGCGGGCGATCAGATCCCAGAGTGCTTTGAATAAATTTTCCCCGGTGGATTTTCTGCGCACGCTTGCGCCACGATAAAACTCATACAAGGTAACGCAGAACACGAGGGAGGCCAGCCATATACTGAGCAGGGCCACCGTATTTGTGACTCCATTAGCCAGCCCGTACAATGGCGACAGCAGCGAAAAGGCAGTAGGCTTCCAAATAATGCGCCCAAGTCGCCTAGCAGTGGTCACACGCCAGGCGGCGATTGGGGCCACGCCCATCAGCAGCAGCAGAGCTGCGAATTGTGGGCCTGTGGTGCGTTCGTAATACGGTGGCCCCACAGTAACTTTTTGTCCTGTGGTTAATTCGGAGATGATTGGATAAATCACGCCCCAGAAGCAAGACAACAGAATCCCCATGAAGAGCAGGTTATTAAGTAGGAAAAGCCCCTCGCGTGAAAGCCAACTGTTAAGGATATTTTCGCTTTGTAGGCGTTCCCAGCCACGGAAAAGCAGAATCAATGATATTGTGAATGTGATGCCGATGAAAATGAAGAAGAGCGGGCCAATGGCACTCTGGGCGAAGGCATGTACTGAGGAGAGCACTCCCGAGCGTGTGAGAAAGGTGCCGAAAATGACCAGCGCATACGTCAGGATTATTAGGATCATGTTCCAGCGCTTGAACATTCCGCGTTTTTCCTGGATCATGACCGAATGTAGAAAAGCGGTACTTGTTAGCCATGGCATGAATGCGGCAATTTCGACTGGATCCCATCCCCAATACCCGCCCCATCCTAGCACATCGTAAGCCCAACGACCTCCTAAAAGCAAACCGAGTGATAGAAATAGCCAGGAAACCAGCGTCCATCGGCGACTGACACGAATCCAGACACTATCATTGCGTCCGACTGCGAGTGCGGCGATTGCGAAGCTATAAGGTATCACAAAGCCTACAAAGCCGAGATACAGCATAGGTGGGTGGATGATCATGCCCGGGTGGCGTAATAGAGGATTGAGTCCTTGCCCATCGATGGGGGTGAAAAGTTGCGCTCCCGGTGGTGCTAAGAATCCTGCTCTGATTTGTCCAAACTGGTCTATCCAAAGTTTCGTAAAAGGGTTTTCTACAAGCACATTCAATCCAACAAAGAAAGCCAGAGTAGCCATAGTGGCGGCGATTACATAAGGCTGCATATCGCGCTCGTGACGCCAGTCGCGTAGCATGACCAGCGCCGCATACGTGGACATCAGCCATGACCAGAAAAGCAGGCTCCCAGCTTGGCCACCCCATAGTGCTGTGGCTTTCAGGTACCAGGGCATTGCGCGGCTGGAGACTCTGGAGACGTATTCCAGTTCAAAATGCTCATTAATAATCATGTAAGTGAGACAGAAACAGGCCAATGTAAGTAGCGGCCAAACTGCAATGGCTGCGTTACGAGCCGAAGCTAGCCACCTATGCTGCGGTGATCTCGCAACAGCGAGTGATAGCACCGCAGCATAGGTAGAGCAAAGTAGTGCTAGACAAATTGCTGTGAAACCAAAATCCGCAAGCAACAGTTTGCTCCTTATGTTAATCTCTAGAAATGGAAGACACTAGTTCGTGGGTTAGGATCTGACGCTCAAAGTTACATTGTTACCCGCTAACCTGTGTGGGCAGTTCATCGTCATATTTAGTGGGGCATTTGAGTAGAAGGGTATCCGCAACGAAAATGCCGTCTTCCGTAAGATGTCCATCCATGATGGCTTGTGCTTCGTTGCGCAGCAGATCGGGCAAGGGACCATTGTGAAAAACGTCGAGGCGTGAGGAATTCGGGTCGGTAACGGCTGTATGGAGCACGGAGGCAAGACCGCCCTGTGCATCTACCTCTTCCTGGTCGCCAGGCACATGCGCGACCGTGAATCTCAGTTCCAGCGTTTCCGGGTCGTACATAATGCTTTTTTCCAGTACCGCGCCGGAAATACGCACGTTTTCGCCAACAGCTTCTGTGCCCCTAGCGTTAAGTTCATCCACGCTGTAGAAATAGTGACTGGTGCTCTGTGTGGTGCTAGCGATCAGGTACAGGATTGCCACTACTATGAGTATGCCTCCTAGAAGGAATTTTCTTCGTTGCGTTTTGGGAGTGATGAGAATGGTTGTAGAAGAGTTCATGGAATCCTCTGTCCGAGGGTCTATAATCGATTTGTACTATAATTTTACCTGATGACGGCAGAAATAGGGGTCTTTAAAATTGTCATTCGAAACGCAGCTGATGACAATGTGACCTCAGTACGGGTTATACTAGTTGCCAAACTTCACTGGTGATATGGTGCGGCAATGGTGTGAAAAAAAACCACGCAACCCAGCGAGGGTTGCGTGGTTTGGATTTCCTAGACCTCCTGTGTTTTCCAGGTAGTTTATTTCAGAGTCACAAGGTAAGCGATCAAGTTTGCCAAGTATTGCTTGCTTAACGTCTCTCCGTATGTCATTACCATGGTTGAGGGTGGATAACTATCAACAACAAATGCATCCGGTAGCACAATCGACTCGCGCAGGTACTGCTCCGCCGTGATAGCTGTACCGGTGTATTCGGACGCCGAAATGCGTGTGGCGGCACGCGAGCCGATCCCCTCACCGTTGGGGTCACCTTCAGCCAACCATGCGGGACCGACATCGGTATGGATGTGGCAGGCTACGCATCCGAGTGTGGTGGTCAATTCCTCGCCAGCAGCAGCGTCACCTGAAGGGAGCTCGGGTGTGTTAATGTCCGTGCCCACTGATTCAACTGGGATAGTGGCGACCTCCGGCACTGTCGGGTTAACTCCCTGCTCATATGCCAGTCCCCAGTTAAGTACGAAATTTGTCAAGTCGCGTACCTGATCTATTCGCAGCGGACCACCGAACTCTTGGCTCCAGGTGGGCATGCGCTGTGGATAGGTTGTACCGGCGGAAGGCATCGGGCGTCCACCTGAGATGGTAGCGTAAGCGAAATCGTGCAGGCTGCCAGCCCAACCGACCTCCGCGAGCCGAGCACCGTCAAACATTTCAGGAATATTCAATCCCGGTGCGAGCCCTGGTAATCCTTGTCCCTGTGGGCCGTGGCAGCGCGTGCAGTTGTTTTCAAATATGTCAGCGCCAGCCTCGATGGAGCGACCCTCGAATCCCTCCGCAGCTTCAGCCATGCGCGCCGGTTCATTGATTAGCCAAAATGCGGTTACAATCGAAGTGAGGACTACGGCAAGCATCCCAACGGCGGTTCTCCAAGTCATGCCTTACTCTTCGTAGCCCGAATTTTGGTGGATAAATACGTTCTGGGCAAAGCTATTATCACCATCGTTCCACAGTACTCGCAACGTCACTTTCTTCAGCCCGATCTGCCAATCCTCAATAATCATAATACCTTCCGAATCTGGCAGCTCCTTGTCGTATTTGTGCAGCTCATGCTGGAAAAGTTCTAGTAACTCGCGCAATCCACCAGAGGGCGCGTTTTTCCATTGCGTGGCCGAATACTCTCCGGACGGAAGCTGCTCAAACGGGGTGCTGCGCAGCGGTCCTGGATGTGTCTGCGGCACCAGTGCAGCCACTACCTCTTGGTCCGCGGAGGATGAGACTGCGTAAAATGGTGTGCCCATATACGTCAGGGCGGAAAAAGCCACCACACTTACCGCTGCTATCGTCAGGCCTACGCGGCGGTGAATGTAACGGCGGCTTGGCCCCACCTCGAGGTACGGCAACACAAAGACGAGATTGACGAGAATGCCTGGCGCAATCACGCCCCAGAAAACTTTGTCCCCCAGCTTGAGCATGCCCTGCAGCCAGAGGAAATACCATGGTGCTGTAGTGTGAAGCGGGGTAACTTGAGAATCAGCGTGTGGCTCCAGCGGTGCGTGCCATCCTCCTACTGTGACCATCAGAATGAGCAACGCAGTCCACATGACTATCCAGTAGACTTCTTTTGTGGCTACATCGGGCAAGAAGTAGCTGCGTGTGTCCATGGGCACTTTGCGCGCAGTGTCCTCGCCCACCTGCTCGTCTCCGGGAGGCAGTGAGTGGGCGTGGATAATCACCTTGTAATAATGCACGCCCACAAAAATGAAGGCAATGAGTGGCAAGGCGAAAACGTGCAGCAGATAAAAGCGTAAAAGTCCGTTAGTGCCGAAGTCCGGGCCGCCGCGCACAAGCAGATTCACCTCGCGGCCAATCACAGGGGTCGCCTCGGCCATGGATGCTCCTATAGTGACCGCCCAGAGCGAGAGTTGGTCCCACGGGAGGAGGTACCCTGAAAATGAAAGGAAGAGAGTTAGAAGCAGCAGCACCCCGCCTGTGAACCAGGTGAATTGGCGCGGCTTCTTATAGCTGCCGGTGATGAAGGTGCGCAACATGTGCAGCAGTACCACCATCACCATGAATTCAGCGCCGAGCCGGTGTAAGTCCCGCATCATCATTCCGAAAGGAACGTTGCTCATGATGTCCTGCATGTTCTCAAAGGCGACAAGGGGGGATGGTGTATACCATAGCATCAAAACCAGCCCAGTAATGGTTTCAATCGTTAGGAAGTACACTGCAAGCCATCCTAGTCGGAAAGTGGGATAAAGCGGCATCACCTTTTTGTGAAAATAGGTTGGGCGCATATGCATCCAGAACCCATCGGCGTGCGGCTTGGTACGCGGGTTCGGGCGCTTGGGAGGGTCGCCGCGCAACACTGAGCGTATTTCGCCCACGTTCAGGCCTGCCGTAAGGCGAGTCACGGCTTCATCCGTTTTCGCAAGCAGTGTGGGAACCAGCCCTTGGGCTTTTATGTCATCAATAATAGGAATGTGAATCTGGAATAATGCCATTACTATCTCCTACAGACGTTCACTATGGATTGGCGAACTTAGGTGCCACCACCGGGTTTGCTGTTCGGTGCTCCCTGGATGCGTTGGCCTGTATCGATGCGCAGTGCAACGGCTCCGGAGGGGATTTCTAGAGCATCTCCTTCTACGGTGTTGCCGGATCCCATCAATCCGGATTTCGCTAGCACGTTACCCTGCGCATCCATGAATTCAAACGGGAAAGCATCAAGGTTCCGGTTGGCTGGACCATCAATGCGCGCGCCAGTCGTCAAGTATTTAGAGCCGTGGCACGGGCATTCAAAGCGATTATTGGTGGGAACCCATTTGTACAGGCAGCCAAGATGGACACAGATTTTATACAATGCCTTGACGCCCGGCTTGACGGTGTATTCTTCCGGTTGGCGCTCATCGGCCAGCCTTTCCTTACCGAGGTTTACCAGCCATATGCGTGCTGCAGGAAAATCCTTCGGACCAGAGTCTGGAGCAGGAATGTCAGCTATGGGTACGGTGATGATTCCACCAAACTCACCTTCCTTAAAGCGCGGGAATGCGAACCACACCAGCGCACCCCCCATCTCCGCCATGAAAAGCGCCATTGAAGCTCCCCACAAGTAATAAAGGAACTCGCGTCGCGACAATGGCGGGGCTACGGCGACTGTATCAGCAGTAATAGTGAATTCATCCTAAAATCAGAGTCTGTAAAATCTATCACAAAGCTAGCTGGCTGTCAAACAATTGCTGTTGACAGCAACCTGAAACCGACCATAATCCCAGCAACCCCATGACTTTGCTCTCGCCTCCGCAGCTAGTGTACTCACCAGAAGATCTGCGCGCCATGCTGAGAGATCTTCGTACCCATCCGGCCGTGGCGGTCGACACTGAGTCGAACTCGATGCACGCTTATCGCGAAAGGGTATGCTTGATTCAGTTTTCCGTCCCCGGACGGGATTACATAGTTGATCCACTTGCATTGCAAGATATCGCCGCGCTGCAATCGCTTTTTGCGGATGCTGAAATTGAAAAGGTCTTCCATGCGGCGGAATACGACCTGATTTGCCTGTGGCGTGATTTCGGGTGTAAGGCGAGCGGTCTCTTCGACACCATGATGGCTGCGCGCGCGCTTGGATGGGAGCAGGTCGGGCTGGCCGCCATTCTACGTGAACAGTTTTCGGTTTCGGTCAGCAAGCGTTTCCAGCGCGCGGACTGGGGCAAGCGTCCGCTTTCGGTGGCACAGCTGGCCTACGCACAACTGGATACGCGCTATCTGTTGCAGTTGCGCGAACGTCAGGCAGTAGAGCTGCGCCAGCGCGGCCAGTGGCCTGAGGTTCGTGAGGAATTCGATCGTATTGCCCGTGCGAGCGCGCGCAGCAGTGCCGCCGCGGATGCCGACCGACGGGGTGCGGACGGCTTCTGGCGTATCAGCGGCGCGCGCAAACTTAGCGACCGGGAGTGCGCAGTGTTGCGAGAGCTGTATCAATACCGCGAGAGTGTCGCGGAGCGCCAGGATAGACCCACTTTCCAAGTTATGGGTGATGCTATCCTGCTGGCTCTCGCACAGATCTCCCCACGGGGCACAAAGAGCCTGAAGGGCGTTACCGGGATGTCCCCTGTCCAGATTCATAGGCATGGAAAAGGTATCCTGCAGGCGGTGCGGCGCGGGTTACAGGCGAAACCGCCGCAGCCGCCGCCATCCAGACGTGGCGACCGAAGAGTGGCAGCTCGATACGATATGCTGCGGGAGTGGCGTAAGCGCCGGGCGCAACGGCGCGGGCTCGCTTCCGATGTGATTCTTGCGCGCGAAGTTATGTGGTCACTTGCGCGGGCAGCTCCCGCGAACATGGCGGAACTCGAGACTGTTCAGGATCTCGGGCCTTGGCGGCGCGCTGAATACGGCGAGGAGATATTGACGCTTTTACTCGCGGCTAGTTCATGATGATTGCTTTGTGGTGAGTCTGCGATGCTATAATCGCCTCTCCCCAGGAGAGGTGCCGGAGTGGACGATCGGGGCGCTCTCGAAAAGCGTAGTGGCCTTGCGGCCACCGTGGGTTCGAATCCCACCCTCTCCGCTGCTCAGAATCAAAACAGGGCCTGCGTAATGCAGGCCCTGTTTTGATTCTGAGCTCTTCATTTAGATTACTAGTTGTTACTGCTGTCTGCGGCCTCCAACTCGGGAAGTTTGAACAGATAGGGGCTGTTGGCTGGCACGAGCATCACCTGCACGTTGTCGCCCAGCTC
>Ga0310123_10000547_pt1 | contig 33384 bp, 26 predicted proteins | sample CB6_AW_1057_MG_FD_203505 | JGI IMG/M metagenome (GOLD analysis project Ga0310123, IMG submission 203505) | Marine microbial communities from Western Arctic Ocean, Canada - CB6_AW_1057 | ecosystem: Environmental > Aquatic > Marine > Oceanic | place: Canada: Western Arctic Ocean | collected... | reverse complement strand
CGCGCGCAAGAGGTTGGGCCTGGAGGCGAGTCTCTACCAAATTCTACAGATTCTCAGCGTTACCCTGTTCGAGAAAACGCCAATTTTACAGGCCTTGCAGCCGTCCGACCCCCACGAAAATTCACTCGATGACCCTAACCAGCTGATTCTATTCGACTTTTAACCGGACAGTAGTGGAAGAACATCTATGGCGTCGACTCGGGCGACGTCTATTGGGCGGCCTCGGATATCGGCTGGGCGGTAGGACATTCCTACCTCGTTTATGGGCCGCTGTTTCACGGCAACACGACTGTGCTCTACGAGGGCAAACCGGTCGGCACGCCGGACGCCGGCGCGTTTTGGCGGGTCATTTCACAACACAACGTCAAGGTGCTGTTCACCGCGCCAACCGCTTTCCGAGCCATCAAGAGGGAAGACCCCGGCGGCGAGTTGGTGAAACAATTCGACCTCTCCGGCTTCAAAGCGCTGTTCCTGGCCGGTGAGCGATCCGACTCCGTCACTCTGCAATGGGCCGAAAAACACCTCGGCGTGCCGGTCATCGACCACTGGTGGCAAACCGAAACCGCCTGGCCGATTTGCGCCAACTGCCTTGGGGTCGAGCAACTTCGGATCAAGCATGGCTCAACCGCGAAACCGGCGCCGGGTTGGGACGTGCGAGTTGTGGACAGCGCAACGCAGCCGCTCAAAGCCGGAGAAATCGGCGCCCTCGTCGTGAAACTGCCACTGCCGCCCGGCGCATTTCCAACCCTCTGGAACGCTGACGAGCGTTTCGTTGAATCCTACCTTTCGGAGTTTCCCGGTTACTACAAAACCGCCGACGCGGGATACATCGATGAGGTCGGATGCGACGACGGTGCCAAACGTTCGAGGAGAGAAGGGCAAGTGCTCGGCGTTGGCACACACGAATAGCGCGTCGAAGCCCGCTTTCCGCAGCCGCAGCCTGGCAATCAGCAGCCACCGGAACGCCACATCGACTCCAACAACGGGGACTCCAACAGCGGGCATGGAGCCGCGAGAGGCTGCGGCCAACAAGCCGCCTGTTCCGCATCCGAGATCGAGTAAAGGGGACTCTTGCGTTAGTTCTACGCCAAGGCGCAATAGTTCCCTAAAGGTCAATTCCCCGATTCGTTCGCCCGCGAGCTGGTGGGCTTTGTAGGAGCCGACAAGTGTTTGAGGCAGCTCCGGCGTCATCGCGTAGTATACGTCGAGTGCATCAGCAAACGAAGACTCGCCGCAGCGCTCCAGCACTCGCAAACCCTTGTTACGATCGTTTTCGATACTGATGAACGGGTCCGGTTTCAGCCGGAAATCAGGGATACCGCTGATGATGGGATAGTCACGCCGACAGGTATGACAACGAAAGGCTTCGGCGCCTTCGTTCACCTCGTCGACCGAACCCTTGCAGGCGGGGCACGCGAACTCCAAATTGCGATGCCCGAGGCCACCGTTTAGCTGTTTGCTCGAAACTTGCTCCCCCACGTTCGACCCAGTTCGCGAAGACTCAGATACGCACTACCGGCCGGCCGAAACAGTCTTCGAAACCAAAAGCTGTTCCGCAGATAGTAGACATCAATTCTTTCAACACTAGCTGCTGGGCTGCCGGCATCGATATAACCCAAGCGAGTTGAACAACCGACGGTGAAGTGCTCCGCGACCACTTTGCGCAGCGGCGGTGATTCTGCTCCAAAAGGATACGCGAAAGAAGTGACGGCTGTTCCAATACGGTCCTCGATCTTCTTTTTTGAGTCGAGGATCTCAGCGCGAGCGGCGGCCGGCGGCAATGTTGTCAAGTTGGGATGATTCACCGTGTGGGCGCCAAACTCGATCCCCACGCGCTGTAACTGCTCGAGGCGCGGCCAATCCAGCAGGCGCTTCCCTCTGAATTGCTCGGGCTGTGACGGCCAGTCATTCGTGCTCCCGCAATATCCGGTGACCAGGAACACCGTCGCCGGCAAGTGATGCTCCTCGATCAGCGGGAACGCCTCGGTCCAGAAATTCTCGAACCCATCGTCAAAGGTAAGAGCAACAGCGGCGCTCTCCGCGCCCAACTGATTCGGTCGTAATAGCTCGGAAAGGGACACGACCGCAATGCCGCTCTCAACCAGCCACAGGATCTGCTCGCGGAATGTCTCCGGCTTGATCGAGATGACCGAACCGGAGTGATCCAGCGAATGGTAGGTCAGCACCGCTTGTTGCTTCCGCATCTATTTTCTGCTATCAATACCGCTTGTGGCATCAATCCGTATGAGAGCAGCTTTCTCCCGGTCCCAGGATATAGCCGGTTAGCTCGCCAAGAGCCCACATCGCGTGGAAAAGGAAGAGTAAGGGCGCGGCCAACAACCACTCCCGCACTTGAGCGCCCTTCCAGAGAACGGCCCGGGCTGTCCGCAACGAAAGCAGAAACGGAACGAGCGGGAACAGCAGAATCCTCCGCTGCAGGGCCCAAAAGCTTAGCTTGCCGCGCTGTCTGCCGGCAAAGCAGTCACCGTGGCTGAAGCGCAGCGAACAGTAGGCCCCCACCCGGTAGCGTTTCCGGTGGGACACGCGGGCATCGGGCTCGATCCACAACTTGAGCCCTTGCCGCAGCAACTCTTCGTGGAATTCGTGCTCCCAAAAACCATCGAGCAGAGGCGGTGCATGGGCTTCGAGCAATTCTCGCCGGTAGCAAGAGTTGTTGCCCGCGAGCGTCCGCGCCGGCCCCCGGGCGAGGGGCGGCATCGAGCTCGCGTAACGCGAAAAGAAAATGGCCCAATCGAGAATGCTGTCGCAGCGTGCGTTGACAACCGGACCGCCCACCGCCGCGATTGCCGGATCGTCCAAGGCCGGGGCCAGTGCCGCTGGCCAGCTTTCGCTGAAAGAGCAATGGTCCTCGGTGATGGCCACGAGCCGCCCCTGTGCTTGACGAACGCCTCGGGCACGGAGCTGGGGGACCGACCATTCGCCATTCACTTCGACGAGAACGAGTTCGGGGTGTTCCGCCCAAAGTTGCCGCAGAAGCAAGCAAGTCGGGTCGTCCTTGGAAACCACCGCGACAATCTCGAGCCCCTGCCTCTCCAGCAGCTCCGTCATCGTGCTAACGATCGTATCCGGCGCCCGGCGTACAGGCACCACCACTGACATTTCAACTTCTTTCAACTTCGCTGGTCACACCCCGATCAATTGCAGCCCAAGCCGCCAAAACGATAAATGTTGAATCCAAGACAGCATGAGAGGTTACCATGTCCGGGGCACGACTGCCGAGAGGAGCCTGTTGCTGATGTTCGGCAGCGGCAGGGCTCAAGTTGCTGAGCAGCAATCCGGCCCGGGAACTTCTACTCAACAACCGATTGCGAGGCCAAAATGGCCGCCCCCTGCGAAACCACCTGCTCCCTTAGCTGGTACGGAACAATTCGGCACTGATCTAGGAAGTATGAGACCACCTGCGGGCGCAACTTTTCGGACACCAGAGATAGGAACTCTGGATTGCCCGACCCCACGCCGCCTCCGACCACCACCACATCCGGGCTGATGAGATTAACCACCGCCCCTAGCGCTTGCGCTAAATAGCCGGCGGCGCGATCGGCGACGGCGGTTGCGAAGGAATCTCCCAACCCCCAAGCCCTCATGATTTGTTTGCTTGAAATCTCGCCGGCTCGACAGCGCTCCCCGCAGAGCAAGCTTCGGTTCCAGAGGCCACCATCCTGCTCCGCCATCCAGCCGGCCAACTGTGTGATCCCAGGTCCGGAACAAACGGCCTCGACACATCCGCGGTTGCCGCAGGGACAGGCCGGACCATCTGGCACGACCACAACGTGGCCGATCTCAGCTTCACCGACGTCGCTGAAAGTCTGAATGCGGCCGTCTCGCACGATACCCCCGCCGACCCCCGTTCCTAGCGTCACGTAAAAGACCGTTCGGTGGCCCCTTCCAGCTCCAAAGTGGGCTTCAGCAAGAGCCGCCAGCTTGCAGTCGTTTTCGACAAAGACGGGTAAGCCAAACTCGTGTTCGAGAGTCTGGACGACGCTCAGATCCTCCCAGCCGTCTTCGTGCAGGCAAAGGTAGGGATCGCGTGTCGAGCGGCGAACAATGCCGCCAAAGCCAAAGCCTACAGCGGGAAGCAACGCTCCCTGCTCCTTTTGTTTCTCCTCCAGTTCATGAGCAGCCACTATCAACCGTTTCAGACTCGTCTCCGCGCGGTCGTCGTGTTCCCTGTAAAGGACGCGAGTTTCCAGAATGCGGCAATCTTGCCCGGCAACTCCGGCGACTAGCTTGGTTCCCCCCGTTTCAAACACCAAGTAGGTTGCGTCGCTCATCTTCCCGAGTCAGCTAATATCTGGAGAGCCATCGAAGGAAGCCTCGATTATAGCGGCAGGTTCGTGAAGGAACATGCCTGCCCCATCCGAAGGACCACGCCAGCGTATACTACAGCGTGCTGGACCCTCTCAGGGGAATCCCCTTCAAGGAAGCGTCATTGGAAGTCAACGATCAACCGCCCAAACGAGCCGAAGAGTTCCCGCCCGCCGGCATTACGATGGGGGCGCTTCTGAAATCTGCCGCTCAAAGGTACGGCGACGCACCGTTCCTGGCCGACCGGGAGGGCCGCACGCTCAGCCGCGTCGAACTTGACCAGCAAGCCAGCCAGTTTGCAAACGCCGTCCTGGCGCTGGGTCTGCCGCCTGGCTCAGCCGTCGGTGTCTACAGCCCCAACTCTTTCGACTTCGTCACAGCATGCTACGGGATTCTGCGGAGCGGACACACGCTAACCCCCTTCAACAGCAGCTACCGGCGCCGCGAGTTGCTTCACCAAATCCGCGACTCGAATGCATCGGCTGTTTTTGTCCATCCGCGCCTGCTGGCCACGATTCAGGAATGCGTGGGCGAGACTCCCGACCTTCGAATCATCGAACTCGACCCGGCGTTCTGGAGTTCCGCCGACAGCAGCGATCCGGGAATTGAGGTTGATGCCGACAAGCACGTCGCCTTCTTACCCTACTCCAGCGGTACGACCGGCTTGTCGAAAGGGGTCGAGCTTTCCCATGCCAACCTGATTGCCGGCATTCGGCAATTACTTCTGGGCAGTGTTGCCGGAATCGATTCCGAATCCCAAACCTACTGCTTCCTGCCGATGTATCACATCTACGGTTTCAACGTCATCATGAACACGACGCTGGCCGGCGGCAGCCAGTTGCATATTCGAGAGCGCTTCGATATAGACGATTGTTTGGACACGGTTGAACGAGAGAAGATCACGTGGTTGCCCGTGGTGCCGCCCGTGATCCTTTCCTTGCTGGCGCGGCCCGATTTGAAAGAGCGTCAATTGAAATCGCTGAACGTGATCAGCATCGGCGCGGCTCCGGTGGCGGTACCCGCGGCGCACCGTCTGCTGGAAGCTACAGGGGTGCCTGTCCGGCAAGGTTACGGCTTGCCCGAAACCGCCGGCACCGCGACGACAAACCCCGCGGACTCACCATGGGACACTGTCGAAACCGCCGGCACCCCGGTGGCCGGAATGGAGTTCAAAATTATTGACCCCGAAACAGGGAAAAAACTCGCCGGGAGCGAAACCGGAGAGCTGGCCATGCGCGGCCCCAACGTCATGCTGGGCTATCACAATGCACCTGAAGAGAATGAAAAGGTCTTTCGCGATGGCTGGTTCCTCACTGGTGACATCGCGAAGATCGATGCCCTGGGCCGCATCCACATCGTCGACCGCCGCCGCGAGATGATCAAGTACAAGGGCTTTCAGGTCACGCCCGCCGAACTGGAGTCGGTGATGCTCGAGATGACCGAGGTTCGCGACTGTGCCGTTGTGGGCAAGAAAGACCCCGTGGTTGTCGAAGTCCCCAAGGCTTTCGCCGTAATCAAGGACGGTGCCGCGCTGACGAAACAACAGGTCATGGACTACGTCGCTGAACAAGTGGCCGGTTACAAGAAGGTCCGGGAAGTCGAGTTTGTCGGGCACATCCCGCGCTCCCCGGCCGGAAAGATTTTGCGGCGAACGCTTCTGGAGAACAGCGCTTCATAGCATCGCTCCGCGTTGGCCGCTGCTTCAACAGCCACCCCAAAAGGGAGCGCAAGAACGCCTGGGAGCAAATGCTCTTCCGCCTGGTAGTCAATTAGCTTGGACCGGCTGAGCGCCGATCGCTGCTCTTGTCGTTGGACCAAGTTCGCGTTCGATCAGCGGGATCGCCAAAACGTGATTCAAAAAAATATCAAGCTGGACGCATTGCGTTTTGCCGCCCGGCCTACAATAATATCCACATACTAACTTCTTTAAGAAATTCTAGAAAAATGTCAAGGACCGTCTTTATGGGTAATTTGCCCACCTGGGTAACCGCCGATGAGATCGAGAGCTGGTTGACCAACGAGGGTATTCTATTCGATGAAGTGAAGGTCATACGCGACTTCGAGACGCAAGAATCGAAGGGCTACGCCTTTGTCGAAGCTGCGGCCGACGAAGACTTAAAGGCCCTCATCGCTCGATTCAACCGGGCGCCCCTGGACGACAAGGTCCTGCGCGTCAACGAGGCGCGCGCGAACGAGGGGCAAAAAGACCGCGGCCGGAGAAAGCGCTAGCCAGCACAGTAGAACTCCGGCTCCCACGCAGTGGGCCAGCCCATTTGCCTGCCGTGCGCCGCCATTCTAGGCGACGTCAATCCCCGCGAACACCTGCTCTAACGCACCCCAGCTTGCACCCTGCTCTAAACCTTCCGTATCATGACATATGCTCACCTTTCCGGTTCCGGAAGCGCTGACCTTCGACGACGTCCTGCTGGTCCCCGCCTACAGCTCTGTTCTGCCCACTGAAGTTGATACCCGCACCAGCCTGACCCGCAAGATCGCGCTCAACATTCCCATCGTTAGCGCCGCCATGGACACGGTGACCGAGTCGCGTCTTGCCATCGCGCTGTCACGCCAGGGTGGGCTGGGGTTCGTCCACCGCAATATGTCGATCGAGCGGCAAGCCGAAGCGGTCGATCGCGTAAAACGAAGTGAGAGCGGCATGATCGTCGATCCGATCACGATGTCGCCCACAAACAAAATTCACGAGGCGCTGGCGTTGATGGAACGCTACCGCATCTCGGGCGTACCGATCACAGAGGGCGGCAAGCTGGTCGGCATCCTCACCAATCGTGACCTGCGCTTTGAGGCCCGTCTTGACCTGCCGATCGTGGACGTGATGACCAAAGACAATCTCGTCACCGTCAGCGTCGGCACGACCCTCGAGGAAGCCGAAGCGCTCTTGCAGAAGCACCGTATCGAGAAGCTGCTGGTGGTTGACAACGACTACATCCTCAAGGGCCTCATCACCGTCAAAGACATCCAAAAGAAGCGCGACTACCCGCGCGCCGCCAAGGACGCTCATGGACGCTTATTGGTCGGCGCGGCCGTGGGTGCGGTGGGAGATTTCATCGAGCGGGCCCAGGAAGTGTTCTCCAAGAACGTCGACGTGATTACCATCGACACGGCGCACGGCCACACCAGCGGCGTGATGGATGCTGTTAAGGAGCTGCGGAAGGCGATGCCGGACATCGATCTGATCGCCGGCAACGTCGCCGCCCCCGAGGCGATCAAGGACTTGGTCCGGCTCGGAGTCGATGCCATCAAGGTGGGCATTGGGCCGGGGTCGATCTGCACGACACGAATCATCTCGGGCGCCGGTGTTCCTCAGATCACCGCGGTTGCTCAATGCGCCGAAGCGGCCAAGGGTTCCGGGGTCCCGATCATTTCCGACGGCGGCGTCAAGTACTCCGGCGATGTCACGAAGGCCATCGCGGCGGGAGCGGACTGCGTGATGGTCGGCAGCCTGCTTGCCGGTACCGAGGAAAGCCCCGGCGAGACGGTTCTCTATCAAGGACGCACGTATAAGACCTACCGCGGCATGGGGTCGATGGGCGCGATGGCCGCCGGAAGCGACCGCTATGCCCAAGAATCCTCGGCCAAGCTCGTTCCTGAAGGAGTCGAGGGACGTGTTCCTTATAAAGGCCAGCTCGGTGACCTCGTCCACCAACTCGTCGGCGGAGTCAAGGCGGGCATGGGCTACTGCGGTTGCGCGACGATTGCGGAACTGAAGGAGAAAACCCGCTTCGTCCGCATCTCGAGCGCGGGCCTTCGCGAAGCCCATGTCCACGACGTCCTGATCACGAAGGAAGCCCCGAACTACCAAGTGGAGCGGTAGCTAGTTTGGTGCGCCAAACCGGCTGCGGCTAATCGTGAGTCGCTGACTGGTTGTTAGCGGCGTGGAAGTGACTCATCGAAACTGCATGAGGCGGTTTGGCTGGAGGCGGACACGAACACCCTTCGATTGCACGGCCAACCGCGCGTTCAAATCGCTACAACCCCGCTCGCAGATAGGCAATCACGTCGGCCAGCTCCTGCCGGGTGAGATCTTCTTCCAAGCCTTCGGGCATCAGCGAGACGTCGGACGCCCGCATCTCGGTAATGTCTTCGCGGCGGATCGTCATATCTTCGTACTCTCCCCGCAGCGTGACGGCGTAGGTGGACTCGCCGGCCAGGAGTCCGTCATAGACGCGCCCCGCCTTGTCGGCGACGATGTAGTTGGTGTAGTTGGGCTGGATCTCGAAGCTCGGGTCGAGGATATGGGTCAGCAGTTCCTCGTGAGTCTTGTTATTGACGCCGGAGAGATCCGGCCCGATGCGGCCGCGGCCTCCCTGCCGAAGATGGCAACTCGCGCAATGATCGTCAAAAACCGCTTTGCCGTTTGGCGCGCTGTCGTCTAACTCCAACGCGTCCTTGTGTGATTCGACGATTGCCGCTCGCTCGCTAGCTTGGCCGCGGAATAACTCCTGAGCGCGCCGCTTCACCTCTGGGTCGGGGTATTGCGCCAAACGGATCCTGAACACCGCTTCCACCGAAGCTACTTCGATCGATCCACTCTCAACAGCATCGAGAAACGCTCCGACTCGGGCCGGGTGCCTCAGCAGTGCCTGCTCCGCCCGAGCCCTGGCTGGGGGCCCGAACCCCTTCCAGCCGGCTAGGAGGATTTGCGGAACGCTCGGGTCGTCGAATGTCGCCAGCGTCTGGATCGCCGCGGCCTTTACCGGCTGAGGAGCCGGCGATTCAAGGATTCTTTGGAGCGTCGGGCCAACCGCCTCGAAACTCCCGCCTCGCAGGTAACCTACGGCCCTCGCCCGCTTCTCGATCGGCAACTCCTCCTCGCGGGCACTTACCAGTGCCATGCGGGTAAATTCGGGAAACGAAAGATGCTGTGCAACTTCTGCCGTGGCGATGCGAGTCTCCGCCGTTGACCGGGTCAGCAGCCGCGTCAAAACATGTTCGGCCGAGGGCACCCGAATTCGCTTCGACCGGTCACGTGCGAGGCCCTGCGCCAAGCCTCCAAGGGTCGCTTGAAGCCACTCGGGCCGGGCCAGGATGCGGCTGCCGTCGAGCGTAATCAGCAGCATCGTCACATCGTTCGAGTTTCCGCGAACTCCAATTGACTGCGCCAATTGCGAAACCATTTCGCGCTTGCCTTCGCTCGGCTCGGCGAAAAAGCCGCGGTGCCGCACCAGCATCCGCGTCAGCACTTGCAGGGCGCGTGAGCCAGCGGCATTGACGATGGCGGCGCGGAAGTATGGATCCTCCCCGTCGGCTGCGGCGAGTTGTGCCAGGGGACGATGATTGCCCGGGATCTTCCCGAGCGTCATGGCGAGCTGAAAACGGACCCTAGCGTCGGAATCGCCGACTCGGGCAACGACAGAGCCGCCTAGTTCTTGCAAGAACGATTCGGCCATTCGCACGGCATGTTCTCGGACGCGAGGATCGTCGTCCCCCATGGCTTCCCGGAGGATTGCCAGCTCCAGTGCGTCGAGGCCCTCGAGAGTCCAGAGCGCGTGCAGGCGGGTGAGTGGTGATTCGCCCGCCTCGGCAACCTCTTTCAGCAACGGCGCGGCGGCGGCGTCTTGGCGTTCGACCAAGAGCCGCTGGGCGGTTCGCCGATGCCAGCCGTTAGCGTGGGCTAGGGTCCGCACCAACTCAGCCGTCGAGGCTTGGCCCAGGTTGGGCTTCAAGTTGCCCGCGCGGCGAGGGCTTTCGGGAACAACGCGGTAAATCCGGCCGCGGTCGTTGCCGCGATAGAAATCGATCTCCACCTTCTTCTTGATCGATTCGGGGATAGAGACCGGCTCCTCAATGTACTCCCGATAGAAGTCGGCGATGTAGAGGTTTCCATCGGGAGCATTGGCGAAGTTGACCGGGCGGAACCAGACGTCGGTGGAGGCCAGAAACTCTTTTCCCGCGGGCCAGCGTTCGGCTTGGAAGGTTACGCCGTCCGCGGACAAGATGTCGCGATGCACCAGGTTCCCGTTGGCATCGCCGACGAAGAGGTTTCCACGGTAGTTTTGCGGGAAAGCGTCACCGACGTAGGCAGTCGCGCCCGTCGCCGCCGAAAAATGCCCCCCCACTTGCTCGATGCGCCCTGGACGAGTTTCGTCGTAACGCTGCTGGCGAACCTCGGTTCTCTCGACGCGCCATTGCTGCGGCTTGGTCAACGGGTAAATCACGCTGGCCGCGGGGTCGTGGGCGGAAACATCGTGCAAGCGCGCGGGCAGCGAGAAGAAAGGATTGTTCAACAGATAACGTACGGGGAAGACAGCGTGCCGCAGATGAATGGTGTTCTGCGACATGAAGCGGTTCCCCCACTGATCGAACGACATGCCGTATTGAGTCGGGCCGGTGGCCGGCTCGAACAGACCCTTTATCGGATGGAACCGGAAGTCGTGGCCGCGAACAATGACGGCGGGCTGGCCGGGCCACTTTGGGGATGTGATTCGGCCTGGCCGGCCACTGTTCGCGGCGTAGATCCAGTTGTCGATGCCGAGGCGAAGATTGGTGACGCGGCTTTCCGCCGATACCTCCCGGCCCGCGAAGCCGGTAAAGACGACTTCGCGAAAGTCCGCCTTGTGATCTCCGTCCGTGTCCTTGAGGTAGAGGATGTTGGGCGCGGAAGTGACGAACACCCCTCCCTTCCAGGGCAATGCACAGGTCGCCTGCAAGAGGTTGTCAGCAAACAGTGTCGCGGTATCAAACCGGCCGTCGCCGTCGGTGTCCCGCAGCAGGCGAATGCGGCTGCGCGGCGTCTCACCCTCAGGCGGATCAAAAGGGTAGTCGAGCATCTCCACGACGTAGAGATCGCCGTTTTCGTCGAAGGCCATCTCGACCGGATCGATCACGTCGGGTTCGGCCGCGACCAGTTCGATGCGAAAGCCCTCGACGATCTGGAAGCTCGTCAGCGCCTGCGCGGCCTCAACAGGATCGGTGTCGTAGAGGCCCTTGAGGGGGACTTGTTCGCCGCAGGAGGCAAGATAGAGGCAGACTGAAAGAGCTGCCGCCGCCTGCCGTGAAAAGCGGACCCGGTCGTCATAGTTCCAAAAACATCCGGCTACATCCATCAGTCACCCATTCTGGCAGACCTTCCCGAATCTGTCCCGCGCCAGATGCTCGCCGATTGACTACCGCCGCCGGAGGGTTGAGTCTGGAGGTCCGCGCAGGCCCGCCGCGGCACGGCTGCAGCCGTGCCTACCCAGGGTCGACCGAAGCGGAACTATGGGCAGGCACCCCCTGGATTGAGTTAAATTCGAGTGCTCTAGAAAACAGGAACCCGTGCGCGCACCACGGATCCGTGTCCGGGATTCGATTCCAGCGTCAGCGTTCCTCCAAGCGTGCGGATGCGCTGCTTGATGCTGAGCGGGCCGATCCTGAGTAACTCCAGCTCTTCGAGAGAAAACTGTCCTCCGAAAGGAAAGCCTTGTCCGTTGTCGTCGATCGCGACGTGGATATCACTGCCACGCTTTTCGAGTGAGAACAGGACATGCGTGGCCTGCGCGTGCTTGTACACGTTGTGCAGCGCTTCCCGAACCACCTGAAGAATCTCGACTCCGATCTTGCCGGGGACCGATACGCTTCCTTCGTCGTTTCCGACAAAGGTTACCGACACGCCGCTTTCACGCTGAAAACCGTCCACGATTTGACGGGCTCCCGCCATCAGCGAAGTGTCGTTCGTGTCGAGCGGCCTCATGCGATGTACGAACGTCCGCATCTCGGAAACAAAATCCCGGGAAAATACCTGCAACGACTCGATGTCGGCCGAGGCAACGTCGACATCGCGTTCTAGAAGCTTGCGAATAATCTGGAGCCTCATCTCGAAACTGATGATGCTCTGGAGCGGCCCGTCGTGGAGGTCTTGAGCGATGCGCCCCCGCTCTCGCTCGTAGGCCTCTTGTTCGGTGTGCTTGACCACGAGCAGGTGGCGAACCACGTCCCGGAAGTGACGAGCTACTTCATGGGCCCTTTTCCAATCGCCGCGCCGTACCTCATAGACGCTGTTGAACAGAAGCAGGCGCCCGACCGGGTTCTTCCCGTCCAGCAGACCGTATCCAATGACGTTGTAGATTTCGAACTTTTGGATGACGTAGGGATGCAGATCAAACCCGCGATTTATCGGTTTGCCCTCGCGGTCAACGACCGAAACGTCGTTGGTGTGAAAGTCGAGACGGCTGCCGCGAAAACAAGCCCATTCGCGGCTGGAATCAAATCGATCCAGCGGGTTTCCGGAATGGTCTCGCTGCGCCGGGACTTGGCAGATCGCGTAGTACTCCAGGGACTCGTCCCAGAATGCTAGGATCGCCCCGGACGCACGCCGCCAGCTCATCAGCTCCTGCAGAGCCTCCTCGACAGCGCGGACGATTGCTTCTTCCGACTCTCCGCCGGCTCGCTGGAGAATGTCTCTGATCCTGCGTTCGATACGGTGACTCTGATCGGAAACGTAGTAGGCCAACACTCCCGCGACCACGAGCACGAACATGAACGAGCCTGGCTCGAAATGGAACTGCTGCGCCTCGCCACTGGTGAGCCAGGCGGTGTAGAAGACCAGAATGACCGCTGTCACCAGCAGCCCTTCACGGCCGCTGTGCAGCAGCGAGCTTTCGGCCAGCAGAAAATAGAACAGGAGCAGTGGAAGGGCGGCTTCGCCAGTCCGCGCGGCCAGGACCAGCAGGACCGCGAATAACAGATCGCCGAATTGGATCCACAAAGCGTAGCTGCGCACCTGCGCCGTGGACTTATACGCCACGATCAGGGCACTGTAGATCCCGAAGAGTATCGAGATGAGTGCCTTGAAAAACGAGACGTTCGCCGGGTCAACGAGCACCTCGAGCACTAGGTATGCCAGCGCCAGCACCAGGCGGAGGGTCGCTATGCGTGAGAACCGGCGGCTGCGAACCGCCACGTCACTGGTAAACGTTCCTGTAGGCATTCGTGGTTTGGGCGCTGGGCCGAAGGGGTGTTCGGAGCCGATGCTTGCCGGCTCCACTATGCAAAGTATTTTACACTGCACCCGCCGGCGGCATCCAGCCCGCTTTCTCACCGCGTGCTTCGGCCGTCAGGCGGTGAGAAAAGTTGGCTGAGGTGTCCACATTTTCAGACCACGGCTGGGGCTGACACGCTTGTCCTACCGGCGTGTCAGGAGGCCACTTTCACGGCCTTAAGAAGTCATTGAAACGAAGAAGATTGACGGATCGTTCTTTTTCAGTGGTTTGAGTTGAGGAGGCCGGGCGTCACGGTATCAAACTCCGTCACAAAGGGACAGTTTTTCGTCAGGTTCTGTGTTTTTTGTCCGTGACGGGCCGGCTGAGCCGGCGTCGACAAAGGTTTCGAGGTAAGGCCGGCAAAGACATGTCGCCAGGAATGGCGACACGGCACGTCTGGAGACGTGCGCCACGTCGCGTGTCCCCGCCTTTCTTGTTACATGTCGCTGATCCCACCTTTCTTGTTCGGACTGAGCGCGCAGGGGCGGAAACCGCTCCCTCACGGCCGCGGCGTTGAGTCTCGATTTTCTGGCTTTCCTACTCCCGGCGGCATGTGCTGCACTTTCTGCAGCCAGCGGCTTGGAACTGCTGATTGAAACGAAAAAAGCCTGCCGGTTGACCGGCAGGCTTTTCAAAGTTCAAAGCGGGACTTTTGTCACAAATGCTAGTCGCCGCTGGCTCCCACCACCTCTTGGTCGTGGCTCTTGTGCCCATTCGTAGCTGCGCCATTGTCGTTGAACGCTCCTCCGATCTGGACCAATGACGAAGCCGCGGGCTCTTTGAGAACTTGCTCGCGGTACATCTTCATCAGGCGAGCTTCTTCTTCCGCCGAGAGGATCTTCTGCTTGCTCACGCCGCCGTTGACCACCGGCGTCTCTCCGCGCGCCTGAGCTTCGGCCAGCTTGCGGTCGCGTTCGAGGATCTTCTCGTCGTGCGCGTTTGCCGGACCATCCGATTTCTGCGCTTCGCGAGCCGCGTGTTCGGCATTGATGTTCAGGCCGTGGTCGTGTTCCACCATGTCGACCTTGCGGCCTCCGGCGTAAATTTTGTGCTTGCCGTGCTGGTTATACCACTTGCTGAGACTGGAGGTCATATGCATCTTCTCGATGATGTTTCGCCAGCCAACCCCGGTGTTGTAGGCACAGAAGGAAATTTCACCTTCTTGCGTGCCGTAGGGAATGATGCACATCTCAGTTCGGCGGAAGTCGTAGTTGAACAGATCCTGGAACCACATTCCGGCAACGAACAGGAAGTTCCACGGATCGTTGCGGCGAGACACGCCCTTGCCGTAGTTCTTGCCGCTCAAGCCGAAAGACTTATCAAACTTCTTCAGCAGCGAACTCAGATTGAAGCTAGCGGGCGCTTTGTAAGGGTTGTAGTTTCTCAGAAGGACCAGCCCCATTTGGAGATTGCTCAGCCAAGGCGCGCGCGCCGAGTCGGTCACGGTGCGAATGTCTTGTACAAGCTGCGGAACATTGATGAACTCGGCGACCGGCGCCATCTCCTTGGTCTCCTTGTTAATCATGAGCGCCGTACCGACACCGCAGTTGGGATGGCAGCCGCAGCTCACCTGGCCCCATTGCGATTGTGGGCCGTGGGCTACGTCGGCTGCATCGGCGAAGGTGCTCATGACTGAAATCGGGAACCAATCGCGGTTGGGCTCGGTGATGCCCATCTGATCTTTCACGTCGCGGGCCAGATGCGAGAGCGTATAGCGCTGCCGCAGCCGCCGTTCATCCGTGATCTCTTCGTCGCGTCCCGTGAATGACACCGGCTGGAATGTGATAAAGGCGATCTTTCCAGGGTTGTCGCGGGCGAACTGAATGATCGGGCCGACTTCCTCGTTGTTGACGTTATTGACGAGCGTGGTCACCAGTACGATCTCGGTTCCCGCGGCGTGCATGTTGTCGATCGCCTTCAGCTTGACGTCGAACAGATTACCGATCTTGCGGTGCGAATTCGGGGCGTTGCCGATGCCGTCAAACTGCAGGTAGGCATAGCGCAGGCCGGCGTCAGCCGCCTTTTCGGAGAACTCGCGGCTCTTGGCGAACTCTATGCCGTTCGTGGCCGCCTGCACGCTGTTGAAACCGATCGAGCGCGCGTAGTTAACAGCTTTGAGGAAGTAGGGCGACATCGTCGGCTCACCCCCGGAAAACTGCACCGACATCTGGCGGCGCGGCTTAATTTTTAGGGCATTGTCGAGAATCGTCTTGATCTCGTCCCATTCCAGCTCGTGAACAAAGCCAACCTGATTGGCGTCCATGAAGCAGGGGTCGCACATCATGTTGCAGCGGTTGGTCAGATCAACCGTCAGCACCGAGCCGCGGCCAAACTTCACCGTGCTGCTTCCGTGGTTGTGAAGATCCTTATCGTTGTGGGCCCGAATGTCGCGTCCCGGAAAGTTCGACTCGATGTGCTCGAGGAACTTGGAATCAATGGCCATAATGTCTTCGATGCGCCCATGTTTCGGGCAGTCCTTGATCATCCAGATTTGGCCATCTCGTTCGATAACAGAGGCTTTGATTTCTCCGACCTTCTCTTCCCTGAGGATGTTGTAATCGACCTCCCCGTTGATGATCTTGGCGCGCGCCTCGATGACGCATTTGGGGCAGAGCGAGTCGGTTTGGCGCGGCCAGCCTAGCGGCGGCTTGCTCTTCTCCCAGGACTTGAGCATCTTCTTCTCGGACCAGTCCGGCGTGAAGGAGGAATTGGGGGCCATTCTTTGGTTCACGGACTGAATCCCATCCCACATCACGGATGCTAGCTTCGTTACGCCCTTTTCGACATACTTAATAGGTCTATGCATCGATCAAAACTCCTCCAAGGGACTGCGATTCCTGGTTTCTGATAACAAACCGGACCGGGCCCGAGTACTCAAGAGGCGCATCTTACCCGTTGAGCGGGCACAATACACCTCTGATAAAGAATTAGCATACTGGATTCGTCTTACGACGGCTACGAGAAACAGTTGAACGGCGCAAATTCGTGGCTGTTCGGCGAACTGAGAGGCTCAGCGGGGCCTGTATCAGGGGATGTGACGACGGTTCGAGGCGTCTCTGAAGGCGAAGAAGAAGAGAAAATCGTAGTACGTGGATCTATACTTTCTGTCCGCGTTTTCGCATATCGGCAAGCACCCGATCGATGCCAACTTTGCTGATGATCTTGATCGCCTTGGCGCTGACTTTCATCTTGACCCAGCGTTTTTCACTGGGTACCCAAAAGCGCTTGACATGCAGATTCGGTTCGAACCTGCGCCGCGTCTTATTGTTGGCATGAGAGACGTTATTGCCCGACATGGGCCGCTTGCCGGTCACCACACATACCTTTGCCATCGATTGCTCTCCTACTTGCTTGCTTCGGGATGAAACGCCAGGGTATCAGCCGATTGGCCGCAGGCGATTTGGAAGCGACAGTGTTTTCATCATAGCATGTGATAGCGGGCCAAACCAGCGGGCGGGTTCCCGAAAATTGAGGTTGTCAAAGGGGCAAGAGTTTTCAAAGCCGTCGTGGATTTGCCGTTCCTGGTGGCCCCCGCCGCGTGCTATCATGCGGCCTTGAATTTCAAGACGTCCCAGCTTACTCTTGCCGCGCTCCTGGCCGCTTGGCTGGCGTTGGCTGCGCCGCCGCTTCGCACACAAATCGACAAAACGTTGAACACAAGGGTGCTTTTTGAGGGCCGCGACATGGCCGAGCGGACCGCGCTACTCGACAACCCGGGTTTTCGCGTTGCTCAAGAAATCGGCAGCGCGGTTCCGCTAAACGAGTGCGTAGTCGTGCTGGCCTACGCGGGCCCCGCGGCAATCGATTACTATCAATCGCGCTTTGCTTACTACCTCTATCCCCGCAAAGTTTTGGTGTTCGACGCGGTTTCCGCTAGCGCGGACGACTGCCGCTACCTGGCTGTCTTTCGCGATACCGCGCAAAACCTGGCCAACGAACCCTTCGCGGGGCGCTGGAATCAGGCCGATCTTAACAAGCGTCTGAACGCCCTCGACCACGTTAACGCGGGCGAGTTGACCCAGGTCTATCAGGTTCCCTAACGGCTTTGCGATGATCTGCGCCGGGTACATCTTGACCTGTGTGATCGGCTGGCTGCTGATCCCGAAATTAGCTGCCCGATTCGTGGAACGGGTTGCGATCTGGTTCGCCCTGGGGGCATTTGCCATCTCGATCGAGATGTTCGCCTTCGATCTTGCCGGCATCGGCTGGAATCGCTGGGTGCTGCTACTTCCTTGGTCGGTTCTCGGGGCGGTTCGCCTCTACCAGGGCCGCGGCGGGTTCGCTCCAGGCGCCTGGCCTCGGCCAACTTGGTGGCAATTGCTGTTGCTGGTGCTGGCCCTCGTGCCGGCCGCGGTTTGGTGGCCCTACGAGCGCGCAATGCCTCTGACAAGTTCGGCCTGGGATGCCTGGGCCATCTGGCTGTTCAAGGCCAAAGCATTCTACCTGGACGGAAGCGTCGATCCATTCCTGGCTCGTGCCGTGGAGTTCACGTATCACCAGCCGGGATACCCCTTGCTAATGCCTTTGTACGGAGTTTTTCTTTACACGTTGAACGGCGCCGTCGATGATTACGGGTTCAAAATGGCGTCGGTATGTTTCTTGCTTGCTTCGCTGGGAGTGTTTCACTATTTCGCCCGCCGCGGCGGGCAGCTTGGTCCTCCATTGGCACTCACGGCGATGTTGGCGTCGGTCCCGATGCTGAATATCGTTTCGTTTGAATTGGCCGGCTATGTGGATATCGTCTTGGCATTTTACCTGCTGGCATCGGCCGGCTTTCTCCATGCCTGGTGGCGCGAAGGGAGCCGCATCGACTTAGCGGCTGCGTCGGTTGCCGCGACCGCCGCTGCCTGGACGAAAAACGAAGGCCAATTCTTTTTGTCGGCGATCGTGCTTCTGGGCGCGGTCGGCCTGTTGTTGAGGAGCCGCTCTGGGAAGTTCGCGTGGCTGGTTTTGTTGGGGCCGCCAACAGCCCTTTTGCTTCCCTGGACGATCGTCCGTGCCGGCCACGGCGTCCAATCGGCGGGATTTGCGATCGGGTTTAACTTCGATCCCCAGCTGTTCTCGATTGCCGTGGCCGCGCTAGTCACCGAGGCACTTCGTTGGGATCTGTTCGTCCTCAGCTTTGTTCTATTTGTCGCTTCCGCGGTTGGAGCGGCACTGCTGAGAATGGCAGCCGGATTCTGGATTCTGCCCGGCCTTGTGGCCTGGCACCTGTTCGGCGCGCTGATGGCCTACTCAACCGGTCAGAATGACCTGCAATGGTGGCTTGGCACCTCGGCCGACCGCATCCTGGCGCAGATCGTGCCCCTAGCCCTGTTGCCGGCGGCGCTGGTGTTTTCTGAATGGATCCGGCGGCAAAACGCCAGCGAAGGAACCGGAAACCAAGCCAGTCCCGGGGCGTAAGCGCGAGAAACGCTGCCGCAAGTCCAGATAGGGCTGAGCGCTCCAGCCAACAGATTCCCGGGCGCTGAGCTACCAAAGACAGGTTGAGCTTTGACGGTTGAACCCGTACGGCCCGCCTACTGAGAGGAGTCGTACGCGCCTTCCGGGGTGTCGAGATCCGGGCACAGTTTGTGGCTCCATACCGCCAGCAGAACCACGGCCACCGCAGTCAGCCCGACGCACAGTCCTACCCAAACTCCTTGTGCTCCCCAACCCCAAGGAAAACCCAGCACATAAGCGATAGGCAGGCCAATGAACCAGTGTCCGACCAAGTTGCTCAGCATCGGAATACGGGTTTCGCCGGCACCCCGCAAAATACCCGTCGCAACGACTTGGATTCCATCAGAAATCTGGAATAATGCGGCAATGTAGAGCAGCGACATCCCCGTGGCCAGCACGGCGGCATCGGTGGTATACAGTCTCAGAATCGACCGCGGGACGACAAAGAATACGATGGCCGCACCGCACATGAATGCTGCTCCAAGCAGCAACGCCACCCAGCCTGCGGCGCGTGCCCCGGCGACGTCGCGTCTCCCCAGGGCATGACCGACGCGAACCGCCCCCGCGGACGAAATCCCCAACGGGACCATGAACGTCACGGAAGCGCAATTGAGCGCGATTTGATGGGAGGCGAGTGACACTGGGTCGAGCTTCCCGATCAGCGTTGTCGCCACGGCAAATACCCCGAACTCGAGAGAGATCTGGGTCGCCGCTGGCAAGCCGAGGCTAAGCAGTGAGCGAATGTGGGCCATATCAGGCAGCAGAGAAACGCTTGAAAGTCCGGTTCTATGGCGGCGCTCATGGTAGAGGATGTAGCCGAACAAGGTGACGCACATGTACGTTCTCGAGATACATGTCGCCCATCCGGCCCCGGCCGTCCCAAACGCGGGAAAGCCAAGATGGCCGAAAATCAGTGCCCAGTTGGCCAGAACGTTGACCAGGTTCGCCGAGATCAGCACCACCATGATGGCCCGAACCGACCCCATACCCTGCAAATAGCGCCGAAACGCCGTATAAAGCATCAAAGGGCCGACGCTCCATATGAGCGCCTTCATGTAGGGGATGGCCTGGGCCTCGACGGTGCTGGGAATGCCCCAGACCCGCAGGAACGGGATATACAACCAGGCAAGGCCCATCAACACCGGAGACAGGACCAGGCTGACGTAGACGGCCTGTAGCAACGAGTGATGGCATTCGTCCAGCTTACCGGCCCCGTAAGCCCGCGCGACCAGCGTGTCGAGTCCCAGCAATAAGCCAATGCCGAACACGATCACGGTGTGAAAAGCGATGCCGCCGATGCTGACCGCTCCAATGGCCTCGGCGCTGATGCGCCCGACCATCATCGTGTCGACGACCCCCATTGCCATCCATCCGAGTTCGGAGATCACCACGGGCGCGGCCAGCTTGAGCATGGGGCCAAGCTCTTGCCGAACAGCGGCTGTCCTGTATGGTTGCGTACCCTTCACGACTTCTTACGATAATGGTGGTTTCGTCGGCCCAGGGCAAATTGGCACGTTTGTGCTGGTCCGTCTTATCCTCTTTTTCAGGCTCCTGCTGACATCGAGGCTCGCGGGCTCTATTCGCGAATCGCCGGACCAGCCAACCGGGATTGCTTGAAACGTCCGAGAGTGCAGCCTGTTCACTAACGGGGCAATATCGCGATCGTGCCGGATTGAACATCACGATTTGTGATCTCCAGTTGCCGAGCGCCTTTCCTGATCATTCTCCAGCGCGCGGCTGAGAGCAAAGCTTTTGCCGGGACAACAAAGGGCAGACTGCTGCCTCGGACCAGTGCCTTTTGGGGTAAACGTTAACTGGCCCACCGCTCCCTCTTCCTTGCGCTCTCGTGAGCTGAATGTTAGGCTGGACAGTCTAGTGCCTTCATCGTAAGATTTGTGTTTTCTGTGGCAGATTTTCTTGACTATCGGCCTAGATAACTTGTTTTCAACAGGTTACAGGGAACTTTTAAAATTCGGACTTACGAGTCCCTTTTTGGTTCCGGCTTGGCCGGGTTAGGTACAGAGGGCCTTTCAAGCTTTCCGCAAGGAAAGGGAAGGGTAGGTGTGCATTTATGGAGCGTATTGTCGACCTTATCCGACGCAAAAGGGACGGCGAAGAGCTGGCGTTTGAGGACTATGAAGGTCTGATTAGCGGCTATGCGCGTGGCGAAGTAAGGGAATATCAGATGGCCGCCTTTCTTATGGCCGGCTGCTGTACCGAATTTACCGACAACGAGGCGACGGCGATGACGTCGGCGATGCTCAAATGCGGCGAACGCGTTGACCTCAGCGCGGTGACTCAGCCGAAAGTGGACAAACATTCCACCGGTGGTGTCGGAGACAAGGTCAGCCTCGTTGCCGCACCCATCGCCGCCGCCGCGGGCATTGCCGTCCCGATGATAACCGGGCGCGGAATTGGCCATACCGGCGGGACGCTCGACAAACTTGAATCGATTCCCGGGTTCAGAACGGCTCTGACGATACCCGAGTTTCAAAATATCGTGACTGAGCATGGGCTGGTGTTCGCGGGTCAGACGAACGCAATCGCCCCCGCGGATAAGCGGCTGTACGCGCTCCGGGATTCAACCGCAACTGTCGACTCTTTGGCGTTGATCGCGGCGTCGATCATGTCGAAGAAGCTAACCGAAAACTTGGACGGTCTCTTGCTCGACGTCAAGGTCGGGACCGGATCATTGATCCCGGACCGCGCCGATGCGCGGCGCCTGGCGCAATTGATGATCGGCATCGGCCGCCGCATGGAGATCCGGGTGCAGGCTTTGCTCACCGATATGAGCGAGCCGCTCGGATTCGCGATCGGTAATGCTCTCGAAATTATGGAGGCTGCCCAAACACTGCAAAATCAGGGTCCTCCCGATCTGGTCGGGCTTTCCACCGAAATTGCCGCCCGCATGATCTTTCTAGGCGAGCCCACCCGCTCGATCGAAAGTGCTCGCGACCAGGCCCAGCAGTTGCTTGCCGATGGCTCGGCTCTCGCCAAGTTCCGCGACGTCATTACGGCCCAGGAAGGCAACCCGGATGTTCTGACCCAATTCGAACTTCTGCCCAACGCAAACGGAGAGCATATCATTAGCTCGCCCCGGGCCGGCTTCATCAGCCGCATCAACGCCGACGACATCGGACACGCTGCCGTGCTGCTCGGTGCGGGACGAGACAGCGTTGATGACAAGATCGACCCCGCCGTCGGAGTGATCTTGCAGTGCAAGGTCGGCGACGAAGTAGTCGAGGGCTCGCGTTTGTGCGCCCTCTATTACACCTCGGAGACGGGGCTGCAAGCCGCGGTCCAACTCGTGGAAGACGCCTTCAGATTGTCTTCGACCCAACCTAAGCCTCGCGACTTGGCGCTTGATCTGGTACAGTAGCCCGTCAAACCGGCGAGCGTTCTCTGCCGACAGGGGTCCTTTCTAGCCGAGACTCTTGGTTCGTGCGCCGCTGGAGTGCTGATCTCCATGGGACTGCTGGGCTTGATCTTCATCCTCGCCGTTGCGTATGGGCTCTCCGCCAACCGCAAGCGCGTGCGGTTTTCCATCATCGCTTGGGGCCTGAGCCTCCAAATTCTCTTGGCCGTGCTGGTTCTGAAAACTCCTTTTGGGGCCGTGTTTCGCGCCATCGGGGAGGTCGTCAACCGCGCCATGGCCTTTGGTGAGGAGGGCAGCGTTTTTGTCTTTGGCGACCTGGCCAAGTCGGACGGTCCGGCCGGCATGGTCTTCGCGTTTCAAATCCTGCCGCTGATCATTTTCGTATCGGCATTCTTTGCCGTTCTCTACCACATTGGAATTATGCAATGGGCCGTCAAAGGGATCGCCATGGTGATGCAGCGCGTAATGGGAGCCAGCGGTGCTGAATCGCTCAATGTAGCGGCGAATATTTTCATGGGACAGTCGGAAGCGCCGTTGACCATAAGGCCCTACTTGGACCGTCTCACCACCTCGGAGCTGATGACCGTGATGACTGGAGGCATGGCCACGATCTCCGGAGCCTTGCTCATCGCCTATGTTCGAATCGGAGGAGTGCCAGTCGAACATCTCTTGACGGCGGTCGTGATGACGGCTCCGGCCTGCATCATGCTCGCCAAAGTCATGGTTCCCGAGACCGAGGAGCCGGAAACTCTTGGCAGCATTCCCGCAAGCGCCGAGCAGACCAGCGTCAACGTGATTGACGCCGCCGCCAGAGGCACGAGCGAGGGTCTCTACCTCGCTCTCAACGTCGGGGCCATGTTGATCGCGTTCATCGCACTGATCGCCTTTGCGAACGGGTTGCTGGGGTGGATCGGCGGGCTTCCCGGCATGGGGTGGGCGCCCGACAGCTTAGAGCAGATCCTGGGAGCCGTTTTCGCTCCGGTTGCGTGGCTGCTTGGCATCCCGTGGAGCGATGCGGCGACAATCGGAAACCTGCTGGGCACGCGCATAGTCTTGAACGAGTTCGTTGCCTACGCTCAGTTGGGGCCGATCAAAGAGAGTCTCGAACCCAAATCGTTTCTCGTCGCCAGCTACGCCCTTTGCGGCTTTGCGAACCTAGGATCGATCGGGATTCAGGTCGGCGGGATAGGGTCGCTCATCCCGGACCGCCGCTCGGAGTTGGCAAAGCTCGGACTGCGCGCCATGCTTGCCGCCACGCTGGCGAATTTCATGACAGCTTGTATCGCCGGACTCATTGCGGGCTGAGCCGGCGGGGCCGCGACGTGGCGCGCGCTCCTGGCGTGCCGCGATCCCATTCGCCGGTCAGTGTGAGCCCATCGGCTCGCTCTCCGGCCTCAGCGAAACTCGTCCACCAGCACGATATCGGATTCTGGCAGCGTCCCCTGGACGAAAAGGATCGTCTTGCCATCGGGGGATACAGATACTCCGTTGTAGGTTGGGTCTGGCAAGTCGAGCAATGGATTCCCTTTCTTGGTTTGGAAGTCGTAAAAATCCAGACTTCGTTGTGCTCCCCGACCGCCCCGGAAGTAGATTCCGTCCCGCGACAGCGACATGTTCGTGTCGCCTCCGATCTGCTCAATCACTAGCAATGGGTTTCCGCCTTCGACAGGAATGCTCCACAACGATCCCCTGCCTGAAAAATAGAGGGTTTGTCCGTCCAGTGATTCCAGAGCGTACCCCCCGCGTTCACTTGTCACCGGCACCGCCTCTCCTCCTTCGGCGGCCATCTTCCAGATCCTTTGCTCGCCTGACGGGTTCGAACTGAAGTAAATCCACTGGCCGTCACGCGACCAATAGGGTCCTGCGGACAAGACCGATTCGAGATCGGTTAGCTGGACAGGACTCGAGCCGTCGCTGTCGCAAACCCAGATCTCCCGACACCCCGAGCGAGAGGACGAGAATGCGATTCTGTTGCCGTCGGGTGAGTACTTTGGATAGATGTCAAGGTAGGTCGACGAGATCAGCGGCTTGGTTTCTCCGCCATCCGGAAGCCGAGCTTGCCACACGTCGAAGTCGGGGGACACAAGGGCCAAAGCTCCTCGGTTCCCGGCCGGCGATAGGGCCGGAAAGGCTCCCTCCGAAGGTTGGACGATCCGCCGGGGCTCGCCTCCAACAGCAGACACACGCCAGAGCCGAGGTCTTTCCGTAGATCCGGCAGCGAAGATAATCTCTTTACCGTCAAGCATCCAAGCTGGCGAATAAGCGTACAACTCCCCGCTCAGATTGCGGGGCTCGCCGGCGACTTCGAGGGAGTCCGTCAAATCTACTACATAGACTGCCGAGGCCCAGGAGGCGAACCTTCGCCGAAACGCGAGGTGATGGCCGTCCGGCGAGACGGCCGGGTCCGTGTCACCCGATATTGCGATGTCGGTGGTAATGAGCCTCTGGACGCTTCCCGTCTCCAGGATGACCGCATAGAGGTAGGCCTGCGAGCCGCCTTTCTTAATATGCGAGACCACGAGATGCTCGCCGTCCGGATGCCACGCAACGTACCGACTGACAGAATTCCAGATCCCTATTGTTCCGAGAGATGGGCCCTCCAGGACAGGTCGCTCCGGCCCGCCGATGGATGGGACGAGCATGACCTGGCTTGTGTTCTTGCCACGGTCACGCCGCATAAATGCGATCCAGCGGCCGTCGGGTGACCAAGCGGGGCCGAAATCCTCGGCCTGGTGATCGGTAAGCTGTTGGGGCGTGTCCTCCCCGATCAGCCTTACGTAGATGTCCCAGTTATCTCGATTCTCACCTTCCCATGCAAAGACGACCCGGTCACCGTTGGGAGAGAAGCTGGGGGAAATCTCGCGGCCGGGATAGGTGGTCAGCGGCGTAGCCGCTACGGCTGTCGTGGGTGCCTGAGTCTGCGCTCCGGGGCGAAACCACCAGCCCGCCACGACGGCGCCGAGAGCCGCCGCGAACAGGGCGATAGGCCAGAGACGGGCGGGGGGCGCCCTCGGACAGGCGCCGCCCGCCCCACCGCGGGTATTTTCGGCCCATCGGGTTCGAGTCTGCTACGCAGGGCACGCAAGTCCACCAGAACTTCGTCTACATGCTGGTAGCGCTCATCGGGGCTCTTCGCCATCGCTTTCGAGACGATGCGGTCCAGCTCCAACGGGACTCCGCTTCGTAGCGCCGTGGGTGGTTCGGGCTCTTCGCTGGCGATCGCATAAAGCACGGCCTGTTCGCGCTCACCTTCGAAGGGCAGCCGGCCCGTGACCATCTCGTAGATGAGCACACGGAGCGACCACACATCCGTTCGGTGGTCGGTAGGCAAGCGTTGCGCCTGCTCGGGCGACATGTAGGCGGCAGTGCCAAGAAGCGTGCTCGTCTTGGTGAGTTTGGAACCCTCGGCAAGTTGAGCCAAGCCGAAGTCCATGATCTTGACTTGGCCTTCTTCGTTCAGTATCAGGTTGGCCGGTTTGATATCACGGTGAACGATCTCTTTGCGGTGCGCCGCTCTGAGGCCCTGGGCGGTCTGGACGGCAATGCCGAGCGCCTCATCGAGTTTCAGCGGGCGTTCGCCGATCTTTTCTTTGACCGTCTGGCCTTCCACGAAGGCCATGGCGATAAAGATTTGCCCGTCAGCTTCGTCGATTTCGTAGACAGGGCAAATTCTGGTGATCCAGGCGTGCGGCTGCCTTGGCCTCTCGGACGAAGCGTGCCTTGTGCTCGGGGTCTTCGACCGCGTGCGGGGCCAGGAACTTCAGCGCAACGGGCCGTTCCAGCTTCGTGTCCTCGGCCTTGTAGACGACACCCATGCCGCCCCGGCCGATTTCGGTGAGGATCTTGTAGTGGCTGATAGTGGAGTCGACCACGACATTCAAATTGTAGCGCTACGGGATAACTGGCGCGGGCTAGCCTCATTACCGGTCACATAAGGCCTCGAGCTTCGAGTCCGGAGCTTTTTGAGCCGCGAAGCGGCGCAGGATCGTAGCCCGGGGTGGAGCGAAGCGGAACCCTGGGTGAAATCCCTCAAGACGGGAGCCCTGAAAGGGCGTAGGAAAACACTCCGCGTGACTCCACTGACCGGACCCGTTTCCGTCGAAAAAAACATGCACATGGGCAAGCAAGCCGGTGCCGAAATCGTGAAGTGACGTGCATCGGCGCTAGCCTGCATTTCTCACCGCGTGGCGAGGCGAGGTGCGTGAGAGGCGCGTCAGTACGAGGCGCGTTCGCCTTGACGCCAACCCCGCTGAATCAAAGACGCATACTTGACAGTAGGTCGAAAACGGTCCGCAAGTGCAAAGAAGGACTGCCGGGCCTCTCGCCTGCCTCGCCCGTCAGGCGCTGAGAAACCCGGGCTGACAAACTCGGTCACGGATTCTTGATAAAATTACTACCTTTGTTTTCAACAGTTTTCTCCAGGAAGTGCCAGGCCACCCGGGACCGGCTTGCTATCCTAAAGAAAGGGGAACCCAGCGATGAATCATTTTCCATGTGGAGGTGAGCGGCAGGCGATCCAGGCCCCCCCGCCAGGTAAAAAACCAGAAACCCTCTCACATACTCTCAAATCCTCTCATTGAAAAAATGAACCGCTTATAAATGAACAACTTGCGCCAAAACCGCTCAAGTCCGTTGAGACTCTTTTGCTAGCGAATACGAGGACGATGACAGCAAAAAAGACCAAAGGGCGAGCATTGACAAAATCCATTTTGATCGCTGGATGAAACAGGATCGCCTCCAGAATGCCCGAAGAGTTGCGCCGTGAGAAATGCAGGCTAGTCTTGGGCTAGCCTGCATTAGGAGGGAAGGAATACTAAGCGGTTCACCCGTTTTGGATTCTTGAGTCTCTGGGCTATAGTGAAGCGTGCGGATCGGTGTTGACGCCACCTGCTGGAACAACCGCCGCGGTTATGGACGGCATCTTCGCTCCCTGTTCAATGTCGTTTGCCACCTAGACCGCTCGAACGAGTACGTCCTGTTCGTCGACACACCCCCGGACGGTTTGCTGCAACCGCTGCCGGCCGCCCAGTTAACCCAAGTCGCCGTTAGGGTCCCGGCAGCCGTCGCGGCCAAGGCGGACGGTAGGCGATCACTCGCCGACGCCTGGTCGATGAGCCACGCCCTTTCGGCCGCCGATCTCGAGTGCTTGATCTTTCCGACCCTTTATAGCTACGTTCCCGTAGTGACTCGAGCAAAAAAGATTGTGATGATCCACGATGTGATCGCCGAGCGCCTGCCCCAGTACGTTTTCCCCAACCAAACCGGAAAAATGTGGTGGCGTTTGAAATCTAAACTTGCCAGGGCGCAGGCGGATCGCATTGTCACCGTTTCCGAATACTCCCGGCGGATGCTCATCGACGAGTTCGGACTCGAGGCGGGTCGCGTCAAAGTTGTCGGCGAGGCTCCGGATCCCCTTTTTCGGCCATTACCGGAAGCCGCTCTGCCATCCGCCGTAGCCAGCCAAGGCGCCGCGCCGAACGGTCGCCTGTTGACCTACGTTGGCGGCTTCGGTCCGCACAAGAACCTGCTCCGGCTTCTGGATGCCTTCGAGAAACTGACCGCCCAGCCGCGATTCGATGATCTGGCACTCGTCCTAGTGGGGGACTACCAAACCGACCCCTTCTATTCAGGTTACGGGGAACTCAAGAGCCGCCTAGCCGGATCTCCCATCGAGCACTGCGTGATATTCACGGGCTTTCTCCCGGATAGCGAATTGGTCCACTTGTTGAACTGCTCGTCTCTGCTTGTCTTGCCTTCGCTGATGGAAGGTTACGGCCTTCCGGCCGTCGAGGCGGCGGCTTGCGCGGTTCCGGTTGTCGCGACGGAACAGAGCCCCTTGAAGGACCTGCTCGGCAAGGGTGTGTTGGTGTTCGATCCATACGACGCCGACGCCCTGCGATGGTCGATCGAACGGATTTTGGAAGACGAATCCTTGCGGCGGTATATGAGCCTTGCCGCGCTGGCGGCCGCCCGGACTCTCGGCTGGAGTCAGGCGGCGTCAGAATTGATTGCCGGGATAGAGGAAGTCACCGCCGAAGCTCGTATACATCATGAGCCGAACGCTTAGGGTTTTGCATGATCTCCATCTATCACCCGCCTTGCGGGTTTGGAGGAGATGCTATTTATGCGCCTCGTGCGAGTCAGCACGTTGAATGAGACAACAGGTAACCCCCGATCTCGCACCGCGATCAACCCCGGATGCAAGCTCCCGCGGCTCCCATCTCTAGAGAACGGCTTGCAGAATCTCGATCAGCGCATCTTCCTCCTCGAGTGACACCGTTCTGAGATCGAGCAATAATCTGTTGTTCTCGCATCTTGCAATCACGGGCGGGTTGGCACGCCGTAGTTCGCTTTCGAGGATTGCTATGGATCTTCCGCGACCCGGGCGAACCGAGATCAGAGTTGTCGGCAGCGTCTGGTCGGGAGTCGAGCCGCCTCCGAGAACGGATTGCCCGGGCGTCAACTCCCATCTGTCTTGGTGGTCCGGGCCTAAGGCCTCCCCTACCCGGCGGGCACGTTCCGAGATTTGCGCGCCGGTTTCGCGAACCATGCGCAGGACTGGAATCCGGTCAAACCGCCCGAAGAGGTAGTCGGCTAGCGTCGCTTCCAGCGCCGCATAGCTCAACTTGTCCACCCGCAGCGCGCGAAACAGTGGATTTCGCCGTACCCGCTGGACCCAATCCCCGCTGCCGGCGATGATCCCGGCTTGGGGACCGCCAAGAAGCTTGTCGCCACTAAAGGTAACCAGATCGACACCGGCTCGCAAGCTGGCCGAGACCGGCGGCTCTTCTTCCAAGCCGGCCTTCGTGAAGTCGTAGAGGCAGCCGCTGCCAAGGTCCTCGACGACCGGCAGTCCCGTCTCGCCGCCTAAATCGAGGAGTTCCTCCAGACTGGGGCGCGAGGTGAACCCGACCATGCGGAAGTTGCTTTGGTGAACTCGCAGCAGCAAGCGCGTTTGTTCGCTGACCGCGTTTCGGTAGTCGTCGATATGAGTGCGGTTGGTCGCCCCGACTTCGCGAAGCTTGGCGCCACTTCGGGCCATGATGTCGGGTATGCGAAAGCCGTCGCCGATTTCGATTAACTCGCCCCGGGACACCAAGACTTCGCCGCCGGCGGCCAGCTCGTTCAACACAAGAAAGACCGCCGCTGCATTGTTATTCACCACAATGGCCGGCGCGCCAAGAAGCCGTTCGAGGAGCCTGCCCGCGTGGACGTCACGTTTTCCGCGGCGTCCGGAGCTGAGGTCGTATTCGAGATTAGTGTAGCCACCAGCGGTTCGCTGAATTGCTTCGACCACGTTCTCGGAGAGCGGCGCGCGTCCAAGATTGGTGTGCAGAATGACACCGGTTGCGTTGATGACCTTTCGCAGAGAGGGCTCTTCGAGCTTGACTATTCGTTCAACTACTCGGCCTTCCACCAGATCGGTCACGGTCTGGGCCTCGTTCGACTGAACTTCCTGCGTCCATGTCCCCGAGGCGATCGCATTCCGAGTTTCCTCCAGCACGGCGCGAATTTCCTCGACGACAAGATCGCGCGCGTGGCCCCGCAGCAGGGCTTCCACCCGGGGCCGGCCCAGCAGTTGATCCACCGACGGCAGCTTCCGATAGAGTTGTTGGAGTTGCGGCACGCTCACGCCATCATTGGAACATTGTGCGGAGAAACACGTCAACGTAGGGGTCTGCCTGCGGAAACTTTCACAATTTGGAGCTCCCGGCTTGTTGCCCGGCCTTTTTCTTGGTACAACAGGGTCTCAGGCGAGCTGTTCGTCCCCTTTCAGTCAACGAAGCGGCCTCGCCGAATTCCGACATCCAAGCGACCCCCTGTTCCGCTCGCCGGTTACAGGAAGGAGAGTTTTACGAGTCTTCGAGTTTGCCAATTGGGTAGCGGCAGCGGCGGCAACGCGACAGTGATCGCGACCGAGAAGGTGCGCCTGCTGGTGGACATCGGTTTCAGCTTCCGCGAAACCTGCAAGCGGTTGACTGCAATCGGGGAGGATCCCAAGCGGATCGACGCGGTCTTGATTTCGCACGAGCATTCCGACCACGTCGCCGGCCTGCCGCAGCTAGCCAAGCGGCTCAAGGCGCCGATCCACATCACTGGGCTGACCAACGACGCTCTGGATTGGAACGGCGTTGCCCCGGCGCTCGAACTCTTCGAAGCCGGGCGGCGCCTCACGATAGGGGATATAGACATCGACACGTTTACGGTTCCCCATGATGCCGTGGACCCGGTAGCGTTTTGCTTTCGGTCCCAGGGCGTGAAAGTGGGGGTGGTGACCGACTTGGGATACATGCCCGAGTCGGTCCGCCGGCAGATCGACGGCTGCGACCTGCTGATCATCGAGTCCAACCACGACCTCGATATGCTCAAGGTCGGCCCCCACCCCTGGTTTGTGAAACAGAGAGTGATGAGCCGGGTCGGGCACCTTTCCAATCAAGCGGTGTCGGATTTCTTGTCCACCGATTTCGACCGCTCGACCAGCGTCGTGATTCTGTCGCACCTCAGCGACGCCAACAATCATCCGGCCATTGCGCGTTTGTTTGCCCAGAGTGCACTCGATCAGGCATCCGCGCGAGACACCCGAATCGTCGTTGCCGAGCAGAAGCGCCCTACGGAGGTTTTTGAGTTTTGATTGCACGCTACACACGAAAGGAAATGGGCCGCATTTGGTCCGATGAAAGCAAGTATCGCCGCTGGCTCGATGTCGAGCTGGCGGCCTCCGAGGCGCTTGCTGAAGGCGGTGAAGTGCCCCGGGAGGCGGCCGAAGCGCTGCGCCGGCACGCTGACTTCGACATCGAGCGCATTCAGGAAATCGAGCAGGAAGTCAAACACGACGTCATCTCGTTCACGACCGCCGTCTCGGAAAAGATGGCGGCAGCCGGCGCCGCCGAACATTCCCGCTGGTTGCACTACGGGTTGACTTCAAACGACGTTGTGGATACAGCACAAGCGCTGCAGATCCGGGATGCCAGCGCGCTGATCAAGCCGGCCCTCGAAAAGTTGCGGCAGGTGCTGCATGACCGCGCTTTCGAATTCAAAGACACCGTGATCGTCGGCCGCACCCACGGCGTACACGCGGAACCAACAACTTTCGGCCTCAAGTTGGCGAACTGGTATGCGGAAACCGATCGCAACGTCCGCCGATTCGATGATGCGGCGGAGCAGATTCGTGTCGGCAAGATCTCCGGGGCAGTGGGCACCTTCGCTCACATCAGTCCTCAGGCAGAGGAGCGGATCTGCGAAAAGCTTGGCCTTAAGGCCGCTCCGATTTCCTCGCAGGTCATTCAGCGCGACCGCCATGGGCAATACCTCTCGACCCTGGCGCTAATCGCGGCGACCCTCGAAAAGATTGCCCTTGAGATTCGCCACCTGCAACGCACCGAGGTGCGGGAAGCCCAGGAGTATTTCTCGAAGTCTCAGAAGGGCAGCTCCGCCATGCCCCACAAGAAGAACCCGATCACCTGCGAACAGATTTGCGGACTGGCTCGAGTCGTGCGTTCCAATTTAATGGCCGCGTTCGAAAACATTGCGCTTTGGCATGAGCGGGATATCTCGCACTCCTCGGTCGAACGAGTCATCCTTCCGGACTCGACGATCCTGGTCGACCACCTGCTCGCCAAGACCACGGATTTGGTTGCCAACCTTGTTGTCAACCCCGACCGGATGCGGAGCAACCTAGACATGGGCGGCGGGCTCGTTTTTTCGGGACAACTGCTACTCGAACTCGCCGCCAAAGGCGTCCTTCGCGAGCAAGCCTACAGTTGGGTTCAACGTAATGCCATGAGAGCGTGGGAAAAGGAAGGGAACTTCAGGCAACTCGTCGAACAAGATTCCGATATCAGCGGCGTGTTGACGACGGAGGAAATTTCGGGAGCCTTTGACCTAAAGCACCAGCTCCGTCATGTCGATTATATTTTCGATCGGGTATTCAAGACTGCTGATTCGTAGCTCGATTGCTGGTATCGGGGCTAGGCGCGAGAAGGCTGCGGATACTTGTTCCCATCGGGGCCGAAGGCGCTGTTGATTGCAATCGGCACTCGTTTGGGAGCACTTTCAGGGAAATATGTCACACTTCATAAGAGTAATATGAAGCACTTAGAATTGCCTGGTTTAGTACTGGAACTCAAGATTTTTCTTTGGATTTTGGCCACTTGGCGCTAGAATCTATGTGGGAGTAGTTATGCAAACCGCAACGTCACCGGTCATCGAAGCCGTTCCGGCACCCGGCAGTGTTCGTATTCTGGTTGCAGCCGATGACATGCCGGCGCGCCTCACTCTGGAAGCTGTCCTTCACAAGAGCGGCTATTCGGTCGATTCAGCAGCCTCTTCCTCCGAGGCGATGGGGAAAATAGAAGATGAGCAGTATGCATTGGTTCTATGCAACTTACGCCAGGAATCACCGGATGCCTGCCGCAAAGTGATCGGCCTCGCTCAGCGCCAAGAGTATAAGCCCGCCACGGCCTACCTGACCACCTTATCCGACGGCGAATCCAACGATTCGGACTCAGATGATCTGTTCGTCGAGACCGTCGAGGTCCCTGCATTGCTGACCGGAATTGCCGATTTGATTGCGAATCGGGCTGCGTATCGATCGCAACGAGCGACTCGCAGGCAAACTGCCTAACCGCGTTTGGCCGTCTCGATGGCACAGATGCTACAAACCTGCTGAGTTTTCAAATCGCCTCAGCCGTGCTGCTCCGATTTTCCAGTTCCCATCTGCCTTGTCGTACTAAGTACCTGTATAGTCAAACCGTTGCCGATTATGGCAGAAGATTTCAGATGGCCGGACACAGGGGTGGACGGCAGTCCATGCTTAGCCCGTTGAAAACGGACCGTGCGTTTCATCGCGGTCGCGTCTCCATCCCATCCACCCCGCGGACCCTCTTGGGTTGCGGCTCGTCCGCGTTAGGAAGAACTCCGCTGTCAATACTTCGCCCGCGCCGCACTTTTGCCCGATTTCACACCCTCATCATTCGCCGCCGTCAGTTATAGCATTTTCAATGATGAAATAGCCCGCATCCGAAGATGCATTCGCCATAGCCAGGGCGTCGATGCTAAGTAGCGCCCATGGGTTGTCTATATCATTCCTGAAAATGATCTAAGTTCACTACTGTCCGGTTAACGACTCACTGACGGGCGGCAATCGACTGTTCTAGCATGGCTTAGGGCTGTTTTCCCCTTGCCGCGATTTGAACGGCGAAGGACGGCTGAAACGACTTCGGAGGGGGCCGACAATGGTTCATGAACCTCGGCCGCACCGTA
>Ga0310123_10000544_pt1 | contig 33537 bp, 26 predicted proteins | sample CB6_AW_1057_MG_FD_203505 | JGI IMG/M metagenome (GOLD analysis project Ga0310123, IMG submission 203505) | Marine microbial communities from Western Arctic Ocean, Canada - CB6_AW_1057 | ecosystem: Environmental > Aquatic > Marine > Oceanic | place: Canada: Western Arctic Ocean | collected... | reverse complement strand
AGTTCAAGACACGCAGAGCACTACTTCACGGATTCGTCGCGAATAAACTTGACGCTGCGTTTGTCGACGATGATTACGCGGCGTGGTACCTTCGCGAGCATCCAACACTGCCCTTGCGACGCGTTGCGGAGTATGTCCCGCGAGAGCGTTGGAATATCGGATTCGCGGTGCGTGCCAACGAGAAGGCGTTGCTCGCCGAAATCAATCAGGTGTTGCGGCAGTTACTACGAAGTGGAGAAGTCAACAAAGCTTTCACCGATCAAGGCGTTTCATACCGGGCACCTTTTTCGACGTCTGACCGGCGTAGCGCAGGTTACAACACATGGAAACAAATTCGAGAGCGTGGGGAACTAGTTGTCAGTTTGGATCCTGCTAATCTGCCATATTCCAGCGCGGATAAAAACCGTCCGGGTTTCGACGTCGAGTTGGCCCGCGAACTGGCTCGCAAATTGGGAGTGAAGCTGCGTATTAACTGGATTGACGTCCAACGCGAAACCGCGATCGGCGAACTGTTGGACCAAGAATGCGACCTTGCGTTTGGGGCGGCCATTGATTCCGGTGCTATGGACGATGATCAGGAGCTTGCTAGTAAAGTGATCTATTCACGGCCATACTATGGCACGGGTTACTTGCTGGTGATTCGTAAGAATGGACCTCGCGTTCGTTCGCTCGCGGAGTTGAAGGGACAACAATCGCGACGGATCGGGACCGAAGCCGGATCGGTCGCCGACTACCACCTGCGACAACGAGGCTACCTGCGGCGACTGTTTCGCACTCAACTATCGGTGCTGAAAGCGCTGCACGACGGAGAAATCGATTATGCCTACCTGTGGGCCAACGTCGGGTGGACGCTCCAGGCCTCGCCTGAATTCAGCCTCGAATTGGTGCCAAACTATGTTCCGGAAGACCACTGGAATATTGCGATTGCCATTCGACGTGGCGACAAGGAACTGAAGCGGCATGTAGATGCGGCGGTCGACACACTCGTCAAGAGTGGTGCAGTGTCGCGAGCGCTGGCTCGCTATCACGTGCCCTATTTTCAGGAGTTCACCAAAAAAAAAGAACCTCGCAAGCAAAAACAAAAGGTGGATTCTGTTAGCGGACAGATGTCCCGCAACGATGTGCTACAACATCAGCCAACGAATCGAGGAATCGAGCCACAGTTGCATCAGCGGCAGAGATCCAAAAGAGGCTATACCTGTCTTGAGAGAATTCGTTCGTCAGGAGTCTTGGTCGTCGGGCTGGACCATAAGAACCTTCCCTTCTCAACAGCCCATACCGAGCCCGCTGGGCTCGATTACGAAATCGCAGAGCTCTTAGCCGAGAATTTGGGTGTCTCGTTGCGTGTGTATTGGGCCTATTCTTCGCACGAGTCCTATCCGTCGAAGCTGGTGAGCAAGAGATTTTGTGACGTGATATTGGGCGTGATGCCCGACGATCGATTTGCCAGCAGAGTCCTGTATTCAAAACCGTACTATTTTGCAGATTATCGACTTGTTGTGCCGGTAGATTCTGGAATTCCATCTGGCTCGCTGCTGTTAGCGGCCGAACGCGGCGTTGCAGTGCGCGGCCTGCGAGAAAGTAAAGTGCAGGAGTATCCTAGTCTGCAATGTGTCCTAGAAGCAGTGGCGAGCGGTAAAGAACGGGCTGGCTATGTAATCGCAACCCGCGGTCGTTGGTTGGCAGAGAAACACTGGCCGGGCAAACTGAAATTCGTCGGCAAAGGCGCCGGCTCAATCGACTGCTTTCCCGTCTGCGCGGCGGTGCGCAAGACCGATTCCGATTTGAAGACAGCGATTGATGAGGCACTTACCAAAATGGCTGAGTCGGGCAAGTTGGCTGAAGTCTTCAACCGCTGGCAGATTCCGTATAAGTCGTCAAAGAAGTAGGGATGATTGATTCTCCAAGTCGAAATGTGTTCGTCGTCAAAGTCCTCAGGGAAAGTTACAGATAGTGAGATGCGGCACACATTGGTTTCCTTATCGCGTCGTCGTTATCGCCTTGTTCGGTTACGGCATCATAGAAATGTTCACATATGATGGACGGTTTTGTGTGTTGGCTAACGAACAGAAAAAATTGAACCCTGCTTCGATTGGCGATGCCGCAAAGTCTTCGGCCGTAGTGGCCACACCGGCGGGGCAAAAGAATTCCGCCCAATCCGAAGGACACATGGAAGACCAAAAATCCACTTTGGCTGAAGGTCGGTCGTTGTATCGCGGTTTGTGCAGTGGGTGTCATGGAGGAAAGGGTCGCGGCGGTAAAGGTCCCAATTTGACAGACGAACGATGGCTGCACGGAGATAAGAACGAAGATATCGCACGTGTAATCAAAAACGGCGTGCCACGCACGACCATGAAACAACTGGGCGAATCACTGAAGGACGAGCAAATCGCGAAAATCATCGCCTATGTTCGTAGCTTGGCCTACGCTCCCGGAACAAGCGACTGGAAGCCCTATCTGACCGGCGATCCAAAAATCGGAGAACAGATTTTTTTTGACCAGAAAGGCAAAGCTATTTGTTCGAAGTGTCATACGGTAAACCGCAAAGGAGGCCGGGTTGGTCCGCCGCTGGATCGCATCGCCGCTCGTCGATCTCCCGAATTCATTATGGAATCGGTCTTAGAGTCGTCAAAATTTATCGATCCTCGTTTCGAGACAGTGCAGGTCGTCACGGAGCAAGGAAAAGTCATTATCGGTCTGCGTGTGAACGAGACCAATTTCAGTATTCAATTGCGTGAGGAGAATGGTCGATTTCACTCATTCTTGAAACGTGACTTGGAAGTTTTTCGAGTGTTAAGGAAGTCCCTGATGCCCGAGAACGTTGCCGAACAATTGTCTGTGAAACAATTTCACGATTTGTTCGCTTTTTTGATGACGTTGGAGTAACCTTAACAATTCGAAGTGGCCGCATATATGCGGTCGCTTGTCGACCCAGTCAATAGGGTCGTTCCAGAATCAAGGAGATCGCCTGATGAATTGGCCCCAGCCAGATTTCGAAGAGATTAATTTAAGTGGTGAAGTGACAGCCTACGCCAATACCGACGAAAGCGTGCGCACCTCCGAACAGTTAGTCGCACAAGCAAAGTTGGTCACGGCCTCAGCTGACAGCCTGAAAGAATCGACCGCGTGAGCTGATCATGCGAATTCGCATTTTGGGCTCTGCGGCTGGAGGCGGGCTGCCTCAATGGAACTGCCGCTGTGTAATTTGTGAAGCGGTTCGCGCCGGATCAGCTGATGTGCAGCCACGCACGCAGTCATCCGTGGCCGTGAGTGCAGACGGTGATATGTGGTTTCTGCTGAACGTGTCTGCTGACGTGCGTCAGCAGCTTCTGGCGTTTCCCGATCTCTGGCCGCCCGACGGGAGTCGACGAGGCACAAGTATCGCCGGTTGTTTGCTCACCGACGCGGAGATTGACCACGCTAGCGGGCTGTTGCAATTACGCGAAGGTTGTACGTTTGGGATTTTCAGCACACCCATCATACGGCGTTGGCTTACGGATTATCTTCCGATTGGCACAATCCTGGCCGATTTTGCCGATCGTCCTTGGACCGAACTGTCTTTCGATGACGAATTGGAACTCCCTTTGCCGAATGGCGATTCGAGTGGATTGCGGGTGAGAGCTTTCGAGGCGGGCCGCGAAGTGCCTCGGTTTGTTTCCGAGAATGCAAACGAGGCCGTTGGGTCCGTTATTGGTCTACAAATCGAGCACGTGCAAAGCGGCGGCACGCTGGTTTACATCCCAGGGGTCTCGGCCATCAGCGAGTCTGTCGAGCGAGCTGTCGCCGAGGCCGATTGTCTGTTGATCGATGGCACTTTTTGGCGTGACGACGAACCGATCCAGAATGGAATTTCCGACAACACGGCCCGTCAAATGGGTCACATTCCTGTAGACGGTCCGGATGGGAGTCTTCAGTGGCTGGCGAAGTTACCGGTCCAACACCGTGTTTACATTCACATCAATAACACTAACCCCATGCTAATTGATCGCGGACGCGAATGTCGGCAAGTCAATGCCAGCGGTGTTCGCGTGGGTGCCGACGGTGACGAATTCGAGGTGTAATGCGAACGTATTGTAGATCGACGTCTCTCTCATCTGACGGTCTTCTAATTTTGGTAACACTTCAGCCAAGTGAAGTAGGACGGCTTGGTAAGGCCGTCCTACGGCTGTTTCGCCAGACGGCGAAAGTGTTACGGTCTTCGTAAGCGTCGTGTGTTTTGTGGTTCGAATCAAAAGGTCGCAGATGGATCCTTGGTCAGCGAACGAGTTTGCGAAACAGTTGAGGGCGGTGGGTCGGGAACAGTACCACGACAAACATCCCTTCCATCGGATGATGAACAAGGGACAGTTAGATCGCGAACAGATCCGCCTTTGGGTCGCCAACCGGTTTTACTACCAGAAGAACATTCCGATCAAAGATGCGATTTTGCTGTCGCGCTGTCCATTGCGAACGATCCGTCGCAAGTGGGTTCAGCGGATTCTGGATCACGATGGTTTCGGCGATGATCCGGGGGGCATCGAGAAATGGCTGCGCCTGGGCGAAGGGGTCGGCCTGACCCGCGACGATTTGGAAAGCGAACGGATGCTGCTGCCCGGCATACGGTATTCCGTGGATGCCTATGTGAACTTCGTTGCCACGCGGACGTGGATTGAGGGTGTCGCTTCATCGTTGACGGAACTGTTCGCACCAAACCTGATGAAGGAACGATTGGCGGCGTTCCAGAAGCACTATCCCTGGATTGATCCGCAGGCGTTGGCGTACTTTCGTTCCCGGCCGCTGCTCGCGTCCCGCGATAGCGAGCACGGGTTGTTGCTGGTACGCACGTATTGCCGCAGCCGCAAGGAACAGGAACAGGCTGTCGCGGCTCTACAGTTCAAGTGCGACCTGTTGTGGACGCAACTCGACGCGCTGTACTATCACTGTGTTGACTCTACTCGGAACAAGACATCGTGAAACCCGCAATTGAATTTCGTAAACCGATGCTTGTTCGGTATGCCCGTTTTCGCTGGGACGCTGTTCACGAACAGCATCAAATCGTGTTTCCCGAGGGAGTGCTGGTGCTGAACGAAGCGGGAGCCGCAATCGTCCGACTTTGCGATGGTCGTTCGACGGACGATTTGATCACGTCGTTGGAAGAACAATTCAAGAGCGGCACTTGGGCAGAACATGTATGTAACTTTTTCGATCGACTCGCCAAAAAAGGACTGCTTCACGATGCCGCAGACGGCTAATCCGTATTCGTTGCTGGCTGAATTAACCTACCGTTGTCCGCTGCAGTGTCCGTATTGCAGCAATCCGCTGAAGCTACACGAATACAGTAAGGAACTCGACATCGCAACGTGGAAACGTGTGTTGGCCGAAGCCGCTGACTTGGGTGTGGTCCAGGTGCATTTCTCTGGTGGCGAACCACTACTTCGACGCGATTTAATCGACGTGGTTCGAGAGGCACGACACGTCGATCTCTACACCCACCTCAGTACCAGTGGTATCCCCTCCGATGACGTAAAGTGGCAGCAGCTTCGCGACGCTGGACTGGATGCCTTGCAGATCAGCCTGCAGGATTCCTGTCCGGAATCCAGCGACTGGCTGGCTGGTGTGCCATCGTTCGAAAAAAAGCTCCGTGTTTTGAAGACGGTCAAACGACTGAGGTTCCCGGTCACATTGAATGTCGTCTTGCACCGCCATAATCTGGAAAATATTGGTGATTTGATTGAATTGGCTCGACAATTGGACGTGGAAAAACTGGAACTGGCGCACGTGCAATATAAGGGTTGGGCCTTTCGCAACCGAGCCGTTTTACTTCCGAGTCATGCGCAGATCGAACAGGCTGCGGAAACCGTCGCTCAGGCCCGTGAACGACTAGGCGATCGGCCTGAAATCGTCCACGTTTTGCCTGATTACTTCCAGCAGTTTCCCAAAGCGTGCCTGAACGGTTGGGGGCGAGTTTTCCTAACGGTTGCACCAGATGGAGCTGTGCTACCGTGCCAAACCGCCCGCGAAATTCCCGGCCTCAATTTTCCTAACGTTCAAACTGCTTCGCTCGAGGAAATTTGGTTTCACGATTCCGTATTCCAGAGATTTCGCGGCACCGGCTGGATGCCGGAACCCTGTCGAAGCTGCGACCGGCGGGAAATCGACTACGGCGGATGTCGCTGCCAAGCATTTTTGCTCACCGGAGATCTTGCGGCGACTGATCCAGTGTGTCATCTTTCGCCCGATCATCATCTCATAGACGCGGCTGTATCTGATGCCACACGCGAATCCGTTTCCTTACAGTACCGAATGTTTACAACGTGACAAATCTCTCGAGTTTATGACACTCGCCGGCACCAGCGGCCTCGATAGATTTTTCGGCCTGCTTTCCTCTTTTTCCGTTCTAAGCTCGTTCGATAGTCCATGTCGTGGGTTGGTGCATGTTCCGGTAGCGGTGGTAGCGAATTGAATTTTTCGTGCCGGTCCATCAGTGCTCCGATGACGTGGAAGTATTCTTGCACGTCAGTCCACACGTGCAGTAAACCGCCAATTCTTAGTGCCATTGCAATTTTGGCGGCGAATACGTCAGTAAACAGGCGACGCTTCATGTGCCTGCGTTTCCACCAAGGATCGGGAAAGTAGACGTGGATCGCCGAGACTGAAGCGGGGGCAATGAATTTATCGAATGTTGTGTTGGCGTCTCCACCCAGGATTCGGACATTTGCCATTTTCTGTTTTTTTAAACGACGTGCTGCCCGACGACCTTCTTTGTAATTGAGTTCGAGACCCAGGTAGTTAATATCTTGGTTTGCCAGGCCCGCATTGACCAAAAACAAACCTCGACCGCAACCTACGTCTAGCTCCACCGGACACTGATTCCCGAATAATTCTTGCCAATTAAGGACGCCGTCCAAGTCGGTAAACGTCATGAAGTGCGATTTCAGGTCGCCTTGAAGAAACTTCATGACAGGGTCCGGGGACGAGGTCCGAGAGCTCTGGCTGTTAAAGGCTTGATCCTACTCGATTTTTTGATCGCGATTGATGGAAACGCCTATCATCATACCGCTAACAACCATGCGACCGTCAACGAATCCTTGAAAATCGAATTCAGCTCGCCGTTTGGGGCGCACTTTTCCCAACTTGACGATCAAAACCAATCGGCAATTCGGAAAGACCGGGAACCGAAATCGAACATTGTCCATGCCTCCAAAGCCAAGAAAATCACCCTCGAGGATTTTGTATTTGCGTGCGTAAAAACCAGCCAATTGTGCAATGCATTCGCAGAGGATAATACCCGGCATCAACGGAAAACCGGGCATATGGCCTGCGATCCAAAATTCTTTGTCTGTGATATCCTTGTACCCGACAATAAAGTTTCTTTCATGGTCGACATGGACCGCGGCCGTCAGTTGTTCCATTTCGTGCCGCTGCGGATTGACACGGCGGATTTCGTTAAGATCGAACATCGGTTTATCGAAATCGAATTCGGTGTAATCGACGATTGGTGCTGGAGGCATCGGACGACTTTACAAATAGACTGCTAGTGCATTGACGGTGGCATCATACAACGATTGAACAGTCTTTTCGACTGTTATCATATCTACTTGCCAGCCAAGATTTTACGAATCTGCGTCAACGCGGTCATCAATCGGTCGGGTTTCATGACAGGGTCAGTCACTTCCACGGCTGTCGCCTGCAGGCTGATTTTGTCGTCCGTATTGCAGCCGATAGTGCTTACGGTCCATTGATCAAATGACAATCGGTCGAACTCAACGTGTAATGGTACCCGCTGTGTCGGTGCCGATCGATTCCCTTTACAGTGAGATACATAGTGATCAGTCGCGAAGACGATTAGACAATGTGTCCGGTCGCTTGAACTTTGGATTTGGTTGTCGATTTGGTATCCGGTCTATTGTTTCTCGACGGTCGGCTGACGGCACAACAATTATTCATCGGCGATGATTTGGCCAAGGTGGACCGCGAAATTCTGAGCTACATCAAGCGAGCCGTACGGCATCCGTAAAATTGTCAATGACCGTTCGGATGTCGGTTTTCTTAATATCTCCACGAACTTCAACATGTCCGAGTTTAGTTGGCAGAACAAATCTTAATTGACCGGCCAGGGTTTTCTTATCCAGTTTCATTCGGTCCAGAATGTCACTAGTTTCTAGTCTCACGGTCGTCGGCAGTTGCGTCGGCAAATCTAAGGCTTTCAGCAGCGCGATCTGGCGGTCTGTCAACGATGAATCGATCAACTGTATTTGCTCCGCCAAGCGACTGGCATAAACCATTCCGATGGCAACTGCTTCGCCGTGCAGAAGTTGTTTGTAACCACAGAGTGCTTCGAAAGCATGCGCGAACGTATGGCCGTAATTTAACACGGATCGCAACCCAGTCTGTTCAAATTCGTCCTGCTCGACGACGTTCGCTTTTAGACGGCAACTGCGAGCGATGACATTCCGCAGCACGTCCGGAGCCCGGTGGTTTAAGCCGTCGACGTTTGCTTCCAAGTATTCGAAGAACGGGGCATCTAGGATGACGCCGTACTTGACGACTTCGGACAGTCCGCTGCGGTATTCTCGGTTGGGAAGCGTTGACAGGACTGACGTATCAATCAACACTCCCAGCGGTTGATAGAACGCTCCGATCATGTTTTTTGCTTGCGCGTGATTAATGGCCACTTTGCCGCCGACTGAACTGTCGACTTGTGCCAAAAGCGTTGTCGGAACGTGAACGAAATGTAAACCACGGGCAAACGTTGCCGCCACAAAACCGGCCGTATCACCCACCACTCCACCTCCAACGGCGATCACGGTCGTTTGCCGATCGGCTTGCAATTCAATTAGTTGGTCATACATTTCGGACGCGACCGATAAAGATTTCGATCGTTCGCCCGGTTTCAGAACGATTCGATGGCAGCTCCAACCCGATGCGATCAAGATTTCATGCACAGTGATCGCCTGGAGGCGTTCGACATTTTGATCAGTAATAACGATCGCTGTACCGGGCGGCGTTGTCCGGGTTGGTAATTTTTTCATCCACCGCTGCAAATGCTCGGAGATCAACGACATGTGATCGCTCGCAATGGCAATCTCGTAGCTCCGAGATCCCAGCGACACATTCACTGTGAATTCATCCGCCGAGTCAGACACAGTGGGATTCCCTTACAAATGATACTGCACCAAACACTAAACCGTGTTCACAATAGCATGCTAACACAGTCGCTTGAACGGCCAGACTGGTATTCGCAATGTGTTAATCTTTCGGTGTGATTGTATCCATAGACTGGCGCATTCGAAACTTGGACATCAAATGTAATAGGATCGCAGCTCATAATGGTAAAAGTGTCCAGTAGCCGCCGCGCGGACTGGCAGATAGCCAATTTTCACAACTCTTCAGTTTTAAGAATATTGCGTATACATGTTTTTATTAAGCAGTTTAGTAGTACACATCATTTGTGGGCGTGACTGGTGCACGTTGAAACAGTCGTTGACGATAAGCAAGCGATCCTGTCTAACAGCGGGCCGAACCACGAGATGAAGGCTGTTCAAATGTCATGCTCGGATGGGGTTGATATCGCCATGGAATTTACTGTCGCCGACGCGATAAATTTCTCATTCTGAAAAAACCGGCTGCGGGTTCCTTCGTTGGTCGGCACAGATCTCACATCGCTGAAACAATGGACCGAACGCCTATCCGGTCGCGTTACGTACCTGCTGGAAAACATCGGCTTGCTCGAAATCGATTGCGATAGCAGCCAAGCCCTGATTCACTCGAACTCATCTGACCAGAGGTCTAACGAAACGAAGTTTTACGAAATTCTTATCCAATTTCATTCGGATGAAAAAATCAGCTTGTGTTGTTTCTGCCCGAAAACTAGCGAGCAGGGCGACATTCAAGTGACGCACGAAGTGCTGGCCAATTTGGGCAACGATCTTGTCTAAACTATTTCATCTGGTGAGTAGGTAAACGCCACGTCATTTCCAAAACAGCGGCCAGACGAATGTCCAGTCCAATGGCAACTCGCACCTTTGACTTTTCATCCAGAAAGGACAATTCGCTGGCGGAGCACATCGGATTAACGGGAACAATTTCGGTGCCCAACCAATGCAAGGTAAACCAAACGACTACAAACTCAGGACAATTCGGCAGCACTACCAAGATTCGGTCCCCGGGCCGCACGCCGAGCTTCTGCAGGTTTGCGGCCACTAACTTAATGCGATCAATAAGTTGGTTGTACGTCCAATTGGCACGGTAGTAGCGGAGTGCGACCCGTTCAGGATAGCGCTCTTGGCTGTAAAGCAATAAGCGTTCAACACGCAGCGGGGTGTAATCCAAGCCGGGCGGAGGATTAACGGGATAGTTGTCGTGCCACACAGCTCGCGGAAAATTCGGATCAGCTTTCACGGGAAACGGCGAGTCGCTTAGATTGTGCGGTTGAACCGCCTGTACATAAGACATGCGAACCTCCCTCATTTCTGGTTCGGTTCACGATTTCTCTCCGTCCCAAACGAAATTCATCACTCAAAACGGAGAAGTTGAGTCGTTGCACGAACGTGCGATCAAGATGGGAACGTACCGGCGCGACAGGAGCCGAGTGCGGATTGTGCCTGACCTCGCACAGAGTTTTTTTACAAGACCGATCCAGAGACTTTAACCAAGTGCGGCAAATGATCCCAACAAATATGTAAGTGAAATCTGTAACGGAAAAATCGGTAAATACTTGCAAAAAATGAAGACGAACGAAACTGCATGGTTGGGACAACCGACTGCCCTTGACCTGTATGGCAAAATCTGAGACAAGTCGCCAATCGCGTTGCGACTCTCTACGTGCTATTTCCAGCACCCATTCCTGAAATCTCTTCTTAGTCCATCGTTCAATCTGTGACGGCGGAATATGTTTCGGACTGTAAAGCCCCTGGTGTGTTTTTTCGGTTGCGTCACCCTAGGTGTGGGCTGCGCGAACTTTGTCGAAACTCGGGCTATTAAGCAGTTTATGAGTGCGGTAGAGTCCGAAAACCTCGAGCGACTGAAGTCGGCCACGACCGAGAATTTCGAACGGAAAACTTTGCGGCTGTCCCAATCTTTGAAGGACTTCAAAATTCTGCGGCTTCCGGATGGCGACACGTCGATTGTCAATGTTGAAGATGTGTCAGAAAACGAAAAACAGGTCATCGTCGAAGTCGGTGAGTCTAAGAAGAAGGTCAAGTACCGTTTGAAACGAAAACCAGAAACAAACAAATGGGTCGTCGACGACGTTTACGTTAAACAAAAACGCAATGGAATCACTTCGGTCAAATCTGTCACCGAGCAGATGGACCTGTTGCTGACCGTTCGCGAAGTCCTGACGGTTTGGGATCAGGCACAGCGTGACAACATCTTGGCCACCACTACGTCTGAATTTGGCCAATTGTTGAGCGATTTGCCGCCAGTGTATTTGGAATGGCTTGCGAAACGCATTGTTGGTAAGAATTCAAATCAAACCGACTTGCGGCCGAACGCGCAGATGGAAGAAGGAGCTGCTACTGTTCGTCTTCCGCACGCGAAGGGTGAGATCGTGATTTCCTTCAAACGTCAACAGGAACGTTGGAAGGTTAGCAACGTGGCGGTTGAATCCAGATCGGAGCAAGATCGCATATCGTCGGTCCGACAATTGGCGGTAGCGGTTCGTACGGGAGTGGATTTTCTGGCACGCTATCAGGCGTCTGATAAACAGGCGTTATCTGAACTTTGCACCAAAGGATTTTTCCAACGTAGCCTGTCGCCTGCTGTACTATCTGCCGTGAAATTGCCCGCGCCTGAATGGCTTAACGACAAGTATCAGATCAAGATACAGAACAAATACGCGGATTTCCTGATCGAACGCAACGCCGACTGGGTAAAAATCCGTCTGGTCCGCGAAGGCGACGGGCGTTTTGAATCTCCGACACGGTTTCTAATCCAGGATGTGACGATTTACGAGAAGCAAGGCTCGCAAGAGAAACGGCTTTCGGCCTTGTTTACCGCACATGCGGTACTGCAAATATTCAGCGAATCGTTCGCGTCGCGGAATCTCGACCACTTGAGCTACAGTGCGACGCCAGACTTCAACCGACGGGTCTGGGGGCGTCTGAACCCAACGACCTTTCGTGACATCACGATTCCGGAAATCGAAAACGCGACACCCAAAATCTTGTCGACCATTTTTCAAGGTCCGATTACTGAAGTCACTGTAACCCAAGGCTCGCGCGCCCTCACGTACGTTTTGCTGGACCGAGGAGGTCAACTTCTGGTCGACGATGTGCTGATGCCCGTGTTCACTCGCCCAAATTCGCTCAAGACGACACTGGAATTATCCATTTCCATCAAGGAATTTGCTGTGGCCATGCGGCTGGATGAAATCGAATTGTTGATGCGAAATTCGTCTAAAGACTTCAATCGTTTGGTGTGGCATCAGACCAAGCAAATCCCACAAGCTGGCTTCGACGTTGACAAGCACTTGCGGTCTCCGCTGAATTCCATCAGCATTGACCAGGATCAGGCGGTCGTTATTCTGGGTGACGACCATTGGGGAGCCAAAGTCACGCTGGTGAAGGAACGCGAGCAATACCTCGTTGACGACGTACTGCTGATCGCAGGGCTGGAATCAGACCAACGTACAGAGCTTAAACAAACGTTAAGAATCCTGCTGGCATCGAACACCCAGAAAAATCAGAATCGGAACCACACAAGTCACGATCTGCATAAGACGTCACCAGTTTTGTCGCCCATTCTTTCACCGCTTAGCCAAGATCCATCAGCAGCGACCCTAATTTCTCCGATCGCTCAGCCGCTACGCTAATCCCACGCAGTGTTCGCGGCCGCTCTTATTCCCATAGAGCAGCTTCGGGTGTAGTGCTGTAAATCACTGCGGCTGGTTCCCTCTTGAGCATTTCTCGCGAACCCCGTATACATCAAGTATCTATAAAATTGGTACATCCGAATGGTCTCGCGTGAAGTCTCTATGTGATTGATGAAGAAAAGCTCGACGCGGGCCAAGGAGTTTGGACCATGAAGTATCTTACTGGTTGTGTTTTCTCGGCAGTCTTGGGTTGCCTGTTGACGGCTTGGATTTCGGAAGTCGATACGGACAGCCAGATCGTTGCTCAGGTGCGTCAAGATGAACGTGGTCCAGGATTTTCTGGCACATACTCCCGTAGTTCAGCGTTGGCAAGATTCCCGGATAGTTTCAACGAACAGGGTCTGACGGCCGAGGAATCCGTTAACGTGGCCGTTTACGATAACGTCAACAAGAGCGTCGTGCACATTACGACTAAAGGTTCCCGTATCGACGGCTTCTTTTTTCTTGAAGTGCCTTCGGAAGGAACGGGGTCTGGTACATTAATTGATAAGGTGGGGCACATTTTAACTAACTTTCACGTGATCGAGGACGCCCGTGAGGTTGCCGTGACGCTTTTCAACGGAATAACGTACGACGCTTCGTTCATTGGCGCTGATCCGGTCAACGATGTATCGGTTATCAAAATTGACGCTCCCCAAGACACGATCCATCCGGTGACGTTCGGAGACTCCAAGATATTGCGAGTCGGGATGCGTGTATTCGCCATCGGCAATCCGTTCGGTCTGGAACGAACGTTGACCACCGGCATTATCTCTAGTCTAAACCGATCGCTTCAGATCCGCGGTAATCGGAATATCAAATCGATCATTCAAATCGACGCTGCGATGAATCCGGGCAGCTCCGGTGGTCCGCTGCTTGATTCACACGGACGGCTAATCGGTATGAATACGGCCATTGCCAGCAAGACCGGACAAAATTCTGGCATCGGTTTCGCTATTCCCGTGAACTTGGTATCACGGGTCGTTCCCGAACTGATCACGCATGGTCGCGTCATCCGACCGGAAATCGGCATTCAAAAAGTGTTTGAGACAGAGCACGGCTTGCTGATTGCTCAACTGACGCCGAATGGACCCGCAGATCGTGCAGGACTGAGGGGCCCCATCATTCGTCGCCGTCGCGGCCCGTTCATCATTGAGTACGTTGATCGTAGCACCGCCGATTTGATCGTCGCCGTCGATGGCGAAGAGGTGAAGAGCGCCGATAGTTTTCTGGATATCATCGAACGTAAAAAGCCGAACGATCGTGTCATCTTAACAATCATTCGCGAAGGTCGGCGGATGGATGCGCCTGTAATTTTGGTCAATCCAATCGACGTCCTCTAATCGGGCAGCACCAGACTGTGATGTTTGCACGAATGAACCAGAAATTCACTATCGCTAATAAGGGTTTCAGATCGTTGTCGTTGGCATTGATTTTTCTTTGTGGCTGTTCGGCAGACTCTAAGTCGCAACCGGACAGCCAAACTGAATCGCCATTTTTAGGGATGGAGATTGAGGTCGCTGCGCCGCAGGGACCTGAGTTCACAACCCTTTGGAAGCTGACGTTGGATGAATGGGCCGCCGGAATTGGTGCGGATTATCGCATCAAGGAGTACGATTTGAGTTGGTCCACAATCTCGCTAATGGATGCCATAGCTGGCGAGTTGAGCGGAGGGTCGAATTCCGCAGCAAACGTGTTAGTGTTTCCGATTACGGAAGTCACAACACTTGCTGTGGACGGGATCTTGGGGCCGATTCCAGAAAAGGAACTCTCGGATCACAAGGATTCGTTGGGCTGGCTCGACCTGTTTCAAGGGCTTCGCGAACAAGTCGCGTCGATTCAAGAGAAGCCGATGATCATTCCGCTATGCTCGCCCGTGTTGGTTTGTTATTACCGTCGCGACTTACTAGAGAACGCGGGGTTGGATCCACCACAAACCTGGCAGGACTATCAAAGGTTTGTCGACACGCTTGAACGGTGGGCCGTTGTGGATAAAGAAGTGCTAACGGCCGTTGAGCCATGGGGTGAGGATTTCCGTTCGACGATGTTTCTTGCCCGCGCCGTATCGTATGCAAAGCATCCGAGCAACTATTCGCTGTTTTTCGACATCCAGAGCGGCGAGCCTTTAGTCGACGGTCCAGGTTTTGTTCGTGCACTGGAATCGGCCCAGGCGGCGGTGCAAAAGATGCCGGAAGAAATTAGGCGATATACACCATCCGATTGCCGTCGCGATTTCTTTGCCGGAAAAGCCGCCATGGCTATCACGTTCGAGACCGCGCTGGATAATTTGCCACTGTCGTTCGGGCCGGGGCAACCGGTCGTCAGAAAAGATAGACCATCGACTTCTGCGACCAACTCTGGTCGAATCAAGTCGATGAACGTCGGTTTTTGTCGGTTGCCGGGAGTGAATGAAGTTTACAACCGATCGTCAAAGATGTGGGAACAAACACCGGATGAATCAGTGAACCGCGTCGCGTTGACAGCTTTTGGCGGGCTGTGCATCGGTGTGTCGGCCAATCGTTGCCGTTTAGAGACCCAAGCGGCGTGGGATTTAGTGAAGACGCTGGCGGTTGATAAGATCGCAAACACTTTTCCACACGCTACTAAAAGTCTGTGTCGGGAATCACAGCTCGCTGAGGCCAGTTCATGGATTGGGGCAGACTTGACGGCGGATGAAAGGGGCCGTTATCTGAGCACCGTGTCGCGAAGTCTGAATAATTCGCGAGTGGTCGCCGAATTGCCGGTTGTGGAGCGTGCCCGTTTTCGTGTGGCTTTGACTGAAGCACTCGGCACCTTGTTGGCAGGTGCAACGACTCCCAGGGCCGCATTAAAAGATGTCGGCCGGCGCTGGAGACAGATTGTGGAAAAAATTGGTGCGGGCCGGGTAAGAGATAGCTATCGCATTCGCTTGGGATTGGCGCCGCTCGGTTCAAGAAAGTGAGTAGGCAGAACTGACGGCTTATAATCAGTTTTCGAAAGCGAGGTCTGTAGTCAGGAAACCGTGAGCGGTTTCACGTTGATGCGGCGGCCATCGCGATCAAAATATACAATGCCTTCAACGAGTGAGTAGATTGTATAGTCGTTGCCCATGCCAACGTTTCGTCCGGGATGCCATTTCGTACCGCATTGCCGGATAAGAATATTTCCTGTGACGACTCGTTCGCCACCGAACTTTTTCACACCGCGATATTGCGCAAGCGAGTCGCGGCCATTACGGCTGGAGCCTTGTCCCTTCTTGTGTGCCATAGTCCGCCATCCCGTTCGTTCAGAACCAGTCGACTAATTTGGTAGTCTAGCAATTCGGGTCTTTGCTGCCAATGGAAGTGGTACGTGTTGTGCTCGACGCATAGTACACAAGCATGACAACTCTGGTCGGTTCACGTGTAGACTTTGCAATTGTCGCGGAACGTGAAATCGAACCCGCCGATCCAGAATCGCACGAACTCGAGGAGCGATCTATTCCGATAGCTCTATGGCCTTCTCCTCAGATGGCTTGGGAATATTGTTGTTTGGCTGGTCTGGATCTTTACCTGGCAACTTTGTGTTTTCCGGTTTGTCGAGCGGTTGGAATACCACATTGTCCGGGCGGTAGATCCATGTTGGTTCGTGTGTGTTGCCTTGGTGGTCGTCCTGCCGGAACTCCGTCTCATTCTCATCGAACTGGTCGCCCGGGCGCCAGTACTTTTGGATCAATGTCTTTCGCCAGATTTGTGGTGGCGGACCATCCGCAAGTCGATCAGTGCTAGTCGTGTAATACCAAACGGCATCTATAGCATTCGGTGGCGGGATTTTCCTGGCGTCGAACAGGTTTCCAAGTTCTCCAGCCGTCAACCAATTTCCCGTGCCGTTCCATACCTGGTCCGAGATACGCAATTTGCTATTTTTCACCAACTGACTCAAATCCTGATACGACACAGGTCCGTAAACTAATTTGTAACCGTTTGAGAATCCAGTCATAAAAATCGTGAAGTGATCCGTTTCCGGATCGATGCCTCGCCACATCGCCACACCATAACGTGCGTTGAGCTTTGTCGCGCCGACCGCGGTAATAGGGGGAATGGGTCCGACGATTTCGACCGAGTTCTGAAAAACCTGCCGTTCGCGATCCATAATCGCGGCTTGTGCTTCTGGCAGAATCTCGTCGTCGTAAATATTCTGGATCCCATTGTCGTCGGTTACGAGTGTAAATTCCGGCAGGAACATTAGCTCACTCAACTTTCCGGTCGTCGGATTGGTCGGTGGTGGATCGAAAATATTTCTCGGTGTCGTGTCCGATTGGTCTTGCTTTTGTTCGATCTGACGGCGTATTGCTCGGTAGCACAAATACCAGACGTTGTTGCGTTTTTTTATACCAGTTTTGGGATCTGTGATGTCGACCGAAATCATGCGTGGCGGCTTGAGATTGACTTCCAGAACAAACAGATTATTTTGAGCTTTGCGTTCCGTGCCCGTCGCCAGCGCTTTGGCTGAGTTGTCGAATCCTTGAGTGCTCTGCGCAGTTGCGGTCCTCACCAGCAACAGCGTCACACAAGTACAAAGGAGAATTGCCCAAGTAGTAGCTCGACGAACGACTTGATTCATAATTCACATTCCGAACACGGCTCGGCTGACAGGTCCCTGGTTGGTCCGCTTCGTTGCACCTATCGCGAGCACTTCTATTGGACGCCAGCGCCCTCGACTATATCAGTCACGAATTGGCACGGTCAAGATGTCGTCGCCACAAGTGGCTTCGACTCAAGTAGAAGATACCGATATGTATCGAATTTGACTATGTCATTCGCGTCACATGGGGCATACTGCCGGATTGCCGTGCCATGGCTGGTAACCTCAATCTCAATTTTAACCTAAACAATCGGAAGAACGACTTTTTAATTTATCGGCGAGTAGGGGCGTGTCGGTACAGGTCTATTCCAGTCAATATTTTTCAACTTCATCAGTTCGGTAGGCAACTTTTAGGACACTTTTATGCATTTTATCAGCGCCAATGGTCGTTCGCGGATAGGTATCGATCACAATAAATTTGGCTTAGCCGTCAATTTCACGTATCGCCAATCCGCCGTGTGGCATTTCGGAATTGGGCCGCAGCGCTTCCTCGTAATACTGGGGCTGCGATGCTTAGCAGACGCCGTAAATTAAGAGCAGTTGTTTCGCAGCAGAATACTTGTTGGGTTCGACGAATAACGATTTCTGCCGACCAACGGGCAGCGTGAGTTTCAAACGATAGCCGGGTCTACGTGATGTCGCCTTCGACTGTGTCCGAAGCATTGGTCGCCTAACGGAAACGCTCATTGCATCCAAGATAAAATACCGTAGTGTTCGAGTTTCCGGTTATACTGCGATTTTGGTTCACAAGATCGGATCTCTTGATGAATTCAACATGGATTTTCTTCGTAGATTGTTTCCGACGGGTTATACTTTTTCAGTGTTCTCAGTTAACTTTTTTCCACAGCCGTTCAGCTAACTACGGGTTTCTCTACACGTATTCCAAATGACCCGTTAGAATTGGCTCATGCTGTGATGCTTTGTGACGAACGACACCCAAGAGTATTCTCAAACTGGTTATATCCGTTTCTTAAACATACCAAGTAGAACAGTTATGTCCACGAGTGTAGAGCCATTCATCAAGGGAAGTTACGCATTTATCAGCCTTGGGTGTCCGAAGAATTTGGTTGACAGCGAGAAAATGCTTGGCACCCTGGCATTGGACGGTTACGCGCTCGTTTCCGAGCCGGATCAGGCCGACTTCGTAATCGTCAACACCTGCGGTTTCATCGAAAGTTCGCGGCAGGAGTCGAAAGCGGTCATTCGCGAGATGATCGATCTGAAGCGAGAAGGTAAGACAAATGGGGTCATCGTTGCCGGATGTCTTCCCGAACGCGTTGGTAGCAGTTTGCTCGACGAAATGCCTGAAATCGACCATATTGTGGGGGTTTTCGGACGCGACGAGATCAACCGCGTCGCCGATCACTTGATCGGCCGGGCCAGCGAGCAACGTGAATTGTTTCGGCCCGCTCCCATCAAGGCGATGGATGATCGTGCCCGATTACGGATCACGCCCAAGCACTTTGCCTATTTGAAGATCTCGGAGGGTTGTGACCGCACCTGTACGTTCTGCGCGATCCCCATGATGCGAGGCAAACACATAACGAAACCGATTGAAATGGTTGTCGACGAGGCTCGTGAACTCGTTGACGACGGTGTTCGAGAACTAATTCTTGTCGCTCAAGACACCACCTATTACGGGATGGATCTATATGGTGAAGTCCAATTGGTGGAGTTGCTGAACAAATTGGAACAGATTGACGGCATCAACTGGCTTCGGTTGATGTACTTATATCCGATCAACTTTACTGATGAGTTGATTGAAACGATTGCCAATTCTCGGAAAATCATCCCGTATCTTGATCTCCCTCTGCAGCATATCAACGACGTGATGTTGAGGCGCATGCAGCGTCGCGTCAACCGCATTCAGACTGTCGAACTCATCGAAAAGCTGCGCTCGTCGATTCCCAATTTGGTATTACGGACAACACTGATCACCGGCTTTCCCGGCGAGACGCCCGATCAATTTGAAGAACTGAAAGAATTCGTACAACAAGCAAATTTTGAGAGAATGGGAGTTTTTACCTATTCACTGGAGCCGGGTACCCCGGCGGAAAGGCTGTCCGGTCATTTGCCGGAAGACGTCAAACAGACTCGTCGCGATGAATTGATGAAACTGCAGCAGGGAATTGCCTTCCGTTTCGGCGATTCGTTGGTCGGTTATGAGCTGGACGTGATCATCGATAGCCAAATCGACGACGAACTTTGGCTAGGCCGGACTTACGCTGATGCTCCAGAAATTGACGGAAGCGTATACGTGGTCGGCAGCGGCATACGTATTGGCGACTTAGCGCCGGTTGAGATTGTTGAACGCCGCGATTACGATTTGGCCGGGGTTCATGTCGATGACGAGGAATCATGATCACCCAGTACTTCGTCTCAGACACAGCAGTCGGTATGTGATATATTGCGGACATAAGTGCGCGCGACTTGTCGGGCGACGAACTGGTGTTGACTGCACAGGTACCAATTGGTGACACTAACCTGTCCAGGACGATTCGAAAAAGTACGTTCTTTGAGCTCCAAAGCCTTTACATGGTCACGACGGGAAACCAGGCGCGCGCGACAAAAAGTCCCCAAAACACGCCCACTTCGCATGTCTTGGCCATCGACTGCAAGTCACTGAATGTCCCGAATCTGATCACGCTTTTGCGCTTGGTTCTCGCATTCGTTTTGTTCGTAATGATCTACGTCGAGGCGCTTTGGATTTCAGCTGCAGTTGTCTTTGTTGCCGCTGCGTGCACTGATGCATTGGATGGCTGCATCGCGCGTCGCTATGGCATGGTCACGGTTCTGGGAAGGGTTCTCGATCCTTTTGTCGACAAGATCATCATCTGTGGTTCATTTATCTTTTTGCTCAATAAGAATATCGATTTCGGTTCTGGCATGGCATTAACCTCCGGAGTGAACGAGTGGATGGTGATCATCATCATCGGGCGTGAAATGTTTGTGAACAGTTTGCGCGCGTTTCTGGAACAGCATGGTCGCGATTTTTCAGCAACGTTAAGTGGGAAGATCAAGATGGTGACGCAATGTATTGCCGTAACCGTCGGTCTGCTGTCGCTAAGTCCCGACATCGGCGGACAATACCCAAAATTTAACGTTTTGCGGGATGTACTACTTTGGACTGCGGTCGCAGTAACTGCTTATAGTGGCGTCACATATAGCTACCGAGCTTTTGTCATGCTCCGGGCTGAGTCCCAGGCATGACAATGCGTTGGGTTGAAAGACTCATCCAATCGATTTCAACCGCAGACCCTTCGGCACCAACTGGCGTTCCACTAACTCGAACAAGCCCTGAACAATTAATGCCATCAGTGCGGCCGGAATTGCACCCTGAAGGATCAAGCTGTTGTCATTCAGCCGAATGCCTGTCAAAATTGGCTGTCCGTAGCCTCCGGCGCCAATCAGAGCCCCCAGCGTGGCGAATCCCACGTTGATCACCGCGGCTGTTTTGATGCCCGCTAGGATTGTTTGTGAGGCCATTGGGAGTTCGATCAGCCACAGCCGCGCTACCGTCGGAAGCCCCAAGGCCGCGGCCGACTCACGCAGTTGGATCGGAATGTCATGCAGCCCTGTAAAAGTATTTCGAACAATCGGCAGCAGACTGTACAGAAACAGCGCGATTATGGCGGTCGCTGATCCCGACCCGATGGTGCTCAAACCTAGTTTGCTGACTGGGACGATTAGTATCACCAACAGGGCCAGTGCCGGAATTGTTTGAATAATCCCCACGGCTCCCAACAAACTCTGACCGACAATCGCCGGCAACTTCGTCGCGACGATGCCTAAGGAGATGGCAGCCAGGATTGCTGGGATCAACGATTTGCGAACCAAGTCTAGGTGCTCTTTGGTGTGTTTCCAAATCCTGTTGGCGACGGTTTCCTTTTGCACGGCCACTCGGATCCCAAACTTCTTGTTAAGGAATTCCGCCGCGACGTGCGATTCCGGAATTCGATGCAGTTCCGCGTACCCATTCATCGTCATAATTTCGGTTTCCGATACATTGCCTTCTAGCTGTTTCAGCAGGTTGACGAATTCTGGCGCGCGTTGTTCCAGATCCGCGCGGTACAGAAAGACGGCGTCGTATTTCGGAAAAAAGTAGCGGTCATCTTTGAGCTGACGAATGCCGTAATAACGTATTTTGGCATCGGTCGTGTAAACATCGATCGCATCGGCCGAACTTTCATCGAGCAAACGATAGGCCACGTCATGATCTACTCCTTTAACATCCAGCGACGGCAGTTGGTAATGTTTTCGAAGACCGGGCCAACCGTCTCCACGGTGCACGAATTCGCTGCTGAACCGTAATCTGAGTTTCGGGTCTTTCGCCAGGTCAGAGATATTTGTCATTCCTTTTTTTTCCGCTACTTGCTCTTTCATACCGATGGCGTACGAGTTTTCAAAACCAAGTGGCTGAGTCATCAGAATGCCGCGTTCACGCAGTGCCTGGCGGATCGCCTGTTCGCTGTGCACAACCTTTCCGGAAAAAATTTCCTCGCGGATGGTACCCGTATATTCGGGGTAAACATCAATTTCACCTTCCTGTAAGGCTCGAAACACAAGCTGTGTACCACCGATTTGTTGATAGTGAAATGAGTTTGCTCTCACACTTTGCCCTAGGTGTCTGGCCAGTTCTCCTAGAATGATCGATTCAGTGAATGCTTTCGATCCGATGCGCACCGAATACTGCTGACACGATATCGGTGTAAATGCCAGCAGAGGTAGAATGGCAGCGAGAACCAACCAGCGCATCGTCAAGTTCTGTTCCCTTCCAGTGGACCACGTTGTGCATTCACAAACTGTGTAACAAATGGATTGGTAGGCGCATTCACGAGTTCCTGAAGCGTTCCCTGTTGCACAATCTTTCCATCGCAGAGCAACAGGATCGAATCGCCAAGGAAGGCCGCTTCGCCCATGTCATGCGTCACCAGTACGACGGTCTTGCCCAACGAGAGAAAAATCTCGTGCAGTTCGTCCTGTAACTCCGAGCGAATCATCGGATCTAGCGCTCCTAATGGCTCGTCAAGTAACAGCACGTCGGGATCCAACATCAAAGCTCGCATCAAACCGACACGCTGCCGCTGTCCCCCTGAGATTTGGACCGGATACCGATCTAGGGCATCCATTGGAAAGTGTGTCATTTCGGCCAACTCGTTGATTCGATGTGATATTCGATCGTCGTTCCACCCCAAATGTCGCGCCATTATGCTGACATTGCGTTCCGCGGTTAAATGCGGAAATAGGCCGCCATCCTGTATGACGTATCCCATCTTTTGTCTCAGTGTCAGGATCACGTCACCACTAATTTGCGTCTGCTGGAACCATACGCTGCCGCTATCCGGTTGAATCAACCCGATCATCAGCCTCAGCAACGTCGATTTGCCGCAACCGCTAGGGCCGATGATGACGAAGACTCGACCAGTTTCGATACGCAGATTCGTGGGTGCCAGAACCTGCCGACCTGCGTAGGATTTTGAAACGTGCCGCAATTCCAGCATGTCGTCGCACTCAGAACAGTAAAAAGTGTAAATTGTGGTTCACGGCATCGTTTGGAAGTCGCTTGGTCGGCTGCTCAATTCAATAGTAGCCGTAGGCCAGGACAAGCATAGCGCGGGTCCGGCACCTCGTTCCGCCGGAACAGCTCGGTGTTTATTCCGACCTGTTTACTTGAAACGAGAAAGTCGATTTGAAACGGAAATCAGTTCTATTTCAATTGATTGTAGTGTTTTTATTTCGTAGGCCAGTCACGTTCGTCAAACAAGATCTCCTAGTAAGATTTGCGGTCCGGGGTTCAGGAGAACCTGGCGTTTTCGTTCACGACTATTGGCGATAAGGATTTTTCTGTAGTGTTCGAAATGGAGATGCGAGGATTCTAAGGAGAACTCGCCCCACTGGGCTGGCTTGGCCAGGGGGGTATCATTATCGTCACGAAAGAGAAAGCCAACCAGACTGCGATCGTCGCCAGAGTGATTCGGCGTCCTAACAGAAACGATTCCGGACGATATTCGAAGGTGACTTCATACCGACCGGATTCTGGGATCTCAACAGCACGCCAGCCACCAAATGCGGATTCGATAGGTACTGGGCCCGTTGTACCGTTTTGTGTCAATTCTGCGTGCCAACCGAGGTAGAGCATATCGGCCAGGACGAGTACTGCTGGTGAATCAGCCGTGCCGCTTACTTTCACACGCTCGCCAGCTACGATGACGCGGTCTGCAGGGCTCGCGTGTTCCAACATTCGTCGGCGGGCGGGGGGTGGGCGGCGAAATAGACGCGGGTCGGTACCCGGAGCGGCATCAGAAGTAGCCGGCAACGGAAACGTCCAGGCCCGTGAGGTTCTCACGTCCGGCTGCCACAAGGTCCAACTCACCCACGATGGCGGGGCTGCTTTATAGCGATACATCGTAAGCCAGGGATCAGAGATTCTCTTGACCAGTCTCAGATTCTTTGTGATTCGAAACGCTCTAACGGGTTCACGCACCAGCATCCGAACATCAGCGAGGCGCAGAAACTCGACATCATCAGCCTGAAGTCCTTGGTCCGTCATGCCCAGTCGCAGACCCATATCCCACCATCTTGGCACTCGACCGGACATAATCGCAAATGACGATCTTGGCCAGAAAAGATCTGCCACGACGCTGGTTCGTTCGGACCAGTACACCTGTGTATCCGGTATGGTGTCGTTGCCCAACGGTGCCGCACCGGCCAACATCCACAGGTTGTGAAAGGGGGCGATAACTCGGCCAGAAGTCCGAGCCGCGACTTCACCCAGCACGCGGCTTCGCTCGACCAATGCTATATCCGGCTCAAATGAAACGTCTCGTAGTGTTGCAGTGACCATGCTCAGATCGAAGATGCTCCATACTAGAACAACCAACATCAGCCGTCTTTTCGAGTGGTACAGAGGACGTATCAAACTTATGACCACCAGCAGGCCCAAGTTTACGGCAGGAAGTGTCAGTTCCTCAGCGAGTATGTTGCTCAATTCTTCCTTGAAGGTGACCGATTCCGAACGCAATTCACGAAGAGTGTATCCATGCGAGAGCAGCTCGTTCCACAAGAACCGGTCCGGTGACTTGTTGAATTGATCGCTCCTGGCTGTCACGGCGATGATTCCCGCCATGCCGAGGACCAACACAATTACGGCCACGGCAACATATGCGCGACACCAACGATGGAACCGGACTGGTTCGATCCGTTCCAATCCGCGTCCGGCAAGCAAGCCCAGAAACAGTCCGCTAACAATACTCCACCGCGCGGCGCCCGGAAACCATTCAAAACCTGGTAAGGTCATCAGCAGCCGTATGTTTGGCAAAGAGGGAATGATGCTCAATGCAAGACTTCCAAACAGCACCATGCACCAGACTCGGACCTTTTCGTCTCGTCGACCCACGCCGATGGCCCATAGAGCCAAACCGAACGGAAGCAGGCCAATATAAGGTAGGCTTTCCAAGTGTGCCGTGTGCCACGGGACCCACACAGTCGGTTTCCACAACGGATGTGCGAGTAACGTCGGTGCGATGTAGTTGATCAAAGCCAATGGATGAGTCGCGAAACTCGTGATGTACTCAAGATTTCGCCCTCGCGCACTTCCCCAAATGAGTAGCTCGGCTGTCGGAACGAGCTGAATTGCTGCCATTGCAAGGGCTCCAACCATGGCAGGGGGCAACAGTAGGCTGCGCCACAGAATGACGCATCGGCGCCCTTGTGCAAACAATACGGCTGTCCCGGCCAGCATCACAATCACCAATTGGGTGTAAAATGCGATTTGAAAGTGCCCACCCAAAAGCTGCACGGCCAAGACCAAAGTCACGCAGCAAAGCCAGTACCACGCACCATCATTCAACCATCGCCAGACAGCCAGAACGGCCAACGGCAGCCAGCATCCCGTAGTGTAGGACCACTGTTGTGACTGGTGGCCGATGAAGAAACCCTGCCCAATGAAGACCACAGCCGTCAAGATCGACGCCCAGCGGTTCAATTGGAAGCCTCGTGCACAGAGGTATGCGAACCAGCCGGCCAACACGAAGTGGAGAACCATACTGTTCGCGTAGGCATCGTGCGCGTCGAAAAGGCCATACAACAACAGGTGGAGAGGATACAGTGCACCAATTTGTCCCTCAGCCAGTACCGGCACGCCAAATCCTGACTGCTCATTCCACAACGGAAGACGGCCGTGCCGAAGAGCGCTATCGTAATACGTCATCGCTGGCAGGTGCACGGACAATATTTCGCTGCTGACTGGTCGCTGGCCGGCGATCGTTATCGGCCAGAACCACACAGCAACAAGCAGTACCAGAATTCCGAAAGGCAGAATCCGCTTGCTCCAACTAACGGATTCGACTTCCTGAAGTGAGCCTTCGGCCATGTCGTACCTTGCACCTTTGTCAAGTTGCGTTCATGGTGTCTGTTGCTGCGATTTGTCAGGCGCGAACGAGGTTTCTTCACTAAGCACCAACCGCATCACTTCGTCGACCGTAAACTCGAATTCTATTGCCTCTTCCTCTGCCAAGATGTGATACCAAAGCTCGGCTCGGGCTTTAATCGGGGCATTCGTTCGTGTGAGATCGACTGGTACCAAGTAGTCAAAGCGTCGTTCTTCCCCCGGCTGTAGCCGAGTATTCTGGGTAGGCTTTGCCAGCAGATCGACTCCTCTTTCAAAAGGCCCCATACGTTGGCGGAAAGTTTCGATCTGTGGCCATGTTTTGACCAGTTTTGTGCTGTGACTTTCAGGATTTTGCGCGAGTGACGTACTGCGTTGATCGTTGAAGTTGCGCTCAGGAGCAATCGGCTTTGCGTCGATTGGTGTCCCCTGTGCGTCGGCGAGAGTTGTGTGGAGCGTTAGGACGCGGTAAAAGTGCTCGCCGCCCGGTACTTGATGCCCGACGCCGGAAACATTGATTCCGACTGACACCTGCACCAGCTTCAGATCCTCGTGCCACTGAACAGATAGTTCCAGGTCCAGAGCATTTCTCAACATTGGCAGACTGTAACCGCCGGGCATCACATGATCGCCGTCAGGCATATGACAATCGTGGCAACGAGTTTCGCCTCCACCTGTGACGCGGTAATGAAGGAATTCCTCGAAGCTGGCTTGCTGTTGTTCTCCGATAGAGCCGTCCGACAACTTTATAAATCCAAACTGATGACAACCTGCACAGAACTCCGCCGTGCCCAATTCGGGAGCTAGTCGAACCGGGTGTGCCGTTTTGGCTTTCGGTGTAATGTGCGTGACCAGCACGTGTCCGTCGCGCACATGGCATGCCAAACAATCCACGCCATTCGTAAGCCATTGCTGTCGTGACGCGAATGCCTCATCAAGCCGTTCAGGTTCTTGGGACGGTAAGACGTTCAGACCTGGGTTGATGGGGACGTGACAATTCACGCACCATTGCTTTCGTCCGAATGCGGAGGCGAGACACTGCTTCCTGAAGTTGTCGTTGATGCCCGCCACAAAGTGACGGCTCTGTTTCCACTGTTCATACTCTTGGGAATGACATGAGCCGCACCATTGATTGGTCCATTGTGTCGGTGCTTGTGGATCTAGGGCAGTCAACCCGTGATCGAATAAAACGGGAGTCACAGGTTGGCTCGTCTCGACGAATGACAAGAAAACGAGCCCGACCGCGAATGTGCTAGCGCCGAGGAATGCCACGACCAGAATTCCCAGACTTGTCCTGACGAGTGTCTTGCTGTTTCCCAGAAACACCGCCAGTACCTTATAATTGAAGGAGTGCGTAAAACGAATCGACGGTTTTCTCTGTATAAGACGACTTTTACGGCTTCAAGATCGGTTCAAGTCAGCATACCAGAAACCTCTTGAGGATAACAAATCTTTCTTGGCCAATCGAAACTAGCCATGGGACAAGGACGATAGTTCACAAACGACTGCACTTAATATGAACGTTTCCCCAATTGGCCGAATAGGCATTCTGACTTTACTGGCGATCGTCCACCTCAATTTCTATGTTTCCGCATTGCTCACGGATCATCTGCAAGTCTTTTTTCCCCAGGAGATAATCCTGGACATCAAGACACTCGATTATGCCCAAATCCCCGATGGGGCAAGAGCGTGCTTCGACGGAGGCCCGATTGTTGGGGAGCGAAGTCGAAGTCTATGGATTCCCAACGTCTATCATCCCGTCACAACGATCTGTCTGGGCGGAGTGCTACAGTTATTCTCGATCGAGACTGGATTCGTTTTGTTCACCATTTCCAAACTACTGATTACGGTGCTGTTATTCTGGGCCGTCTATTCACAGTATTGCCAATCCAAAAACTTCCTTTGGGCATCTCTCGTTTTCTTCTCGTTTTTCGCCCAGGCAATTGAAATTGGTTGCGGTCAGTATCAGTTTCTCCTGAATCTGTTCTTATTTCTGTTTCTCTTCGGGATCGTGCACGATGCATCTGAGTGGAGATTGTCAATTGCATACTTGGGATCATTGCTCATCAAGCCTGTCGGTTTACTTTGGGCACCGGTGCTACTGTTGAAAGGCAAGTGGCGGACGTTGGTCTGGGGGCTGGGAGGTTTTGCGTTGTTGACCGTTGCTGGCACGTTCATCCGAGGCGGAGAATTCTATCTGAAGCGACTTGTCTTCAGGATGAGGGCCGGGACAGAGTTGCTAGACCCCGTGACGAACGGAGTGGTCTATAATCTTGAGGCCCCCTTGATCTTTCTTGGTTGTGATGCGGCGGTCACTCAAATCCTTGAGTATGTTGCGGGGATCATTCTCCTGGGTTGTCTTGTATCTCGCCGAATTACTCTGTTCGCTGGAGTGTTCTTGTGTGTTTGTTATTTTCTTCTGTTTTATAGCGAAGCCTATGAATATCATTACACGTTGCTTGTGCCGTTGTTCGTCGTTGGCCTGTTGACTCAAAAGGAGTTCGATCAACCGTTCGCGAAGATCTGTATTCTGGTCAGTTGCTTGCCGTCGCCCTATTTTGTGTTTAAGGCACTGGGATTATTCACGCTTCCTCCGGAAATGGCTGCGACATTGCCGAAACGTTACGATTATGATTTGGCTCGCATTGTTAGCGTCGAAGGGATTTGTGTTATGATGTTGATTCGGGTGCTCCCGACGCTCGCGCTTGCAATTTACGTTGTGACGACGAGCTTTTCGTCAAGAGGCGACAAAGGCTATGCCCATCAGGCACAGTGACGGACTGTAACGAAACAAGTCCGCTATGGTTCCAAGATTGGCCGGTGCTGGTGGCACGCGTTCGGTTCGTAGAGCCGATCATAGGCAAGGGACTGAGGCTCTCGGTTCAACTTCAATTGCATGCTATTGGAGTCTTGGTAACACCGAAATGGCTTTGCTGGTTGGCCCAGTCCATGTATCCCAGTGATCTCACATACCGATAAGTGATGCTTCGTGCGTTCGGGGTAGACAAAAAGGCTTTCGATGGCGCTCATCGGTCCAGCCGCTATTCTTTATCGACAATCAGACACGCACCATGACGGAACATGATGTAAGACCAAGCCCACTGTAGTGCGACGAAGAGACGGTTCTTGGAACCGGTTAGACAATAGATATGGAGGATCAAACTTCGGCAACGAGTATTTGGAATACATGCGACGTACGGGCCGCTTCATTCTGCGAATAATTCGCGGGTCTGTCTGAATTTCTGGTGTGCTCGTGCATCTTTTCTAGGGATTGTACAAGTGGCGAATTCGACAGAGTTTGAATTATTTTAGCCATTCGTATCAGTGTCGAGACCCGAGGTGCTGGGTGGATGTGCACGGATTTTCCTGATCGGCTTCGAAGCAGATAGCACACAAACGGTAGAAAGCACTGGTAATAATAGAAAACCACCAAGGGCCGGTTTGTAGTTGCCGAAGTGATCCTTGGACAGTGCCAAGGGCAAAGGGCCCAGGGCAGCGGCAATCACTATGATCGACGTGACAACTCCGCGAATCGCTCCTTGGAACATGCGGCCGTAGTAATCGATCCACACAAACATCCCGGTGCTGCGTATAATGCCTCCTTGCATTCCGAGCAGTGCCGAATAGGCGATCGCCCAAATCGGTGATGGCATTACCATCAGCAGTATCAGTGCCGTAGTCAGAAATAGCATACTGCCGACCAGCAGATACCGGGCTTGGATGCGGTCGCTAAGAAAGCCGGCAATAATACTAACAACCGTAGCTATCGCCGCGTTTAATCCGAGCAGACGCAAGGCATCGATCCGGGAAACTCCTTGTTCACCAAGCAGTGAAACCTGATGAAACATCAAGCCGGTACCGATCAACGAACACGTGCACACGACGGTCATTAGCTTCCAAAACGTTGCGGTGCTACATGCATCGCGCGTCGTCCACGATTCTGTCTGTGCAACCTTGTTGATCTGATAGGCCTCCGTGGGTTCCGAATCCGAGGGCCACCGGCCATCTGGCAACAAGCCCAAGTCCTCGGGACGGTTTCGAACCAGCAGAATTCCTGGAAGAATCAACACGAACCAAACGGCAACCGCCAGAATTATCCAAGCGTACCGCCATCCAACATATGCGATGAGAAAGTCATTAATTTGCGGGATCGTCATCACAGAAAAAGTTCCGCCTGCCCCCACCAACCCCATCGCTAATCCCCGCCGCCGCTCGAACCATTCACCGACAATCCAGGTCGAAATCAGGGTCAAACAACCCTGTCCCAGGCAGCGAATCAAACTGAACCCGATGTAGAGGGCAACCAAATGTCGAACGGTGGACATCCACAGACATGCCAGCCCTAACAGCAATGCCACAGTCGGCAGCATGTGCCTTGCTCCGTGGGCATCTAGTAATCGGCCGATCCAGGGGAGCGTCAGACCGCCGATCAGGGTTGCGATTAAATACGCGCCTGAATACTGGCTGCGCGACATCCCTAGGTCGGCGAGCATCGGATCGACAAAGGCAGCTACTGAAAAAGACTGTCCCGGAGCAGACATATAGACTCCGGCAGCAGCCACGCCCAAGATGACCCATCCAGGATGGAAATGAAGGATGGGTTTTGATTCAGAGTGTGATCGAGGTTCGAGCAAGGATTCCTTTAAATCGTGATTCATTAAACGAATGGGAGAAAGCGTAGTGATAGGCGAAGAGGTAAACGCAAGGCATAGTCTATCAATGGATTCTCTTCAGCAGTCCCTGCGCGTCACTCTATTGAAAGGAATGTGCCGAGTCTAGCTAGCTAAAGAATCTGAATCCAGGATGGGTGGCGAGTTTTTCACGCAGGTGGACAAGTGGCTGCGCTACCCAGGATCAAGAACCTGGGTCACTTATCTACTTCGGTGAATTTTCGGAACTCGCCACCTGGAAATCCGCGCAAAGACGAGTAGAATGCCCAGGGCATGTAGAGCAATGCACCTACAGTAGCGTTTCTAGTAGCATTCGCATTTTACGCATCTCTAACGGTCGACTCGTATCACTCAGCAGCGATGGCGACAGATCGACTGAAAGCGCACGGTCGTAGTGCTCGCGGCGTAACTGGCTGATTAAACGCGCGTAGTCGAGCTCCCCTAGACCGATTTGAACTTGTACTTGTTCGGACGTCGTGTCGCGCAAGTGGAGGTGAAATACGAACGGAAAAATCTGATCGTATGACACACTGCGATTCGGGCCACAGATGTAGTAGCTGGGATCAAGAGTGAGGCCCAATCCGGGCACTGCCTGGCACAATTCGACCGCTGTGTGTGCATCTTCGGTTAACTGACCTGATTTTGTTTTGATCGACAGACGGACTCCGTCCTGATTGGTGATCTTCAGGTAGGCGTGCAGCCGATCAATCTCGGCATTGAAGGGCGTTCCCAACGGCGACGACGGAATGGTAATTTGAGTGATGCGCATCAGTTTGGCCAACTTCGATAGTCCCGCCATCGTGACCAAGTCGACGTCATTTTCCAAGAAAATGGCGACCGGCGTCAAACGCGTGACTTCACGAAAGCGTGCGTAGAAGCCATCCGGATCGTTCCCGATCTGGGATGGCTTCAGATGATCGCTGTTTTCATCCAACCATAGCTCGACTTTGTCGTACTCCAAGTCGGTTATTAGACGACAGGCTTCGGGAAAACCTTTATCGGCAAAGCACCGGGAAGACGCGGTTACGAACACTCCGCACACTCCCTTGTTTGGAAATTTCGCATCATAAACCCTTGGAAAGAATACAGTTACGAATCCGGAGTTGCAGCTATCTTATGTTCCGATTTCGCGCGTGGTAACTTATCGGGATTATCGCGATTCTGCAATAGAGATAAGCTTATCGCGCTATATCGATTGTGCGTCTCTTGGGAATATTCCGCATTTTGCCGAATGGTTGGCCGATAACCACACTAGGTGCTTGATTTCAAATGTGCTGAAATGACGGTCACACGCTTCCATAACGCAGTGCTGGAACATATTGAGGGGGGAAAACGATGATCCCAAATGCCGCTCGAGTTTTGACTGCTTGTCTGCTTTTACCACTGTTTGGTTGCAGCGCGAACCAGAAAGTCATCCGGGGTCAAAGTAATTCCGGATATTTACCCAACGCGTCGACAGCTACAGATATCGGTTTTTTTCCGACGGGCCAACCAGCACAGGGGGGAGAAGATTGCTGGAACGGAATGTGTCCGGAATGCTGTGAATCATCGAGAAGCTGGTCACCGCCACATAACCACACTTACTCCTACCGGCCACCGCAGGATGTAGTTTATCCGTCCGAGAATCAGCCAACGGCGATCTACCAGTATCCGTACTACACGGTCAAGTCGCCGACGGATTTCTTTTACAAGTAGAACGATGGATTGTACGTTTCAACTCGTATCGTCCGTCCAATCGCGGCCAAATTGCGCAGTATGTCGTCTACGTGCTAAACAAAATTTAGTATGCAGAACGTTTGTGAAGCAGCCTCAAATTCGTAGCATACGAGCTGACTAAGGTACAAGCGCAACCTTTTTAATGAGAAAACAGTATTTGTTTAGATTAGGTTCCTAATCTTCCAGCGCTTGCTGTAGGTCGGCAACTAGATCATCCGGGTGTTCGATTCCCACGGAGACGCGGATGGTTTTTTCCGTGATGCCGGCTGCGCGGCGGTTGGCGAGGGTCATAGAGGCGTGGCTCATGGTCTCTGGATACGAGATCAGTGACTCGACTCCACCCAGAGATTCGGCCATGGCGAAGAACTTAGTGTTCGTCATCACTCGTTCGGCTGCCAATCGGCCACCTTTCACGTCAAAACTCAACATACCACCAAAACCATCTTGCTGTTTTTTGGCCAAATCATGACCGGGATGGTTTGGCAGACCGGGGTAGTAGACGCGCTCTACGTTGGGATGTTTATGGAGCATCTGGACCAAGGCCCTAGCTCCATTCTGGTGTGCCTCCATTCGCAGACCGAGCGTTTTTAGTCCTCGTAGGACCAGCCACGCGTCAAAAGGGGAACAGCCCAGCCCCATGGCGTTCGTAATGAAATCGATGCGTTTGGTGTGTTCTTCGTGCCGCGTCACGACGCATCCACCAACAACGTCGGAATGGCCGTTCAGGTACTTCGTCGTCGAATGAATGACAATGTCCACGCCGTATTCGAACGGCCGTTGCAGAAACGGCGAGAGAAACGTGTTGTCAGCGATTGTGATGGCTTGCGACTCTTCAGCGATTGCCGTAATCGCGGCAATGTCCACGATATTCAGCAGCGGATTGCTGGGGGTTTCGATCCAAATGCAGCGGGTTTCGAATGCCATTGCGTTCAGGACATTTTTCGGATCGCGCATGTCGACGAATGTGAAATCGAGGCCCATTTGGGAATAGACGTCGGCGAAAAGGCGAAATGTTCCGCCGTAGATATCGTTGCCGGCGATGATGTGATCGCCTGGTTTGAACAGATGCATGACAGCAGTGATAGCGGCCATTCCAGTGCAGGTGGCGCGGCAGTCAATGCCACCTTCCAGCGACGCGATGTTTTCTTCCAGCGAGCGCCGAGTGGGATTACCGCTGCGTGTGTAGTCATAACCTCGGGTCGTCTGTAGGTTGTCCCAGTAGAACGTAGATGTGGGATAGATAGGCGTGATGACGCTGTTGTAGGTTGAATCCTTATCGACTCCGATGTGAACGCAACGTGTTTCGAATCGCATCGATCGGTTCCTGAAAG
>Ga0310123_10000542_pt1 | contig 33547 bp, 25 predicted proteins | sample CB6_AW_1057_MG_FD_203505 | JGI IMG/M metagenome (GOLD analysis project Ga0310123, IMG submission 203505) | Marine microbial communities from Western Arctic Ocean, Canada - CB6_AW_1057 | ecosystem: Environmental > Aquatic > Marine > Oceanic | place: Canada: Western Arctic Ocean | collected... | reverse complement strand
CCCCCGGACATCGTCGCCGCGCCGAATCCAGACGACTATCTCAGAAATTTAGAGCAGGGCCATGACCCGCTCAGCCCTCCAGACGCATCGGACAGGCTGCGACACCCACACTCGTCTGGAACTAACCGATGAATTCCGGCTCACATCCGCGTTGAACACGCAGCTGCGGGAGCTGCTGCAGGCCGGTGGTGATGAACTGTCAACGTTTCAGCAGCAGCTGTGATTGCCGTCAGTTCACGGGCAAAGCGGTCAGGACCGTAAGGCCAAAATATTCTGCCGACGTGCAACCGGCGTGACTGGACGCGATTTCGACATTTGTCCTCTGTGATAGTGGATCGCTGTCTGTCGGTGAATTTTCTGAAAATTTGAGTTTCGATCCGTTTTAGTGATCGTTTGGCGGCCGTGTTTACCATTTGCCTTATAGAGGGAAGCGGACACCGCGGATTAGGTTGTTCGTTGATTCTGTTTCGTGCCTGAAAATTTCGTGTCTGTTGCAGGCATTCTGTGTTCAGGCTGACAACGTTTGGCTGTCGTGGCGACGCGGCAGGAGACACTCACATTCAAAGGACATACCGCTGAAGTCACCAGCGTGTCGTTCAGCCCCGACGGAGGAGTAAGCAATGCCACAGCAGCTACTAACGCCCAGGCCGAAGAAGACGGCGGTAAATGTTATCGTGCCCAGGATAGGCTTTGTTATCATGAAAAGCCGCCAGTGGGGTGACGCTGTTACTTTCATTTACACCCACTCTGGCCACGGACCCCTGTTAGACCAAACCACCCCCGGTTGGCGTAATTACAAGATGCCCCTTAGCGGTGTTTTGCCGCGAAAAGTACAGTGGATTGAAGCGTTTGGCAACGAGCCGATAGATCGTACCGTCGGACTTGGGTTATTCCTGGCCCCGTTCAAGGCAGAATCGATGCCGGCTAATATCACGGGCGCGCACCTGTCTATCAGAATATCGCTGCTGTACCGAGGTACGCGACCTTATGCGTCCCAAACCATTGCTCATGTTGTGATCACGTTGAAGCCTCGCGGTGGGAATCAGACGTTCCGTTGTTCTCAGAAGATCCTGGTCACGGTCGCTGGTGACCGCCGCTCCGATAAAGGCCATGCCGCCGTCAGCGGTATACTTGTTGCGGACAGGGTCAAATACGGTGCCAATCCGATTAAATGAGAACAACCAAATGGAGCAGAAAACACCGACCAGATCTAAAGTAATGACCAGCGTCTGAGCGTTAGCGCCGCAGAAACACAAGCACAGGGCGCTGAGTACCGGACAGAAGCGGTCATTGGCCGTCTAAGCACTGTCAACAACCCGCACCGGAGTGCCATTTCCCGTTACACAGCCCGATTGACACCAACTATTGCGCACTTGTGCGATTTGCGGCACAAAGACGCAAACGAAAGGATTAACCAATGGCAAGCGTAAACAAAGATACAAAGGGCTGGCAGGTTTTATTCGTCGATCCCAGGGGCGATCGTCGGCAGATTCGTCCTGGTAAAGGAACGAACAAAGCAACCGCACAGCAGATCAGTCGCCATGTTGATGAACTTGTCGCCTGCGGTGCGTCAACAGGGACGTTGAATCGTCAAACGGCACTGTGGCTGGCCTCGATCGGCGACGTGTTACACGCGAAACTAGCGAATGCCGGACTGGTGGAAGAACGTCACACAGGAACACTTGCTGAGTTTGTTTCCTGGCACATCAAGTCGCCAACCGATGTGAAGTCCGGGCATGAACTCTGGGCTGCGCTGGTTGAAGACGACAAAAAGGCTGCGATCAATGCAAATATTCAAAAGGAATGCTTCGATAAAGTCCTATTCAGAACAAAGCAACAGTCCCTGATGCTGCGGCCTTTTTTCTTTTTGGCCAGATGCTTGAGAAAGAAGTAAAAGTTCGACCGCTACAAAAGAAACCAGGACGGCATCCGGGACTCAACTTTCATAGCAGTTACACATGCGACGATGCCTCAACTGTCAACGTTTCAGCGAGTGGCTGTTGAGGAACCGGCGGTGGTGAATCAGGTGCTGTTCGCGGCTGTCGGGGCACTGGTCGATCTGCAGACGACGCGGCCGCTGAAAGCGGAACTGACGAGACGTGTGGAGAGGAATTGAGCGCCGTGGAAATGGCGGAAAATGAGCAAGGACGAAAGCGATGAGTATCGGTGAGATGAGACCGTCGTTTTTCGGCAGGAGCAAACGAAGGAATCCACCATGCATCGTATGACCGTGATGTTGTGCATTTTCCTGGCCGGCTGTCAGCAACAGGTGCCAGTTCCGCTCACGGATTCCAGTCCGGTGTTGCGTGAGAGCTTTGCCAAAATTATGCAGGATTTTCTGGCGAAAATCGGAAAGAACCAGTCGCAGGATGAAATGGAATTGTCTGAAGTCAAACTTTCAAAGACGATCGCACAATTACGCAGGGTTTCTCCCGGATTTCTGCAGGCTTCCCCGCAACAGGAGCAACGTTTCGAACGGGGACAATTCGAAGACGTGTCGAATCTGCAGGACATCCAAAAGATGCTCCAGGTGTTCAGAGATTTTGAGATAGAATTGCTGCCGCTGTCGGAATTTGTCGTGGAACAATACCAGGTCGATGGATACCAGGGAGTGCAGCTGGAAGTCACAAAACAGCTCCTCGAGACCGAGAAGGCGAGACTGATTGACCACCTGAGTTAAATCTCTCGTCCTGCAGCCGAACCTGCTCTTTGTTATCAGACAGACGGTAACAGGAACGGCAGGAGGTCAATGACCCAAGTCCGCGTGACCACGATGCAGTCAACACCCGCACCAGAGCACACCTGATATCATGGGGAAGTTGCACAGGAAGCAGCATTAGAAGCATGCTTCTCCCTTCGCGCCGGGGAGTATGGCCGATACTACGGGACTGTCCCCGGCACACGATTCACAGATGATCTGGACACTCTCACCGTCGGGAACGAACCTGCATCGTAGACCTTGGCGGTTCGCGAAAATGAAGCACTCGCTGGCACGATTCGTTTAGCTTTTCCCATCATCCTGATCAGAGTGAACGATATTCAGAACTGGCTGACCTGACGAGTCTTGACTGAACTGAGTTTGCCAACAGTGTGAATTGCGATCCACATCGACTGGCTGTCGCTGAAATAGGAAAGTTCGCCGTTCGGGACTGTCGGGACAAGCGTCGTGCGATGTGGACGAGCCTCACGGCCGACGGAAAGACAGCGTTTTCTCTGGGTCTGGATGTGACTATTTTCCTGATGCCGACAGTCGTTCCCGGAAAGTCGGGGCAATACTGAAACCGAATGAGAGATTCAACGAGTCCGATCAGTCTTCCACGCGGGGTCTGAAGCCGGTTTGATGCTCCGCATACCAAATTCTGGACCGGATTTCAGACCACTCAACCCGGGGAGAAACTTTGTGTTTCCCATGGACTGAGACATGCGGTGTTGCATCCACAGAATTGCCGACTGTTCGAACAGACTCGTTGCAATCGCTTATCCGCGGATGCAGTAGAGCTGATCGACGGAGCGCAGGAGAATCACTCCGCGCGCCATTGCCGGTGACGACCAAAACTCGCCTTCGAGTGAATTCTGAGTGACCCGCTCAAAGGTGGGTCCAGGCATGAGGACATGTACGGTTCCGGTGTCGTCCAGGCAATAGACTTTCCCGTTGTGAGCCCAGGGTGTGGCCCAGAATGACTGTGCGCCGGATAAACGGGTCTTGTACGTTTCCTCGCCGGTTTTTGCATCATAGGTCACAAGAATGCCGTTGTTTCGCTTGAGGATATACACCAGTCCTCGATAGGCGAGCGGCGACGCCATCGGGGGACCGGCTTTCGCTTTCGACCACAGGACTCCGACACTGGTGGTTTCTTTTTTTCGCGGGGTGATGTCGCCCGTCGCACCTGCTTTGATGGCAAACAGAAATCCGCCACCGGTGGAACGTGTTTCGGAGCCGAGGTAGAGGAGATCACCGTCTGCCGTGGGCGAGGCGGAACAGCGGCCGCCGCCGATGTCCAGTTCCCAGAACATCCGTCCTGTCCTGGGATCGTAGGACCGCGCAGTCTTGCCATTGGTGACAAGTTCCACTCGTTTTGTATTCTGCCAGATGACCGGCGTACTCCAGTTGGATTTTTCTCTGCGTTCGACCCGCCAAATTTCATCACCGGTTTTCGGGTCGAGAGCCACGAGGAACGATTTTTCCTCACTGTCAATCTGCAGATAGAGTCGATGGTCGTAGTACAGCGGTGAACTGGACGTTCCCCAGTTCCGCTGCATTGAATAGGCACCGAAATCCTTTTCCCACACAAGGCTGCCATGGAAGTCGTAGGCAAACAGTCCGGTCATACCAAAATAGGCATAGACACGTTCGCCGTCAGTGACGGGTGTTTCAGAGGCATAGCCGTTTCGCATATGCGTCGACATTCGAGGTTCACCCTGGGTTGCGACGCTGCTCCACAGGGTCGCGCCGTCAGCCAGATCGAGGCAGTGCACTTCCCAGCGATAGAGACCACCGAGTAAACGGTTGCCTTTGAGGGCGGGCGCCTGGTCTTCCACGGCTGTTGTCACGAAGACTTTCTCACCCCATACGATGGGTGAGGAACGCCCGTCGCCTGGAATTGTGACCTTCCAGGCGAGGTTCCTGTCAGGTCCCCACGCCGTCGGCAGCGCGGTGGATGTGGCCACATTGTTGCTGTCTGACCCGCGGAACTGTGGCCATTCCTCCGCCGTGACCGTCAGGCAGGTCAGCAGAACAATTCCGCAAAACAGTGAGAACAGACGCAGCATGTGATTTTCTCCCTGGTATCCAATCAGACGCCAGAATGACAAAAGTTACTGAGCCATTGTCGTTTTCATCAGGCGACTCGTCTACACCGGACCTAAGATTGTTCTGCTGTTTGAACAGTCCGCTGATACCCCGGTTGTACGCCCGGTGGCAGTCAGAAATAACAGCAGCGACATCAGGATTCAGGATGGAGCACCGCTGGGCTTGTGTGGCGTGATGGTCGTGTCAGAATATCGCGCCTGCGTGCGTAACCTGGTTTTCTTTTCCGGTTATCTGCTGAAACGACAGCCCATGTCTGACATGTTCGCCAGCAAACGTCTGTTCCTGCTCGATGCGATGGCGCTCATTTACCGTGCGCATTTCGCCCTGATTCGGACACCGCGTTATACATCCGGCGGGCTGTGCACGTCGGCCGTGTTTGGTGTCACAAATACCGTACTGGATATTCTGAAGAAAGAGCAGCCAACACACATTGCCGTGGCGTTTGATACTCCGGAACCGACCTTTCGCCACCTGGAATTCCCTGAGTATAAAGCTCAGCGGGATACTATTCCGGAAGACATCGTGGATCAGTTTCCTTACATCGATCGACTGTTCGACGCCATGAAAATGACCACGATTCGCATGCCAGGTTACGAAGCAGATGACATCATTGGCACTCTCACCGTGGAAGCGGAGATCGCTGGATTTGACACCTGGATGGTGACCCCCGACAAAGATTACCATCAGCTCGTAACAGATCGAACTGTGATTCTGAAACCCGGGCGTCAGGGTTCTGACCACGAGATTACGGGTGTTCCGCAGGTGCTGGAAAAGTGGCAGATCGAATCCGTTGATCAGGTCATTGACGTCCTTGCGCTGATGGGAGATGCCAGCGACAATATTCCTGGAATTCCAGGCGTCGGACCCAAGACCGCTAAAAAACTGATTGCCCAGTATGGAAGTGTGGAAGAACTGCTCAGCCACACTGATCAGCTTAAAGGGAAGCAGAAAGAACGTGTCGAAGAAAACGCTGAGCTCGCGCTGCTTTCAAAGCGGCTGGTCACCATTATCCGGGACGTCCCGCATCAGGTGGAATTTGAAGACCTGGCTGTTGAGGCCTTCGACGAGGCCAAACTCAAAAGACTGTTCGAGGAACTGGAATTCGATACGCTGGGCAGGCGGATTTTTGGCAAGACGTTTTCATCCAGTCAGTCGCGGCAGATGGTGATCCGTGAGAAGCGTGAAAAAGAAATCCAGAAAACGCTGTTTGATGATGATGAAGCCAAAATTCGAACGCTGAAAGACGTACCGCACGAGTATCACACGGTGCTGGATGCCAAAGGTCGCACGGCACTCATTACGAAGCTGAATCAACATTCCAGTATCTGTTTCGATACCGAAACAACAGGACTCAATCCCCGCGAAGCCGTACCGCTGGGAATTAGTTTCAGTATTAAGCCACATCAGGCGTGGTACGTGGTGTGTCCGGAAAATCCGCAGGAATTGACGGCTGTACTCGAAGAATTCCGGCCGGTGTTCGAAAACAAAGACATTGCCAAGACAGGCCATAATCTCAAGTACGATATCACACTGCTGAAATGGCACGGAATTGACGTCCAGGGACCGCTGCTGGACACCATGCTGGCTCATTCGATGAAAGAGCCGGAGATGAGCCATGGTCTGGATTATCTGGCGGAACTTTACCTGGGATACCGGAAGATACCGACCAGCCGATTGATCGGGGAGAAAGGCCAGGAACAAAAAAATATGCGCGACGTGCCGCTGGCGCAGCTGGCGGAATATGCCTGCGAGGATGCGGATTTCACTTTACAGGTGGCTGCTGCACTGAAAAGGGATATCGAACACCGAGGTGTCAGCCAGGTGTGTTACGAGGTGGAATGTCCTCTGATTCGGGTCCTCGTTGACATGGAGCGTGAAGGCATTCGGCTGGATGCTGACGCGCTGGTCAAATACTCAACCCGCCTGCAACAGGAAATTGATTCTCTTCGGGGTGCAATTTTTGCGGCCGCAGGTCATGAGTTTAACATCGATTCTCCGAAGCAACTTGGTGTTGTGCTGTTTGAAGAAATGCAGCTGATTCACAACCCGAAAAAGACGGCGACCGGGCAGCATTCGACACGGGAATCAGAACTTCAGCGTCTGGCGCCGAAATACGAAATCGTTCACAACGTGCTGGAATATCGCAATGCGGTCAAGCTCAAGTCAGTCTACGTGGACCAGCTGCCCGGCGCCGTGAACGAAAAGACCGGTCGTGTGCATACTCACTACAGCCAGGCCTGGACAGCGACCGGTCGCATGCAGTCAAAAAATCCCAATCTGCAGACGATTCCTGTGCGCAAGGCACGTGGTCGGGAAATTCGTGCCGCATTTGTACCCAGAGATGAACATCACCGGATTCTGTCGGCCGACTATTCACAGATTGAGCTGCGAATTATGGCCGAGCTCAGCGGCGACACAGCCATGCAGCAGGCCTTCATCAACAATGAAGATATTCATCGTGTGACCGCATCAAAGGTGTTTAAGGTTGATCCTGGTGACGTGACGCGTGAGATGAGGGACAAAGCCAAGACGGTCAATTTCGGGATCATTTACGGGATCAGTGCGTTCGGTTTGCAGCAGCGTCTGAATATTCCTCGATCGGAAGCGGGTGAGCTGATTGACAACTACTTTGAGAAATACCCCGGTGTCCGCGAATGGATCGATTCGACGATTGAATTCGCACGGGAGCACGGGTATGTCAAAACACAAACCGGCCGACGACGTTATCTCAGAAATATTGATTCCCGCAATCATTCGCTGCGGTCAGCAGCTGAACGCCTGGCGATGAACAGTCCAATCCAGGGCACGGCAGCCGACATGCTCAAGCTGGCTATGATCAGGGTTCATGACGCCCTGAACACCGGTGGTTTCGCCACAAAGATGCTGCTGACAGTTCATGACGAAATCGTATTCGACATGCAGTGTAACGAGCAGGACACGGTGATTACGGTGATTTGTGAGTGCATGACCGACGCTCTGCCAATGTCGGTGCCGATCGTCGTGGAAACGGGTGTCGGTGAAAACTGGCTGGAAGCTCATTGACTGCAGCGACCGATCGTGCGTATGTTTTCGTCAGTTACGCCAGATCAACCGGCAGGAGTATCGACGAGCCACTGTACCCGTTTTGTGTCGTGCGGAGGCATTTACGTCAGCCATAAGGTGCCAGGCAGGTGTTCATCCGCCAAGCTCGGCCAATGCATCGGAATCTTTGTGTCGGTACGAACTCAGTTTCATTTTGTCCCGCTGCAGCTGTCTGTCAGCAAACCAGAGTAAAGCAGCGTTAACGCAGGGACTCAAATATTGGCTCGGCTTGTGTGTGAAACGGGTATTACGGTAAACGGGCCGTCACCACAGCCCTGAGGGGTGCTGGATAACCTTCGACTGTTTGGCTGGAATCGTTCGAATCCAGAAAGTCATCCAGTGATTCAAATGTCATCCAGTCGGTGCGGCGTTGTTCATTGGACGTGGTTGGTGTGACGTCGACGTTGTTAATGTGGTAAAATCCCGTCCGCTTCAGCCACAATGCCAGCATCGACAGTGAGGGAATGAACCAGACATTTCGCATCTTGGCATAGCGGTCCCTGGGGACCAAAACAGTTGTTTGTTCGGAATCAACGATGAGTGTCTCCAGTACCAGCTGACCGCCGGCCCTGAGTGACTCTCGCAGCATCTGCAGATGGTCAACAGGATCGGTGCGGTGGTACAGCACTCCCATGGAGACGGCGATGTCAAATGCATTCAACCGAGGGACCAGACAGGCATCGGTCAGGGGCAGGACGTAATTTTCTGCGTGGCCGGCAAGACGCCGCACGAGTTTATGCTGCATGACGAACAGCAGGAAGGGATCCAGTCCTGTGACAGAGCGTGCTCCGGCGTCCAGCATTCGCCAGCCGAAGTATCCGTTTCCACAACCGACATCGAGTACGCTGCGGTCGCGCCATTCGACCGCATCAGCAATTCGGTTCCATTTCAAATCGGACCGCCATTCTGTGTCGATTGTCACTGATCCGATTTCGAACGGCCCTTTGCGCCACGGATGGAGTTGCTGCAGGAGACCCGCAAGATCCGTCGGCTCAGCAGAAGCTTCGCTCTTACATGTCGCTTCGCCCGGAACAACGACACGCCCACTGGTGATGTGCCAGGACGGACTGGGCGAGGCGGGAAACCTGTTGAGCAATTGCAGCCACTTTGGAAGCGACCCGTGCCGTTGCGACTCCAGTGCTTTGTGGCATGCTGACCGCAGCGACTGCACCCACTCACACTGACCATCCTGCTCCAGCTGCCGAAAGAGATCTTCGTAGTCGAAGATCTCTGTTCCATCAAAGGGCATCTCGAAATCCCAGTACCACGAGCAGACAAGGTCCGCCATGAATCACATTGACACCCGCAGCCTCTGCCGCTGCCACCGCATCACGGCTCTCTGCTCCTGGCTGCATCCAGATATGACCAATATTCTGATGAATCGCCTCTTCCACAACTTGTTCGGTAATTGCGGGGGGGGTGATCACTGAAATCCCATGGACCGGCTGATCGACCTCGCTCAGTGACCGTACTGCAGTCAGGCCTTCAATGATGTCCGCCCTGGGATTGACGGGAGTTACGGAAAGTTTCTTTTGCAGATAGGTCCGCAAAACCATGTTCCCGTATTTGGATCGATCGGTGGAGGCTCCGACCACCGCATAGTGTGCACCGTCAAGGAAGGCTGCAATGTCGGAGTCTGTGGACATATCGCTCTACACCTCAACATCAAACCGGCCGGACTGGCTCAGAAAGGTTTTCGGATTATGCAGAGTCACTCGATCAATAGTCTGATCCTCGTGCCCACGGCGCTTCATTTCCAAACGAGCTTTTGGCACGGCCAGAGGATCGCTGCAGCCCCAGTCGCCGGCGGAGTTCATCCAGATTCGTTCGGATCCGTACATCTCAATAATGTCCACTGCCCGCTGAGGCGTCACTTTGGTATCAGGATACAACGTCATTCCGGCCCAGAAACCTCGGTCCAGCACTTCGGCCACGGTGTGTTCTTCCACATGATCAATGAGGATCCTGCCGGGATCGATACCACTCACGGACAGCGCATCCATGATAATGCGGGTCCCCTTGAGTTTGTCTTCGAGATGGGGCGTATGCACCAGCACCATCTGATTGTATTTTTCCGCCAGAGCGATTTGTTCTTCCAGAATGATGAGTTCATTGCGAGTGTTTTTGTTCAGGCCGATTTCACCGATGCCCAGTACGTTTTTGCAGTTGAGAAACTGGGGTATCAGCGACACAACTTCCCGAGCAAACCCGGGATCATCGGCTTCCTTGGGGTTGATACACAGCCAGGTGAAGTGGTGGATACCGAACTGAGCAGCCCGTCGCGGTTCATATTCTGTCAGTTGCCGAAAGTAGTCATAGAATCCCTGAGCGGATGAACGATCGAAGCCGGCCCAAAAAGCGGGTTCCGTCACAGCAATGCAGCCGGCTTGCGACATCCGCTGATAGTCATCGGTCGTACGGGAGACCATGTGGATATGGGGGTCAATGTATTTCATGAGTTGTCTTCACCGATCAACGATATCGGAGCCCCGGAGGCACCCTTCATGCCTTCAGCCGACTGCGGAAGTTCTTCCGTGTGATCACTGAGCAGATTCAGGATTCTGGCAGCTCGCTGCGAGTGCCCGTCCGACAGGATCTCAAGTGCCAAGCAAAACGAAGACTCGCGTATGTCTACCCTGTCACTGTCACTGACTGCCCGCTCCAGTCTGTCCAGGAACGCGGCAATGTCGATCAGTCGCGCTCGGTGCTCCATGAAATAGGCGTCAATCACCTGTGTGTGGGTCATTGGACAGGTATGAGCTGTTTTTACTGTCAATGTCTTAGTCCGAAAACCGGGAGCAAGCGTTGAAAGAAGTGGGGCATTCTGAAAATGCCCTCGGCAGCATCATTGTGCCAACTGTACCAGCATCTTACGACTCCATCAGTCCCAGACCCTGCAGTTTACTGCGGCATTCCTCGCGTTCGCGGCTGCGTTTGAGCGGTACCCATGAAGGATCCTGGGCAGCCAGAAAGGCGTCCTCCGAATATGGTGCTCCGGCAGCTTCACCAGTCGAAAGTCGCTGGATGACTCCGATATCCAGCCGTGTCAAATGCATGGACTGCATTCGATAGTCGAGGAAAGCTTCCCAAACGACGGGAAACAATGGCTGAATAATCTGCTCACCGATCGCCGTGGCATATTTGCGGATTTCCAGTTGAGCGTGACTGTCCATGCGCAGAGCCAGAAAGTGCAGCAGGTTGTGGAGGTCGACCTTCCAGTAGGCTTCAGTGTACGTCGACAGAGGCAGGTCTTTCCTTGCCTGCTCACGGGCTACTCCCATGTCGATCCGTGTCCGATACACGTCCCGCAACCTGTCCTGCAGGTCGGATTCCTGTTCCGTCAGTTTAGTGCCGACATCCGGCGGCAGCGTGCCGCCACTCCCCTGCCGGTTGGACTTCGCCTGTATGCGCCATTCATCCGGGGACGTCGTCTGCGAGGCGTCAATGGCCAGAGAATAACGTGTGCTGTACTCATTGACGTTCGCTGTCCGGTGTCGAATCCATTGCCGCCAGCAGTCCATGGGCACACGAATCAACATCTTGACCTCTGCCATTTCGAACGGCGTGGTATGGCGATGCCGCAAGAGGTACCGAATGAGTGTACGGTCGTCAGACACCTTCTTTGTGCCTTCTCCGTAGCTGACACGAGCGGCCTGGACAATGCTGCTGTCATCTCCCATAACATCGACCAGGCACACGAACCCATCGTTGAGAACAGAGAATTTTCGCCATCTCAGTCCATCCACAAGTTGTTGGTAATCATCGGAAGGCTGAGCTGTCGTCATGTTTCTCTCGTGGGGAATCTGACCCGCCGGAGGCTGATTCTGAGACAGCACGACCTCATCGCGGGGTTCTTCCGGGCATACGGGCCCTGGTTCCGCCGGCTGCCATCCACATCTACACTCTGAGATGGAATGTAGGCGTTTGAACAGCTGAAATCTATCGGATAGAACCGTTGTGGTCCCAATTGCCGGATGGCAGATGCTTCGTCCTCTGCCACCGAAGTTTTCAGAAAGTGAATTCGCCGTGACCCGCACAAGACGAACCCTGATCCACTATCGATACCTTGATGAAACGCCGGTCGGTCGGCTGCTTTTGGCGGGCAGCGATGAGGGGCTGCGTTTTCTGAAGTTTGAAGGCAGATTTGAACCCAACCGATGTCCACTGCCGCCGAAGCCTGGCCAAAACGATGGCCGAGATGTGTGGCGGGCGGATACCGGGCATCTCGATGAAGCAGTTCGACAGCTGAAGGCTTATTTCGCAGCAGAGCTCACCAAATTCGACCTGCCACTGGCACCTCATGGAACAGACTTTCAGAGAAAAGTCTGGTCGGCATTGCTGGGGATTCCCTGGGGCGAAACGATGACTTACGGTGAAGTGGCTCGCGAGATTGGTCAACCGACGGCATCTCGGGCCGTCGGTCTGGCCAATGGGCGAAACCCAGTCTCCATTATCATTCCCTGTCACCGAGTGATTGGCAGTAATGGCAAACTGGTGGGCTATGGTGGAGGGCTGGTACAAAAACAGTTCCTGCTGCAGTTAGAGCGATCGTGGCCCGTGAGTCGGCAGCCGTCGCTGTCTCTTTTGGACGCCCGGAATACTCATGAATCGTCAGATGTTCCCGCAAAAATCATCGGAACTCACGGATGAACGGCAAACTCGAAATCGTGCACGCTTTGGTGGATCATGCAGAAGAAGTGGCATCGTTGTTTGATGCTTACCGTTGCTGGTACGGACAGGAAAGTGATCTTGGCGGGGCTCGGACTTTTATCCGGCAGCGACTGGTGTCAAACGAATCTCAAATCTTCTTCGCCCGACACGACGACCGAGCCGTTGCATTCATACAGCTCTATCCGATGTTTTCGTCCGTGTGTCTGGGCCGTGTCTGGATCCTTAACGATTTATATGTGGTTGAGTCAGCTCGCCGCGCGGGCCTGGGTACGGTTTTGCTGGAGACCGCTGCCGAATTCGCTCGCGCTCTGGGGGTCATTCGGATTCAGCTGGAAATCAAACACGACAACACTGCCGCCCAGGCAGCCTGCGAATCTCTGGGCTGGAAACAGGATTCTGAATTCCTCCACTACTCATTGAATATGAGCGAATCTGATGGTTGATGCCAAACCAACGATCGATGAAAAGACGGCAAACTTCATTTGTCGACAACCGGTGTTCTTTGTGTCCACCGCTCCACAGTCCACAGATGGGTTTCTTAATCTGTCACCCAAAGGACTGGATTCGTTTCGCATCCTGGGTTCATCACAGGTGGCGTATGCGGACTAGGTGGGCAGTGGTATCGAAACAGTTGCTCATGTAAAAGAAAATGGCCGAATTGTACTCATGTTTTGTGCTTTCGATGGGAATCCTGGAATTGCCCGACTGCACAGGAAAGCTTGCATTATTGAGGCCTGCGAACCGAAATTTGACGAATGGATCCATCATTTTGCTTCGCGGGACGGAGTGCGGGCGGTCATTGTGGCTGACTGTCAGCGAGTGTCAACAACATGTGGTTTCGGGGTGCCGGTGATAACGTTCGAAGGACATCGGGGTGAATTATTGAACTGGTGCAACAGACAAGGTGAAGAAGGTCTGGTCGACTATCAGCGCAGAAAAAACAGGATCAGCCTCGACAGACTGCCAGGCATCAATGTGTTTCGGTCCGGTGATTGAGCACGTCGCAGAAAAGTTCAGCACGTCTCAATCACTGTCTCTTCATCGGCGCTGATCAAACTGTGAACAAGTTCCCCGAAATTTGGGGCGAGACAGGTCACCGGATCGGTTGGCGTCTCTTTGGTGCAACCAGTGTACCTCGGACAGATTTTCGATCCCCAGGAGAATGGCGTCGGTGGACACCATTTTCGTAGTCGTCGTCGGTAGTTCCTGTTGCTCCCTGTCCGGTCTGCAGGGCCTAACTGATTCCGAACTGAGATTCGGCCAGTTGTCCGTTCTCACTGAGGTCGTATACCTCCGGTACCGAGTTGCTTTCCTGAAGCTCGTGCTGAGGCGGTCACCGATCAGGATTTCGATCCAGCAGTGAAAACAGCGTCTTGCCATCCTGTTTGAGGCTGATTTCAATCTGGCCTTGAGTGGTAATGGTGTTTGTATCATACCATGCCATCAGTTCGCCCCCGGACAATCGATCATCTTCGTCGATATCTGCTTGCCGAAAGTTAACCATCAGTTGCGCCCGCTGACCACGCCCACTCCTCCTGGCGGGATACCTGCTGCACCAGGGTGGTGCGGCGGGGTTATCCCCAGTGACCGACCATCAGGTCTCCGGACGGACAGCTCTTGAAGAGAATCCCCACATCGGTTAGTTAGCGCACAATCACCAACGGGACCCGTTTCAACGGCTAGGAGATATCGGCGAGGGTTCCTGTAGAATGTTCTTCCAGAGAAACTGTGCTCTGCACCACGATCCGGGGAATCCGGCACCCATGACCTCATTCACGAAATCCTCGATCCTGGTTCTGTTCGTCACTCTTTTACTCGTCGTTTCCGGGTGCACCAGGCATCAGGGAGAGGGCGTCAGCAGTGGAGAAAACAGTACGGACTCCGGGTCTGAGACCGATGTTCCCTCCATCACATCCCACAGCTCCCCCGTAACGTCCGACGGTCCCTCAATCCAGACAGTCGAAGAGGTGGCAGCGGAACTGGAATCCAACGGCGGGAAAATGGTGCCACTGTTCGAGTCGGTGCCCAACCTGCTGGCCGAGTACATTGGACAGGATGAAAATAAGCTGATCACGCTCAACGAACAACTCAAGAAAACTCATGTCGAACGATCCAATTCCGGACACGCCAAAACCAAAACCACCGAGGAGTCCGTCGAAAGCGGTGGCAACGAGGAAACCGCGTTCCAACTGGGTGACCTGGTGCCCATGGCTGATAAGGATTTTCCCGAACTGGCCCAGCTGCTCAAGGACAACAAGTGGGTTGACAAGTCCGTCTTGGATTCCGTCGAGTTGATGAAGAAACGCCAGGAGACGGAAAAACCACTGGCCACGGTCCAGGAAGCTCTGGGACTCAAAAACGAATCCAACGATTTCAACCTGAAGATCCGCTCGGCTATGGGACGTCTGGCTGCCAACGACAAGTCGGTTGACTTCAACGCTACCTGGAACCGGCACACTTCCGGCGATGTGAAAAGCACCAATCCGATCATGATCAGTTCCACTGCCGAGTTCGACGTTTCCGGCCTGACCAGTTTCGGCCTGATGGGCTTCGACTGGACGTTCTCTCCCTTTGCCAGCCAGGACACGGTTGTGTCCTGGCAGTCCAGCGAGAGCGGCATGCTGGACAAGGTTGTGATGCGGGACGATCTGTACTGGTCCGATGGGACAAGAATCACTGCCCATGATGTCGAATTTTCCTATCGCGTCATCATGTCCTCCCGGGTGCCGGTTCCGGCCGTTCGCAGCGGAACGGATCAGTTGCAGGGCGTGAAGGCCTACGATGACCAGACTCTGGTCTATTTCCACCCGGCCCCCCTGGCAACGAATGTCTGGAATATCAACTTTCCTGTGTTGCCCAGACACGTCTATGAAAAGTCGATTGCCGAGGACCCGACTCTTTCGGCCAGCGAGTACCACGTTTCCAAGGACGAGAACCCCGTGACGGGCGGGCCGTATGTGATTACCAGGCGGGTCCGCGGACAGGAGATCGTGCTGGAGCGCCGCGACAGCTACCACACGGTCAACGGCAAACAGGTTCGCGATGTTCCGCACTTCAAGAACATCCGGTTCCACATCATCGAGGATCCCAGCACCGCGTTGCTGTCGATGAAGAAGGGCGACCTGGAGGAAATGCAACTGACTCCTGAGCAGTGGAAGGAACAGACCAACGACAAGGATTTCTACAACAAGAACACCAAGGTCTACGACATCGAGTGGGTCTACTTCTACTTCGGCTGGAACTCGCGTTCGCCGTTTTTCCGCGACTCGCGCGTCCGTCGGGCCATGAGTCTGGCCTTCGATCATGACGAGATGATGGAACGACATCGTAAAGGCATGGACGAACAGTCCCAGGGTATCTTCCACCGCACCAGCCCCTGGGCTCCGGAACAGCTTCCGGCGGTCTACAGGCAGGACCTGGACACGGCTGAAGATCTGCTGCAGGCAGCTGGCTGGGAAGACACCGACGGCGATGGAGTCCTGGATGGCATGGTTTTCCTCGATCCCGAATTCGATGGACAACTTGCAGGGGTCAAGCGGCTGCCATTTGAGTTTACGATCGCCGTCAGCAACCGATCCGATCGCATTGCCCTCTGCGAACTGCTCCGCGAGAACCTCGACCAGATCGGCATTGTTTGCCACGTCCGGCCGGTGGAATTCACTGTGCTGCAGCAGATGGCCCGGGACCACAAGTTCCACGCCCAGTTCGCCGGCTGGGGCACCGGCACCGATCCCGACACCAGTGAGAACCTGTGGACCACCAAGGCCATCGACAGCGGACGCAACTACGTGGCCTACAGCAGTCCGGAAGTCGACAAGTTGTTTCAGGACGGGAAATACGAACTTGACCCGGAAAAGCGCCGCCGGATCTACCAGAAGATCCATATGAAGCTCTACGAGGACCAGCCTTACACCTGGCTCTATTTCCGGAACGCGTATTTTGCGTTCAACAAGTCGCTGAGGGGTTACAACTTCAGTCCACGAGGCCCCTACAGCTACGGGCCGGGCGAAGGTACGATCTTCAAGGCTCTGGCCGAACGGCTCTGAAATAAGGGTCTCGACGATGATGTGAAACCCTGAAGGACAGGGTTTTGAAACTGTGGGCACGGATGCGGCGCTGGTGACGGCGTTGCCTGGCTACGGGTTACGCATATGGTCGGCTACCTGGTTCGTCGTCTGCTGGTTGGGCTGCTGACGCTTGGGCTGATCACCTGCATGATCTACGGCCTGATCCGCTCGATGCCGGGGAGTCCGCTGGACACCGACCCGGCGATGATGGATCCGAGCAAGATGCCCAGCAAGGCCGACATCAAGCGGATGCGGGCGGTCTACGGCCTGGACAAGCCGCTGCATGAGGCCTACTGGCAGTGGCTGAAGAACACAGCAACACTGGACCTGGGCACCAGTTACTCGCAGAAGAAGCCGGTGGCGGATCTAGTTGCCGACCGGGTCGGTCCCACGCTGCAGCTTTCAGTGACATCCCTGCTGCTGAGCTACCTGCTGGCCGTCCCCATGGGGCTGTATGCGACAGTCCGCAGCGGTCAGCCCGATGAGCGGGGCCTGAGCTTCGTGCTCTACACGCTGTACTCGTTCCCATCATTCGTCGCTGCGCTGTTTCTCCAGTTGCTGTTCGCTGTGAAGCTGGAGGGAACGTGGTTTGAGCTACCGTTGATGGGGAATCACAGCAGCGGGTACGAAGACCTGGGCGACGTGGCCCGAGCCTGGGACTCCTTCCAGCACATGATCCTGCCCGTCACGTGCTTCACCTACGGCAGCCTGGCGTACTACTGCCGATTCGTGAAAGCCAACATGGAAGAGGTGATTCGTCAGGACTACATTCGCACAGCCCGTGCCAAGGGCCTGGGACCGATCCATGTCCTGATCCATCACGCCTTCCGCAACACTCTGATCCCCTTCGTGACGCTGCTGGGCCTGACACTGCCCGGCCTGCTTGGTGGTGCGATCATTCTCGAGGGCATCTTCAACTGGCCGGGCATGGGCCAGTTGTTCTTCATGTCGATCCTTGGCCGTGACTACCCGACGATCATGAGCCTGACGCTGATGTTCTCGATTCTGACACTGACGGGACAACTTCTGGCTGACATTCTCTATGCCTTCGTCGATCCACGTATCAGGTACAGCTAACGTCATGAATCGGAAAAACTCTGATCACGTGGTGGTGTCGGCTGGCTTTTGGCAGCAGTCCTGGCATCGGTTCCGACGACGCAAGCTCAGCATGCTTGCCCTGTATTTCATCGGGGTTCTCTCGGTGATCGCGATCTTCTCGCCGATGATCGCCGGCACGAAACCCATCGTCTGCCGCTACAAGGGTGAAATCTATTTTCCGTGCATGGGCTACTACAACCGCACCTGGGAGAACCCGGTTTTCCAGAAGGATCGGTTCCGACGGATCTATCCTAGGAACCTCCAGCGAAAGGATCCGGACAGCTGGGCCATCTGGCCCCTGGTCTACCAGGATCCCCACCGCCCGGTCCGCAAGGGTGAATGGGAGGGACTGGAAGGTAACCCGTACGGAGCAAAGGGGTACCCCACCGGCAGGAACTGGTTCGGGACATACAAGACCGGGTTCGATGTCTTTGCCAGCATGGTGCACGGAACACGAATTGCGCTGCTGGTGGGATTCGTCTCCACCGGGATTGCGGCAGTCATCGGTATCACACTGGGGGCTGTTGCCGGCTATCTGGGCGGCATCGTCGATTTGGTGATCAGTCGCGTGATCGAGGTGGTGATGTGTGTCCCGGCCCTGGTCCTGATCCTCTCGCTGCAGGCGGTAATCGAGGAGGTCAGCATCTGGAACATCATGATGTTGCTGGGTCTGACCGGATGGACCGGCATGGCCCGCCTGACACGGGGTGAGTTCCTTAGGCTGCGGGAATCTGAGTTCGTGGCGGCGGCACGTTGCCTGGGAGCCAGCCCCGGTCGCATTATGTTCCGGCACATGCTGCCCAACGCTCTGGCACCCGTGATGGTCCCCATCGCCTTCGGAATTGCTGCGGGAATCCAGGTCGAGGCCGCGCTGAGCCTGTTGGGCTTTGGAGCACCGCCACCGAATCCCAGTTGGGGCACGATCCTCAATTCCGGCCGCGAGACGCTGCAGTCGGGTTACTGGTGGCAACTGGTCTTTCCGGGCATGGGCATATTCGTGACCGTGCTGGCCTACAACCTGATTGGTGAGGGCGTCCAGGAAGCCACCGATCCTCGCCTCGCGGCCCCAGGGAACTAGCTTGCCATGACAGCCGTCATCGACGTCAGGAACATACAGACCTATTTCCACATCGATCGAGGTGTCGTGAAGGCGGTCGATGACGTTTCGTTTCAGATTGAACCCGGCCATACCCTGGGTGTCGTTGGAGAATCCGGGTCGGGCAAGTCGGTCACTTCACTGACTATCATGCGTTTACTGGCCGCTACAGCCCAGGTGCACTCGGGCAGTATCTCGTTCCTGGGGCAGGACCTGGTCCGACTGCCGGAAAAGGAGATGAGGAAGATCCGAGGTGCCGAGATCAGTATGATCTTCCAGGAGCCGACGTCGTCGCTGAACCCCGTCCACAAGGTCGGACACCAGGTGATGGAAGCCATCAGGCATCACCAGCGGGTGAATAAGGCACAAGCCCGGGAACGAACGATCCAGCTGTTCGAGGAAGTGGGCATCCCCGACTCCGAATCGAGGCTGGACTACTATCCCCACCAGATGTCCGGCGGCCAGAAGCAACGCGTGATGATCGCCATGGCGCTGTCGTGCAATCCCAGCCTGCTGATTGCTGACGAGCCGACCACGGCGCTGGACGTCACGGTCCAGAAGCAGATCCTCGACCTGATCCGTGAATTGCGAGACCAGCGGCAGATGGCGGTGCTGTTCATCACCCACGACCTGGGAGTGATCGCCGAAATTGCCGACCATGTGATCGTGATGTACCACGGCAAGGTAATGGAACAGGGCAACGTGCTGGATCTCTACGAGAATCCCCAGCATCCCTACACCAGGGGCCTGCTGGCCTGCCGCCCGCGACTGGATTCGCCCTACAAACGGTTGCCGACCGTCTCGGACTATATGCACACGCTTGAGCAGCCCGGCGGTGCGATCGAGATCACCGAAAAGACGATGACCGATGATCGTGTGGACTACTTCAGGAACCAGGGCCGTGGGCGGTTGCTGCACCCGGAAACCAAGTTGAAGGAACTGGGTTTCCAAGAGACCCCCGGCTCCTACGGACGTGAGGCCGTGTCGGTCGATGCCGACCAGGCTCCACTGGTGAGTGTGCGTGATCTGGAGGTCCATTTTCCCGTGCGTAAGGGCGTGCTGATGCGAACCGCCGGATACGTCAAGGCGGTGGACGGCATCACCTTCGACATCTACCGGGGTCAGACGCTGGGACTGGTTGGTGAAAGCGGCTGCGGCAAGACCACGACCGGACGAGCTCTGCTGAAACTGGTTCGTGCCACCTCGGGAACGATGCACTTCGACGGGATGGATATCGGCTCGCTGAGCCGACAGGAACGGCGGCAACTCCGCAACCGGATGCAGATCATTTTCCAGGATCCGTATGGGTCGATGAACCCGCGGATGACGGTGCAGGCGGCCCTGTCCGAACCCATGGCCCTGCACGGCATCGGTAACACGCGCCGTGATCGTGTCGACCGGGCGGCCAGCCTGCTGGAGGAAGTCGGCCTGCTGACGGAGCACCTGGGCCGTTACCCTCACGAATTCTCCGGCGGCCAGCGCCAACGAATCTGCATTGCCCGGGCTCTGGCCGTCGAACCTGAGTTCATTGTCTGTGACGAATCAGTGTCGGCACTGGATGTCTCGGTCCAGGCACAGGTCCTGAACCTGCTTAACGATCTGCAGGAACGCCGTGGCCTGACTTACATCTTCATCAGCCACGATCTGTCGGTTGTGAAGTTCATGGCCGACATGATGGCGGTGATGAAAGACGGCAGGATCGTGGAGTTCGGTCCGTCCGAGGCGATCTACCGCAACCCAGGCCAAAAGTACACGCGGGAGCTGATTGAAGCCACGCCACGCGACGACCTGGATCACATCCGCGAATTGGTCAGCCGTCGGCAACAAATTCGCAAAGCTGCCAACTGACAGGCAGAGGTGGCGGACCAGTCCCGCCGCGAGTAACCCAGGCAGAGATGAATCAGCGACCGTTGTGTCCTCGCACTTTCAAACTCAACCGCCGCAGCTTATGAAATGACATCGGTGATCACGTTTCCGCGGTCGATATCCAGGCGTTTGCGTCCGGGAACTTCCAGGCGAGTGTTGTCGAGTCCCAGCAGGTGCAGCACGGTGGCATGCAGATCCGTCACGTAATGCCCGTTTCCCAGTGCGTGATAACCCAGTTCGTCCGTCGCTCCATGAACATACCCGCGTTTGACACCGGCTCCCGCCAGCCACACCGTGAATCCATTGGGGTGATGGTCGCGTCCCGTGGTTCCACTCGCTCGTTCCTCCAGGCCGGGTGTTCGTCCGAACTCGGTGCAAAATACCACGACGACGTCTTCCATCAGACCACGCTGTTTCAGGTCGGTCAGCAGCCCCGCGATGGGTTGATCGACGGAAAAACACATTTTCGAATGATTCTCTTTCAGCTTCTGATGGGAATCCCAGGTGCCGTAGGCGGAAGGAAAGACCTGCACGAATCGAACGCCTCGTTCCACCATCCGCCGGGCGGCCAGCAGCCGCTGACCGGCGACTTTGGTTCTGTCATCATACATCCCATACAACTGACTGATATGCTCAGATTCGGCGGAGAGATCAACGGCCTCAGGCACCGCCGACTGCATTCGGAATGCCAGCTCGTAGGATTTGATCCGGGCAGCCAGCTGCTTATCCGCAGGACGCTCTTCAGCGGTCAGTCGGTTTAACCTCGCCACCAGGTCGAACTCGCTGGCCTGCTGTCGCGCGGACTGGCCGGATCGCCGGGTTCCGAAGGCCAGCGGGTTCCCGGGATCCAGCTTCAGCGGTACGCCCGCATGGGCGGGACCCAGGTAGTACGAATCGATCGACTCGCGAGTGTCGCTTCGGGTGGGCCCGCCCAGCACCACAAATCGTGGCAGGTTCTCGTTGAGCGAACCCAATCCGTAATGCGCCCACGCCCCGATGCTCGGCTGTGTTTCATCCAGTTTGTGTCGACCTGTATGAATCTGGTTTTCGGCCGCATGATCGTTGTCGGTCGTCCACATGTTCCGCACAAAGCAGATGTTATCGACCTGCCTGGCCAGGTGAGGCCACCAGTCGGTTACAGCAATGCCGCTCTGGCCATGCTGAGCATACCCCACTTGCATCGGAAAGATTTTCGTGTAGACATCCCGCACATTGATTTCCTCGGCCGGCGCGCTCCGAAACCGCTGCCGATGCAACGGTGATTCGACCGGGTTGGGGAATGGCGTCTCCGCATACGTCTGGCCGGCATACCGGGTCAGCATTGGCTTTGGATCGAACGTCTCCATCTGGCTGTAGCCACCGGAGAGAAACACCCAGATAATCGACTTGGCGCGTGGAGCAAAATGAGATTCACCGTCAGGTGCGAGGTCACCTCGAACAATTCCATCGGCAGCCAGCATCGATCCCATCGCCAGGCCCGTGAAACCGAGTCCTGAATCGGCCAGAAAGTCCCGTCGCTGCATTGGTCTGTTCCGCACTTGGGTCACGGTTCGGTGACGGTCACCGGACCGTGACAAAATCGTTATGGTTAAACAACACCCGTACCAGGCTCTCGCGGACCTGGTTCTCGTCCTTCAGTTCCTGCATCTGTTTGTCCCGGAATTCCTCACAAGCTGCCACTTCTTCAGCTGTTGCCGGTCGCGACAGCACATGTAAAAACGCATTCCGGATAAACACGTCGGGAGTCCGGCCGGAGATCCGGCGCGCTGTCTCAGCACTGGCCGTGTGGATCAGGGCACTATTGCTCATAGCCAGTGCCTGCTGTGGCACGACCGTCGCAGATCTTTGAAAGCAGTCGCAAGGGTCCGGCGGATCAAACAATTGAGCAAACTCCGTATTTCCCCCCGCCTCCGGATACAACTCGTAATACAGGCTCCGCCGACTTGTTGTCATCGCCAGGGTATTCAGCAGCACCTGCCCCCCCATCGTCGTATCCAGACGCCCGGCCAGCCACAGCACGCTGTCACGGATCACCTCAGCCTCCATTCGACCGCGGGTCCGACGCCACATCCAGCGGTTGTCTTTGTCACAAACAGCATTCTCATGTACGGCTCCCCCGCCCCCCGATGCATGGTCGCTCAGCTGGTACACGTGGCTGGTGACCATCAGCCGATGCAATCGCTTCATACTCCAGTCGTGCTCGACCAGCTCCATGGCGAGCCAGTCCATCAGCCGGGGATGAGTTGGTGGTTTACCGTTGCGGCCGAAGTCATAAACGCTCTCGACCAGCGGCGAGTGGAAATGACGCAGCCAGATGTGATTGACCGCGACCCGGGGGGTCAGTGGATTGCGTGGGTGGGTGATCCAGTGAGCCAGCGACGCGCGTCGTCCCGTTGATCGTTTGCTGGTGACGCGGCTCAGCAATGTGTAGTCCGGTGACGCCGGAGTTTTGGCCCGCTTGTCTGCCACCTCCTGGTGCTGTTTCCTGACTGCCGCCAGTTGCTGCTCGTATTTGTCGATCCGATCCGGCTTCTGCTTGTCCGAGATTGCCAGGGCCCGTGCCCGACATAGTTCATACCGGGCTTCCAGTATCTGCCAGCTGGCCATCGCGGCACCAGCTGCCAACTGCTGTCGGTAGGCTTCCCGTGAGAGCGTCTCGAGGTCCGCCGACCGTCCCTGGGCGCGCCTGGCATTGTCGGCGGCGATCGTTGCTTCCAGACTCGCCAGTTTCAGGGTGTTTGCTGTCAGTCCCTTTCGAGCCACTTCGCTTTCCAGCGATGCCACCTCCAGGGCGGACTCGGCCTGCTTCATTTTCGTGTAGCTCTCACGAGCCAATTCGCAGGCACCGATCATCGACACCACCGATGTTGCCGCGGGTTGCGACTGCGGATGAATCACCCAGCCCGCGATCCCCTCGACATCTTCACCGTCCGCAAACCGGGGAGGCTCAAATCCCCAGAAGTACCGCTGGTCACCGGCCACCAGTTCGATCTCGTCCACCAGGGCCTGCGTTCCCGTCCGACAGTCGAAAGTGAACGGCTGATGTGGATTCTTGGTCGGATCCCATCCGTTGAGTGCAATCGGCCTGTCATGGACCAGGAATCCCTCGGCCCCGTGCAGCTTCACGCTCAGCGCGGCCGTGTCCTGGACCGGATCGAGAACGAGACTTACGTGGAAGCGGTTCTGGCCGGTGGTGAAGTCATACCGGCCAGCGGTGAACGGCATTGTCCCACCCGGCTGATAAGCGCCAATCCGGCCACCGGCGAAGGCCACGTACAAAGCCGTGTGACCTGTCCTGGTGTTCCTGGCCAGCTGGAAGTTCACGTGGTTGTCTTCGAGGATCTGCAGCTGGAACGTGATCCGTGTGCCCTGCGGGACAGCCTTCAGTCCTGGCACGGTGTTCTGGACGATTCGTCGCCCCGTGGTTGCGTCTATGGACAGCGATTGCCTGCCGACCAGTGCTCCAGCCTGGCCCGATGCAATCGCCTCCTTCAACGCTGTGTCAAAAGCCGCACGTGCGATCTCAAGCTGCTCCTTCAGGCCGCTTGTATCAACCTGTTGATCAGCAGCACGAGCGAGAGTTGTCCGGGCAGTGGTGACCACGCGACGCTGCTCATCCAGCACCGCCTGTTGAATATTCGGACGAGCACCCGGATACCAGCCCGAGAGCGGCAGGTGGATCGGCCGAACCGGGGGAAACAGGTCGGCCAGAAATGCGGGCACTCCTGGTGCGATCGTCCCACGCTCCTTATCCTTGTTCCGTTCGTCGCCATCGGTGTAGAACCACGTCTTGGCATCAGGCTTTTCGTCAAAGATCCGCACCATGCCAATTCTTACCGCCGTGCGTGATCCCGAATACACGTAGGGAGGATAGGGCGGTGGATCCGATTGGCCCGGCACACGGTCCTGCCGCACACCCATGGGTTCGAAGAACGCTCGCATCCGGAAGTAGTCTTCCTGCGTGATCGGGTCGTACTTGTGGTCGTGACAATGTGCACAGTTGAATGTCAGTCCCAGGAAGGCCTTGCCGGTGTATTCGACCGAGTGCCTCATCCAGTCGTTGGGATTCAGTGAATAGTAGTTTCGGATCAGGTATCCGGTGGCCGGCCATGCCGAATCGTCGGTGGCTGCCAGTTCGTCGGCCGCGAGCATCTCCTGCACCATCTTCGCGTAACTTTTGTCACTGTTCAGCGAATCGATGATCCAGTCCCGCCAGCGCCAGATCTGTGGAGCGCTGTTGCGCACATCATTGACATTGCGACGCCCGTACCAGTCCGAATATCTCCAGACGTCCATCCAGTGTCGCCCCCATCGTTCACCGTAGCGCGGAGACGCCAGTAACCGTTCAACCACACGGACATAATGTTCCTGTGAGGGATCGGCCAGGAAAGCCTGCAGTTGATCGGCTGACGGCGGCAAACCGACCAGGTCCAGGTAAACACGACGCAGCAGGACGGCGGGGGGCGCATCGGCCACAGGTTTCAGTTCCTGCTGGTCGTACCGGGCATGCACAAACCGATCCACGGCGTTGTACGCCCACCCCGGCTGGCTGATCAACGGTAATGGTGGCCGCCGCGGCTGTCGGAATGACCAGTGGCTGTGCGGATCGGCCTCCGGCTGTTCGCCGGCCGGCGAAGGGCTGCCAGCGGCGACCCAGTCACGAATCCATTTGATTTGCTGGTCAGTCAGCGGCTTGCCGATCGGAGGCATGCGGTGATCAATATCCTCAGAAGTGACCCGCTGCAGCAATTCAGACTTCTCCGGAGAGTTTGCCAGGACAATCGGGCCATTTCGGCTGCCTCTGCGAATCAGTTTTCCACTGTCCAGCCGCAGGCCCGATTCCTGCTTCAGCGAACCGTGACACGCGTAGCAGCGTTCCTGAAACAGCGGCCGAATTCGGCTGATGTAGACACTCTCAGAAGCCTTGCAGTCCTGTGCCAGCAGCAACGTGGCTGGTGCACAGAAACAGATTATGAAATGTCTGCAGGACATCCTTTCAGTTTATCGACTTCAGGCTCCGAGTGTCGAACCAATTTCAACCACACCGACCAATCCACTGAGTCCCGAACACCATCAGCGACTGGGATTGTGCTGAACGAACCAATGACTGTGGCCGGGATACTCCTGAATTAAATTTATGGGAGCCGGCTCAGGAATCGTGAACTCCTTCACATTCAACAGTCAGTGCAGGTGCCTTGTATCCACGGAAACGATTGCCCGGCTGCAGTCCCTGGTCCGTCACTCAGTCCACTGCAATCCGATGAATCGCTCGTCGAGCCGGACACAGCACTCTATGCTGTTGACGGTGACGAGATGGTGTTTCTCAGAGGAGTCAGTCAGGGGATCTGCTGCAGGCCAGGAATTCGCAGCTGCGACATTAAATTCTTTCCGGCGCATCAGCTGCCGGACCGCTCTGCTGATTGCCGCCGTGTTCACCGGGACACCACACGAGTCCCGTGCTCAGATTCTGTCCGACGCCGGGAACACCACACAATCAGCGTCTGATGTGGATCGGTCGGTTCAGACATCGGCCGCTCGTGCTGACTTCGCTCCTCGTGATATCAAGGCCACAAAGCTGTACTCCCGGATCAAAGCCGCACTGGATGATGTCCGTGCTATTGACACGCATGATCATCTCAGAGCCTTTGATCAGATTCCCGGACGTGTGACGACCACCAGCGGTTACGGCATGACTTTGTACAGTCTGTGGTCGCACAGTTATCTCACCCGCACAACCCGGATCAGTCCGTGGCCTGCGGATGGGTCCTTCGATACCTGGTGGCGCGAAGCCCATGACGATTTTGATAATGTTCGCGCCACGAGTTTTTATCGTTATCTCCGACCCGCATTTCGTGATTTGTATAGTGTCGAATTCGATACCATCACGTCAGCACAGGCTCGTCGACTGAACGATCGAATTTATGCGAATTACGAGACGGACGAATGGCTCAGGAGGGTCATTACCAGGCGGGCCAATATTGAACTGATGTTTATCGATCCCTACTGGAACCGCCTGCAGTTCGCACGCGAGTACCGGTTCGCGGTACCGGTACTGAATGTCACGACGATCATGCGCGGCAGTCACCCGGATCGATACGCCTCAGCTTCTGACAGCCCGTTTGCTTATGCGCAACGCAAAGAGATGCCAACCACCAGTTTTGATGATTTTCTGGCTGTCGTCGACGAGTTGTTTGTTGATGCGGTCGCCGCCGATACCGTCTGCCTGAAGTCCACTCAGGCCTACCAGCGAACACTGCAGTATGAACAGGTCACTAAAGAACAGGCGTCAGCGGTCTACGGTAGGTCTTTGCAGGACACGACAGCGTCGCAGCAGAAGCAGTTTGAAGATTTCATGTTCCGGCACATCTGTCGGCTAAGTGCCAAATATGAGTTGCCATTTCAGGTGCACACCGGAGACGCTCGTATTCAGGGTTCCAGTCCGATGCTGCTGGTGGACGTGATTGCAGCGAATCCCGAGACGAAATTCATTCTGTTTCATGGTGGTTATCCGTGGGTCGGAGAAACGGGTGCCATTGCAATGACACATCCCAACGTCTGGATTGATTCCTGCTGGCTGCCAACACTGAGTTACACGATGGCCCGGCGAGCCTATCAGGAATGGCTGGATGCTGTGCCGTCCGACCGCATCATGTGGGGAGCCGACACGGTGGACGCTGAGGGCATCTATGCGGCGACGGAATTTACGCGTGAGTGTCTGGCCGAAGCGCTCACGGGAAAAGTCAGTCGTGGCGAGCTGCTCGAGCAGCATGCCAGCCGTATTGGACGACAAATCATGCGCGAGAACGCACTTGAGCTCTTCCCAAAACTCAGGCGGATGTTGTGGAGGTCCGACGCCGAATAACCAGTCACGGCGAAATATGCGTATCGGACTGCGGCAGATTGAGGCGACGACGACCGATGGCAGAAAAAAATCCCTTTCGGCCGCCAGGATGCGGAAATACGGGACTTATGTCTGCCGCTGCCCTATTATGAAAACTTCAGGAGCTGCTAAAATTCAACGGTGGTTTCCAGGATCCACCTGCCGTTGATCATCGGTTAAGACAACAGAATCGAGGACTGTCATGCCAGGAACCGGATGCAGCGGTTATCAGCGGGCGATGCTCAGTCGTCGGACGATTCTCGCAGCCGGTGCTGGCGGACTCACGTTGCCGGCCATCCTGCAGGCAAGAGCCGTGGCGGCCGCTGCCGGTCGGGTCCCGGACGACACGGCGGTCATCCAGTACTGGCTGGGTGGCGCTGCCAGTCATCAGGAAACGTATGATCCCAAGCCGGAGGCCCCGATGGACTTCCGCGGGCCGTTCAAAGCGGTTTCCACCAGCGTGCCGGGTATTCAAATCAGTGAAACGCTGCCCATGCACGCGAAGCTGATCGACAAGGTAACGCTGATCCGCAGCATGGGTCATGACAACAGCGATCACCAGCACGGCATGCACTGGTGCCAGACCGGCCACGATGCCAAGGCCAACGGCGTCAATCCGTTCAAGGGTTCCAGCCACCCGGCGAGTGGCGCGGTCACACAGAAAATCCGCGGGGCCAATCACCCCGGGATGCCAGGTTACGTTCACATTGGATATCCGCTCGACCAGGGCCCCTTCCGGCATTACCCCCACAGTGCCGCTTACCTGGGCCGGCAATTTGATCCCTATATCATCCTTGATAAAAGGACGGGCGACGGAAAGGATCCAGGACTGGATCGGGAATTTCGCGTTGGCAATATGGACCCCACAGACGGGTTGACGCTCTCGTCCCTTTCCAGCCGTCGTGAGCTGCTGTCACAGCTGGATCGCCTGCGCCGCGACGTTGACCAGTCCGGCATGATGGTTGCGATGGACCATTATTATCAGACGGCGTTCGAAATGATGACCGGTCCGCGCGCGCGGAATGCCTTCGATCTGGAGCAGGAAGATGCTCGGACGCGCGAACGTTACGGTCCGACACGGCCTGGTCAAACCGCTCTGCTGGCCCGGCGACTTGTTGAAGCCGGTGTCACGTTCGTCACCGTGGTCGATCCAGGCCTCGGGCTGAGCAGTTCCGGATGGGACCTGCACAGGCGGCTGGAATGGGGGATGAACACGGCCTGCCCGCGCATGGACCGTGCCGTGACTGCGTTAATCGAGGACCTGTACGAACGCGGCCTGAACAAAAAAGTGCTGCTTGTGGTTTGGGGTGAATTTGGCCGTACGCCAAGAATTAATAAAGACGGGGGCCGTGACCACTGGGGCGCCCTGCAAAGTGTGCTGCTCGCGGGGGGTGGTTTCCGCTGCGGCCAGGTCATCGGCGCTTCAACTGCGAAGGGTGAAGTTCCCAAAGACCGCCGACTCTGGCCGTACGACATGGTGGCCACCATTTATCATCATCTGGGCATTAACACGCAGCAAACCTTTAACAATCTGGCCGGACGGCCAATCCCGGTTCTCGCAGAAGGCGAGCCAATTCGGGAACTGCTCTGAAACGTTGCTGTACCGGCTGTCTGTGACACTCCACACGGAAGCAGAGGGACCGCGCTTGAAACGAAAGCAAACGCGCGATACCTTGCGCGTCACTGCGACGGGTCGAGTGCAACCGAAGAAAAACGCAGCTCATCTGCCTTTGGGTCCGGTTGACAGAGTGAGTGGCGGAGCACCAGGACCAGCCGGTGACTGGCAGGATCGGTACGTTGAAAACTCCATTCCCCTGTAGCTCAGTTGGTAGAGCGAGCGGCTGTTAACCGCTAGGTCCTTGGTTCGAGTCCAAGTGGGGGAGCCTTTCAATCGGGAGCGAACTTTCGCGACCCACTGGTTGACACAAAACGCCGAGCGCGAGAGTGCCCGGCGTTTTTTCATGCGCACCGCCGAACCCGCGGGAATTCAAGGGTTTGTGAAGGTTCGCGTGCTTTGTGAATCCCTCCCCATCGAGTCTCTGGTTCGAAACCGAGATACGGGGTGCCGTGTCGAAATGCCACTTTTCGGCACGGTGCCCGTTCCAAACGGACCAAAACTCTCGAACTCTCTGTTTAACAGGGGGCTGTAGGTTAACAGGACATTTCGGAACGGGGGGCCGTTCCGGACCGTTGTCCGATCGGACGTAGTCCGGTGTGCTTCGCTGAATAAACAGGTCGCTCAGCCGTTCCAGAACATCTTCGCTGGTCAGCCTCCGTGCCACATCGATCGCCAGACACTCCCGAGTGAACTCATCGATCAGTGTCCGCATCCGAACCGGTCGACCATCATTCGATCACCAGCTGCTGTTGCCGATTGACCCAGCCAGCAAGGATCAGGAAGTAAAGCTGCCAGGGATAGAGCGTGAAAGCCATGCGGACTCCGGATGCCAAATTTCGAAAAAGTCCGCAGCATTCTGGACGGCTGACGTCACGTCAACCGGCTGAGATTGGCTGTCACATCGGGGCCGAAGTGCTGAATACTGCTGTGGATGACGTCTCGCGGAGTTTTTTGCGTTACGCGCACAACGTCTGTCACACAACCTCAGCTCTTGCTGCATCGGTTTCGTCTTCGATCTCACCGACCAGCTCTTCCAGGACGTCTTCCAAAGTCACCAGACCCCTGGTCTGACCTCGATCCTGAACGATCGCGAGGTGAATGTGCTTGTCTCGGAAAAGGACCAGCAGTTCATCTGACCGCATTTCCACATCTGCCGTCAGGATGGGGCGGACGATCGAGGAAACGAGTTCGTTGTTCCTGCCTTCAGTCATTGCTTCCAGGATGTCGCGGCCCATGACCATGCCTGCGACATCGTGGATGGATTCCTCAAACACCGGATAGCGTGAATAGACATGTTGAACGACCCGGTCTGCCGCCTGCCGGATCGTCAATGAGGCGTCAACTCCGACAATTTCCTCCATCGGCGTCATCACATCGGCAGTGGTCCTGTCATTCAGAACGAAGGCCCGATGAATCAGTTGGTCCTCGTCCTGCTCGATGTAACCGGCACGTCGCCCGATCGTGACCAGAGAGCGAATCTGCGTTTCCGTTCCGATCCGCCGCTCGCCGGATTGAAATAGACGAGACACCCACGCCAGTGCCAGCACAAGTGGGTAGAGTCCATAGATCAGGGCGAGGATGATCGGGGCCGATGCACGGCTGATCAGCGGAGCGTAATGTGCACCAAGTGATTTCGGAATTATCTCCGAGAAGATGATGGTCCCGAAAGTCAGAATGGCCGTGACGACACCGATCACCGCGTCGCCATAAACCGCCACGGCCTTCTTTCCCGCCAGGATGGGACCGAGGATGTTGATCGTGTTGGTCAGAACCACGATGATGACCACTGCCCGTGGCAGGCGAAGGGCGACCGCTTGCAGAGCGTTGGCCCCCCACTTTTTCTGCTGTACGAGTTCCTCGACTTCCCCCCGCGAGACGCTGAGGACCGCGGCATCAACCATCGCCATCAGCCCCGACAGTACAATAAACACGACAATGTAGAGAATCAGCTCAAACATGCGGCAGACGTGACACCGGCGGTTGAATCGGGACCTGAACCAAACCTACCAATATGGCGGATGCCGAGTTGATCGGGTAGCGTGGAACTGTGGATTTCAGTCCTGCTACAAATTGTCACAACATTCTGAACTTTCCTGTCCGAGTTCTCGACACTGTGGGGATCAATGTCGCGCCTGCTGTTAACCCGATTCAAAAAAGTTCGAGGAGAGTTCGTTACCTCCAAGCCAGCGTAAAGGACTCGAACTTTTGTAAATCGTTGCTGCTTCAGGACTTCCGGAATCGGGTCGCGCGCGAGTCGTTACGAAGAGAGTTGTGTACGGGGAGCCTTTTAATTGGGAGCGAACTTTCGCGACCCATTGGTTAATAGAGAACGCCGAGCGCGAGAGTGCCTGGCGTTTTTTCGTGCGCGACGCGAAATCTGCAGGTTTTCAAAGGATTTGTGACGACTGACGCGGTGTCCTGTACCATTCCCATCGACTCTCTGGTTCGAAACCGAGATACGGGGTGCCGTTCCGAAATGTCACTTTTCGGTACGGTGCCCGTTCCAAACGGACCAAAACTCTCTGACTCTCTGGTTTACAGGGGGTCCCAGGTTAACAGGACATTTTGCCACGGGGTGCCGTTCCAAACAACTTTCGAACCTCATGGTACTCGGGATCCTGGTTGCCTCATTCACGGCTGCCGTGATGGGTAGATCGCATTTTGAATGCCGACATGGCGAACTACGCGACGATGATGCCGCCTGTCGCTGGATTGCAGATTGCGTCCGCCAATCGCAGCAATTCAACGTATTGTGGGACTGCATGACGAGAACAGCCCGGGGTTCATCCTAAGCCGTTTTAGTCCACCGGTGGTGGAACGATATCGGGGGCATCTGATGCCCTTGAGTTTATGGACGCGGGTGAAACACGAGGACCTCGTTCTTCAGAGTGTCCGTCACCTGGCCCGTGTGTGGGAGCGCGCTGGCAAGTCTCTCTTCGGCTTTTTCGAGCCCTGCAATCAGGCCATCGGCCACTTGCCCTTTCCGGACCACCCTGAGCACGACATCACGGATCTCTTCCAGATCCTCGGATGTGAGCTTCTCTGCCGCTGCTTTGTCGCAGCGGATTTCAAGCCGATGTTCGAACAGTGATACATAAATCAGCAGTCCTCCACGATGCCCGGTTCCACCAATGCCATACTGAGAGAACACCTGATGCATGCGTCGGTCGACCTCGGTCGCCATTTCGCTGTTGGAGACGAAAAGCCGCCGCAGAGCGTGCCAGTAGCTGGCCAGGAGCGATCCTGCGACAAAGCCCACTACGATCAGGACCACTTGCAAGCCAACAGGCAGGGCCACTGTGATGTCCCAATCATCCATTGAGGCGATTTTTTGTGCCGATATGAACGCGAGGACGCTAACAGTCAGCCCGCAGATTGACTCTGCGCGATCGTATCGGCCCGATTCGGTCGCCACTGCGCACACGACCTCGGCATCGGTACGTGTTTCGAGCGATTCAATGCGTTTGTTGACCCTAACCCGGTCGGCTGACGTCAGTTGTTTCTGCGCATTAGCCATATCACCAGCTCCCCGAGGCGCCGCCACCGCCGGAAGAACCCCCTCCAAAACCACCGCCGGAAGAACCGCCGTAGCGTCCACGGAGAAAGATCGACAAGATGGTGGCAACAACCCAAAAGAGGCCCGCGAGACCGATGAGCACAAACCCCGTGATGACGAGAGCCTTGCGGTAATCGGGCAAGAAGTACGCTGCTACAAAGCAGCCCAAACCGGCCAAAACCATCAGTAAGAGAATGCCCGGTCCACCTTTTTCTGCGATCGGATTGTTCTGAGTCGCAAACTCCGTGATGTTTTTGAAAACCTCCCCAAGTCCGGGCCCAGGTGGCTCGGACTGCGGCCCGGCCTTCGCCATTTCGGCAATCTTCTCGACACCGACAACAAGACCGGCCCCGTAATTGCCGGCTTTGAAATGGGGGATCATGTCGTTGTTCATGACCCGTTGACAATAAGGGTCGAATCGGCGTGCCCATGCGACTCCAAGCTCGATACGGCCTTTTCGGTCGCCGGTACTGATGATCACGAGGATGCCATCATTCTTCTGCTGGGAGCCGAGTCCCCAAGTATCGAACCAGCGGCGCGCAAAGCTCTCGATGGTGGGCGCGCCCGGGTCATAGTCGCGCATTCGGCTTACCGTGACCACAACAATGGGTACCGAAACCTGGTTGAATACCTGCTCCTGCAGGGTACGTATTTGTTGCTCGTCGGCGTCGCTGATGGTCCCGGCCAAATCATGCAGGAGCTCATATGTATCCGCAGGCGGTGGTATTTCTGCATGGGAAAATCCGGCCAGCGCAAGGAAGCTGAAAAGCGTCAAGCCCGCGATGCGCCCAGCGCCCCGTTCGG
>Ga0310123_10000540_pt1 | contig 33589 bp, 26 predicted proteins | sample CB6_AW_1057_MG_FD_203505 | JGI IMG/M metagenome (GOLD analysis project Ga0310123, IMG submission 203505) | Marine microbial communities from Western Arctic Ocean, Canada - CB6_AW_1057 | ecosystem: Environmental > Aquatic > Marine > Oceanic | place: Canada: Western Arctic Ocean | collected... | reverse complement strand
CGAGGACAATCCCTACGATGCCCTTCTCGACCTCTATGAATCTGGTCTCACCGTGGCTAAAGTCGACCCACTATTCGCTGGTTTGCGAGAATCTTCAGTTCCGCTCATCAAGGCGGTCGGCGAACTTGATGACAAGCCCGACTGCAGTTGGGTTCACACCCACCCGTGGCCAAAGGAAAGCCAAGAAGCGCTCAGTCAAGCGATTTCCGAGGCTATTGGTTTTGATTTCAAGGCAGGTCGCCGTGATGAATCAACTCATCCCTTCTGTGGTGGCTCCAACCCAGATGATGTTCGCTGGACCACGCGCTACGATGAGAAAGAGCCCTATGGGGCAATTTACGGAACGATGCACGAGACTGGCCACGCGCTGTACGAGCAAGGCCGACCGCGAGACCTTGATTTCCAACCGGTAGGTGAAGCCGATGGTCTGGGGGTTCACGAGAGTCAGAGTCGATTGTGGGAGAATCAAGTCGGTAGGTCGTTGGAGTTCTGTGAATGGTCATTCCCATTGTGGCAGAAACACTTCCCGGCAAACTTCGAGGGAGTAACACCCGAGATGTTGTGGCAGGCTGTAAACCAAGTCGAGCCGAGTTTGATTCGAGTTGAGGCCGACGAGGCGACTTACAATTTGCACGTCATGATTCGCTACGAAATCGAGAAGTTGTTAATCAACGGCGAACTTGAGGTTGATGCCCTCCCTGATGCCTGGGATGATATGTACGAAGAGTTCCTTGGAGTTCGCTCAACCACACGCTCAGAAGGTGTACTGCAAGATATTCACTGGTCGATGGGAGCCTTTGGATACTTCCCAACCTACACACTTGGGAACCTGTATTCAGCCCAACTTCTGGAAGCGGCAAAGCGAGACATTGGCGATGTTGAATCGCAGATTCGCAACGGTGACTTCACCCCCTTGCTTGAGTGGATGCGCACACACGTGCATGCGCGAGGTAGCATTCTGGAACCAGCCGACCTGATGGAGGAAGCAACAGGTGAGCAACCCAAGCCCGACGCGTTTGTTACCTATTTGGCCGATAAAATCAGCAGCCTTTACGGTGTTTCCGCTTGAGGGCATCGCATAGAAGGTGTCAGAGTTGACGGTCGAGGTCTGTTCGAATTGCTACAGCCCACGCATCGCCCCCTACATGGGATATGAGACGGGTAAACGTTTCATTTGCCAGGATTGCGAGCACATCAGCGCAGTCACCTTTGAGTTTGAGGACATCGATGCATTGGTAAATTTCCTGCAGGCGAAGAGAGATGCCGCAGAAAGTGCGGATGACTGAGGATGTCAGAGATAGTTTCCTGTCGAGTGCGGAGAAGTTCCTTTGAGGCGAAGCGCAATAGGTGAGCCGGCGTAAGGGTAGCCATGGGCGGCGAGGCTGCAAGCATCAGTGCTCGCGCATCGGCGTGGCTTGAGCGGCAACTCCCGAGTCCTGCAACTGCAGTTATCATCTTCGATGATTCGCTGATCGCTGGCGACAGAGACGGTAATCTCGTATGTTGGCAGCAGGATGGCGATGAATGTTGGAGGTGTGAATTGTCGAATCGAGTAGGAGCCATGGCAGTCAGCAACGGGCGCGTATTCGTTACCGCTGGCCGAGATGTGGTTGCGATTGACCTTGCCAGCGGTGAGGTGGTTTGGACTGCGGAATTGGATGGAAGCAGCGATATGGTTGGATGCAACTCAGATAGCGGGATTGTGGTCGCCACGTCTTCAGTGTATGACATTGAGGTCAACGATTTCCTTGAATCTGCAATTTGGAGATTTACCGTGGATGGTGAATTGGTCCGAAGCGATATTCTCGATGAACGCCCTTGGTCACTTGAAGTCAGAACCGATGGCCGAGCTATGTTGGGTATCGGGCGCCCACGCTGCGGAATGTTGCGGGCTGATGAGGAAGGATTACACTGGAGCGCACTGCCATCTGAAGCACCCATCACCTGTGGGCTAACTGACCGAGAGCGCACCGTCTTAGGACACGCGGATGGGGTGCTGACTGTGATTGAGGACGGCATTGTTCTTGACGAGAGTCCATTCAACACCCAACCGGGTTCAATAGAGGCATTAGCCTGCCTTTCTAATGGATTACTGGTTGCATTACGACGCGACAAAGGGGTGGCTGGCTCTGGTTTTGGTGGCGGCAACGGTATCACTCGTGCACTGACCTCGGAGGGGAATCTGTTGTGGGAGCATGAGTTGCCAGAAGGAGTGGTTGTAGAGAATGTCTGTGAAGGGCCGAAGTTTGGAGACATATCTACATCGTGGACTTCAATTTGGGACGGTTCAGATGGGCGCATACTCATTTTCGATTCTGTTGATGGTTCGGCAATAGGTGAGTTGCTGGAGGGTAGCCGGGTAAACGCAATGGCGTCTTGCAGCCCAAACTCCGAAAAAATCGCCCTTGCTTTGGAGGATGGGGCGGTTTTGTTGTTTGAAGGAGAGATGCTTACGCGACGGTTACAACACCCAGGAACTGAGAGTGGCGAGAGCGAGGGAGATGAGGATAAATCCGCACTTGCTCAGAGACTTCGAGCATTGCGAGATAGGTGATTCACAAAATTGTGTTATTAATTTGTTATTATATTACATATCTCGGGCCATATTTCCAATGGAAATAGGGGTTGGTACGGCCGATTTCGGGTCGAATAATGCCTAATTTACCGAAAGGTTTATCGAACTCCCCCTCACAACGAGACGTTGCCGCTTCTGAGAAGTGGTGTCGGACCCCCCGAACGGGGCCGGCAGGCCCTTAGCCCACATGGGACCCTTTGAGGAGTCGGCGGTGGGCCATCGAGCCAGTCTCAGACTGGGGAGATGAGGCACGTGAGGATTCCCCGCGGGGACTCCCACAACGCCTACAGGATGAGGAACACGATCACTTCGGTGGTAGTGCGAATCGCCTGTGCACGTGAATGAGAGTTGGGTCTCAGACACAGCTACCCTCGGGTAGCAGCGCAGAGATTCGGGTTGAAACCGCAAGGAACAACCACTCGTCAACGAGAAGCAACGGAGCGAACGAAACACACAGACGCGCGGGGACAGGGAAGCCCAGGAAGCCGAAAGGTGACCCGGAGAACCCGAAATTCGAGCAGAAGTGAGTAGCGGGCGAATCACAGTGACTCAGATGAGAGCGTCGAAAGACGCCCAGTAATCCTGTGCTGGTGCATGATAGCGTCGTCGAAAGACGACGCAGGAGGCGCCGACAGGGACGGAGGAAGCGCAAGCTGAATCCGCTCCTGGGGGTTGCAAAGCCGAAAGGTGGAGCAGCCCTGAAGGGGAAAGGGGGTGGCAGAGATGTCGCCTTCAACTCCAGGGCCGGGAACCACTCGAAAGAGTGGGGAAAGGCTCGGGGGTGTGGTAAAGCCGCAAGGCGGAACCACGCTCGGGCGCAGCAGAAGGAGCGATCTGGAAGCAAGACCTGACGGTGAGAAGGAGGTCGAAAGACCGAGAGCAAACCGAATGGAATCGGAATCGGAAACGAAACCGAGCGCCCAGAGGGGACGGTAATGCTTCGGCAAAACCGGACCCGCCCGGGGCTGGCAACATCCCTTCGGGGAGGAAACCAGCTTCGGGTCAAGCGGAGTCTGGCTGGCGGGGGAGGTCTACCCGATCACTTCCGCCAGCCAGTACTCCCACAAACACTATTTTCAGTGTATGAGGCGCTGCCTTCCTTGTCGCCTTCTAATGCTTACTAAGCGTCAGCGTTTATTGAAGGTGATTTGAAGATAGCCCACATCATGCCGAGGGATCAAGATTCACCATATTCTCTGGCTTTACCCACTCGTCATATTGTTCATTGGTCAGCAGGCCCAATTCAAGTGCTGATTCCCGCAGTGTTACTCCATTTTCGTGGGCATGCTTAGCAATCTTAGCTGCCTTATCATATCCAATATGTGGATTGAGCGCCGTCACCAGCATCAGTGATTTTTCTAGGTGGGAGGCGATGTTGTCCTCATTTGCAACAAGCCCTGAAATGCATCTATCATTGAACGAGCGCATACTGTCTGTCAACAGTCTGCAACTTTGCAAAAGACAGTGAATCATCATCGGTTTGTACACATTCAATTCGAAGTTGCCTTGGCTTCCTCCGATGCTGATGGCCATGTGGTTACCCATCACCTGGCAACAGACCATCGTCATCGCTTCGGCTTGAGTAGGATTGACTTTGCCCGGCATTATGCTTGAGCCTGGTTCATTGGCTGGTAGAGCCAATTCGCCGATTCCACATCTTGGCCCAGAGCCGAGCCAGCGGATGTCGTTAGCGACCTTCATCAATGAAGTAGCCAAGGTATTCATTGCACCAGATGCCGCAACAATAGCAGCGTGTGCTGCTAGTTGTGCGAACTTGTTGTCCGCTGAAGTGAAGCCTAGTCCAGTATTCTCGGCGATACGCCAAGCCACCTGCTCGGCAAATTGCGGATGTGAGTTGAGGCCAGTTCCTACTGCGGTGCCTCCAAGTGCAAGTTCGAGTAAGTCTTCGTATGCGAACTCAAGTCGGACGATGTCCGCATCTAGCATTGCAACATATCCGCTGAACTCCTGAGACAATGTCAGCGGCACTGCATCCATCAGATGAGTTCTCCCTATTTTCACGATGCCATCAAACTCCTCGACTTTTGTCGACAAGCCTGCGCGTAGCCGCCTTGCTGATGGAATCAGTCGATGATGAAACTCCTCTGCACTAGCGATGTGCATGGCGGTTGGAAAGGTATCATTGCTCGATTGGCCCCTATTGACGTGGTCGTTTGGGTGTACTGGATGTTTACTCCCGAGCACACCGCCACAGATTTCGATAGCGCGGTTTGCAATGACTTCGTTTGAGTTCATGTTGGTCTGTGTGCCCGAACCAGTCTGCCATATCCGTAGCGGGAAATGTGAATCGAGGTCGCCGCGAATCACCTCTTCACAGGCGGCGACTATCGGCTCACCGATCTCTGCATCTATCTCACCAAGGTCGACGTTGGTTTGAGCAGCTGCTTGCTTGAGCACCCCAAAGGCTCGAATGACTGGCCGAGGCATTGTGTCATTTCCGATGTCGAAATTCATCAACGACCGTGCGGTTTGACAGCCCCAATATCGGTCTGCAGGAACCTCAAGTTCACCCATTGTGTCGGATTCAATTCTCACATCCTCTTCCCCAGCAGAAGCCATGCGTGTTTTCGCGCCATCACCATCTGAGGGTACAGTTGCCTCTGCGATCAACCCCTTCTCCAGCAGTCGAGCCACGGTAGCCGACCTGCCGTGTGTTCTGCCTCGTCCCACTCTGCTATCCAGCCGCTTGGCCAGATCCTCGGGCAGACTGACGCTGAGGATGCGTCTGTCGCCTGCTCTATGCTTCGCCATGAGGTTCCGTCAAGTTAATTACTTAATAAATTGACGCTTAGAACCCCGATTATGCTCGACTGATGCTAATAATTTGCATCGGGTCAATCGGTCGGTCTCCTGTACCGGTTGGAGTGGCTTCAATTGCCATTACCACATCCATTCCTGCAGTTACCTTACCGAATACTGGGTGGTTTGACGGTGTGCTGTTGTCGAACCAATCAAGGAAGGAATTGTGGACGGTGTTGACGAAGAATTGCGAACCTCCGCTGTTGGGTCCAGAATTGGCCATGCTCAAGGTACCAATTTCGTTTGAGAATCTCGCATCATGAAGATGCTCATCGGCAATCGCATACCCTGGCGAACCGGTTCCACATCGAGAACTGTTTGGTTCCTTACTGTGAGGGCAACCCCCCTGAAGCATGAACCCCTGAATGACGCGGTGAAAATGGAGTCCGTTGTAGTATCCATTGTCAACCAATTCGAGGAAGTTTCCAGCGGTGATTGGCATGCTATCCGTAAACAACTCAATCTCGATGTCACCCTTGTTTGTTCTCATCAGAACTTTCGTCATAACTCCGGTGCCTCGTCCATAGTTTTTGAGCCTGTGCCTCGGCTGATAAGCGATGAAATACAACTCACTAGTCGGCTTCATACCGTGGTGAAGCACCCAACACCTCTCTCAGATGTGCTGCATCGATATTGGCATTTTCACGCATCACAATGAGTCCATCCTTGAACTTCCACACATCTGTGATGATGGTGTCATAGTGGGAACCAGTAGCTTCGACGCCTTGCGCGTTTCCGCTGTGTGTGCCTGTAGACCTAATCCTGCTGACGATAATATTCTGTGCTGGAATCAGTTCAAGAATCACCGCATTCATATCAGGGCTGACCTCAACGACCCTTTTGCAGTATGCCTTGTAAGCGAGACGATCCAGTTTTCCAGCAAGCCCGCCTTCGGCTATGAATTCGGGCGAAAAAAGGTCGTCAACGAGGTCGAAGTTGCGCTCTCCCCAGCCTTCTTCAAACCAACGAGTAAGGACAGCCAAGTGCAACTCGCTAGTCTCGTCTAATTCTCCTTCGGTAAATATCTCGGACAAAACCACCACCCCGTAAGCCTACTGGAGAGGGGAGTCAATTATCAAACGTCCGCCCGATTAATTTCAGTTTGGACTGATAAATCAACGGCAAATTAAGCGAAATCTTTCATCGAAGTCAGCGGGATTAGAGGAATACCTGCCGCATCAAATGCCTCACGGCCGCCTTCCTCTCGGTCGACGATGCTAATGCACGCAATGACCTCGCACCCCATGTCTCGCAAGCGCTCGACAGCCACCAGTGCGGAACCACCTGTGGTAGTAACGTCCTCAAGAATGACACACCTGTCACCAGCCCGCAGAGTGCTACCCTCGATTCCGGGGGGGTTTCCGGTTTTTCTGCCACCTCTACCCTTAGGCTCCTTCCGCATGATGAAGCCGCGCAAGTTACTGCCTATCCCGGCCTTGGCGATTGCTATCCCGGTGAGGGGAACAGCGCCAAGTTCGAGACCACCCACAGCATCGACTCCACCTTCGATACCTGCAAGGATGTCGTGGATGAGTACACCGAGAAGATGCGCGCACTCAGGGTCGCACATCACCGGTTTGGTGTCGAAGAAATGCCGGCTCGTGCGCCCTGATGCTAGAGTGAACTCTTCTGTTTCAGTACAGAGGTAGGCGAGGTCTGCGACTTTCTCAATCAAACGCCTGCGCGCATCTTCTACAGTGGTATGTTCTGGCATGCTCTCATCTCTCATTATCGCTTATGGCGGCCTTCAATGAACCTTCGCTATCGCCCTCCACTTTCTCTGAAAGTGGTCAACGACTCATGCCCAATCCTTTTGGACGCCCTTCTCTCCATGGCCGATGTTACGCAAGAGCAGGTGGGCACGGATGGTGGATGGCAGCGTGGTATCTCCGTACGATGCTGAGCGAATGCAGGATGAAATTGACCGCTACCACGTTTGGATGGAGCAGCGATGTGAGGAGGTCTACCGAGTTGCTGAGGAAGCGCGAGCCAAAGGCTTCGACCTGAAGACAACCGTTGAGATTCCACGAGCAGCTGACCTCGCGAGCAGGACAGAGAAATTGCTTGAGGAGTATCTCGATGGCATTGAGGTAGCAAATGATATCCGTGAACTACTCGCTATCAAAGACCGAGAGAATACCGCTATCGAGATGGCTCTAAGCGTTGCTAATCAGATGCATGACAAGACAGCCGATATTCAGCGTTCAATCGATTCCGGACTACGAGTTGGCCTAGCGATATTAACTGAAGCAGTGCTCGTTGCACCACTTGCCGGAATCGGTCAAGTGCAGGTGTTGAACAATCTCGACGGTTCCCGCTTCGTATCGATTGAGTTCTGCGGTCCTATTAGAGCGGCTGGTGGAACGGCTCAGGCTCTTGCTGTATTGATTGCTGACATGATTCGCCGTGAACTTGGTTTGGCCAAGTATGAACCCACCACACCTGAAGTAGAGAGGGTGAAGGAGGAATTCGGTTTGTACCGGAAGAATCTGCAATATCGCCCACCACCTGAGGAGGTTGAGGTAATTGTACGCGCTTGTCCTGTGATGGTAAATGGAGAGCAAACCGAGGACATAGAATGTGCCGGATACCGCGAGGTCCGCAACATTGAGGGCGGCCGGGTACGGGGTGGCGTACTGCTTGTCATCGGCGAAGGGCTTTGTCTGAAAGCCCCAAAAATCCGCAAACACACTGAGCGACTGAAGATACCTGGATGGGAATTTATCAGCCACTTTGCTGACAAAGCACAGGCAGAATTTGGCGGAGAATCTGAAGGCGAAAAGCGTCGCACCATCAAGAAAATCGACCGATTCATGGAAGATATCATCGCAGGTCGTCCGGTATTTGGCGAGCCGAATACCCCGGGCGGATTCAGGCTGCGCTATGGGCGCCCTCGCAATGTTGGCCTTGCCGCCGCTGGTATCAACCCGGTCTCAATGACTGCAATGGGCTCCTTTTTGTCGGTAGGGACCCAGATGAAGATTGAGAGGCCCGGCAAAGCCTGCGCGGTCACACCCTGTTCGGAATTGGATGGGCCCAGTGTACTACTCAATAGTGGGACTTTTGGGCGAGTACAGAGCATGGAGTGCTGGAATGGTGTCGAGTCAAATGTCAGTGAAATCTGGGATAATGGCGAAATAATGCTTGGCTTTGGAGAGTTCGTTGAGAATAACAAGGAGTTAGTTCCCGCTGCCTATCAACCAGAGTGGTTTGCCAGTGACTTATGCAGTGCGCTGAATACAGAAAAAGCGGTGGGAGAATTCAGCCTTCTCCTAAATATCCCAAGGCAGGACCTGCCTTTGGGTATTCCATTCACAGGTGATGCGGAACAAGGCCTCAATGATGCTACGGACCGACTGCATCGCAGAATAGAGTGGCACCGATTCCTACGCAGTCGAGTATTCTCATGGGAAGATGTAACTGCGCTTGCAGCCAAGTATCTCACAGCAGTTCCACCTCCTTGGAATCTCAACTGGCATGACTTGCCCGTTGAGTTCATTCCGGACCTAGTGGATTCGATTAAAGGCGCACGATTTGAGCCATCGGGGAAATCCACCGATGCACCACGGATGATCCCGGCCCCGGGTGTAATTTGGCTGCGAATCCCGGGGGCTGCTACTAATTGGATTCCTGCCACTGACTCAGAACCGGAGCTGTTGCCTGGCTCTATCAGCAAGTTACCCGAATCAATACAGGGGGAGTGGCCACATTGGCTTCGCCTTGAGCAGCACGGATTGGTCAAATCAGCACTTCTTGTTCTTGGTATCAATCATCACCATGATGGAGATGACATCCTGATTTCCCATGGTTGGCAACCGCTGCTTGAAGGGCTAGGCTTCGCAATTCCTACAGTAGATGAAGAGGAGATTGGGGCGGCCCCGACAATAAGGGTCGATGCATGTGAGTATGCGAAGGAGCGACTCTCTCGTATTGCTGATGCTCTCAGTGTCACTCGTAACGAATCAGAACGTGTAACTGAACTTGAACAGAGCAGACAGAAGGTCCGTCTAGCGGCTGAAACCGCCGCTCGGCAACGCGGCGCAGGCATCGAAGAAACCGATGCTGATGGCGCCGCCGCCGCTTCAGAGATTACCGCTTCTGGTCCTGCGGATGCCGGAAAATTGCGTGCTTCTGAGGAATTACTCGATGAACATGAAGCCGACGGCTCACTTTGGGTGGTACGAAAGTGTGGCAGTTTACGTTGGGTTTCTGCCGCACCCTGCAGAGTGGGCTGTCGCATGGGGCGGCCAGAGAAAGCGGCACCGAGACAGATGAAAACCTCAGTTAATTCACTATTCCCTATCGGCAACCATGGCGGCCCACAACGCCTCCTTACCGTTGCAAGTAAGTCCGGTTCTTTCAGGGTGGAACTAGGAATCCGCGAATGTACTGAATGCGGCCGCCGATCACCCTTCACTATTTGTCACAATAGAAACGTACCCGATGAACCGATTGAATGCGGGGGGAGAACCGAGCCCGTTGCAGAGCGCATGAAGGCCAATCAGCGCAGAAAGGGTACCTACCAGTCAGTGAATCTTGCCAATATCCTTGAGGTAAAACGGCGAAATCTAGGACTTGATAGAATCCCGGATAAAGTCAAGGCAGTCAAGGGCCTGACCTCGATGGAGAGGACCCCTGAACCTCTGGAAAAGGGACTATTACGGGCGAGGAATAAGATTCCTGTTTTCAAGGACGGAACAGTTCGTTACGACATGATTGACGTCCCAGTCACCCATTTCCGCCCAAGAGAGATTGGCACGGTATGGCAGAAATTGACCACGCTTGGCTATACCCATGACATCTATGGAGAGCCACTGAAATCTGACGAGCAAATGTTGGAATTGCTGCCGCAGGATTTCATTGCGAGTCGCAACGCGGAGGATTATTTCATCAGAGTGTGCCGATTTATCGATGAGTTGCTCGAGCGTTTTTATCACATGGACCCATACTACCAAGTTAGCACTGGCGAGGACTTGGTTGGCCAACTTTGCATTGCGCTGGCTCCACACACCTCAGGCGGTGTACTCACACGTCTAATCGGTTGGACTAATGCATCCGCCGGCTATGCTCATCCACTTTTCCATGCCTCCAAGCGTAGAAATTGTGATGGAGATGAAGATGCGATAATGCTGTTGCTCGATGGGCTCCTGAACTTCTCCCGAGTGATATTGCCCGCCACTCGTGGTGGCTTGATGGATGCTCCATTAGTTCTGACGACACGCTTGAAGCCGACAGAACTCGATAAAGAGGCACTCAACGTCGATGCAGCATGGTTGTATGAACGCGCATTCTACGAGGCTACTCAAAGTCAACCTCATCCATCTAATCTAATCGATAGGATGGATATCGTTGAAGCACGGATTGAGACGATAGGTGCGATGCGAGGTTACGGATTCACCCACGATTGCGATAGCCTCGATTCTGGCCCGGTCAATAGTTCGTACAAGATTCTCGAGACGATGATTGACAAAATGAATGCTCAACTCGCACTTGGTCAAAGGTTGCGTGCGGTTGAGGTCCAACGGGTGGCTTCATCCGTCATCGAATCGCATTTCCTCCCAGACTTGCGCGGTAATCTGGTGGCATTTACCCGCCAGAAGGTACGCTGTGTGCGTTGTGGCGAATCCTATCGCAGGATGCCACTTGCAGGCAAGTGCATCAAGATTCCACGCGACCGAGATCAGATTGGGCGCAGAGGCCTACGATTCACAGAAGATGAAGGCAGTAATCAGTGCGGTGGTAATCTAGTTTTGACGGTAAGTGAGGGGGCAGTTCGCAAATACATCAAGGTGATGAAGCACGTTATCGATCACTATGGGGTCTCACTTTACACTCGACAGCGCGTTGATTGTTTGGCTGCAAGTGCCGATTCCCTATTCAAGAACGATAGAGTGAAGGTATACACCCTCGACGATTTCCTGTGATTCAAACGCTGACCCGTTTGCCTACAAGGAAGCCGATTATTGGCAGCAATATACTTGTCAGCAAGATGACAAATGCAGTGCCACCGTCGACGCTCCAACTGGAATAACCAATGGATTCTTGGACGAATTCAATCAGCACTGTAGTGACAAGAAGCCAAATGATACGTGGTACAGCGACAAGAAGCCCAGTCACCAAGCCAGCGAATCGTCCTCCTACCGCACCAGCACTGACGGTGAGCAGTGTCCCAAGAGCGAGGAATAGTGTGGTTGGTACCGCCGGGAAGAAGGCCGAAATCATTGGGAACGAGAAAATTCCGAGTAACGGTGCTGGAATCCAGAACAGAAGTCGTAACCACCAGGAGATTCCATGCACTGCTCGCATGGCCTTGCCAAGAGCGACCGGGTCAGCAGCATTTGAGAAAACGCTTTGATATTCCCCCTGACTTCTAGCAATTCTTGCTTCAAGGTCAGCTCCAATCTCATCACAGACATCGCGCTTGCGACGCCCTGCAACTCCAAACATCCCTTTGCGTAGAGAGCCAAGATACTGCTCAATGGCAATTTGCGCTGTTGTGTCTGCTGCGGGCATCATCACTCATCACCTTCCAATAATGCTGTCATTCCATCTGACAGTTCATTCCATGCTAAGGACAGCACATTCAATCTCTCTAAGCCATTCTCGGTGATCAAGTAGTACTTCCTTCGACGGCCACCATCCACTCCGTCTCGCCAGTCACTGGTCAACAATTTATTTTTCTCAAGCCGGTGTAATGCTGGATAGAGTGCACCTTCTGTCAGGCTCAATCCACCGTTGGACGCTTCAGCAAGTCCGATGATAATTCCACCTCCGAAGCATGCTTCTTTCGAGATGAATGCGAGTAGGCCCAGTTCGAGTGCGCCTCTGCGCAATTCGGTCACAGGGTCTTTCTTACGCACCAACTATCATCCCCTCAAACGCACCGAGAACGCAGTGCGTCATAGTGTTCTCTCCATGACCAGCAGCATCTGCGGCAAGTCCTCAGTAGGATCGCCAGCCGTGTCGAGTTGCAACCCTTGCAGGTGAGCCATATCCACGTCAATCACCACGACGATTCAATGCGGTCCTGTGGCCCTCAAAACAGGGGTCCAACTGGTCCACCACCACCAGGTGGGTGGTCGGATGCGGCGATTGCATCCCCCATTGAGGGTAACTGGCCTACCGATGGCGCCACAGCCATCGGTGTGGTTGTCATCGATTGATGGGCCACGACTTGATTTGTTCCGGCATGGTGTTCGCCGAGCGTTTTTTTGTGACTGCGTCGGCGCATACCGAGGGCGACCATTCCTAGCGCACCAAGCAGGCCGACTACAACCAGTTGCAGACCAATCAAATCTCCACTGAGCAGCGCACCACCCAGTTGAATCAGTGAGATACTCGAAGCGTATCCTGGGTCATGGAAGATGTGGTTTGCCGCTGGGTAGATAGTTCCTCCAAGCGCGATGTACACCGTCACTATCGCAGCATCATTGCTCTCGGTGAATGCCTCCGAGGCATGCAGTTGGAAGGTGACATTTGCTGACGAGAGGTTGTCTGCATCATCGCCAACTTCTGCGGTGTCTACCCAGTGCAGTTGGTCCGGCACCTTGCGGTAGTCATTTCTCCACTCAACGTTGGTTCCTGCAATACGGTTTACACCACTGACATCTCCGGTTGAGAGTACTACTTCGTTTTCCTCATCGACATCGAATGCCATATCCTCATCAAAGGCTCCGACTTGTCCTGAGACCTCGTCCATGAAGTCTCCGATAATACCGAAGGTGAACGAGCCGCGCACTATCACGCTCTCGACCATCAACAGGCTATCCTCGCTGTGGAAATCCCACCCTTCAATGGTCTGGTCGTACTTGAAATCGGTACCGACGCGCACACCGCTCCAGGTCAGGTTTTGCTGTGAGCCGATACTCTCGACTTCCCAAGGTAGATCATCGGTGGTACCTTCCACAGGGTTGAGAGTAACATCCCACCATGGGATGACCTCGTCTGTCACAGTGTCTATTTCGACACCAAGATGGAAGGTGTAGGCGATGCGTTCTACCTCATCACCGTTGTTTGTCAACCACCATCCGTCATCACCATCGTAGTCGACGTTGGTCGCTTCAAGTGTGAAATTCCAACCCATGCTATTTCCTTGCGCCCATTCCTCAATACCGTCATCAGTCATGTCCCAGTTGAGGTTAGACAAATCTACTCCAGCACGAACTGGCTCAGCTGCTTCTATCTCGAAGTCTGTAAGTCCATCGCCAGCCCTAACGAAATCGAAGACCCCGTTCCCTGAAGTGTTGGCTTCATCTCCAGGTGTCCCCGTGTCCTCAAACTCAATCATGTGGACTAGGCTAGTTGCGAAAACCGTCGCAATTGGTAGAGGTACTCCGGGTACGGTCATCCCCTCAGCAGGGAAATCGTGTAGGTTGATACCCCCGAGGTACTGCACTTCGAGTGCAGCGATGGTGACAGGTCCCGGGTTATCTTCAGAACCCCAGCAGACTGCGAAGTAAGAGTAACGCTGAGTGATGTTAATCATGAAGAAATCACCCATGCACCAATCCTCCTCCTCGTTGTCGTTGTCCTCCCACGAGTCCGCGAGCCGGATGTTCTCACCGAGGTCAGCTGAACTCACGACTTCTATGTGGTCAGCAGGATTGGTGCTTGAATCGGATTCAAAATTGGCTGCTTGAGCCACACCGATGGGGCCGAGAAGTTCGGCCAGCATATCGTTCAGGTCGTCGTTTCCAGTATCCCATTGTACCGCTGGAGCAGCGAGTGTACCCAGCAGCATTACAGTCAATATCAGTACGGAGCGCATTGCCCCGCCATTCTCTCCACAAAGTTTTGCATCCATTGTTCGCATCTCCTTCTGAGTAACCTTGTGTCACAAGGTGAATATATACCTTGCGTAACAAAGCATCATACTCCCGCACGCGTGTGCAGGCTCGCGTAGCGCCCGAGCGCGTGGGTGTGCGTCACGCATTATCACAAGCAAGAATGAGTTCAGTCGTCGTCTTCCTCAATCCTTTCCCAAATATCCTTGACAGTGCGCAATCGTGGATCTGGTTTGACCTCTCCTTCCAGCCCCTCGGTAGTTCCCTCACCGAGTTCATCATCGTCTTTGACCTCTGAATCATCAGTGAAATCCTCCACATCATCATCGGTAGTTGCTGCCTGAGCTGCGAAATCATCGCGCATCTTCTGCCTGCGTTTTTCTGCAGCAGAATCCTCAGTGCTGGTAAATGGAATCAAATCCTCGACATCGGCAGCATCGCCTCCAGACATTGACTCCACGATTGACTCCCACTCCTCTTTCTGGCGTAGTTTGTGTAGCGGCATATCCCTGACATTACTCGCGTTGCGTCGCTTCAGCATAGCCCGAACGCCTCTTTCGCCAACGAATAGACAGATGCCGAGCACGTTGGCGACGATGTAACCCTCCGTGTGGATAGGCTCGTAGACTTTCATTGCGAGGTCCAATTCACTGGACACTAGTTTGGACGGTGTTTGATTGCGCACTCCATCGATTTCGATTACTTGGGTGATGAAATTGTGGCCCCCGGGTTCTAATTCTAACATAATACTCGGGCATTCATCGACACCTGTGACCCCCTCCCACAGTGTTTCCGTATCTCCATTGGGGGATTGGTGAATAAGTCGAACATGTTGTGGACCAGTGTCATTTCGGGCCCTGTAGTCACATTCAACATAGGTCGGAACGGTGTGGTTTAGTTTGAGCATGTCTGGCACGTCAAGATAGTAGTTGCCAATGAATCGTGAATCGTGGTCCATCACCTCATTGAGTGATTCACCGCCGAGCGCACCAGTCCAGATGACATTCAGCAATATCCAGGTGAATAATGTCGTCACCATTCGCTTGCGACCATCCTTTGGGGCACGCTTCTTCTTAGAGGTCCCTCTTTCGCTTGCCATCGCTTCCTGAACCAAATTCACTGCCACACCCCCGTAAGACGTAGGATTCGGCCCATCCACGCTAGTTTACGCATTTTGCGTGTTGGGTTGGTTGAACCGGTCCACCTCCCAATGATATCGTCGCGGAATCCGACCAATTCGATTGACGAAGCGCTCACACCTAGACTGAGGAGTAAGCAAACAGCCCGGTCTCCATCGGTGAATCCACCGGGGTTGTGCATACCATCAATGTGTTCGGGAGTTTGATGAGTTAGCAATAGGGGGGGTGTTGCTCCACTGTAGCCAAATGAATCCAACAACGCGCGCCACTGTCCCTCGTTATCTCCATGTGCGTGTAGGGCGAATGGAATGCTACGATGTGCTGCCTCCAATAGGTCAGGGAAATCACCGTCGGCGTCACTGACCACACACAGCAATCGTCGCCAAGATTCCTCTCGTGCTGAATCTGGCAGTTCTCTTAGGACTCCAACCGCGCCGTCAGCAGCCACCAACAGGCAATCATCTTCGATGTTAGAAAGAACCTCATCTACTTCGACGGCTGCGCCGAGAACCCTGATTGGCGAGGTTTGTGTTGTCCGCGCCGCAAGTTCGGATGTACTGATGAATGATGCATGAGAGCCGCAGGCTTGCTGTAATCGCAGTGCACTGCGTCGGTCATCCGAGCAATCCCAATCAAAGTCAGTGCGAAACTGGTCTTGAATATTGATGAGAGCAGTGCGGACATCTGGTGCTAGAACCACAGGCGAATCAGCACTTCCAATAGTAGCCACGTTCAGCCGTTGGGTCGGATAGCCTTGAAGAACCCTCGTTTGAATGGTATCTTCCCCATGCCGCTGCCGCTGACTCCCCCCGAACTCGCCGATGCTGTATTGCTGGCACGCTATCCCTTCCTTCCGCAGGCGAGGTCGGCCATCCGTGGACACATGCAGGACAACGCCCTCGATATCGTTGGCCTCGTTGAAGCAGAATGGCTTGAGGAGGTTCGAGAGCGGGGTAGAGTACGCCTCATTGAATCGATAATCCACAAGAATGTCGATGCAGCTACTACCATCGATATTCACACTGCTCATGGCCAGATGGTTGAATCACTATCCTACCTATATGCCATGTTGATTGTCTGCGCATCCTATGATGAACGCCTACTCGCGCGATGGGCGGAGGGAGAGTCGAGCAGAGCCGACAACCTGTTTGGCACCATCGAGTCATCCGGGAATTTCGGAATTTTGTCACAGACCTACCTATCAGACTCCCGTCAAGAAGGCGATAATTGGTGGATCCCAATGATTGACTTCATCGAGTTGTGCCCGAAGATAACCGGCCGATATTGGCGTTTGCCAAACAGACCACTGCGCGGTGGTTGGGTTGAGATGTCTCCTGATGTCAACGAGAGCAGCCAACAACGTCTTGCTCGGCTAATCAAGGAAAGAATCCGCAGCGAGTTGATCTCTGCATGCCGAGAGAGAATGGAAGTAATGGATGAGGATTTCGCAGCCAATCTTGCTGAAGAGGTAGGCCGGGTGGTCGGGCTGCTCCAGCATCAGGCGATTACAGAGGTGTCCTTCACTGCCACCAACGAATCTGATTGGCCACCATGCCTTACCGAAATCACCACGCAACTCAATCAATCTGTCAACGTCAATCACGTGGGGCGTGTCTTCCTTGCCAGCATTTCACGCGTGATGGGAATCAGTCAAGAACAGACAGCAGCATTTTTTGTCAATGCACCTGATTTCAGTGAGGAAACTACCCGGTATCAGGTAGCACACGTTTTCGAGCATGAGTATACTCCACATGGGTGCGGTAAGTTGCAAATCAATGACTGCTGCCCAGTATCAAGAGGCGATATTGGTGATACCCTATGTGCGCAAGAATGGCTGAATCATCCGCTGAAGTATCTCCGAATCAAGCAACGTAACCGGCATCGGGATGAAGCCGCCGAGGCGAAACCCGATGAGAATCAGACTCCCCAGTAACGCCCGGTATCCTGTTTGGTATTCCAAGTCCTTACTACGGTTCTCACTGCCCAGAAAATGACGATGGCGATTAATGTTGAGCCCCAATCACCCATGATAGTTGGAACATCGTATTCGTATCCAGCTCCAGAGACGATTCTGATACTGACATCTAATGCCGTGGTAGACATAGTCCAAATCACCGCTCCAAAGGAAATCACAATAATTGAGCGACCGGAGAATTTTCCCTTCTTCCATCTCAATACAATCAGTGAAAGAGCGATGGCCAAAGCACCTACGACTATCCAGGTGAATGCACCCCTGAGAACTTTCAGACCTACCAGCATGGCTCCACCATTGCCATATTCGTCGCTGTAGGTGTCATACCCTTCGACTACAGCCAATAAGATGGCTACACCACATATTGACCAGAGCAGTGAGGATAAGATGGCAGCATCGGCGGATTCTCGCATCTCTCGCATTAGGTGCTCAAGGCGTTTCTCTGCTCCTAGGCCACGGAACATGAGGTAGATGCCGAGCAGCAACGGCATTGCTCCGATGAGTATGCCACCATTTGGTAGAATCATCCCGGCTCCGAGAATAATCATGAAAATCGAAAGTGGTACGAGTAATCTAGCCCGCCAACGAGGGTCTTCAATCGCCTTGACGATGTAGTAGTAGGTACCCTCTATTCCCTTGCTCTGGCGGACGATGATCTTCTCTACATGGTCGATGGTAAGCCTGCTGGTCAATATTGGTAGGATTGCTTCATCCTCTGCCCCGTCGGTGACTAGAATCCCTCTATCTGGTTGAAATTCGCTGATGACGTCCTCAAGTTGTTGAGCGATTGCTCGGTCGGACTTGACTCCGACTTTTTCGTCGCCAGTCAGAATCGCGATTTCCACAGCATCGTTTGGCTCGGCCTGTTCAATGCATAGGTCGTGTTGATTCAAAGCGCCGAGGATAGCATTGGTATCACTTTCCTCGGGGTCAGCGATGCCGAGCCGCAGCGCTGCAGTAAGCACTTGACGCCGCCCAACTACCGATCCTCTGATTCCAGCCTTTACACCAAGGTCGTTGTCTCGGTCGACCGTAATAACTAGTGTACGCACCGTGAATTAGCCCCCTCGCGACCGCTCTCGCACCCCTACGGGGGGTGCGTGTTCATTTTCAAACATTGTATGTATCGAACGTATTAGGAGGTAAAAACGGCTTCCATCATGCAATTCGGGCAAGTGACCTTGATTGGACGGGTAGATGGAATGCCTAGTGCAGATGAGCAATGTGGGCAGATAATTGCCTGACTGACGTCAGCTTGCCTTGCCTGACCTTCGTGACTTGGGTCATACTGAGCCCGATAGCGCTCCGCATCTTGCAGATATTGTGTTTCTGAAGTTATTTCAACGCCGCCGCTAGCTGCTTTGATGTCCTCAGTTGATAGCGAGGAATGCCCCACCTCTCCACGCTTGTATGCCTCAAATTGAGCCTGAACCTCTTCCGCAGAAAGCCGGTTTTCTCGTCCGATGCGGTCGTAAGCGAGCAAACGGTCGTAATCATCCATACCGTCGAGTTGTTGGAATACTGAAGTCGGGAGCATATTACCAACTATCCTCCAGCGCGCAGTGGTCTTGAGCATTGTTCCTACCCGTTCCTGAGGATACGTTTCCTATTTCCGGCACCATTCCAATACCACAGAGGGTTTCTTTTCCCCAATCCGGTAAGTGAATGATTCAAATAGGGGTGGTGAAGGGGGGCTTTTTCCAGAGGTGACTGCATGGGAGTCCTATCGAGAGGTTCGCGGCCGAGAGGTATGCATTCAAGCAAGAAGGGCGGCAGCGCTCGTGAGGCCGCCCGCCGACTTACTTGTGGAGAAGTTTTTGAGAAGCCCAACATGATTGGTTACGAGGTTTCAGTCTCGCATTTGATTCACACCATGACCACTCGTGATTGGGACCACGTTTTCCTCATCGATGACGACTGTCTTCCAATAGGGCGAGTCCACGCAGTTGACCTGCTGAAGTTGTTTGACCGCAAGCGAGTCAATCGAGACCTCGCGTGGTCAGAGGCAATTCCAGCTTACCAGTGTATCAACCATCCACCTCTTCAGGTGCAAACCAATACCCCCCTGCTCAAGGCAGCAGTTCTCCTGTTGACCCATGACCTCAATCAACTGGCCGTCGTCGATGAAGAAGGTGCGCTCATTGGCGTTGTCTCTAATGCCACAGTAGCACGACATCTACCACGCTTCATCCGTTGAAGCCTTAGATTTCACGGCTTAGTTCAGCGGTGAGTAGGTCGGTAAGCAGGGCAACCAACTCTATCAGTTCGTCTGCATGACTTTGCGCAGCCCGCACTGATATCGAGGTCTTTGCTTCAGTCCCTGAATTACGTACTGCAACAGAGATTGGTGTACCATCTGCTTCACCCATAATCAGCAGTAGAGCCGGTTCCCCAGGCACCTCGACCCTCTCAAAATCGATTGTGGTGTAATTCCCCCCCAGCCACTTGACGGCCGCTGAGTGAACTGATTCAGCCAGCGCATTCTTGCCGTCCCAACGTTCTCTTACACTTGGGCTGATGCTGACTCTGCTTTTCCATCCATTGTTGAATTCAACAGGACACGCCCGGTCACGGAGAACAAGTCGTGAACACAATGCGACCAGCAATGTTGCAGCGCCGTCACCAACCATGTACCACTGGTTTTCGCGGTGAGGACAGGGCGCTGTCAAAACCAGATGACCTGAATCTTCACACCCAACTACCTGAGGCCATTGCTCTCCGTAGTGTAACCTACCCAGTGAGTTCGGTGGGGCGAGGGCATGAGCCAGCCATCGGTCACCGACAGCAGTGGTACTGGCGTCGATTTCAGTTGGCATTCTCTCAAGCCCCGCAATTAATCCCAAGTCGCTTTCGATACTAGCTGCCATTCGCCATTTCCCAGATGAGGTGGTTTGTGCTGCGCGTAGTAATTCATCGCAGATATGGTCTCCATCCAATACTGCGAGACCGCCTTCTCTTGCTTCAATCAACAGACAGCGATCACCATCGCCATCGAGCGCTGCTCCGACGATGTCCCCATGTCGCCATGGTGGCATTCCATCATTCTGCGCCAATGCCTCAGCCAATGCCTCTAGCAGTGCGTGTGGTGGAGTTGATTCGAGTAGAGTCTCGTAGCTCCATGAGTCGGTAGGTGATAGGCCACCAGCCCCACAGTTCTGGTTTATCGGCGATTTTCTATCGCTCACTTCACGGGAGGGTAATCCTCTGCGAGATAGGCCAGCGGCCAGAAATTCTGCTGCAATTCCTCCTGAACCGTCAACGATGAGGCCGCCAGCGGGTATGATGCCGCTCCAATCTGCATCATTAAAGTGAAGTTCCAGGCTATTTGCAATAACTCCCAGCCGGCGCCTCAAACCCTTCCGATAGATCCTCAATCCATCGATTGGATCTAGTATTGATCCATCATTTTGCGGGCACGCAATCGAGCCATCGGCGAGTTGCCATATTAGGTCGGAGATATGCTGCTCATCCTCTGGCATGGACTTGTAACCATCAGTATCGAAGAGCTTGACACCGGAATCAGAGGAGGGGTTGTGACTGGCTGTGACCATCATTCCTGCATCTGCACCTGCATCCATCATAGCATGGACAAGGCCTGGTGTTGGGACCTCTCCGACCCTTGCTACAGAGCAGCCAGCAGCGCATAACCCCGCTTCAAGGGAATCGACCAATTCTCCATTGCGAGGTCGTCTATCCCACCCAATCACCACTGTGGCTGGAGATTCCGCGCAGAGATGCAACCCGGTACCTTCGCCAATTAACCGCATGGCGCGCGGTGAAAGTTCTCGTTGCGAAATCAATTTTTCAATTGAAGTTTCGTCGTTTTGAGGAGAATCGACTACACAGCCCCTGATGCCGTCGGTGCCGTGTAATTTCGGTCTGGTGATTCCGACACCTCCTATTCATGGAGAATACTACTCGCTGGGTGCGCTCCACTCACCGTTACGTTTGGCCAAACATTGGTCCCTCTGCCGAGTACGACACCAGGATTGCACACCGCATTGCATCCAATCTGCACGTCTTCGCCGAGAATCGCTCCAAACTTGCGCAAACCACTGTCGACATCACTGCCACTCGGGCCAGCACCCCTGACCAATACATTCCTGCCGTCATTACGCAGATTAGACAATTTGCACCCGGCTCCGAGGTTCACTCCGCTGCCAAGGATTGAGTCTCCAACGTAATTGAAGTGGGGGGCTTTTGCTTTAGGCAACAGCACACTGTGCTTCACTTCGGTTGCATGTCCTACCACCGCGTCAGAGCAAATCCATGAATGACTTCGGAGGAAGGCCCCATGACGAATATCCGCATTTGGACCTACATACGCAGGCCCCTCAATGCGCACACATGGAGCAATATTTGCACCCTCTGCGATGTGGACAATCCCAGCAGACTGCTCCACTGTCACGCCTTCAGGCAGTTCGCTGGGAACCATGCCCCCAATGTCAGCGAGTAACGACTCCAATTGAGAAGCCAGCCCATTTTCTCCACCCTTATCGAGGAGAGTCCATGCGGGCTCGCCCGCTAGGAATACTGGTAACTCATTGCCATCTCCAAGAGAGGGGAATAGGGCAGCAGCCGAGCAATCCATCGGCAAAGCCACGGGCTTCTCGCTCTAAGGCTTTGCAGCCACATGTGGAGCGGCTAATCGGCAACGGTTGGTTTTCTAGTCAAGCGAGGGGGGATGGCCCGGCACCGCAGACCTCTTCACTGCAACCTTCAGCGAATTGCGCAAAATTTGCTTCAAACATCAGCGCGAGTGTGTCAGCGATTTTGTCATATTGCGAACCACTTACCCAGGTGTCTTTTGGATTGAGGATTTCATCTGGGACATCAGGACAGGACTGCGGGATTTCAAACCCGAAGCGGGGGTCAATAACGAATCTGACATCGTTGAGAGTACCATCCAGTGCAGCGTTAAGCAATGCGCGTGTCCATCGAATCTTGATTCTCTTTGATTTACCGTATCCACCGCTCACCCATCCGGTATTCAACAGCCAGCATCGGGCGTTGTGCTCTGCCATTTTCTTGGCGAGAAGGTCGGCATACACGCTGGGGTGCATTGGCATGAATGGCGCACCGAAGCAAGCCGAGAATGTTGCTTGTGGCTCGTCGACACCGACCTCGGTTCCCGCCACCTTTGCCGTATATCCAGAGATGAAGTGGTAGGCGGCCTGTTCTGGTGAAAGCCTGCTGATAGGAGGTAGGACCCCGAATGCATCACAGGTCAGGAAGACTACGTTCTGGGGGTGTCCGGCCATCGAGTTCTCTGTTCTGTTTTCGATGTACTCTATGGGATAGGAACCTCGGGTATTGGCGGTTTTTGAGCCATCATGGAAATCTGGTATTCCGTCCTCATCCAGCACAATATTTTCTAGAATAGAGCCGGGCATGCGAGTAGTGGCGAAAATGGCCGGCTCATCCTCCTCAGAGAGGTCAATCAGTTTGGCGTAGCACCCTCCTTCAAAGTTGAACACCCCATCCTGCGACCAACCGTGTTCATCATCACCGACCAAGGCCCTGTTTGGGTCGGCTGACAGTGTTGTCTTACCGGTGCCAGAGAGTCCGAAGAACACAGCGGTATTGTCACCGGTAGTGTTCGAGGAACAATGCATTGGCAGGTGACCGCGCAATGGCAACAGGTAGTTCATTATCGAGAAAATCGACTTCTTGATTTCTCCAGCATATCGAGTACCACCGATGATGACCAGTTTCTGGTCAAATGACACCATCACAAATGCACCTGAATTCACGTTGTCAACACTCGGATTTGCTTCAAAATTCGGAGCGTGCAGAATGGTGAACTCTGGCTCATGTTCCTCCACCTCAACACTGCTTGGGCGCAGGAACATGTTTCGGGCAAAGCAAGCATGCCAAGCATTCTCTGTAACAAGACGAATCGCGATTCTCTCGTTTGAATCAGCGCCGCAGTGCAGGTCTTGAACAAACAACTCATCACGCTCGCTGAGATATGCTTGCACCTTGTCTCTAAGTCCAATGAATACCGCTCGCGACTTCGGAATGTTCACCTGACCCCACCAGACATTCTTGGCTGAATCACCTTCCATGACGATGAATTTGTCATTTGGAGATCTACCAGTGCGCGTTCCGGTCTCAGCAACTAACACACCGTGAGAGGAAAGAATGCCTTCCTCTCTGCGTATTGCGTGTGAATACAATTCCTCCCATTCGAGATTCCAGTATACCTCGCCGCTGGGCTCTACGCCATGAGCATCCAATCCGATGGTCCCACGGATGTTGGCGCACCCAATGAGGGGAAGTGCCATAATTGCGTCGCCTTCGCTGACCGTTATAGTGTGTTTCGCTTGGACCGGTATCAATTATTGCGCCGTGTGATGGGTATCTTGAGGGGAAGAAGGGCGAGCCTTATTCGGCCGAGGCAAGGCTAGCCGGGTCATGGCGTCGGATGAAGAGGAGGGTCAGTCCCCTTCTCGCAAAGACCGTGTCATCGATGACAAAACCTTCCAGATGGGCGGCGGCATCGACTTTTCCGGCTTCATAGATGAGGAAACTCTCTCCAAGGTGCCCAAACCTGTGCGTGAAGGCTCTTCGCCCACCGACGCCACTATTCCTGCATTGCCCGAAAAAGACCTTCTCCTCCCTTTGTCGAATCACCTTCACGAAATTGATGAGGCAGTAGGTGAGATATTCGACCCGTTTGACGAGGGTAGTGGTCCGAAGGCGGGCGATGTTCTGCGTGATGGTACCGTGATGACGCCACCTGAGATAGACACGGTGACTGAAATTGCCGTTGAGGGAGAGAAGCGACTGCATTGGGGCATCATGGTCGCGATGATCTTCGTCTACAGTTTGATTGGATACGTAGTGGCGACAGCTCTCTCGCCTATGCTGGCAGCTTCAGGATTGGTCATATTGGCAACTCTAGGCTTCTTGCTTGGAGAGCGTTGGGTTCCTGACAAGGCGATGCATCTGCTTGGGGTAACATGGGTAATAATCTCGATGAAATTGCTGTATGGGCTGGCACTCGATGTCCACCATTGGGGATGGATTAGCACTCCAGTGCTCGGGGTGGTGTTGCTATCGCTGGTCGGAGTCAATATTGGCGTGGCCTATCGCCACAACCACGATGCCATCGCCGCGCAGGCGACTTTGGTATTGCTCGCTATCGCCAGCGCCACTGGGCTGTTGCTAGGAGAGGCGGGCATCGCTGCGATGATTTTGCTTGCGACTCTCTTGTTGCATGGATTGGCTATTCATCGCAAAAGTGGTAATCTCGCTTCGCTTGGAATCGCTGCCAGCCATCTTTGGATTGGGTTTCATGCAATCCAATCATCTCCTCTTAAAATCGGCGCGCTGACGATATTGCCGCTCGCCGACCCGATGTTGCTCTTCCTGCTCGCACTGGCCATTGCCGCAGTGAATGGAGCGATGGCTGCTCGGTTTTCCAAATCTGAGAATTGGTTCAGTCAGGGGTTGGGCGCAGTTGGCCTTGGTCGGCCGGGACTATGGGGAGTTTCTGTCGGTCTAGGGATGATTGGCTCGATGATGCTGTTAGCATCTGAGCGTGATACCACTGGCTATGCACTCGGTCTGCTGATGACCCTGCTAGCGGTTTACGGAGGCTCGTATCTAGTGGTGCGTGGAGTGTCTGCTGCCCGTGTCATCAAACCGCTGCTTGCATCCCTACCTGTTCTGCTTATCGTGTTGCTTGGACAAGAACTCTGGACCACCTCACCCATCCCACTTTCCGGCTATGAATTATTCACAGTTCTCGCAGCGGTATTGACCGCGTTCGTTCTACTGCGAGACCAGGAAAGTGTCACGGATAGGGTACTGTGGTTGGGAACTGTTGTCATCATCATTCTGCTGACCATCCTGATTCCAGCACGGTCTGCTTCTGATGGTGGCGATGAAGGGGTTCTGCTACTGTCATCGCTTGCAGCCCTGCAGATTGCAACCGCATTCCTTGCTATTCGCAGAAAATCTCCAAGCCTTGCGGGAGTGACCATACTTGCACCATGGGCATGGATGCTGATTCATCGCTTCTGGTTCACCACAATGGGCGCTTTTTCGTCAGCGCGTGGCATTGACGTCGACTCATTGCAGGTCATCATGCTCGATGAGACTGCAATTGCGCTATTCCTGATTTTTTCAGCACTACTGCAATACCCAATCAACATCCGACTCGGAGAGACCGGTGTCAATCTTGCTGGCCGGTTGATTGGAGCCACAGAACTCAGTGCCAGACTTCGCGATTCGGGCATGATGCGTTTGTGGAATCTTGGGTTGCTCTCCGGCTTGATTGTCTGGTTAGCCAATTCAGTACCTGGAGAGGCGAACGGCTGGGGTGTAATAGCAGGTTTAGGTGCGCTGGCATTAGTGCATGTGGTTGCTGAAGTACAGGGCAAGCATCAGGGAAATCCGCGTACCATCTTGATTCTGCTTGCTATCACATTCGCGATTCTGCAATGGAAGGGTGGATTAGACGCGATATGGATGCTAATTCTCACCGCCGCATCAATGGCAATCATTCTCACTCGAGAAAGAGAGGATTCAGGCCCGATTTTATCTCTCGGCATGACTTTGCTCGGTATGCAGATTGCTCTATTTGCGCTTGACAGATTCACTGTGAATTCATTGGTGGAACCGGAACCACTTAACCGACTTCAGACCGGGTTCGTTGTACTCGCTTGTACAGCAGCCATACTCGCTTTCTACCTACCAATTGCTAGTCGGCTGAAGGACTTGCTTCGACCTGCGGTGGCCACCCTTGCTCTGTTGACAATTACAATCTGGGCCTCATGGAGTGATGAGTCACATTGGAGTGCTTCAGGCATTTCACTGGTCTTATTCGTAGGAAGCGGACTTTGGCTTGCTGCTCAGGGCGAGATTCGTCACAGCCTGAGCCAGATAGGCAAGAGAGACGAGCGAATTGCTGCAATTCAACGCCGCCAGCAGATGGTCGCAGCACTGTCCAGTGGAGATTTCAGTGAATTGGACCCTACGGTAGCAGGCTTGCTGGAGATGAGCACCACCGCCCCATCAGATTCCGGTGAAGGTGCTGCATTATCGATGACGGCAGCGCAGCGCAGCGCAGCGAATCGTAGTCAGGCAGCACTTGGCACAGTGGAGGAAGGTGCAGCGCTTGACCAAAGAATACAGGGTCGTGTTTACCACTTCGCAGATGAGACATTGGCTAGTTTGGCATCTGCTGACACCACTGGTGAGACAGTCAGGGCAATCTCACAGGCGGTGTCGATAGGGCAGGTGAAGATGTCCGATGCGCAATTGTATGGCTTGCTTGACAAGCAACGCAAGCGACGTAGGCGCGCGGGCGCACACGGGGGTGACGAGCACCTCGATTTGTTAGTAGGAGACATTCACCACAAGCCGCTCATTGTACTCTCGTTCATTATTGTCACAGCACTCGCAGCTACTTTTGCCGCCTTCACACTCTCTGCTGTTGCTGCTGGAGTGCTGCTAATCACCAGCATATTCGCGTTAGCACTGACCTTCGTGTCTCGATGGAGAGCCAAGGCTGTCCAGTTGAGTCTTCCAGACCTTTTCGGAATTGAGATGCCGTTTGCAGTCACGATGATTGCGCTCGGCTTCATCTATCTTGCCGGGCACCTTGGTCCTCTTGGCTCGCCTTGGAATCAGTTAGACCTCATAGTGCTCTCATCCGCCTTGATTGTTCTAGTCGGGGTTTCCCTAACTGGAAGACATGACCTTGCATGGCGGATTCCTTCAGCATTGGAAGCAGTCGTTCTTGTGCTGTTAATGACTCGTTTACTCGGAGCGGTTCTGTATGGTGCAGCACCAATGCCGTTGTCCGTAGACCCACTTGCGGCCTCTACTGCGGGCGGAATGTCTCTATCCATGGTTGAATGGACCATTCCATGGCTTTACCTTGAGTTCCTGTTGTTGGGTCTTGTATTGGTATGGGATTGGATAGAGGGTGCGAGGCGCAAGCGAGGAATGCCTGACCACAGGGGTGCTGCCGGGCGCGGAGCATGGGCTCTCAGCGTGGTTCTACTCTCCACGGGACCTGCCGGATTGCTCGCAGGTGCCCTGTGCCTTCGTCGCTCATTCCAGTGGAAGCAACCAGCGGCTGCTGCAATCGGCGTTAATGTCGTTCTCGCCTCATTACTCGCTTTCACAAATTGGCTAGAAGTTGCAAATGACGACTTATTGATGCGCCTCGCCACGATGGGTTGGATTATCCTAGCGGTAGCGGTATCGATGGTGGCAGCACACATTCTCACCATCGCTTTGTCTAAACCTCATTGGACTACGGCATGGATGTGGAATGCCCACCTTCTGCTGCCATTCGCTGTATTCATCCTCACTGGATTCTCCGGTTGGCTGATTCTCAGCATCCTAGTTCTTTCTCTAACCACTTGGGTTGGCGGAATACTACAGTTACGCCGAGGAATGAGAGTTTTTGGCGCCTTCGATCTTGGCCTTTCAGTGCTAGCCTGGATTCTCGTTCTACAGGGCTCCATACTCGACCCGCAAATGCTGCTGCTCATGCTACTCTCATTCGGTGTTGTTCTAGGCGTAGTTGCTTGGCTTGGTACTCGTCATCAGGAGCAGATGGGCCAAGATTGACGCACAGGCGTATTAGGCGAACGTTGATGGCTGAGCAGTGACGCAAAAACGTTGTGAGCGGCTCTTGGATAAAGGACAGGCCAGAGGCCGAGGAGCACCCAGTGATTCCTCTTGGCCTCAATGAAATGGCCGTCCCACGCCTTGCGATTATTGCGTCTGTCGTGACATTGGCCGTGCTACTGCTCAGCATGGGATGGATTGCAATCGCTGCCATGTCCTTCCTAAATCAGTTCGAGGATGCCTATGCTACGGTTGATGAGAACGACCTCAAACAGGACGGTCGGTGGACATGGGAGGTAACCATGTTGCTCGATGACTGCGAACCGCGTAGTGGAGAATGGGTGTGGCCAGATAATTTGTCAGCACAGGATGAGGTATTCTGGCTGCCGGGAGAGGTTCAATGCAATTGGCCACATCAGGGTCAAGGCGACTACGCCACTATTGCAATCAACAATATCGGTAATGAGAGCCTTCCTCTCACAATTCAACTCAACACCGACGCGGTGAGCATTGATGGAGATGGCAATACCACGGTGGTGCAGATAGAAGGCAAGGATGCAATTGTCCTACCACTTCTTTTGGAATCCGCTGCTGAGGATATTACCTTCACAGTAACAGCATCACATGTTTCTCTACCGAGTGCACAGGTGGAAATGGAAATCAGTTTGTTTGCTGACGGTGGAGAAAAGGATCGTCACACCCGCTCTCAGAATCTGTTAGTTCAATACACAGTTTGGGACGCTGACACAGACGAGGAACTAGATTCTGGGACATTGCCTGCTACCGCCGGAAATGACCCCCGATATATCGAGGGATTCGGTTGGGGCTTGGTTGGTTTGGATGCTGATTTGCTTGATTCTGCAACTTGCGCTGTTTCCTGCACCACTCACACTGTTCTACTGCCACCTGAACTCGCGTACGGTGACCGTGATGGCCACGTTCTACAGGAATCCTGGCTCCGTTTTGAGTTGGAACTTGAGCAGATGCTCATCTAGGCTCTATCACTGCGGTGGGAATTGTTGGGTGCCACCGCTTCCCTGTGCCATCTGCTCTATCGATGGCTGTGGCATCCCTGTAGTAGCGGGAGGTGGGGCTGCCGGATTTGGGGCGGCAGCAGGCGGAACTGGTGCCATTGAAGGTGGTGGAAGTGTGTTGGTAACAGGCTCCTCTGGTGTATCCGGCGCCTCGTTCCCGACTATTCCGAGTGAATCACTACCCCCTTTCCTACGCAGTGAGATAATCATGGCCACGACGGCGATAATTAGGGCGAGAATAGTGAGGGTTGGGTTGGCTGCTCCTGCGACATCACCTGCTAGGTTAGCAGCACCGAGACTCTCTTCATCCGCGATTTCCACGACCAAATAGCTCGATGCCCCTCCAATCTGAATTACAGCGAGGTAATTACCACTGCTAAGGTCCTCTGGCAGCGCCAATGGAATAGTGCCACTCGCACTGGTCACGATACCTTCCCTTGTGTTCTCCTCATCACCTGCGATACCAGAATACCAACTCATTGGCAAATCCAGACGTCCATCCGGTTCAAGTGAATGTAACTGATACTCGACATCAATCACTTCTCCAGCCTTTGGAGTGCTCCATGGCAAGTCCACCTCAATGGTGTGGCCTTGCCTGCGCTGTAGAGTCACTGAATCACTGACTTGCCTTCCACCTTCATCAATCACTTCGACGCTTATTTGCCAAGTATATTCATCATGGGCATCGGGAATTTGGACGCTGAATGCGATGCTTGAATCGGTGCCCTCAACGACACCAGATTGCCCATCTGATGATTGCCAGATCCATACTATGTTGCCTTCCAATCCCCATGATATCAGGGAACAGAGTATATCATCATCTGGTGAGAAAACAATACTGTCTGTAGCAATATTGGCCCCCGGCTCCTCGATATTCAGAGTGATGGAGTCCGAGTCAAGCCAGCCGGTTGAGTTGCTGGCAGTGATTCTTACGTGCATATCCTGAATACTGGGTCGATGGGTATCAGAGATTTGAATAATCAATTGTGCTTTTCCATTCACATCTACCTGAGACAGACGGATGTCGGATGTTATCAGGCCCTCATTCATTATATCATCATCATCGGTATCTGATGTAGTCCAGTAAAACCAAGCATACGGAAGAGGTTGGTCCGCATCGTCAGTAACGAGAACGTCAATTTTTGCGGAATCTCCCGGATTCCACGGACCTCCATTTTCCCGCAGATTGACGTTGATTCCCTGTCCGATTGCATCATCGTCGAGTAGAAGGAATACTGTAGTGTTAGATGTCACCGGAGAGCCATCCACGGGTGAGGAGCCTTGTAGTTCAAGGATTGCGGAACCGGAGTGAAGGCCTTGCAAATCCCCGATGTCTAGCATGAATTGTATTCTGCCCCGCGCCCCACTGTCCAACCCGACAACAATTGGCCTCTTGATGTCGTCTTGCCAGATTGAAAGTGATGCAGTTTGGTTTTCCATCGGAGCCCATTCCCAATAGCCATCGACTAGTGCGCGCGCTTCGAGCAACACTGGAATTCCTGGTTGAAGCAGCGTACTGCCCACAGAAATCCATTCAAAAGAAAATGAGCCACATTCAACGACTAGAGTGGTGCTGTCAGACTGCTGACCACTACTTCCATTGGCCCAGACTGTGATTACAATATCCGAATACAACCAATCTCCTTGAGGAACATTGAGGGGTATGTCGAATTGGAAGGAAAAGGTGCCGGTGATTGCGTTCAATGTCCCGGTTTGAGTGCGGTAATCAATCCACCCATCTTCATCGATGAAGTATTCTGCGAGATATTCAACACGGTCTGCGAATATCGGTTCATTTGTCCACGGATGGGTGATAGCACCGTTGACAATAACTGTTGAACCGGGGAGAACAGCTTCGTGAGGAGATTCAGTGATGACTTTGCGTGACATAACCCAGAAAGAATCACACCCCTCAGTTGCGATGTATTCATCATCCCACCAATCAGTATCCCATACCCCCAAGCAAAGCGAATACTCACCAGTGGGGATGTTGGGAGAAACAGTCCATTCGTAGACCAGCACCTCATTATTTGTTGTTTGATTGTGCCTCTCAAAACGATACTGCCCTTCGGAATCTTCGACCCAGACCTCGTATTTCTCCTCAGCATCAAGTGCCTCAATTCTAATTTCGACTATTTCTCCGGGGATGGCTATGGAGGGGCTGATTTCCAAGTCACCTGTATTCCATCGTGCCCCACCTGCATGCGCCAAAGGGGGCAGCATGGAAACGATGAGTATCAAGGTAATAATGACCTGTATACGACTGCGCATAAATCCCGGATGTGTTTTGAGAGGATGAGTGTATCGCCTTGCTATTTCGCATATCTTGACATAGAAAATGAGATTGCTATGTGCCTCATCTGTGGATTGGGTGAGGAGATGGCATCGCCGATAGGGCCGGTCGTGTTGGCGGCTGATGAGAATGCACGGGCATTTGCTCAATCAGTTGCTCCTGCCGCTTCATCATCGCGAAACCCTCCACTGCATGCGACTGCTGAGATGCGCCGACTTGCGACTCCCTGGGCGGTTGCTGCTGCCCGCGCACGTCTACTCGCTGATTGCAAGTTATCCCCCGGAGTGATTCTAGACCCTGCTTGTGGCAGTGCGACTCAATTGGTTGCGCTGTGCTGCGAGTTGGAAGCAGCAGGCATTGGTGTCGAGTTGGATGGTGCTGCTGCGCCCCTTGCCGCAGTCAATCTGGCGCGATGTGCCGAGTGGACTGATGAGGATGATGATGGGGCTGGAGCATGGGGAAGTAGCAGCAGAGTGTTGTGGGGAAATGGTCTCGATGCTGATGGTGTGATGGAGGCTTACCGGGCCTCTACTGGAGAGGAAGATTTTCGCATTTCTCTATTCCATGTCGATCCTGAGAGACCGGTTGATGCACAGCGACATACTCTGGATGAAATGCAGCCAAGACTCGACTTGTTGCTGAAGGCTTGGGCTCCATATCTATCTGTGGATGGGGAAATACCCGCGCTGATTCTGGACCTCTCTCCACGCCTCTCAAATCAACAGCGCTCTGAGATTGAGGACATCATCGATAGCCTATGGCCAAAAGCAGCCCGAACTTGGCAATGGCTCACTCAAGGCCGTGGTAGGATTGACCGTCTTTCATTGTGGGTTGGCCCAGTTGCATCAACATCCCCGACTCGTTTGGTAAGGCTGCGAAAAGATGGTCACCTCGTGACATTGAAAGGAGATACGACAGACACTGAGGAATCGGTGAATGCAGAGGTTAGTATTGGTGATTGGGTGACCTTGGTCGACCCGGCATTACTCGGCAGCGGCCTTGCTTCTGAATGGCTGGATACTGCTATTGCTCCCGACTCAAAGCGTGAATGGCTGCGTTGCGAAGGTCGCAGGCCGTTGTTACTCACCGATACACAACTGGAAGAAGACGAGATAGCAGCAGCCTTCTGCTCCATCAGCGGTGAAGTGGTCTGCCTTGCTTTCACTGATTGGCATATCGTAGACCAAGATGCAATTGCAGCCACCGCACAGGGCCTTGCCGAGGAGGCGATAGATGCTGGCCTCACCTCTCTGCATCTCCGATGCAGCATGAATCCAGAGTTGCAGCCCAAGATGCAATCTGCTATCGATAGAGCGATACGAAGGTTGAACACCGAATCTGATGACGAGTCGCGAGGATTCCTCGTCGAGACAGATTCTGTACCGCTCCAACACCTTCTGTGCAGAATTCCCTGAGCCTATTCTGACCTATTGCCCCCTAGGGGGCATTCTAATCGACACAGTGTCGTTCAAATAGGGGGGCCGAGTCGGCGAGACGCCTCAAAAGGGGCCATCGGGCAACCGATGAACAGGGGAGGACCCAATAATGGCAAAGATTGACGAAACCGAGCTCGGTGATGATTTCAATTACATCATCAGGCTTGCTGACAGTGATGTCGACGGTCTGCGGCCGATTGGCATGGGATTGACCAGTGTGAAGGGCGTGGGCATTCGAACTGCTCAAGCCATGTGTGAAATTGCTGGCATTGATGCGAGCAAGATGGCTGGTCATCTCACTGACAAGGAGCAGCAAACTCTCAAGGATACTATCGAGGAATACGCAACCAGAGTCCCGCTGTGGATGCTGAATCGCCAGCGCGACCTTGACACAGGAGACGAATTGCATCTATTCTCCAACGATGTGAAGATGGTGAAGAGTGACGATATTGCACGACTGCGTGCCTCGAAGGCATACCGTGGTGTTCGCCACGCATCGAACAAGCGAGTTCGAGGACAGAGAACGAGAAGCAATGGACGATCGGGCTTGACGCTAGGTGTCCAACGCAAGAATTGAGGTGAGATGAATGGGACATCCAAAATTTTCACGGCCTAGTTATGACACTCCCGCGCACCCTTGGAAAAAGGGTAGGATTGAGGAAGAACACGCACTCAAAGAGCAGTTTGGCCTGAAGAAGGTTGGTGGCATGAAGGAAATCTGGAAGTCAAAGTCAAAGTTGCGACGTTGGCGACAGAATGCTATGAAACTCATCGGTAGAGGTGATACTACCGAGGGTCACTTCGCCCGCGAGAAGAGCGACTTGCTTGCTTCGTTGGTCAACCGTGGCCTACTTGGAGAAGGTGCACTACTCGATGATGTTCTACAGATTAACGTCGAGCACGTGCTGAGCCGGCGTTTGCAGAGCCAGGTCTACTACCATGGA